>Ga0310811_10005714_pt1 | contig 15799 bp, 15 predicted proteins | sample YCmetagenome_FD_207642 | JGI IMG/M metagenome (GOLD analysis project Ga0310811, IMG submission 207642) | Soil microbial communities from experimental microcosm in Duke University, North Carolina, United States - YC | ecosystem: Engineered > Artificial ecosystem > Soil microcosm > Unclassified ...
CAAAATGGGTTCCCGACAGCATGAGCACGCGAGAGCGACACTCCTTATCTTGCTCACACATCTCCACAATGCAGTTCATCAGCGCACCAATCGCATACGTCTGATCCGAGTTATTCTTACCCGCATGGCACTCGTCCAGCACCAATAAGATGCCGGCCTTGACAAGCTTCCTCAACTTGGAGGTCGGGTGAAAGTGTCCACGTGTCCTGATGACTACTGGCCTATTGGATAGCATCTCCTTCTCTGTAGGCTCGCGCGTCGGCACCTCTTCCCTGTGGAGCAAGCCATGCTCGAGCCGTGTCTGACCCGACTGACTGCGTAGTTTCGAATACGTCATCTGAGTGTGAATCTTAGCACCTGTGAGTTTCGACTCCTCGTCCCAGGCATCCACGGCCTCGGGTCGGATAACCAATAGCGGTAGGTTTCCAAGCAGTAAGGCGACAGCCTGTGCACAGCGTGTCTTGCCAGCACCGACCTTTGACCTGTCCACGTGAATAGGATAGACAGTAGACGTGTCTTTCAGTTGAATCACCAAGCGAGCGACGTGTCGTTGTTGCACCTCCGATAACTGGCAAGTCTCAAACACAGCACTGCACAAGTAGGGACTAGAACCAGGTTGCTCCTCCTCCATGGCTCTGAGGATGTGGAGCGCACGACGTCCAGATTCCTCTTCCAGAGACACTGACAGGGCGGAGTCAGAGGACGGGGAGGAAACGACTGGTGAGGATGAGGATTCCAAATCACTGGACGAGGAGGACGAGTCATCCGAGGATTCCGAATCACTGGACGAGTCATCTGATGATTCCGAATCACTTGAGTCCGAGTCCGAGTCGATCACCACAACGTCCCTTCGCTTCTTCTTACAAGGTGGAGACAACGGTTCAGAAGGTCGCGCACGCTTGGTCAACGTGGAAATAGATGGTCGGTTTACCGGAGGTAGTGTGTGTTGCAGGTTGGCGGGAAACCGAGACTTGTGCATCTTGCCAAACAGACGGCGAAACGACGAGAGAATGGGCATGGCAAAGGTAGTAAGGGGAGGATGGGACAGGAAGGGAAGGGATGGATGAAGAATGATTCTGGATGAATCAGTGGAGTGAGTCGATCGTGTGAAATAGGACGCTGTGCGCACTTTCACAACTTCTCAAACACAATGGCTCAATGAAAATAGGACGCTGTGCGCACACAATGGCTCACCTATCTGTGTGTATCTATCTCTAATTGTTCACAGCGCAGTGTCCCAATTACTCTCTCTTCCTCCCGACCAACCTCTCCACAGCCTCCTCTACACTGTGAGCCAGCTGACATACCTCTTCCACCACACATGGTGCTAACTCTGTCTCTCTGTTCTTCATGTAATCTTCGAGCACGTTCATCGTCCGTTCATTCATGACATCGGGATGGAAGTAGTACTCCATCATTTGCCTGACCATCCGAGTGGTCATCCCCTTCAAGTCGAGCATCAGATCCACTCGGCCTGGACGAATGAACGCAGGGTCGAACTTGTCTGGTTTGTTGGTGGTGATGACCAGGATCAAGTCATGTAACTCGGCCATGCCATCGAGAACGTTCAGGAATCCACTGAACGTGGTCTCAGGCTTGCTGGGTGGAACAACCATAGTGGTCGAGTCTGTCTTGACCAACTCCTTCATCTGTTTGACCAAGCGTTCATGTTCCCGTTCTTCGGCTTCGCGATGGAGCAGGTGATCACATCCACACGCATCCAGATCCTCCATTACCACAATGCGCTGACTGAGCGGAACGATATCCCGACTAAACACATCTACACTCGCGTCTCTGTATGGAACGCAGTCTGACATCATCACTACAGATAGATCTCGATCCGTGTGACACACAGCAGGGTTGATGGTGAACAGATCGCGATCAGTGAACTTGGCCAATGCCTTCAGGCAACTGGTCTTGCCATGTCCAGGAGCGGACGACATCATGATCACCAGTTTGTGTGTACGTTGTCTTCGAGGGTGCCACGCTCCTGTTCGTTCAGTGAAGTCCTTGATGGTTTGAAGGAGGATGTCCTTCTGTTCAAAGAAGATGGAATCAAACGTCTTTGCTGAATGGAACTCGCTCTTTGAGAACTCGTACGCTTCGGGTTTGTACGAATAGTAATTCTTTCGAGCATTTTCAGCGTGTCTGAGATTCGCCTTGATCAGCTGATAGATATGGCGCTGATTGTTGACTGGCTTTTCAGGTGCCACACGGTCAATCTCGGCATCTTGACAATCCTCTAGGAACGTTCTCATGGACTTGATGTGATTGTACTCGATGTACAGAGTCACCACTTTGATCATCGCCGTGTCTGATGAGGTAGACTTAGACTTGTCCTTATCCTTGTCATCGGACTTGTCTGACTTGGAGTCCTCTGTACCGGTGTGATTGAGCGATTGTTCTTTCACAACAAACGTGAACCGCATTCCATCCCACTCTACAGGCGTCTTAGGTAAGAACGAAGTGGTCAGACTCTTGAAGCACTTTCGATAGTTGGTAGGAGAAGAGGTGGATGGATCGAGCAAGGACAATTCACTCGAAGAGCACTGTTCAAGGATACCCAGTGCATCCAAGTGACGTAGTACGCCGTTGATGATCAAGTGATGGTATGCACCTTGACCAGCCAACAAACGGGTGCCGTTGGACGAGGCACCACGGATGTGGTCGGCTGTCAAGGACGGTGAGATCATGGTCTGGTACCGGTATTTACGTGAACGACAGCTGAACAACTGCTTGAGACGCTTCCAGAGTGTCTCTCTGTACTGGGTACACAGAGTGAGGAACATCGTGATCGCTATACCCATAATGGCATCCAACCAAGCGTGGTCGAATCGTAACCGCTGACTCAATGTGTTCATAATGAGGAAGTCAAAGTTCGAGAGGGATGCAGTGGCTGTCATCTTGAGAGTAGGGATGAATGAGGAGTGTAAAGGATGAACTATGACAGAAATACAGATTGGTTGACATCTATTCGCATTTGGGTTTGCTGTGGGCAAACCGTTTGATCAGCTCATCTCGATGACTCTCCCACTCCTCCTGGTCAGGGTATACAATAACAACAGTGTACTGGAACGTCCATCGACGTTCGCTGTTCTTCGCCCAGTCGACTGATAGGCGCATCAGCACCACAAACCTCATGTTGTCAAATGCCTTGACACTGACCTGTTGCGTGTGACGGAGATCACAACCCTTCGGGTGAGTGTGCTGGTTGATCGTAACAGACGGATTCTCTGACAAGAACGACGTCTTGAGCATATTCCACATGGGAGTCTGGAACAATGGCTCGACATATCTGACCAGCCGTTCATAGGAAGACTCAGAATAGGTGTAAGGCTGGAACATCATCCGTGTGTACAGCTGATTCACCTTACTTGGGATACACATGATGGATGGATCGGGTATCGAGCCCCATTCGCTTTGAAACGTGTCCAACACCAGGCTCCTAGTGCCAACCCTCCCGACCTGCTTGTCGTTCTTGAGTTCGTACTCCAATGGCATCAGTATTTGACCACTCGGAGTCCACCACCCAGTACGAGGGTATAGAACACTCGGCTCCCAGAGCTGTCTAGGGAAGGATAACATTGCCTGTCGAACAGCACCTGTTGATCGGTTTGTCAACAAGACGGCAGGTTGATTCGATGCCGAGACCGGATCGAGCACATCATCCAAAGGCATAAACGCTCCAATGTGGTGAGGGAGAGGAAGTAATTCATACCGAGTACTTGACGATGAAGACTGGTTCTGGATCGTTCTTAGTTGTGCAATGACAGCGGTTCCTCTGATATTGAGATCCGCAAAGCGAGAACGTAACTTGTCATTCAGGGGTAGTAAGGTGTTTGGTGTTCCATTAGAAAACACCAAACAGGTCTGGTCACCAGATTGATCCTGCAGTGGGATCACCTGGACATGGGTATCCAACCTGTCCAACCTGTCCAACCTTCCGTGAGATTCACCTACTAACTGGCACAACGCATGGTAATCTGCGACTTGAACGAGATCATCACTACAGGTTGGGTCAGCACGTAGAACAACAACAGAGAACATATTTGGAGAACGAACAGATAGATGGTGATACAAGCCCGGATGGTCAAGATGGTAGAATGAATACATAAGGATGGACTAACACTCGAATGGGTGCGAATGATGTGGACAGGATGCACAATGTCTACCATGATATGATAACAGGAATAGGAGATGTCGTCATCTATATCAGTGTACAGTTTGCCGACACCTGACAGACAGGTGTGTATTCGTCGTCCTCGTTCTCTCCATCTCTCGGAACAATCATCTCCACATCCAAGTCGGTGTTGTGAAACACCACCCGATCCCACACCTTGACCAGCGCCTCCAGTTGCAGGGTCATCTCTCTCACCGTCGGTAACTCCATCATCTTGAATGTCTTACACAGCGACTGGGGCTGTGTAGACAGCACGTGTTTGGTCGCTTCACGTTCGCAATGGGAATCACCGATACTGACAACGTTCAGATGCATACCACGTTCAAGATAACCACTTAGTATCTTGTGGATCGCGTGCGCCTTCCACACCGTGGGCATGTCGCCCAGATAGTCATACTCATCTCGGGCTGATACGATGTGCACACGGTTAAAGAATTGCGGGACAGAGGGAAGCCACTTCTTGACAGACAAGTCGACCCATGCGCGCTCGGCATTCGTGATGATATGTACCGCAATCGTTCGATGCAACGCTCCAGACAACAGGGAGACTACTGCACGTTCTAATCGATCCAACGCTGTTCGGTGTGCGGTAAGATCGGCATCCACGGTCTTCAAGCAAGAGGTGGGAGACAGGGTGTCGTCATAGTCAAGGATGACTATGTGTGCTCGATGAACGGGGTCGGAACGTACGGGACTCATGGTCGAGGAGGGTAGGAGAGATCCTTTTGACAAGTGATTCAATAGTAGGGAAGAATCAATTCATCCTGTCAGATCATTCATGGTGATATTTGATAGTGTTGTCTCATCTCACATCTCGAAGTGTGGAACCCCGTGGAATGACTGACTGCCTAGTGTCATCCACAGCCATTGTGCTGAGTGAGTCAGAAGGATGGAAGTATTATTACCACAAGAATGTATTCCATAATGAGGGTGATCAACCCGCTGTGATCTCACCCACGGGATTGCGTATGTGGTATCGATATGGATTGCGTCACCGAGATCATGATCAGCCAGCTGTGATACAACCTGATGGCATGCAAGAGTGGTATCAACGTGATCAGCTTCATCGCGATGATGACAAACCTGCTCTCGTTCGACCCGGTGTGTACAAGACCTGGTATCAGCGTGGGCATCGGCATAGAGGAGATGACCAGCCCGCCTATGTGCACAGCAATGGAATGCAGGTCTGGTACTGGAATGGCTTGGAACATCGAGAGAACGATATGCCCTCAACAATCCACCCGTCCGCTGAACGCATGGAATGGCGTGTTCATGGATTACTGCATAGGGATGGTGATAACCCCGCTCGGATCGAGCCTGGACTGAGCGAATGGTACCAGCGTGGCCGGTGTCATCGAGATGGGGATAAACCAGCTGTGATCTCGGAGACAGTCTGGTTGACACACGTTGTTCACACACGTCAGTGGTGTACTCAGGGTGTGATACATCACTGCTCTGACTATGCAGTGGAATCTTGGCGTGAGCCCGTGGAGGAAGATGAACGTGGTGATGTGATCGATCGAACGACTCACTACTACTGGTTTGGGACACCGGTATCCAGGGTGGAACACACTCAGTTCATTCGTTCGGCTGTTGTTCTGAAGCGCGCTCTTTTGCGTGGACAAACACTTTGGAGGTGGAGGATCCAGCGCTGGAGCAAACGAATGGTGGGGTTGAGTTTGGCACTGGGTGGGGTCAGAGATGTGTGCGAACTGGTTGTACAATACACAGGGTAATGTCGAATCATCTATTTCGTCTTCATAGTGTCATATGACTCTGACCTTCTATGTTGACTCCAGTCTCAGTCTCACATGTGTAATGTTCTCTGAGCATCTTGTATGCAGGAGTGTGCTTGCCCATGCTGGCCATCTCCAACAGCGTATTGGTATCCGACTCCAGCACCACCAGCACACACAATCGTTCTATAAGATCCTCACTGTCCAATTCGAGTGCCAAGCGATACAACTGGATAATGGAGTTGATCACGTCTGACTGCTTCTCTCTCTCCTTCATCATGTCCAGGTGGATGATACCAGATAGTTCACCAGTGTACAACCACTCCACAAAGACGTTCACAATGGTTTTGGAATACAACTCCAACCTGATGACTTCATCCTTGTCTCGTTCGCAAAGTTCGATCATCTCATTCAATACATGGGAACGAGTACGAAGGATGATTTTGTGTGCCCACACACTGCCATCCTTACACCTGATTTCAATGTCATGATCACTAGTGTGATTCCCTTCACTGAACAGTGTGCGAAATTGCGCACTCATGCGTTGCTTGTCTGTGTTGAACCATTGCCTAGGCACACAGTTGTTGTAGGTGGTGGACACGACGTTCAGCTTGATATAGATATACATGTTGTCAGAGACACCGGATTGTGTTGGTTCATTGAACGCAATAGATCTCTCACAACAGCGGTTGCGACGACTCTGAGAGAGATCCCACACCGAACTCTTGGAGGTCATACGACACTCCAAGTTGTCGTCTCTTCGAATCAGCGTATCATAGCTAACGTCGCCATACGTTAGGTGAGTAGGATGATTGCCTTGAAGTTCAGCATACCATGCAAAGCAGAACATACGAGAATACCTATCTGATGTTCTGTGTATTTCCAATCCAATACGCAATCCAGGTGCGAGGGTGAATATATTCCCAACGGGTCGGTTGTTCACCAATTCATTCATGTTGTGTATCTCCCACAAATACGAGTGGGTGAACGTCTTGGATTTCAAGATGGTCAGAACCACCGGCGGAGGAGGCGTTTCCATCTTGGGTAATGAAGTTGACAGACAATGTATGTGTGGAAGGAAGAGAGAGGACAGGGAGTATCTCACATCTTCCATCCATCTACTCACTACTCCTATTCGCTCACAATTCATATACACCAGACAGCCCTGTGGACTTCCACACCACCCCTCTGCATCTCTGTAATCATGTCTGATCAATGCACCACCGTAGTCGCACCACCCACGTATTCTGAATCAGTAGCTATTGATCCAGTCGCATCTGTTGTCCACGTCGATAATAGTGTGTGTAAGGAGTCTCAATGTATTGTTCTCGACCTGGACAATGACACCAAGTCGTGGGAGTACAAGAGCCATCCTTTCAGAGACTCGGACATTCTGTTGGAGCTGTATTACAAGGATGAGAAGGCATTATCGAAAGGGAAACGGTTGCTCCATGATGCACCCCCATCCGATGAGATCTTCATCTTTCGTTCGAGTAACCCCAATAACTCGTCTCAGTTGTACAAACCCACAGGTTGGTACACGTTCAATCAGAAACTGGCGTTTGTGTATGAGTGGAACAAGAATATCCAGTTGACACTGACTCCACACCTCTACCCGGTTGCTGAAGGTACAACCTATCCATTCGTTCTCAAGACACACCAAGGTGGGTTTAAGGCTCTCTCCGCTACCTGTTGGAGGGATGAACGGGAGAGGAAGGTGAACGACACTGACATTGTGAGTGTTCCCTCTCCATCTGCTCCACCTGCTTCACCTGATATGGAGGAGGTGAACCGATTGCGTGCAATCATCGAGGCGCAGAGGATACGGATTGACACATTGAGTAACAAGGTCAACTTGCTCGAGAGTGCTCTCCCGCGATCCATACAGAATACCAACAAACGTCTGAGTCTATTCGGGTTGTTCAAGTGAGATAGACATGGATAGGAACATACAGAGGATCACACACACATATCAATACACACATAGTGGTTCACCCAGAGCAGTCCAACTCCATCAGCCTAAGCACCTGATCTTGATAGTGCAATACAAATGGAGTGCCTCTCACTGTTAGCTTGATCTCCGTTCTGCACATATCCCAATGTGAGACCTCTGTCACCTGTATGGGGTACTGCACATCGACCACGTCTCCCTCCTTGACCACTTCATACATGGACAATCCTACTATATCCCGTACCACTCTCAGCTTCTTGTTCTCACCCACATCCAACAATACGGGTACGTCAGATACCAGGTTATACTTGTGCGTCTCGAGTATCCCACCAATCACCTTGCACCACCGGCTTACCGCCTCGGTGGCATTCCAGCTCCAACGTACCTTCTGAATCAGCTTGAGTGCAGGAACGGGTGGGTCGCCATTCGGCACTTCTGAACGCTTGGGTACAAGGAGAATCATACGGTTGTTCAGTATCAGTTCTTCCAAGACAGTACCGAGCACACTCGCACTCCAACAGTTCAACACACGGTGCATGTGCCACAATGACAGGTTCTGATCGAGTGGAACGGAGGAGCCCGAATCCAGGGTGGAGCTGTCCACTGTTCCACTATCCGTCCATTGAGAAGTGGAGTGAATGATGTCATCCATACTGGAGGTGCATTCCGAGACCGAGTTAAGGTAATCGTCACAGTAGATGACCTTGAACCAGCGTTCACCATCACGGACATACAGCTTCTGTCCCAGCCTCACCTTACGTTCATCGGAACAGTACATCAACAGGAGCTGGTTGTCCGAGGAATGCACTTGCACCCCAAGCTCACCTAAACGGCGGTGAACGGTCAACTTGGCCACACCCTCAGCCTTCCATTCCCTCCATCTCCAGATGGGCAAGTTCTCACCTGTCGGTGTGATGGTCAGAACTGACCACTTGAACAGCGTCTCCATGTGTTGGTTGTTCACAGTGGGAAACTTGCTGGGTATCCAGATGTTATGCTGTTCCAATACCTGTCGACTTGTCCACACGGCCATCATCAGCTGAGATGCGCTCCTCATCGAGTCGAACCCACGTTCCACCAAGGCCTTGATGTCCGTGCTCTGCCAAAATTGATGTTGACCATCCATCTCGGGTTTGCGTATGCCACTGAGCCAATTGCTCCTCAACCTCAGATGTTCTAAGGAGTACTTGTACATGTTCAGCTCATCCACACGTTCTAACGCACTTTGATTGGGTACATAGGTGGGGTTTAGGATCTCACCCTTGAACGGGACAGTAGGAGCAGACGAATCGTAGGTGGAGTTGCTCAATATACCCAGCCTATCATCAATGGTCAACCTATCATGAAGCAACCTTCGAAGCTCAGAGTGAGAACGGAGCAACTCCATCACACCCACTAGCCGGAGTACTCGACTCGTATTCACTGAGCGGTAACTGAGGTTATACCAGGTATTGGTATCAGCGAGGTGCACTATCATACGCACAGATACCTGTTTCTCTGCACTGTGAACTCGGGTGCTCTCGTACTCCAGCATGAACTCGTTCTCCCAGATATAGTGGAACTGAGCGTTCCACGTCACATACAAGTCTTTCTCCTGTATATACGAACGAAACGTGCCCACCAATGGTGTCTTGACCCGGTTGTGATCACGCTTTATCCACGCCCACATGAGTGCACCCGTTCCATCAGCCTTCTTCTTCGTGAGCACAGGCATCTCGTCATACGTGATCATCTGTTGAGCATCGCGTTCGGCATCGAACTCCTCTGGAAATACACTGGGAACGGGTGGACGCCTCTGAGACTCCCACACAGCATGGCGAAAGTCGTAATGGAACTGATCACTGTCCTTAAACAACCGAGCGTGGTCATGGAGGTTCAAGTCGTCATACAACATGGACAGTGTGTGTAATTTCGTAACGTTGATGAGCTCAGCATCTTGATAATCCAGCTGGTACCACTCCGAGTCCAACTGTGTAACAAGCTCAAACCGAGACCTGAACGTTTGTGGGGAGACAGACGACACGAGACTCATAGAACGGTATTCTTGCAACCACTCTCCAAACTGGTTACACACCAGCAATCCAAACGAGAGCTCGACTTGGCTGGATACCTGTGATGAATTGGCAGTCTGAATGAATCCCTTGATCATCGCACCTTCTACCTTGGTGTGATTCTCTGCTAATGATCCGAACAACCCGTCGTTCACCTCCACCATCGGTCGATGTAGGCTCATCAGTGTTGCTAGGAACTCACGAGGTTGATGGGTGATAGGCAGAGTATTCGGGATCGTAAACCGTTTCACCAATGAAATCAGTGTGGAACGTTTGATCTGGCGATCAAGCATACCACGGAACGTATTGTCAGGGTCGTCCACTGTCAATACATCATACCGAGGTGCATAATCGAGGTCTGGACTCTGGAGCTCCTCAGAGTCAACCAGATACGGAGTGTGTCTCTTCCATTGCTCATACACAAACCTGAACGAACGGGTATTCTCGAATCGATGGGTAAGTACAACAACTCCATCCACCCCTGCAGGAGGAGTGATGTTCAGGTATCGAAACAAACAGACATTGTGAAGCGTTCTCAGCTGAAGATGGATGGTATAGACTGACCGAACGACAGACACTTGACCTGTCCACACGCTGTTTTCCGGACATGGAACCCACTTCCAGCCTCCTTCCTCATGGATGACGGGGTAGCAGTTCTTGACCAGCATCATCTCACACGCATCCTGGTCAAAGAGGAGAGCTGGAACCTTGAGCTCCTTCGCCTGCAGTAGGTTCTGAATGCTTCTCAGAGCGTAAGATATATCCTCAGCGGTGTGTGCGCTATTCAGCAGATCCTGTAAGAACGAACGCGCACCAGAATCGAACGGGTAAGGCTTGGAACGATCCACCAGCACATCACGCACTGACTCAACGACGTACTGAGGCCAGTGCCACATGTGTCGAATGATGCTCTCAGGGAGCACTGCAGATTTCTGTTCAGATGGTTCGGGTGATGGAGCAGGTTGTTCAGAGGGGAGAATAGCGTTCAACTGAGTAATCCACCACTGGCGAGTGTGTGCATCGGTAGTGGTCAGGCGAGCCCTGACTCGTTCAAGGATTTCTGTGTCGTTCATGATAGGAGATGGGAGAGACGGGGGTGGGGGTTAACAACAACGTGAATCAGAGTGAGAGAGACAGTGAGAGAGATGAAGAATGAGACACTATGATACATACCACACACAGGGGTATTCTATACAAACGAGGAAACACACGCGTCACTACACTAGTCCTCTAGATGGCCTTTAGTCCTCCACCTCTCCAATCTCGTATGTGGCAGGCGGGACACCACGGTATTCCATACACAGCCACCCCGGACACTTTCTCCCATCTACTCGACCTGCCTCCTGATATGACTTGAAGATCAGTGGTTCTTCCCTCCCATCAATCCAGCTGACCCACTGCCACAACTGGAGCTTGTCTTGATTGTTCTCCATCCAGCGCTCAGCTCGTTCCTGCCGTTCTTTGATCAATTTTATCTCTGGACTGTCTGGAGTGTCTGGGGGGTCGATTTCCGTGTGAACCGCCTGGGCTTTCAACCAGCTTCTCCAGAACGTCATCGTCTCAGAATCTGTGGATGACAACCTCCTCTCAACCTCCGCACGGATCTCCTCGTTCGATGCAGATGTAAGTGACATGGGTAACGAAGAAGGGAGACAAGAGATAAGGGACAGGACTGGGATTTTGAGAAATGATTCCACGCATCTATTACAGCTCAAACTCCCGTGGATCGACACCTCGATACTCTGTGCAGAACCAATCCGCACTCTTGCCATCCACATGAGATGCCTCCTGATATGATTTGAAGATCCTCGGTTGATCGCGTCCACCTACCCAGCTGACCCAGTCAAATATCTCGAGCTTGTCCTGATTGGCTACCATCCACTGCTGAGCCATGGTTTTGGCGTCAGACGGGTGATGCAGAGGTAGAAGTGCGTCCGATCGCGTAACAGACTCACTTTGTTCAGCGTGCCAGTTCTGTCTCTGCGCTTCCAAAGACATGGTCAGGAACCATTTGCGCCAGAGCGTTCGTACCTCTGCGTTTGGAGAGTGCAGACGCCACTGCACCTCTAGGATGAGGTCGACATCAGACATCGTTCTCAAATTGCTCTCACTGTCCGTGTGTTCAGAGGAACGAGATTGGAAGATGCCCATGGTGAGTAAGGTGGAGAGATGAGAGGGTCGAGAAATGAGAGCGAGTTCTATACACCTACAACAGGCGAGCAAAAGCACGACCTTCCACGATTACATGACATTTGGGACAAACAGCATCCTCCACGCCACAGGTATCACATACGACATAGTGCGCACATGGATCATACAGTGTGATTCGACCACTGGGTTTGCCACACTGGTTGCAATTCAAAGAGGGTTGGATGGTGGGAATCACCCTACTCCATGTGGGTTTGCGTCCATCCGCTTCCGTCTGCAGTGTCGCACATCCTTCCGAACGAAGCTTGTACAGGATCTGGTTCACCACGGTCTTCGTACCTTTCACTGTGGATGCAATCGATATGGCCGACAGTGGCGTGGTGGAGTCATTCAAGCATTTCAGAACAGAGTCTGGTGTAATCTCAGTCATTCTATCTATCTACCTGGAGGGGGAGGATGGACAGATGAGAAATGACAGACACTAATCCACACCTCATCTCACATATGTCTCTGTCTCTTCACCCACGAGGCCAGCCGATCAATCACGTCATCCACACTGCCCTTCCATTGGATCATCTCTTGAAACTTGCACGGCGGTAATTCGGGTAACTCCGAGTCTTGACCACCTAGGATGTCACGTATGCGGTTCTTGTGTTCCTCCGTAACGTTCTCCTGTCGTCTCATGAACTCGAGCATCTCAATCGCTGTATCCGCAGTCATGCCTGTCAAGTGAACGAGCAAATCCACACGGCCTGGACGCAACAACGCCGAGTCAAACTTCTCAATACAATTGGTCGTGATCACCACAATCAACCCTGTCAGTTCCTGCAATCCATCCAGAACGTTCAGGAGCCCAGAGAACGTAGGTCGACTCTGTCTGCTGTTCTTATCAGCCATAGTGTCAGCAACTGCATTAGCATAACGTTCGAAGTTCCGGCTGATCATCCACTCACACCCGTTGGCATCCAAGTCTTCCAACACGACAATACGACGATGTAACGGGATGATCGTGTCTCCCCGTTCTGTCCCAATGGATGTCTTCAGGAACAGGTTGCTCAACTGGGCGTCCGACGTACAGTGTTTCAGATCGAATATCAGCAGGTGTCGTTCGGTCATGTTGGACAGAGCCTTCAGCGTGCTAGTCTTTCCATAACCAGGTTTAGAGTGCATCAGGATGACTAGTTTCCATGGACGTTCATAGTGTGGATCCCACGTTCCGCGTCGATTCAGGAAGTCATCCACGACATCCAGCATCAGTTGTTTCTCAGTGAAGAAGATCGACTTGAACGTCTTATTTGAGCTGAACAGAGAACGTTGAAAGTATCCTTGGCCTGTGTTGCGGTAGATGCGACGAGGGTCGGGCTTGTCAGGAGCGACTCGATCGATCTCGTTCAGCTTGCATTGCTCGATCAGCTTTATCGTCTGATCAAAGTCATTCGTTCGTATTTCCAGGGTCAATCCACCATCTGCCTTGGATGGGGTAGTCGACTCCTTTGATTGACTGTCGTTCTTCTCTATTCCTCCACTCTGTACATCTTTATCAGCCTTCTGTGGTGGATTCTGTTCAGCCCGTCCAAAGTGGAACTCCATTCCCCGATAGTGAACGATCTCATCTGGGAAGATAGTAGTAACAGAGTCGAGATAACGTTGACGAAGTGACCCAGAGTCATCTGGACTGATGAGTTGCAACGTCTGCACACGTGCTCGAGTGGTGATCCCTTCTTGTTGTAAATGACCTAAGATACCTCGAATAATCAGGTGATGATTAGTGCCACCAAGACCGGACGCCTTCGTCCACTTATCCGACTGAGTGGTGTCTGGAACGCGAATGCGGTGCTTCCAATCAGGTACAGGAGTAAGTGCGATCGTTCTCTGGGGAAACATCCTTTCGTACAGGTACTTGCACCACCACTTGATCTGAGTGGGAACGACTTGGATAACGTAGCACACCATCGAAGTCAAAAGCATACCAATCATTAGGTCAACACCCGCATGTCCTGTGGTGCCTACAGCATTCTGAAGGCTACCCACGAGCACGTTCTGGTATTGTCCGAGGTTGACAGTCATGGTGATACAGTGGGAAGGATGGAGGGAAGATTGAGAGTGATCTAAGATGGATGAATTATGGCATACACACCTCACCATTCATGTCGTCTCTACTCGTGAGTTTCGCCTTCTCATCCTGTATGGTGGTTGGTGGGAAGCGTTGCGACGTATGGGCATTAGCTTTGGCGTATACGTTCGCATGCGTCGAGATCACGTTGACAACATGGATCCAGAGTCATCTGAACCGAGTTGAGTGGTGATTGGTGCTACCAAGACAGGAACACCTTTGTTCGCTTGTACGACTGACTACATAAAAACGTCGACTGTAGTCTCTGCGCAGATGTCCAAGAGAAGAACACCATCTGTCAAAGGACGAAGCCCTAAGAAGACCAGTCACACACCCACATTGGATGAAGTGTTTACCAAGTTCACGGATGACATCAGACGTCATCCTCGTGACTTGGTATGTCGTGGGGACATCAATGTACCAAGATGGATTGCTTACCTGCATACATTCACGACGTCGGTACCTAATCTCTGTTTTCCACAGGTGATTACTTCTACAGACAAGGTAACCAATGACATATACGCCACTTACGAGGAACGGGCAATCCAGGTAGCGGGATTGTTGCGCATTGACCAATCTCCAACCGGACAAATCACTATCACTGGTGGACATGATCAGCTTCCGTCTGCCATCGAGAAATGTCCTACTAGGTACGTGGCCATTGCAGTTTCGGTCGGTGATGATCGGGGAACACATGCCAACATGTTACTGTTCGACAAAAAGGAACATACCGTGGAACACTTTGAACCTCATGGTGTACATGGACAGTTCGCACGACCCCTTCGAGACTACCTGAAAAAAGAGACAGGTCTCTTCGGATCCTACAGATGGGTTCCAATAGAGAACGTGTGTCCATTACGTGGTCCTCAAATGAACGATCTACAATCCATACATTGGCCAAAGGACTGTCCTGTGGGTGGATATTGTCAGATCTATGCGACCATGTGGTTGCACTTGCGCCTGATAACCAGCGACATTGACGCTACCGCACCATACACGTTCTGGTCTAGATTCACTCAGGATGAATTGGTTGAGCTAGCTCAACGTTACCATGGATGGATCAGACAAGCTGATGCACTTAAATCATCAAGCTCGAACTCGATCTTCAAGGCTACCAATTATGGAGTTTATCGCATGATGGGATTACCATCAACCACCAAGATGACCGATTTCTTCAAAAATCTCGTATTAGGGGAACGCTCAGACAGCGAAACAGGTGAATCTAAATAACCGGTGCTCCAATCAAACCACACTCAAAACATTACAAGTCCATTCCCATTAACTTGGCCTGACTTCTCGTCGTGCGTGCAGTTGGCACTGAGAGCGGACTGCGCTTGACCGACCCTCCCCTCTTCCTACTTGGTGTAGACAATGACTCATCAGTTTCCATCTCCACCTTCTTCACTGGAGTGGACTCAATCTGGTCAGTTATCTTTGACTGAGGCTCGGGTTGCATAGCAACCTCTGGAGTGTCATCCTTCCCGTCCTCAGCCTCCTTGTCCTCTGGAGTGTCATCCTTCCCGTCCTCAGCCTCCTTGTCCTCTGGAGTGTCATCCTTCCCGTCCTCAGCCTCCTTGTCCTCTGGAGTGTCATCCTTCCCGTCCTCAGCCTCCTTGTCCT
>Ga0310811_10005715_pt1 | contig 15799 bp, 17 predicted proteins | sample YCmetagenome_FD_207642 | JGI IMG/M metagenome (GOLD analysis project Ga0310811, IMG submission 207642) | Soil microbial communities from experimental microcosm in Duke University, North Carolina, United States - YC | ecosystem: Engineered > Artificial ecosystem > Soil microcosm > Unclassified ...
TCTTGCCGTGGTCGATGTGCCCGATCGTCCCGATGTTCACGTGCGGCTTCGTCCGCTCGTATTTCGCCTTCGCCATCCCTTACCTCCCGTTGACCGCGGCGGCTCGCGCGGCGTGAAAACTGGAGCCCATGTCCGGGTTTGAACCGGAGACCTCGTCCTTACCAAGGACGCGCTCTGCCAACTGAGCTACATGGGCCCGCTCGATGATCATGGGGGCCCCGACAAGGCCCCCATACCCCACACACTCGCAACCGGCTCGGCAAAGCCGTGCCGGTGCTCGATGTCCCTGGAGCGGGAAACGGGATTCGAACCCGCGACCCCCAGCTTGGAAGGCTGGCGCTCTACCGCTGAGCTATTCCCGCGAACGTTTCCCATCACGCCGTGAGCTTCGAAGCGGCCCATCGCAAGAATCGAATCCTGATCGGCCGCGAAGCGCGCCGCATCTGAACCGACCGCGAAGCGCGCCGTTGCGCGCGCCGTATCCGAACCGGCCGCGAAGCGCGCCGTTGCGCGCGCCGTATCCGAACCGACCGCGAAGCACGTCCTCGCGCGCGCCGTATCCGAACGCACCTCGACCAGGCCACCCACGTCTCTACGCGTGCAACCACCCGTCGCTACAATGGTGGGGAGGGGAGGATTTGAACCCCCGAAGGCGTACGCCAGCAGATTTACAGTCTGCCCCCTTTGGCCACTTGGGTACCTCCCCGAACGCGGCGGCTTAGCGATGAGAAACCTCTCGAGCCTAGAAAGCGTCCTTGAAGCTGGCGCTGGCGGGAGGAATCGAACCCCCGACCCACTGCTTACAAGGCAGTTGCTCTTCCCCTGAGCTACGCCAGCACAGGCAAAGTTCCAATTTATATTCGACTTTACGGTCCGTCAAGAAGTTTTAGGGCTCACAGACCTCTGGCGAGCGACCTCGTAGCAGAGCACAGCCCCCGCCGCCGCTACGTTGAGCGACCCGATCTCGCCCCGCATCGGCACCGAAAGCATCACGTCGCAGGTCCTGGCGACCAGGGGTCGGATCCCTTCCCCCTCGCCGCCGAGCACCAGGCACACCGGGCCCTTCAGGTCGACCGTCCAGGGGCTCGCGCCTCTTTCGGAGGTCGCGCCGTAGACCCAAATGCCCGATTTCTTGATTCTCTCGAGCGCTGAGACCAGGTTCGACTCCCGCGCCACACCGACGTACTCGACGGCTCCCATCGCCGTCCGGGCCGCCGCTTCGGTCAGTCCAACGGCGTGGTGACGAGGGACGATGACTCCATGAACCCCGAACGCATCCGCGGTGCGAAGGATCGCCCCGAAGTTCCGGGGGTCCTGGATCTGGTCGAGGGCGAGGAAGAAGGGGACCTCGCCGCGCTGGGCGGGAATCGCCAGGAGGTCATCGAGGTCCGCGTAGTCGGCGGCAGCGACCCGGGCCACCACCCCCTGGTGGTCGCCGTTGCCGGCGATCGCTGTCAGCTGATCCCGGGTGCGGTAGGAGACCTTGACCCCGGCCCGATGGGCGAGCGCGACGATCTCGGAGAGCGGCCCCCGGGCGCCGGCGAGCACGGCCACCTCGTCGGCGCGCCGGCTGCCACTGCGGAGGAGCGCAAGGACCGGGTTCCGGCCCCACACGCGATCATCGCTCACCGGCCCTTCCACCTCCATCCGGTCCCGGTCGGCTTGTCTTCCAGAATGGCGCCGAGCTGCTCGATCTCCGCTCGAATTTCGTCGGCGCGCCGGAAGTCACGCTGCCGGCGCGCCTCGGTGCGTTCCGCAATGAGCCGATCGATGCGCGCCTCGTCGAGGTCCTGCCGGCGCGGCGCCGCGAGGCCGAGGGCTCCAGCCAGGGTCTTCAGCTCGAGCGCGCCACGCCCGAGCACCTCGGCGCTCACACCCTCGGCGCGGAGCGCTCGACTCAGCTCGTGCAGGGCCGCCAGCGCCTCCGGCGTGTTGAAGTCGTCGTCCATCGCCTCGACGAAGGCCCGGCGGAATCCCGCCAGCGATTCCGGCAGCGGGCCGGCGGCGGCCGTCAGCCCGCGCTTGTCGGCATCGTCGATCGGGCGCCAGAGCCGTTCCAGCGCCCGCGCGCTGTCGGCCACGCGCTCCTCCGACCACTCGAGCGGGGTGCGGTAGTGCGTGCCGAGCAGGAACAGGCGCAGCGCGGCGGGGTCGTGGCGCGCGACCAGGTCGCGGATCGTCAGCGTGTTGCCGAGCGACTTCGACATCTTCTCGCGCCCCATGTTGACCATGGCGTTGTGGATCCAGCAGCGCGCGAACGGCACGCCGGTGTCGGCCTCGGTCTGCGCGATCTCGCACTCGTGATGCGGGAAGATCAGATCCTCGCCGCCGCCGTGGATGTCGAACGTCTCGCCGAGGTAGCGCACCGACATCGCGGAGCACTCGATGTGCCAGCCCGGCCGTCCCGGCCCCCACGGGCTGTCCCAGGCCGGCTCACCCGGCTTGGCCGACTTCCACAGCGCGAAGTCGCGCGGGTCGCGCTTGCGCTCGTCGACCTCCACGCGCGCGCCCACCTGCAGCTCGTCGAGATTCTTGCCCGAGAGCTTGCCGTAGCGGGGGAAGCGGCGGACCTCGAAGTAGACGTCGCCCTCGATGGGATAGGCGTAGCCGCGCGCGATCAGCCGCTCGATCAGCGCGATCATCTCCGGCACGTGCTCGGTCGCCTTCGGCTCCGCGTCCGGCGACTGCACGCCCAGCGCCGCCATGTCGGCGTGGAAGGCGGCGATGTTGCGCTCGGAGACCTCGCGGGCACCAATGCCCTCCTGCGCGGCCTTGCGGATGATCTTGTCGTCGATGTCGGTGAAGTTCCGCACGAACGTGACGCGATAGCCCGCGAAGCGCAGGTAGCGCACGATCATGTCGAAGACCATCAGCATGCGGGCGTGGCCGACGTGCGAGAGGTCGTACACGGTCACCCCGCAGGAGTACATCGTGATCTCGCCCGGGGTGAGCGGAACGAGCTCCTCCTTGCCGCGCGCCATCGTGTTGTAGATCTTCATTTCCCTCGGAGGGGGGCTTCGCCCCCCTTCCGATGCCTCCCCCCAGGATTGCGGCGGCAAAGCCGCCGCTCGGAGCGAACGTTCATTGCGGAACCTCCAGGCTCACCACGGCCATGGCGGAGATGCCCTCGCGACGGCCGAGCAGACCGAGTCCTTCAGGGCTTTTTGCTTTGACGCTGACGCGGTCCACAGAGATGCCGAGGGTGTCGGCCAGGCGCCGGGCCATGTCGGGGAGGTGCGAGACCAGCTTCGGCGCCTGGGCCAGGATCGTCGCGTCGACGTTGACCAGGCTGGCTCCGCGCCCGCGCAGCAGCTCGATCACGTGGCCGAGCAGGAGCAGGCTAGAGATACCTCGCCAGCGCGGGTCAGTGTCGGGGAAGTGCCGGCCGAGATCACCCAGGGCCAGAGCACCCAGCAACGCCTCGCCGATGGCGTGGCTCAGCACGTCGGCATCCGAGTGGCCGTCGAGCCCCAGATCACAGGGGACGGTGACGCCGCCCAGCACGAGGGGGCGGCCGGGCACCAGGGGGTGCAGGTCGAAGCCGAGGCCGACGCGGTTCAGCGGCGGCTCCGGGCGCGCCGCAGGTCCTCTGGCGTGGTGATCTTCACGTTGCCGGCGAGCCCCGGCACGACCCGCACGACGTGGCCGAGCCGCTCCACCAGCATCGCCTCGTCGGTGCCGACGACGCCATCGCGCCGGGCCTTGTCGTGCGCCTCGCGCAGCAGCGCGGTGCGGAAGCCCTGCGGCGTCTGCACCGACCAGAGCTCGGAGCGATCGAGCGTCTCGACGACGGCGCCCTCACGCACGCGCTTGACCGTCTCGGCGATCGGCAGCGCGCAGATAGCCGCACCGTGCGCGGCGGCCTCGGCGACGACGGCATCGATCAGGCGCCGGTCGATGAAGGGCCGGACCGCGTCGTGCACGAGCACGATCTCGACGCTGGCCGGTGCGGCGTTCAGGGCGTTCCACACCGAGTCCTGCCGCGTGGCACCGCCGGCCACGACGATCACCCGCGAGGAGCCGACGACGCGCCGGGCGCGCTCGAGGTGCTCGGCGGGCGCGGCCACGACGACGGCGCGGACGTGGGGGTGCCGGACGAAGTGGGTCAAGGTGCGGGCCAGGATCGTCGCTCCCGAGATTCTCAAGAATTGCTTGGGCGTGCGCATCCCCACGCGCGTGCCGATGCCGCCCGCGGGGATCAGCACGGCGATGCTAGGCATCGCGGCCTCCGTCCTCGCCGCGCGGGCGGGTGAAGATCATGCGACCGGCCGAGGTCTGCAGCGCGCTGGTGACGACGACGTCCAGCGACTGGCCGATGTAGCGCTTGCCGCCCTCGACGACCACCATGGTGCCGTCGTCCAGGTAGGCCACGCCCTGACCGGCCTCCTTGCCCTCGCGCACGATGGTGACCTGCATGGCCTCGCCGGGGAGCGCCACCGGTCTCAGCGCACCGGCCAGGTCGTTGAGGCTCGCCACGGCCACGCCGGCCAGGCCTGCGACCCGGGCCAGCGCGGTGTCGTTCGTCAGCAGGCGCGCCGAGCGCGCTCGCGCGAGCGCGACCAGCTTGCCGTCGACGTCGCCCGCCTCGGCCTGGGCGGATCCGGCCAGCTCCAGGCTGACCGCCGGATGGCGGCGAAGGCGATCGAGCACGTCGAACCCGCGACGGCCGCGGTTGCGCCGGAGCCCGTCGCCGCTGTCGGCCAGCCGCTGCAGCTCGGCGACGACGAACGACGGCACGATCACCAGGCCGTCGAGGAAGCCGGCGTCGGCCAGGTCGGCAACACGTCCGTCGATCAGCACGGACGTGTCGAGCACGCGCGCGACGCTCGGCTCAGGGGCGGGCCGGGTCAGCTCGCCGGCTCGGCGCGCGGCGATGACGCCGCCCAGCCAGGCGGTGATCAGCGCCACGCCGCCGCGCACCATCGGCGCCGCCCCACCCGGCATCAGGGCCGCGAGCGCCGCGCCGAGCGCGGTGCCGATCAGCAATCCACTGGCCGCCCCGCCGGCGATCCACAGCAGCGGGCGAAGGGGCAGCGCTCCCGCGACGATCTCCACCGCGATGGCCACCACGCCGGCCGCCCCGCCGGCCAGCGCCCCGCTCGCGATCGTGAGTCCCGCCGACGACGCGAGCGCCGCACCGGCGGCGACGCACGCCACGAGCAGCAGGCCGCGCGCGATCGCGAGCGACATCAGCCGAGCAGCGCCCCGAGCGCGTCGCTCACGGTCGCCACACCCTTGACGGGCAGCGGCAGCGCGCCCCCGGCGTTGCTCCGCGGAACGATCGCAGACTTGAAGCCGAGCTGCGCGGCCGCGCGCAGCCGGGCCTCGACGCCGCTGACCGCCCGCACCTCGCCGGTGAGCCCGACCTCGCCGAGGACGAGGACGTCGGCCGGCACCGGCCGCTCCAGGTAGCTCGAGGCCGCGGCGATCACCACGCCGAGGTCGGCGGCCGGCTCGACCACGCGCCCGCCGCCGGCGACGTTGACGTAGACGTCCTGGTTGCCGATCGGCAGGCCCGCCCGCTTCTCGAGCACGGCCAGGAGCAGGCAGACGCGGTTGTAGTCGGCGCCCAGCACCGTGCGGCGCGGCGTGCCGAACGAGGCGCGCGAGACGAGCGCCTGCAGCTCCAGCAGCAGCGGCCGCGTGCCCTCGAGTGCTGCGACGATCACCGAGCCCGGCGCGTCGGCCGGGCGCTCGGCCAGGAAGAAGCCCGAAGGGTTGGGCACCTCGACGAGCCCGCGCGCCGCCATCTCGAAGACACCGATCTCGTTGGTGGAGCCGAAGCGATTCTTCACGGCGCGCAGCACGCGATAGGCGTGGTGATGCTCGCCCTCGAAGTAGAGCACGGTGTCGACCAGGTGCTCGAGCACCCGCGGTCCGGCCAGCGCCCCCTCCTTGGTGACGTGGCCGACCAGGAACGTCGCCAGCCCCCGCCCCTTGGCCAGGGTCATCAGCCGGGCGCCGCACTCGCGGACCTGGGCCACGCTGCCCGGCGCGGACTCGAGCGCCGGCAGGAACACCGTCTGGATCGAGTCGATGATCAGCGCGCGCGGCTTGATCGAGTCGAGCTCGGCCTGCACGGTATCGAGATCGTTCTCGGCCCACAGCAAGAGCCCGTCGCCGCCGATGCCGAGCCGGTCCGCGCGCAGCTTCACCTGGGCGGCCGACTCCTCGGCGGAGACGTAGAGCACCGGTGGCGTCACGCGGGCCAGTGCCCGCGCTGCCTGGAGCAGGAGCGTGCTCTTGCCGATGCCGGGATCGCCGCCGATGAGCACCAGCGAGCCGCGCACCACGCCGCCGCCCAGCACGCGGTCCAGCTCGTCGATGCCAATCGGCGTGCGATCCCCCTGCTCCATCACGATCTCGCCGAGCGGCAGCGGACGGGTGCCCGTCGTCACGACCGCCCGCCGCCCGCTCGGCGCCGGCGCCGCGCGCTCCTCGACCAGCGGCGTCAGCTCACCGGTGGCGCGCTTGCAGTCCGGGCACGTGCCGGGCTTGGGGCTGGCGAAGCCGCACTGCTGGCAACGATAGATGCTGCTCGCGCGGGGCACGCTCAGTCCTTGGCCTTGCCGTCGCGCGCGCCGGAGGGGTTGCGGCCGGTGGCGCCGTCGCGGCTGCTCGCGCCCTCCCGGCCGTTCGCGCCGTCCCGGCCCAGGCCGCGCAGCAGGCCGCGCAGCAGGAAGCTGCGCTGCGCACCGTCGAGGATCGTGACGAGACGCTCGTAGATCGTGGGATCGGCGATGAGCGCGCCCACGGTGCCCTCGCCGTCCTTGATCTTGTCGGTGATGGCGCGGAGGTTGGCCACCGCCGCCTGGAAGTCCTGCGAGGCCTGGCGGATGCCGCCGTCGGCCGGCTCGTCCTTCAGCAGGCCGCCGAGCGTGCCGCGGCCACCGGCCAGGCGGTCGGAGACGTCCCGCATGTTGTGGGCGACGACGCGGAGATCCTCCAGCACCGGGCGGTACTTGGGATCGAAGAGCAGCGCCGGCAGCAGGCCGTCCTCCGCGGAGGGTTGCTGCACCACCCGGCTGAGCCGGTCCAGCGCCGCCACGAACCGCCTGGCCGATTCCGTCGACTGGGGCGAGGTGAGCACGCCGGCCGCCCCCTCGCCACGCTGCACCCGGTCGAGGATCGCCTGCGTGGAGACGACCAGCTCGTTCACGCGCCGCAGGGCCACCGGCTCCTCGTAGATCAGCGCGTGGGCCCAGCCCTTGCCGCGCTCGACCTCGCTCACGAGCTTGCCGACCTGGTCCGTGACCTTGCGGGCCGAGCGCATCGTCGCCGACAGATCGTCGACGAGCTTGGCCTGGTTGAGGGCGTCGGCGGTCTCGCGCAGGCTCTCGGCCAGCGCGCCCACACTCTTCACCACGCCGGCGCTCTCGCCCATCACGCGGTTGATGTCGAAGGGATCACGGGAGACGAGGATCTCGTTGGGCTGCACGGCCGGCGCGCCTGCGCTCCCCACGGTGATCTCGACGATGCGATCGCCGAGCAGGCCCTGGGTCTCGATGCGGGCGACCGAGTCCTTGCGGATGCGATCGCCGTAACGCTTGGCGATCGTCAGCTCGACGCGCACCTTGCCGCCGGGCTGGCCGGGCAGGGTCACCGCGGTGACGCGACCGATCTGCACGCCGGCCAGCCGCACGGTGGCGCCCTCCACCAGCCCGCCCACCTCGGTGAACTCGGCGTAGAGAGTGAAACGCGGCTCGAACAGCCGGGCCCGGGCGCCCAGCGCGTAGATCATACCGAGAAACGCGAGCATGCCGATCAGCACGAACATGCCGACCCGCAGCCGCCGTCCACTCTCCTTGCCGTCGTCGCTCATGCCATCACCCTCGCCTCGCCGGACAGGAACGCCTGGACCACCGGATTGGTCGAGGCCAGCACCGCCTCGCGCAGGCCCAGCGCCACGAACCGTCCCTCGCTGAGGATCGCGATCCGATCGGCCACCGTCTTCGCAAGCTCCAGGTCGTGGGTGACGACCACGGCCGTGTCGCACACGCCGCCGCGCAGCTGGACGATCAGCTCCGCGACCATCTTGGCGTTGGTCGGGTCGAGCCCGGCGGTGGGCTCATCGAACAGCAGCATCTGCGGCTCCTGGGCCAGCGCCCGGGCAATGCCCACGCGCTTGCGCATGCCGCCCGACAGCTCCGCCGGCAGCAAGCGCAAGATCTCCGCGCCGAGGCCGACCAGCCCCAGGAAATCGACCACGCGACGCCGGACCTCGGGCTCCGGCAGCGACGTGTGCTCGTGCAGCGGGTAGGCGACGTTGTCGTAGACCGTGAGCGAGTCGAAGAGCGCGGCCCCCTGGAAGACGTAGCCCATCCGCCGGCGGATCGGCAACAGCGCCTCCTCGCCGAGCGTGTCGATGCGCTCGCCGAAGACGCGCACGATGCCGCTGGTGGGACCGATGAGCCCGGCGATGAGCCGGAGCGTGACGGTCTTGCCCGAGCCGCTGCCGCCCATGATGACCATCGTCTCGCCGCGCTGCACCGTCAGCGACACGCCGCGCAGGACCTCCTTGCCCTCGAAGGTCTTGCGGACGTCGAGCAGCTCGACCATGGTCTGGCTGTCGGCCGCCGGCTGCTCGCGGGACGTGAAGGCGCTCGCCATCACCAGAAGATCATCAGCATGAGTTTGGTCAGGAAGAAGTCCGAGATGATCACCCCCATGGTGCAGTGTACGACGGTGGCGGTGGTGGCCCGGCCCAGGCCCTCGGTGCCCCCCGTGGTGGCCAGGCCGTTGTAGCAGCCGATCAAGGTGACGATGCCGCCGAAGAAGAACGACTTCGCGACCCCCATGAGGAAATCGCGCGGCAAGACCCAGTACGTGGTCGTGTTCCAGTAGGCCCACATGTCGGTGCCGCGCTCGAAGAACATGATCACCATGCCCCCGAGCACCCCGAGCACGTCGGCCATCACCGTGAGGAGCGGGAAGATGAGCAGGGCGGCCAGCACGCGGGGGACGATGAGGCGCTTGATGTAGTTCACGCCCAGCGTGCGGAGGGCGTCGATCTGCTCGGTGACCCGCATGGACCCGAGCTCGGCGGTGATGCCGGAGGCGACCTTGCCACCCACCAGGATGGCCGTGAGCACGGGGCCCAGCTCGCGCAGGATGGCCAGGGCGGCCAGCGGGCCGACGTAGTTCTCGGCACCGAAGCGGGCCATGTTCACCGCGCTCTGCAGCGCGAAGACCATGCCGGTGAAGATCGACGCGGTGAGCGCCACGCCGAGCGAGCGCACGCCCATCACCTCGATCTCGGTGATCACCAGCTTCAGGTACTTGGGCGGCAGGGCCAGGCTGCGCAGCACCTGCCCGGTGAGCAGGCCAACGCCGCCGTACCAGAGGGCCGTGCGCCGCAGGTAGGTGTCCATCGCTCACTCCCCGGCGAAGCTGGCGACGAAGCGCTGGAAGTCGCCCCGCCAGGTCTCGAACACCTCGGGGGACGCGACGTACAGCAGGTCGTACACGCAGGGCTCGACCTTCAGCGTGTAGCTCTCGACGCGCACGCGCTCGTTGCCTTCGCGCATCCGTCCCTCCAGCACCCGGTGCGAGGCGGTCCGCCCGTTCACGGGCGCCTCGTCGGCGGTGACCGTGGTGCGCTCGCGCATCTCGATCAGCAGTTGCAGGGCCAGCACGTCCCAGCCGCGGCGGGCGATCGCGGGATCGCACACGGCGTTGGCCAGCATCCCGGCCGGCGCCGTCCGGTTCCGCAGCTCCAGATCGGCCCGCGCCTCGGGCGCGACCTGCCAGGCCTCGCCGGGCAGGGTCACCCGGTAACCGCTCGGCGAGTGATACACGCCGTCCACGATGCCATGCGTGGCGCACGCGCCGAGCGTCATCGCCAGGACGGCGGCGACCGCCGTCCGGCGGCGGGCCCGGACGCCCACGCGCGTGCTACCCGCCCGCCGCGGGCCGGACGGCGTGCCGGCGCGCCAGCTCCTCCAGCACCTCGCCGAGCGGGATCGAGCGCGCGCCGAGCAGCACCAGCGTGTGGAACCACAGGTCCGCGACCTCCTCGACCACCCGGCGATCGCCCTCGCCGCCGAGGGCGGCCGTGACCACCTCCACCGCCTCCTCGCCGATCTTGCGGCACATCGCGGCCTCGCCCTTGGCGAGCAGGCTCCCGACGTAGGAGCCGGCCGGGGCCGCGCTCTTGCGCGCGGTCACGATGCGCTCGATACGATCGAGCATGTTGGCGGCGGCCGGGGGTCCCTGCAGGCTCGTGAAGAAGCAGGTGCGGTTGCCGGTATGACAGGCCACGCCGTCCTGGTGCACCTGCACCAGGACGGTGTCGCCGTCGCAGTCGGCGTAGACGCCGCGCACGTGCTGGCGGTGGCCGGAGGTCTCGCCCTTCCGCCAGGGCGTCTGCCGCGAGCGCGACCAGAAGTGCGTGAGCCCGGTGGCCAGCGTGCTCGCCACCGCGTCGCGGTTCATCCACGCCACCATCAGCACCTCGCCGGTCTCCGCCTCCTGCACCACGGCCGGGATCAGCCCCTGCGCATCGTAGGTCAGCTCGTCCGGCGTCACCGCCGCACCTCCACGCCGCGCTCGGCCAGGTAGTCCTTCACCTCGCCGATCGTGTACGTGCCGAAGTGGAAGAGCGACGCGGCGAGTGCCGCGCTGGCGTCGGCCTCGACGAACGCCTCGCGGAAGTGCTCGAGCGTGCCGGCGCCGCCAGAGGCGATGACCGGCACCGTGACGGCGTCGGCGACGGCCCGGGTCAGCGCGAGATCGTAGCCGTCCTTGGTGCCGTCGCGATCCATGCTGGTCAGGAGAATCTCGCCGGCACCGAGCGCCACCGCTTCCTGCGCCCACTCGATCGCGTCGCGCCCGGTCGGGCGACGGCCACCGTGCGTGTACACGCCGTAGCGCGGCGGATCCGCCGCGGTCGCCGGTGGTGTGAGCCGGGCGTCGATCGCGACGACGATGCACTGGCTGCCGAAGCGCTCGGCGGCCTCGCGGATGACCGCCGGACGGGCAAGGGCGGCGGTATTGAAGGAGACCTTCTCGGCTCCCGCCCGCAGCAGCATCCGCACGTCGTCGACCGTGCGCAGGCCGCCGCCGACCGTGAACGGGATGTACAGGACATCGGCGGTGCGGCGCACGACGTCGAGCATGATCGAGCGGTCCTCGTGTGACGCGGTGATGTCCAGGAAGACCAGCTCGTCGGCGCCCTGGGCGTCGTAGGCCAGCGCGGCCTCGACGGGATCGCCGGCGTCGCGCAGCTCGAGGAACTGCACGCCCTTCACCACGCGCCCGTCCTTCACGTCGAGACACGGAACGATGCGCTTGGCGAGCATCAGACCTTCTTCACCGCGGCGAGCGCTTCCGGCAGCGACACCGCGCCGGTGTAGAGCGCGCGGCCCACCACCGTGCCGAGCACACCGGGCACCGCGGCCAGCATCACCAGGTCGTCCACGCGCGCCACGCCGCCGGAGGCCAGCACCGGCAGGTGGATGGCCCGGGCCAGCGCGGCGGTCGCCTGGACATTGGGGCCGAGCTCGGTGCCGTCGCGGCTCACGTCGGTGTAGAGGACGGCGATGGCGCCAGCCTCGCGCGCGCGCAGCCCCAGCTCGACCACCGTGAGCTCGCCGGCCTCCGTCCAGCCGCGGATGGCGACACGATCACCGCGCGCGTCGGCGGCGACGATGATCCGCTCGCCGAAACGCCGTCCGGCCTCGGCGAGGAACGTCGCGTCGATGGCCGCGCGGGTGCCGACGACCGGCCACGTCACCCCGGCCTCGAGCACCGCCTCGAGGGCCGCCAGGTCGCGCAGGCCGCCACCCGCCTCGACGGGCACGGGCCGCACGGCCTCGACGATCTTGGCGATGAGCGCCGTCTGTCGCGGCGCGCCGGCGAAGGCACCGTCGAGATCGACGACGTGCAGCCGCTCGGCGCCGGCGCCCGCCCATCGCTCGGCCATCGCGACCGGATCGTCGGAGAAGACGGTCTGCGCATCGTCCCGGCCCTCGCGCAGCCGCACGCAGCGGCCCTCGCGCAGATCGATCGCCGGGATGACGATCACCGTTGCTCCTTCACGATCGCCGCGAAGTTCTTCAGCATCCGGATGCCCGCCGCCTGACTCTTCTCGGGATGGAACTGCGTCGCGAACAGCCGCCCCCGCTCGATCGCCGCCGCAAACCTCACCCCGTACTCACACCACGCGATCGCGAGCCCCTGAGCGCCCGCGCTGCTGTCGCGTGACCGGGCAGCCGGAGCCCCGCCCTTCTCAGACAGGCCACCCACGCCCTCGTCCGTGCTCGCGGTCCCCGCGACAACCGGATAATAGGAGTGCACGAAATAGAATCGCGCGCCGTCCTCGATGCCGTCGAACAGCCGCAGCGCGCCGCCGTGCCACACGCGATTCCAGCCCATGTGCGGCACGTCGAGGCCGGCCGGAAACCGCCGCACCACGCCGGGAATCACGTCGAGCCCGCGCCCGTCGCCGAACTCCTCGCTGGTCGAGAACAGCAGCTGGTAGCCGATGCAGATGCCGAGGAACGGCCGGCGCCCGTCGAGCGCGCGTCGAACGGGCTCGAGCAGCCCCAGCTCGCGCAGCCCGTTCATCGTGTCGTGGAACGCGCCGTCGCCGGGGAACACCACCGCGTCGGCCTCGTCGACCGCCCGGGCATCCTGGGTGACCACCGCGGGTACCCCGACGCTCCGGAACAGCTTCTCGACAGAGCCGAGGTTGCCCCGCCCGTAGTCGACGATGGCGATCATGAGAGCCGCGTGGGCCGGCCGATGCTCACAGCGTGCCCTTGGTCGATGGCAGCACGCCGGCGATGCGGGGGTTGATCCGCGTGGCCTCGGCCAGCGAGCGCCCGACCGCCTTGAACACGGCCTCGGCGATGTGATGCAGGTTGTGGCCGTAGTGCATCGTGACGTGCAGCGTGATCTCGGCGTTGAAGGCGAAGGCCCGGAAGAACTCCTGCAGCATGTCCAGGTCGAAGTTGGACACCCGGGTGCGCGCCACCGGCACGTTGAAGACCAGGAACGGGCGCCCCGAGAGATCGACCGAGGCCTGCACCAGCGCCTCGTCCATCGGCACGAACGCCGTGCCGTAGCGGACGATGCCCTTCTTGTCGCCGAGCGCCTGCCGCAGCGCCTGCCCGAGCACGATGCCGACGTCCTCCACGGTGTGGTGGATATCGACCTCGACGTCGCCGGTGGCCTCCACGGCCAGATCCATCAGGCCGTGCTTGGACCACGCCTCCAGCATGTGACTGAAGAACGGGATCGGCGTCTGCACCTTGGAGCTGCCGGTGCCGTCGAGATGGAGCTGCAGCGCGATCTCGGTCTCCTTCGTCTTGCGCTCCACGCGGGCCTGCCGTCCGCTGTCGCTCATGCCGTCTCCTTTGGGGCGCCGGCCGCCGGCCCACCACGATCCGCCATCCGCACCTCGGCAGCGCGGCGGTGGGCATCGAGGCCCTCGACGCTCGCCAGCGCGCTCAGGTGCGGCAGCGCGGCGGCCAGCCCCGAGGGTGAGTACTCGATCACGCTCGAGCGCGTGACGAAGTCCTCCGTGCCCAGCGGCGAGGCGAAGCGCGCGGTGCCCGCGGTCGGGAGCACGTGGTTGGGGCCGGCGACATAGTCACCCACCACTTCGGGCGTGTGGACGCCGAGGAAGATCGCACCGGCGTGGCGCACGCGCGGTAGCAGTGCCGCCGGCACCGCGACCATCAGCTCGAGGTGCTCGGGGGCCAGCCGGTTGGCCACGTCGACGGCGGCTTCCAGGTTCGCCACCACCACGAAGGCGCCGTTGGCCTTCAGCGCCTCGGCGGCGATCCCCTTGCGGGGCAGCCGGTCGAGCTGGGCAGCCAGCGCAGCCTCGACGCGCGGGATGAGCTCGGGCGTGTCGGTGATCAGTAGCGCCCGCGCCATCGGATCGTGCTCGGCCTGCGCCAGCAGATCGGCCGCGATCCACGCCGGATCGGCGCCGCGGTCGGCGACCACCACGACCTCGCTGGGGCCGGCGACCATGTCGATCCCCACGTCGCCGAACACGCGCGTCTTGGCCAGCGCCACGTAGACGTTGCCGGGCCCGACGATCTTGTCGACGCGACGGATCGTCGGCGTGCCGTAGGCGAGTGCCGCCACCGCCTGGGCGCCCCCGACCCGCCAGCCCTCGGTCACCCCGGCCACGTGCGCCGCCGCCAGCACCGCGGCGGGCACGCGACCGTCCGGTCCGGGCGGCGTCACCAGCACGATCTCGCGCACGCCGGCCACCCGCGCCGGCACCGCGGTCATCAAGACCGTCGAGGGGTAGGCCGCGCGCCCGCCCGGGATGTAGATCCCGACGCGATCGAGCGGGCGCACCTCCTGGCCCAGCACCGAGCCGTGCTCGTCGGTGATGCGCCATGCCTTCGGCAGCGCGGCGGCGTGATAGCGCTCGATGCGCTCGGCCGCGTAGGCCAGTGCGGCACGCACGGCCGGATCGATGTCGCGCTCGGCGGCTGCCAGCTCGGCCGGCGTGATGGCCAGCGCCTCGGCGCAGGAGGCGTGGAACCGGTCGAAGCGCGCCGTGTACTCGATCAGCGCCTCGTCGCCGCGCGCGCGGACCGCGCCGACGATCGACTCGACGGACCGCACGACGTCGGCCGGGATCTCGGAGGGCGGGCGATCCACCGCGCGCGCGACACCCTCCACGCCGAGGGCGCGCGCGTCGAGCACGATCATGACCGCGAGAGCCGGGCGCCCCGGGCGGCGCCCTGCGTGCGGCTGCGCAGCTTGCTGATGAGATCGCTGATGGCCGCGTACTCCGTCTTCATCGCGGCGCGATTGACGATGAGCCGGGCCGTCGAGCGCGTGATCTCGGCGACCTCGACCAGGCCGTTGGCGCGCAGGGTCTCGCCCGTCTGCACGAGGTCGACGATGCGCTCGGCCAGGCCGACCAGCGGCGCCAGCTCGATCGAGCCATCCAGCCGGACGAGCTCCACCTGCACGCCCCGCGCCGAGAAGTACTGCTCGGTCAGCCGCGGATACTTCGTGGCCACGCGCACCCACGACCACTTGGCCGGATCGTCGCGCTCCCACAGCTCGCGCGGCTCGGCGACGACCAGCCGGCACACGCCGAAGCCGAGGTCGAGCGGCTCGTAGACGTCGGGCTCCTGCTCGAGCAGGATGTCACGGCCAACGATGCCGAGGTGCGCCGCCCCGTAGGTCACGTAGGCGGGAATATCGGCGGGCTTGAGGAAGAGCAGGCGGAGGCCCTGGCGGGGATCGTCGAAGATCAGCCGGCGCGAGTCCTGATCGACACCCTCGACGCCGACGTCGCGCAGCAGCTCGAGCGCGGCGTCGAGGAGTCGCCCCTTGGGCAGCGCGAGCGTGAGGCGGCTGGTCACGTCCGTCGCTCGATCCGGGCGCCCAGCGCGCAAAGCTTCATCTCCAGCCGCTCGTAGCCACGGTCCAGGTGATAGATGCGCGAGACCTCGGTGCGCCCGTGGGCGGCGACGCCGGCCAGGACCAGCGCGGCCGAGGCGCGCAGGTCGGAGGCCATCACCGGCGCCCCCTGGTAGCGCTCGACACCGCGGATGATCGCCACCGAGCCCTCGGTGGTGATCGAGGCGCCCATGCGGGCCAGCTCGGCGACGTGCATGTACCGGTTCTCGAAGATCGTCTCCGTCACCTTCGACTCGCCGTCGGCCAGACCGAGCAGCGCCATGAGCTGGGCCTGCATGTCGGTGGCGAAGCCGGGGAACGGGCTCGTGACGACGTCGGCCGGCCGGGGCCGCTCGTCCGACCGCACGCGGGCCCACGTCGGCCCCGTCTCGACGACGGCGCCGCACTCCTCCAGGAC
>Ga0310811_10005716_pt1 | contig 15795 bp, 17 predicted proteins | sample YCmetagenome_FD_207642 | JGI IMG/M metagenome (GOLD analysis project Ga0310811, IMG submission 207642) | Soil microbial communities from experimental microcosm in Duke University, North Carolina, United States - YC | ecosystem: Engineered > Artificial ecosystem > Soil microcosm > Unclassified ...
CCGGTTTCGGCCTGGCGACCGGGTGGCCAGCGTGGCGATGACCTTCGGCGGTTTCGCCGAGTACGTCGTGCTCCCGGACTGGCTGCCCACCCCGCTGCCGGACGCGGTGCCGTTCGAGGTGGGGGCGGCGATGATGTCCTCGGCTGCCACCGCGCAGCACGCGTTCCGCCAGCGCGCCGGGCTGCGAGCGGGCGAGACCGTCGTCGTCACCGGCGCGGCCGGAGGCACGGGAAGCGCCGCGATCGGCGTCGCCAAGGCGATGGGTGCACAGGTCATCGCCGTGTGCTCGTCGGCCGAACGCGCCCGGTTCTGCCGCGACCTCGGCGCCGACGCCGCCATCGACTACACCACCCGGGACCTGCGCGAAGGGATACGAGAGACCACCGATGGCCGGGGCGCCGACGTGGCCTTCGACGTCGTCGGCGGCGACGTATTCGACGCATGTGCCCGGTCGATGGCCTACAACGGGCGTCTGCTGGTCATCGGGTTCACCGCCGGACAGCTGCCCTCGATCGCCGCCAACCGCACGCTCCTGGGCGTGTACTCGGTCGTCGGCGTCCACTGGTTGACCTTCGTGCAGCGGGAGCCCGAGGCGCACACCGCGAACATGGGCGAGCTGATGTCCTGGGTACGGGAGGGGACGGTCACCCCGAGGGTGACCGAGACACTGCCGCTGTCCGACGGGGTGGCCGCGCTGCGGCGGATCGCCGATCGCCAGGTCATGGGCAAGATCGTGCTCGTCCCATGAGCCCGGCGGAGCGTTCGGGCAGGTACCAGGCGCACGCGGTCGTGGCTGCCGGAGAATGAGCCGATGACCGGCTCCGACGGCAGCGAACGCAGCTCCCTCATCCGTCGGGACACCCCGATGCGGGCGCCGGTGCGTCCGCAGCGGGCACCCGGTATCGCCACCCGCCGCCGCCTGCTCGATGCGGGCCGTCATGTCTTCGCCCGCGACGGGGTCAGCGGTGCCGCAACTGGGGACATCGTGGCCGAGGCGGGAGTCGCGCCGACCGCGCTCTACCACCACTTCGGCAGCAAGGCCGGCCTCTTCCTGGCCGTCGCCGGCGAGGTGTACGAGCTGTTCATCGGCGGCCTGCGCTCGGCTCTCGAGGGCATCTCGGACTTCGACGCAGCCCTCGACGCCCTGATCACCCGGGCGGGCGAGCTGCACACCGGCGACCCCACGATCGCTCCGATGGCCATCACCGTCCAGCTCGAGGTCCAGCGCAGTGCCACACTGCGCCACGAACTGGCGGCACCCCTGGCCTCCTTCCGCGAGCTCGCCGATGACGTCGCCGCCATGGCTCCGCCCGAGTTGCTGAACGGGCGTGCGCCGAGGTCGATGGCCCTGGCCATCACCGCCCTCATGAACGGCTTGTGCAGCCTGGCCGCGACGCTGCACGACCCCCGCGCGTTCGTCGACGTCGCACAGTCACTGCGCGGGCTCGTGGTGCGCTGACCACCGGACCGGTCACATCGGCCGCGGTGCCTCCTTCAGCTCGGAGAAGACCACCGCGATCTGACGCCGACCACAGGCTGAACCCGCGTGACCGGCTGTTGGATCGGTTCGGGCCACCACGATCACCAGGTCGCAGTGGATGCCGTACACCTGTCCGCCTACGGTGTGGATACGAGCTCGGCCGATGTGGCCTCGAGGGTGCGGCGGGCGGCGCGCAGCAGCACCCACACGGTGACGCTCATCCACAGCAGGAACGCGACCAGCGGGATGTACAGCGCGAACAGCCCGTTCCACGCGAACGGCCCGTCGTGGAAGAAGAACAGCAGCTGGTCGGGCACGCTGAGGATCAACACCCAGACGTTCAGGTATCCGGTCCAGCGGGGGAAGACCGGGTCAGGCCGCTTGTCCAGGAACGCCGCCGCGATCATGGCCAGAGGCAGGCCGAAGAAGATGGTGAACCCGCCGACGAACTGTAGCCATGCCAAGTCGTTGATCAGATAAGTCAGCTCCGGCGCTCGTTCAGGACGATACGCCGCCAACAACCAGAAGGTGGCCGGGTAGAACGTCAGACACATGTTTCCGGCGCCCCCGATCAGCGCGCAGAACGTCAGCATCCCGGCGCTACCCTCCACGGCCGTCAGAGCCTTGGCGACGGCCGCGGTCACCGGGATCATCAGCATCGCCGCGAACATGGTGAGCACCATGCCGATCCGGATCCGCAGGGCGTCCTCCTGGAAGAGGGCCACGATCTTCTCGGCCGGCTCCATCGGGCTGGGCGGCGGAAGGAATCCCGCGATCAGAGCCCAGCCCACCAACAACGTCAGCAGGTAGGCCGCGCCCGACCAAGCGCCGATCCGCTGCAATCGGCCGTGAGCGACGTGGTCCACGGTCAGGCTCCTCTCGAGCTCCGCTGGGTGAGCTGAGCATCTTCGGTGAAACGATCGGCCAGCCAGTCGTGGCAGACCTGGATGTACTCGAACGGGCCGCCGCCGTAGGTGCCGCCGAACAGCGTGGGCGCGCCCTCGACGCCTTCGTTGTTGTAGAAGCCGGGCGTGCACTCGCGCTCGAACGCGCCGCGGTCGACCGTCTTGGCCGCCATGGTGTCCGCCCACCGCTCCTCGGCCTCGGAGGTGACCTCAAAGGTGTCGATGCCGTCATCGAGGCAGCGCTTGACCACCTGGGCGACGTATTCGGCCTGCTCGCCGAGGATGTGGGTGAAGTTGATGGTCACCGAAGCCTGGAAGATGCCGCCGAGGATGAACAGGTTGGGGAATCCGGAGGTGTAGATGCCGTGCAGGCTGCGCACTCCGTCGGCCCACTTCTTGGCCAATGGCTGGCCGCCGCGGCCGGTGAGTTCGAAGCCGCCGGAGACGTAGGTGGGGGCGCCGACGTTGAACCCGGTGGCGTAGATCAGACAGTCGAGGTCGTACTCGGTGTCGCCGACCTGGACACCCCCGGGGGTGATCCGGTCGACGCCCTGGCCATCGGTGTCGACCAGGGTGACGTTGTCGCGGTTGAAGGTCTGCAGGAACTCGTCGCTGTAGAGCGGGCGCTTGCAGAACTGGTTGTAGTAGGGCTTGAGCGCCTCGGCGGTCGCCGGGTCCTCGACGATCTCGGCGACCCGGCCGCGGATCTCCTCCATCTTCTGGAAGTCGGCCAGCTGGCGCAGCGCGGCCGGGTCGGTGTCGACGGTGGCGGCCTTGGTGGTGGCCCAGACCGCGAGCCGGCTCCAGACGTCGGTCCAGCGGTCGGCCACCAGGTCCTCGTCCTGCGGCATGCCGAGCATGATCGCGTCGAAGTTGGCGATCCGGCGCTTCTGCCAGCCCGGTTCCAGGCTCTTCGCCCACTCCGGGTCGGTCGGCCGGTTCTCCCGCGCGTCCACCGAGGACGGTGTGCGCTGGAAGACGTACAGGTGCTCGGCGTACGGCGCGATGTTCGGCGCGATCTGGATGCAGGACGCCCCGGTGCCGACGATCCCGACCCGCTTGCCGCGCAACCCGGTGAGGTCGCCGTCTGCGTTCCCGCCGGTGTAGTCGTAGTCCCAGCGGCTGCTGTGGAACGCGTGCCCCTGGAATTCCTCGATGCCCGGGATGCCGGGCAGCTTCGGCCGGTTGAGCGGACCGCTGCCCAGCACCACGAACCGCGCGCGCATGGCGTCGCCGCGGTCGGTGTGCACGCTCCACCGGTCAGCGTCCTCGTCCCAGTGCACGCCGGTGACCTGGGTGGAGAACACCGCGAGGTCGTAGAGGTCGTAGTGCCGGCCGATGTTCTGGCAGTGCGCGAGGATCTCCGCGCCCTTGGCGTACTTCTCGGTCGGGATGTACCCGACTTCTTCCAGTAGCGGCATGTAGATATAGGACTCGACGTCGCAGCGGATGCCGGGGTAGCGGTTCCAGTACCAGACGCCGCCGAAATCGCCGCCGCGCTCGACCACTCTGATCTTCTCGACGCCGACCTCGCGCAGCCGGGCCGCCGCGATCAGCCCGCTGATCCCGCCGCCGAGCACGATCACGTCGACCTCGTCGGTCAGCGGGTCGCGGCTGAACCCCGGGTCGGCGTACGGGTCGGTGTCGTAGCCGGCGAATCGGCCGCTGACGTCCTGATACTGCCCGTAGCCCTCGGCTCGCTGGCGCTTGTCCCGCTCGGCGAGGTAGCGCTCGTGCAGCTGGTGTGGGTCGAACCCGAGCTCCGTGGTCATCTGTGGCTCCCTCCGCGACGAGTGGAGCCAAGGTAGCTTGCAGTAGCTAATCTGTAAAGTAGCGCTAACTACTCTTAGTGCTGGTGAGTTTGGCCAGCTCGTGCTCCGCGATCGCGGCTCGTCGCTCGGCATCGGCCAAGCGATCCAAGATCAAGGCCAGCTCGGGCATGGTCGAAGTGTGCGGCGCGGGCCTGGCAGCCGACGTGCGGCTCTCGACCCCGTAGGTGATCATGCGGATCATCTCGGCGACCACGTCGGCGTCGCCAGCACGGTGCGGGCCGTGGCCGAGCAACCAGTCTCCGAGCAGCACCATGCCCAGCACCATGCCGGCAGACACCCGCACGGTCAGACCCGCGTCGCCGCCCGAGCCCAGGCCCCGGCGCTCGGTCTCCACCTGGGCCTGGCCGTCCATTCGGCGCAGCAGCGCGTCCAGCTCCCAGGTGCGCTCTTGAGGCTGGTCCTGGTCGTGGAACTGCTCGGCCGCCAGCAGCGCGACCAGCAATTCGCGGTGCTCGGACACCAGCCGGTACACCGGCTCGATCCAGAACCGGACCAGATCCTCGGTGCTGCGCGGCCGTTCGAGCTGCGACTCGTAGTTGGCCATGTAGGCGGCGATGGCCTCGTTGAACGGCCGCCGCACGGCGGCGTCGAACAGCCCGGCCTTGGAACCGAAGCGGCGGTAGATGGCCGGCTCGTGCACCCCGGCCAGGGTTGCGATCTCCCGGCTGCTGGTGCCCGCGTAGCCCTTGGCCGCGAACATCTCCCGAGCAGCGTCCAGGATGAGGTCGTCGACCTCCCCGGGTGTCCGTCGACGCCGCCCCTCGCCGGCCCTGTCCGTGCCCTCCCGATGGTCCGACAGGCTCATGAGGCCGCCCTTCTTGCCAAACGATAGCTAGTAATAGCTATTGTAGCGCTCTCAGTCGGAAAGGAGCGTCATGTCCAGCCAACTCGACGACGTGCTCGCCGAGCTCAAGGGGGTGCTGGCCGCGCCGCCGGCCGGCATCGAAGGCTTCCGCGAAGCCTGGAGCCGGATCATGGACCGGGTGGTGGAGGGCGTCCCGCCCATCGAGGGTGTGCGCTACCGCCAGCTCGATGTGAGCGGTGTTCCGGGTACCTGGATCGAGACCCCCGCCTCCGCTGAGGACAGGGTCGTGCTGTTCACCCACGGCGGCGGCTACGCATTCGGTTCAGTGCACACCCACCGCGACTTCGTCGCCCGACTGGCCGACGCCTGCCGCGCCCGGGTACTCGGTATCGACTACCGGTTGGCCCCCGAGCACCCCTTCCCCGCCGGCGTCGAGGACACCGTGGCCGCATACCGCCGGCTTCTTGAGCTGGGGTACCGGCCGGGCCGGATCGTGCTCGTCGGCGACTCCGCCGGGGGTGGCATTGCGCTCACCGCCCTGTCCCGGATCGTCGCCGCTGATCTTCCACCCCCCGCCGGGGCCGCGGCCATATCGGCGTGGCTCGATTTCGAGGCCCTTGGGGAGTCGATGACGACGAACGCCCAGAAAGACCCGTTCAACCAGCGCGACGTGGTGCTCATGGTCGCCGCGATGTACCTGGCCGGCGGATCCGCCCGCGGCGCTTCGCCGCTATACGCCCCGCTCGACGGGTTCCCGCCGCTTCTGTTGCACGCCGGAGCCGATGAGGTGCTGGTCGATGACACGCGCCGCATGGCCGAGCGCGCCCGGGCCGCGGGGGTCGAGGTCACCGAACACATCTGGGAGGGCCTCTACCACGACTTCCCCATCTTCGACCCGCTCGAGGCGAGCAGCGTCGAGGCGCTTGCTGAGATCGCTCACTTCGTCCACCGGCTCACCGACTGAGGACCTGTCATGCGAGCCTACGACGAGACCCACAAGGTCCGGCTCCCGAAGGTCGTCGAGGATCTGACCGCCGAGTGGTTCAGTCACGCACTACGTGACCGCCTCGACGGCGACGCCGTCAAGGGAGTGGAGATCGTCCGGATCATCCCGGGCACCGCGACCAAGGTGACGGTCCAGCTCTACTACTACACCGACTCCGATGTCGTGCCTCGCCAGGTATGCGTCAAGGGCGGCTTCGACACCGCACTCGAGGATTTCGGCATCATCACCGTGTGGGAACGCGAGGTCGATTTCTTCACCCACGTCGCACCGGAGCTGGATCTGCCGATGCCCGCCTGTTGGCCACGGCGACGCCCACCTCGGCAACACCTACCTCGATGCCCACGGTCAGCCGGCTTTCCTGGACTGGCAGTGCATCCATTTCGCGCCGCCGTTGCACGATGCCGCCTATTTCCTCGCCGGCGCCCTCACCGTGGCCGACCGCCGCGCCCACGAACGCGAGTTGATTACCGGCTACCTGGGCGAGCTCGCCCGCTACGGCGGCCCCGACCTGGACGTCACCCGGGCCTGGACCGATCACCGACTGCAGACCATGTACGGCTACGTGTGGGCCCTGACCAGCCCACACATGCAGACACGCGATCGCATCACCGCCATGGCCAACCGCTACCTCACCGCCATCGAGGACCACGACAGCATCGGCCTGACCCTCCGCACCGCTGGAGACCTCTGACCATCAGCGTCACCGGCGCCGTCGCACCGAAAGAGAGACACGACATGGACAGCGTCAAAGACGAGGCCGTCTTGACTACCGGAGCCGCGAGTGGCATCGGCGCCGAGACCGCAGTCCAGCTACACCACCGGCGCCGAGTTCACCATTGACGGCGGGTGGAACGCGTCGTAGCTCGAGGTCGAGTCGCGTGCTCGCCTGGCTGCACGTCGCGCTCGCCGAACACCTCCACCGCAACATCCAGTGCGTCGCACCCCAGGGCTCTACACAAGAGGTCAGCGGCCAGGTGCCATCAAACCCACGGCCCCTGGTCGACGAATTGAGAAGCGACGCGGGCGTTACCGCTGCGCCGACCGTTACCCGGAGCGGCCTTCTCCTGCTCGGAATACCGCGCCGTGTTCGGCTTGCCGGGCGACTGCTGCTTCGGCATGACTCCGTCCTCGTTTCCAAGGTCAGGTGCCTCTTCGGACCCAGTGCGGTTCACCTTGATGCCTAACCGGTATCACAGACGACCGAACAGGTCTTGGACAGTCAACTCGGCAGCAGAGCACCGTGAAAGGCGTTGACTTTAAGGAGGAGCAACGTCATGAGGGTTTTCGTGACCGGCGGATCTGGTTACATCGGGCAAGCGGTGATCGCCGAGTTACGCGGACAAGGGCACACTGTTGAGGCTCTCGCCCGCAGTGACGCATCGGCGCGCACCGTATGTTCCCTAGGCGCCACGCCGGTACCCGGAGGGCTGACCGATCTCGGCGTGCTCAACGAGGCAGCGGCCCGGGCCAACGCCGTCATTCATCTGGCCCAGGCGCAGAGCGGCGCAGAGGATCAGGCCGCAGCCGGTGCGATGCAGGACGGAGTCGGCGGCGGAGCCTATGTCCACACCGGTGGCAGCTGGGTCTACGGGGATACGAACGGAGTCGGCGACGAGACACTGCCTTGGAACCCGCCGGAACTGGTCGCTTGGCGCCGGGACGTCGAACAGATCGTGCTGGACCGCGCGAGGGCCAGCGGCCGCCCGGTCGTAGTGCAGCCCGGGCTGCTCTACGGCGGCGACAACCGGTTGATCGCGGAGTACTTCATCCGACCCGGCGTCGCCGCCGGTGCGATCCCATACATCGGCGACGGCGCCAACCACTGGGCCCTGGTGCACATCGACGACCTCGCATCGCTGTATGTGGCCGCTCTGTCGGCTCCCGCCGGCTCGGTCTACCTCGGTGTGAGCGGGGTGAACCCGACCTCACGGCAGGTCGCAGAGGCCGCCGCGACCGGTGTTGGGCTCGAGGGCAAGGCCGTCTCCATCACCCTCGCCAAGGCGCGCGAACGGATGGGCGCAATCGCCGACGCATTCGCCCTCGACCAGCAACTCACTCCGGCGAAGGCTCGCGCCGAACTCGGCTGGGCCCCCCGCTGTACGGACCCGCTAGCGATCTTCGCGCAGAGCTCATGAGACGTGGCGACTGGTTGGCGCCTGCGGGCACGGTGTGCCTCTGTCCGGGTTCCAAGGCATGCTCAGTGATGACGTTGTGCGGGGAGAGAGGATCAGGTGGACGTCGATCTGCGCAAGCTGCGGTACTTCGTCGCCGTCGCCGAGGAGTGCCACTTCGGCCGGGCGGCGGACCGGCTGCACATCGCACAGCCGGTGTTGTCCCGGCAGATCAGGTCATTAGAGCGGGAGCTCGGCGTCGCACTGTTCACCCGTGATCGGCGCGGCACCGAGCTGACAGGGGCCGGCCGGCAGCTGCTCAGCGACGCGGTGGCGCTGCTGAGCTCCGGCGATGCCCTTGTGCGCCGGGTACGCGCAGCAGCCTGCACCCGCAGCGAGCTCTCCATCGGCTTCATGCCGGGGATCACTCTCGGGCCGATGGTGCGCTGGCTACGCGACCGGCATCCAGAACTGGACGTGCGGCTGCTTCGCACCGGCTGGGACGATCAGGTACGGGTACTGCACGACGGGCGCGCTGACCTGAGCATCGTGCGGCTCCCCATCGAACGCCGCGGCCTGGTGATCCGGCCGCTGTTCACCGAACCACGCGTGGTGGCGCTACCGGTGGATCACCGGTTAGCGGGCAAGACAACCCTGCGGATCTCCGACCTGGCTGCCGAGCACCTCCTGCAGGATCCCGACGCGGTGCCGGAGTGGCGGGACATCGCTGACGAGGTCCGCACCGGCGACCGCCTACGGAACCCGGAGATTCGAAGCGTGGAGGAGAAGCTCGACCTCGTGGCCGCCGGGGCAGGGATCGTGGTGATCCCCGCCTCTACTGCGGCGTTCTATACCCAAGCCGGCGTCACGACGGTGCCGCTCGAGGGGGTCGCCCCGAACGAGGTCGCCATGGCTTGGCCCGCCGGTCGGACGAGCCCGCTCATCACCGAGTTCGTCCAGACCGCGGCGGCACTACTTCCCGGGACTCACCAAGGCAGCTCAAGCAAGGTGACCGCCACGAAACCCGAGGACGAATAGCGATGTCCTCATCGAATCACTTATCGATCGGTCACTCGCGAAGTCGGCCGACGATCACGGCTCCTAAGCGGAGCGACCAAGCGTCGGGTCCGCATGGCGACAGGACCGGAGATCTCGTCGCGCAGGCCCTACCTATCGATTAAGTACTATCGCTTGGATAACACTATGTGTTGCGCCACGCACATTTTCGAGATTACCCGACGGAGAGGCTTGAATCCCGTCCTCATCGTCGAGAACTCAGGCTCAGAAGCCAGCCTGGGCGGCCACATTCCAGCTCCTGATGAGGTCAAGTGAGCCGTGCACGCGGAGCCGGCCAGCATCCTGCCTGCCCCATACGTACAGCACCAGGTCGGAGCCCGTGCCTTCCAGAACGGTCTCAGGCAGGTCGTCGGTCTCGACCGCTGCCATCTCCCCTGCGTGCCGGAACAGCCTCCACGAACGACTCGAATCCACTGCACGCACTCCGATGTGCTCGGCGGGTGGTACGAAGTCGCTGTGCAACGGTGAACCGGCCGGCCATTCGAACGCCGCCACCGCCGGCCAGAACTCCCGGAGAGTCTCGTCGAGCGACTCACCGGCGCGCTGCGCACTCAGTGGAGTCGGTCCCGGACCTGCACATTCAGCGTCCCAACGGTGCACCGCGAACTCCGTGGCTGCGCGACGCAGCCAGAAGCGGGCGCGCGCCGTGGATCCGAACACCTCGACGACCGACTCGAGGTCTGCCGCCCGGGCGGCGTCGTGGAACGCCACGACGCTTCCTCGAAGGTGCCCGATCCGATCGTGGTAGGCCTCCGGCACGGGGTAGCCGGACACGTGGGAGGTGATCATGTCGAACTTTCCCGGCCTCGGAGTGAGGTTGTAGGAGTACCAGCCTCCGAGGAGTGGGGCGACATGTTCGATCAGATCGCCCAGGGTCCATCCCGGGCACGACGGGACCAGGGTCTCGGCGGGGTAACTCTCACCGATGGACGCGATTCGCTCGGCTTCCTCCCCCACCCAAGAGATCACCTCTTCCTCGGTCATTCTTTTCATGGTCCAGTCATCCCGTCCGGTCGAATGTCGCTGCCGCATCGGCGTTGATCGCGTCCCAGCCGGCGAAGCGCCCGTTATCCGATTTCACCCTGCCTTGTCCATCTCGCGCAATTCGCCAGGCGCTCGCGCCGGCCCCGGATTCGCATCGGGCTGAGGAGTCAACCGGGATGGGTGGACGGCTGTCCGACTCCCCTGCTGGGTGCGCTCCATCACGCGATGAATGAGGTCGGCCCCGGCGTCAGCGGCGAGCAGACCGTCAGCAATGTCTTGCGCCAGCAGCTCCACGATCTCCTCGGCGGTGCGCTTTGACCACAATGGCACTCCCGTTCGCGCGCTGATGTCGCTCACGAGGGGCGCGCGCACCTGGATCGGCCGGGCGCGTCCCGTGTCAGGTCCGCCCACACCGTGTAGCCGGAAACCCCGTGAGCCCAATTCCGCCATGACCCATCCCTTCGCCGCTGGCCGCCTTTGGCTCTTAGAGCCCGCATCGGCCTGGGTCGTTACACAACTCCCCACCAAGGACCAAGCCGTCCTGCGAGCAGTTCATGAGGTCCAGCTGCGGCGCCCGCTGGCCCGCTCTGCGTGCAGAGTCGTCTCACAGGAGGTCACGAAATGTGTAACGGAGGCCGAAGCTCTGGTGTCCAAGGAAGTACGAACACGTCGATCGTCGCGTCCCGATGCCTGTAAGGGGCCGCGACCACGGAACTGGAGCTGTACTCACGATGAACAAAGTCGACCTGCTTCCGAGGCCTCCGACCAGTTGTTCGCACCTCGGCTCCGCTGTGAATCAGGAGAATCCTGACGCGGCGACCACGCTCGGCGTCGACCCCGGCCCGCTCTCTGTCGCCCCCAGCCCCCGGTCGTGCAGGTCCGAGGAGGTGATCCGGGACGTCGCTCGGATGCTGTGTCCGATCCGGCTCGCCGACCTGAACGATTCGGCGGAGTTGTTGACTCGGGTGGACCGCAAGTACTTCGTACCGGCCGCCCAGTTCCGGTTGTTGATGGGCGAGCTATGCGCTTCGTTCCGAGTGCTGGACATCGACGGCCAGCGAACGTTCGACTACGAGTCCGTCTACTTCGACACCCCTGACCTGCTGACCTACCGAGCACACCTGCAGCGTCGGCGGCGCCGGTTCAAGGCACGAACACGCACCTATGTCAACAGCGGTCTGTGCATGTTCGAGGTCAAGACTGTGGGCCCGAGGGGCGCGACGGTCAAGGATCGGATCCGACATCCGGTCTCCGACCGCGCGCACCTGGCCGACCATGCACGCGAATTCCTGCGGCAGATTCTGCTCAGCTCATATCGCCGGCCGGTACCGGCCGATATGCAGCCAGTGCTGATCAATCAGTACCGGCGTACGACCTTCGCCTCCGCAGTCGAGGGTTCGCGGCTGACCTGCGACGTGTCGCTGAGCTGCCATACCGAGAAAGCCAGCATGAGCGATCGCAACACCCATGTTCTGGTGGAGAGCAAGTCCGCGCACGGCACCAGCCAAGCTGATCAAGTCCTCCGCCGGATCGGGATACGCCCGACCTCGATCAGCAAGTACTGCGTCGGAATCGCCGGCCTGCACCCCGAGGTGCCCAGCAACCCGTGGCGTGCAACTCTGGCCCGCTATTTCGAGCCTCCTGCCGAATCAACCACCGCGGCCCTCCTGAGTGCCTGATCCAAGCTTGAGCCAACCTCCACGACATAGCTTCAACCTTGCTGGCTCGGCCGCTCCTACACTCTGGCTGCATGGCTGAGGCTCCGCTCGACACGCAGGAGCGCGATGAACTGTGTGATCTCTTCGACGAACTGGGTCCGACCGTTCCGACACTCGTCGCGGGCTGGGTCGCCCAGGATCTCGCTGCCCACATCGTGTTGCGTGAGCGCGATCTCGTCGGCGGCCCGTGCATCGTTCTGCCTGGCCCCTTCCAGCGGTTCGCCGAGCGTCGTAGGGCGCGTCTGGCAGAGCGTGAGGACTTCACGAGGCTCGTGGCACGAATCCGGTCCGGCCCGCCGATGGGTTTCTTCCGCATCAGATGGGTTCGGTCCTTCCCGAATCTCAACGAGTTCTTCGTCCACCATGAGGACCTTCGCCGGGCCAACGGCTGTGAACCCCGTAGCCTCACCCCGGCAATGAATGTCGCCTTGTGGCGAAACGTCCGCCGGGGCGGCCGTTACCTGAGTCGGCGGCTCCACGGTTCCGGGCTTGAGATCGAGTGGGCCGGAACCTACGAGCGGATGACGGTTCGGCACGGCGAGGCCGTGGCTCGGCTCAGCGGTCCGCCCGGAGAGCTCCTCCTCTACATCTTCGGGCGCCAGGCTGTAGCCCGGGTCGAGATCACCGGACCAGCGGAAGCCGTTGCAGCAGTGCGTCACACGCACTTCGGCATGTGAGTCCACCAGTCACCTCATTCACAGGTACGTCAGGAACCACGACAGGCAAGACTCGCCACGCCGCTCGAGCGGACTCCCTCCGTGAGAGGTCGATTGCTAACCGTCCAAACTTATACGATGGTTAGGTGAGCCAAATGAGCGCAGGAGCGGACCAGCAGCTCCTGGTGAGCTTGATCAACACGCTCCATGTCCCGGACGGCGACGATCAGCTGGAGGATGAGCGCGCCCGGTCCTGGTTGCTCGATCACGGCGCCACGGGAGAACGGGTCGAGCAGTTCGGTCTCGACTCCCTGAGACAACTCAGGGAAGGCCTTCGAGAGCTCGCGCTGGCGAACAACAACGGCGAAGCGGACGAGGACGTCGTCGCGCGAGCTCGAACCTCAATCTCGGCACTTCCCATGTCTGTACAGCTCGGCGACTTTGATGACGGTCCATCCATCGTCGCACCCGCCGGAGCCGGGCCGGCGCAACAGGTCATAGCCCGGACGTTCAACGCATACCTGGGCGAACGAGCCCGCGGCTCCTGGCGTCGCATCAAGGCATGCGCGGCCCCGGACTGCCACTACGCGTACCTCGACACCTCGCGGAACATCTCACGTCGGTGGTGCGACATGGCGGAGTGCGGTAACCGTGCGAAGAACCGCACCTGGCGCACGCGCCGGGCCTCCACGCGCGCAAATGACGGCGAGGGGAGCAAACATTACCGACCGCTGACCTCGCTTGACGGATTCCCTGACACTTCTGCAAGCTATGTGCTAACCGGTAAATGAGCTTCAGCGGTCAGGTTCCTGACCGGGGGACAACATTGTCCGCACGGCTGGAGCAACCGGCGAGACACTCGCGACCGCGGCGTGACCCAGACCCACCGACCCGGCCGGCAGTCGCACGGCTGTCGCCCATGAGAGGCCTCCTGGACATGGCTAATTCGACCATGCGTCGCCGACTGCTCAGTCGCCGGAATCTTCTGATCCTCGGGGCCTTCGCCGCACTCGTCCTCATGGCCGCCGCGCTGGTGTTCGAGCCGTGGAAGCTGGTCATCGATCGACGCGTGAACGAGGCCGCTCCCGGGGTCAGCGCCGCAGCTCCCGCGACTCCCGGAGCTCAATCTCCGGGGTCTGCTCCTGTCGTTATCGCTCGAGGGCGATTGGTTGCTCACGAGCACGCGAGCAGTGGGTCCGTTGTCGTCTTGCGGCTTGCTGACGGGTCACGCGTGTTGCGCCTGGAGAACCTCGCCACCAGCGACGGACCGTGGCTGCAGGTGTGGCTCACTGATGCGCCGGTGATCGATGGCCGTGCAGGGTGGAGGGTTTTCGACGATGGTCGGCACATCAGCCTGGGAGATCTCAAGGGCAACATCGGCAGCTCGAACTACATGATTCCGGCGGATGCAGACATAGGACAGCTCACCAGCGTGAGCATCTGGTGCAACCGCTTCGATGTCTCCTTCGCCGCGGCCGAGCTGCACAGCGCCACCTGAACGATGTCCGCAGCCCAGAAAACGCCGACGACGTGCGATCGCCACTGTTCTGCGACATCAGGCTGGTGGCGCGCATCGAGCTAGCTGAAACGAAGCTCATCTGCGCGGCCAGCAAGACGCCTCTCCTACCTGGCGAACCCGGAGATCGGTGTGCTGATGACTCTGACCGAACGGGCTACCGGTGATCTGGCCGAGGCGGGGGTCGCTCGCTACATCGCGCTTCTCGACGGGGTGATCGCGGGCGGAGCCGGTCTCCGCATGGAGCAATGTTGCTTTGTCCGGCCGGTCGGCCTAGCAGCGCCAGCGCGATCGCGGGGAACACCAGTACCGATACCAGTCCGGCGGTCACCAGTCCGGCCGCCACCGCCGGGTCGAGCACGTGCATCGTGGTCCCGATCTCCGTGGCGGCCAGCAGGAACGGCAGGGATGTGGCCTGCAGTAGTCCGACGCCGATCAGCTCGCCTCTCTCGAGCTCGGTGCGGAACGCCAGGGCCGGCAGCCCTCGAACCAGCAGCAACGCCAGCAGGAATCCGGGGACGGCGGCCAGCGCCGCCGGGTGCTCCATCAACCCTCGAAAGTCCAGAGTGACGCCGCTGTTGATGAAGAAGACCGGTACGAGCAGGCCGAAGCCGACTGCCTCGAGCTTGATCGGGTACAGCGGGTGGGTGCGTTCGGGCTCTGGGTCGAGCGCACGTACCAGCAGCCCGGCCAGGAACGCCCCAAGGATGGCCTCGAACCCGAGGAGTTGCGCGGCCAGCGCGAGGCCCGCTACCAGCAGCACGGTCAGACGGATCCGGATCTGCGCGCTGGTGTCAGCGAGCCGGGTAATCACTCCCGACAGCCGCATGGAGTGCTCAAGGCCTACCACCGCGAGTGCGATCACCGCGAGCGCACCGATGAGCAGGGCGAGCAGCAGGAGCTTGCCGGCCAACGGGGAGTCCATCCCGGACAGCCCGACGGAGAGCACCACGACCGCGGCGACCTCGCCGGCCGATGCACCGGCCACCGCGAGCCGCCCGACCGGCTTGCTCAGCGCATCGGCGTCGGCGAGAACCGGCACGATCAACCCGAGCGAGGTCGCCAGCAACGCCACCCCTACGAGCACCGCCCCTGTTGTTCCGCCGACGCCGATCACGATGAGCGCTACGGTGATCAGCGCGGCTGCGGTCAGTGAGATTGCCAGCGACATTGCCACCCGACGGCCCAGTGTGCCCCGGAACCGTCGCAGGTCGACTTCCGAGCCTGCCAGGAACAGCAGGAACGACAGGCCCAGCAGCGCGAACGCCTTGACCGTGGTGTCGGAGGTGACCCAGCCCAGCACGGATGGCCCGAGCACGATTCCCGCGACGATCTCGAGCAGCGCACCGGGCAGAGTCAGCTTCGGTACCCAGCCGGATACCAGACCCAACAGCAGCGGCACCCCGGCCGCCACCGCGAACACGATCACCAGGTTCGTCGACATGTCACACCAGCTCGGCATCGGTGTGTACGTGTAGTAGCGCTGGCCCGTCGACGGCGAAGAGCTGCTTCATCCCGTCGTCCAGCTCGGCCGAGGCGCGTACCGGGATGCCGACCGCCCCGCAGGCCCGGGCGTAGTCGGCGAAGTCCGGGTTGACCAGTGAGGTCTGCCAGACGGGGTAGGCCCCGGCGAGCTGTTCCTTGCTGATCTTGCCGAGGCTGCCGTTGTCGAGCAGGACGTGCTTGATCGGGATGTGGTACTTGA
>Ga0310811_10005717_pt1 | contig 15794 bp, 12 predicted proteins | sample YCmetagenome_FD_207642 | JGI IMG/M metagenome (GOLD analysis project Ga0310811, IMG submission 207642) | Soil microbial communities from experimental microcosm in Duke University, North Carolina, United States - YC | ecosystem: Engineered > Artificial ecosystem > Soil microcosm > Unclassified ...
GGAGTAAGTGATGCTGGTGAGGACGGAGGACATATTGGCCTGGCTGTGCTCGCTGGTATAGAAGGCGAAGTTGGAGGACAGGACGCCCGCGAAGCCGGTCTGGAGGGTATAGCCTGCGACGGGGAGGGCTGAGATGTGGAGCTTTCCCTCTTTTTGGGCGGCGGTGTCGATTCGTTTGGTCCGGTGGCCCTTGAGCCAGGAGCGGCCGACGTCCACGAGGTCTATCTGGTTGTTTTTCAGGGAATCCTGGGCCCAGCCCGTTGCGGTCAGGAGAAATGACAGGATTAAAGAAAGGGATATTTTATAGATTAGACGCAACAGTAGTTGATTAGCCACCCCGCTTGGACTGGTGAATAATAAAACGGTTTAAACCGGTATTTAATATAGGTTTGCGATGAAGGAAGGGGTTGTTTTTAGAGGATACGGGATCAATCAGGCAGGAGTTGCGCAATTTTACGGCTTTTTTTGTAATGCCTCTGTTAATTAAGTGTATCGGTTGCGGAAGGAGGACTGCCGACGACCTACGGTTATGAGCGGTCGGTCAGTCCGGTGTATTCGTTCAGCTTGTGGAGCTCGAGGATGGTGGTTTTGCCGTCTTCGCTTTCGCGGTACATGGGAACAAATTTTCCGTCAAATTTTATTTCGTGGAAGGTGTAAGACGTTCGTGCCTGGACTACGTTGGAATAGACGTCGTCGAAGCCGCGGATGAGGACGTAGATCTCGACGTCTGCGGCGGCCATGTCTTTGTAGGTGAAGTCTCTGAGGGGGCTGTTCTCGTCCATGGGGTGGACGACGGTCCAGTTCATGGGCAGGCTTTCGACCTTGCTGCGTTCGAGGGTCAGGTCGTAGTAGCGATATTCCTCGGTGAGGTCGTCCTGAAGGACTTTAAGGCCGATGTTGACGCGGATCTGGACGTCGGTGAGGGTATGGTTGTCCTTGTAGGGAGCGAAGCGGAACATGAGGGCTTTGCCGCCCTTGAAGGGGCTGACGAGGGCGAAGTCGCTGAATACCAGATAGGCGCGGGGGCGGGAGAAGCGACCGAAGATGAGACCGGTGGCGAGGGCGAATGAGAGGAATCCGCTCATGCCTTCTATGGCGGCCACGAGGTTGGCCCATCCTCCGATGGGGTTGACGCGGCCGTAGCCCACGGTGGTGAATGTTTCGGTGCTGAAGAAGAAGGCTTCCTTGAATTTACCCCAGGGGGTAGTCAAAAGGAGGCCCTGCAGCTGGTCGAGGCCGATAAGCAGGTAGATGGAGCAATAGACGAGATTGATAGCGAAATAGGAAAGGACGAGCAGGCCGATGAATTTCCAGCGGGGGAGGGTCAGCATATAGTGATAGATGCTGAGGCGATTCATCAGGGAGACGCCTTCCTTGCGGAGGTTGAAGGTGCCGTCGCGGTTGATGAATCTTCCGCCGTAGTTGGCTGCATTTGTTCCGAAGCCGGTGTCGTTATTCGTTTTTAGCTTCGGGTCTATTTTCATTTCTGATGCCATAGTTGTGCAAAGTTAGTGTCCCGGGCCTAAACGATGCAGGCATCGTATAAAATTTCGATTGGGTGGAGGGCTATGCGTCCTGTCCCGTCTTTTATCTGGTGGCGGCAACTGGTGCCGGGGGCGGCGATAAGCGTTTCGGCGGTCTGCTGGCGGACGGTGGGCAGGAGGACGAGCTCGCCTATTTTTTGGGATATGTCGTAGTGTTCTTTTTCGTATCCGAATGAGCCTGCCATGCCGCAGCAGCCGGAGGGGATGGTGCCTACGGTATAGTTCTCCGGGAGGGTCATCATTTTTACGGAGCCGGCGGTCGAGCCGAGGGCTTTTTGCTGGCAGTGACCGTGCAGTTTGATGGCGCGTGTTTCTTTGGTGAACTGGTCTTTTGTAATAGCGCCTATTGCGGCTTCGTTTGCGATGAAGTCGTCGATCAGCCAGGCATTTTTTGCGAGGGCCTTTGCTTTTATGAGGAGGTCGTCGTCGGCGAGGTCGGGGTATTCGTCACGGAAGGTGAGGATGGCCGAGGGTTCGATGCCGATGAGGGGTGTATTTTCCGAGATAAGGGGGGAGAGGGCCCTTATGTTCTTGTTGACGATGGTTTTGGCGTGGCGGATGAGGCCTTTGGACATCCATGTGCGGCCGCTCTCTTCGTGATCGGGTATGATGACTTCGTAGCCGAGGCGTTCGAGGAGGAGGATGGCTTTGATGCCTATTTCGGTATCGTTAAAGTTGGTGAATTCGTCGCAGAAGAGGTAGACTTTTTTGTTCGTGTGGGCAGGGGTGCCGGTTTCGCGGCGGTGTTTTTTGTACCAGCCGCGGAGGGTTGTCTTGTGGAGCAGGGGCATGGAGCGGTCGGTGGCGAAGCCTACTGCTTTTTTGACCCATGACTGTTTCATCATCCAGTTGTAGATGCCGGGGGCGATGGAGCCGAGGCGGGCGGAGGCCGTGAAGCCGGCGATCAGTCTGCTGCGGAGGGGAACGCCGTTGGCGTCGTAGTAGTGCTGGAGGAATTCGGCCTTCAGCTTGGCCAGGTCGACGTTGGAAGGGCATTCCGATTTGCAGCCTTTGCAGCTGAGGCAGAGGTCCATGACCTCGTAGATCTCTTTATTATCGTAGCGGTTGGGTTTGTCCGAGTGGGTGAGGAATTCGCGCAGGATATTGGCCCTGGCGCGGGTCGTGTCCTTTTCGTTGCGGGTAGCCATGAAGGAAGGGCACATGGTACCTCCGGAGAGGTGTGTCTTGCGGCAGTCGCCGGAGCCGTTGCATTGTTCGGCGTGCTGGAGGATGTCCTGGCCGTGGAAGCGGAAGATGGTCGGGAAGGGAGGTGTGTTTTGTCCCGGCTCGTAGCGGAGCATGGAGTTCATGGATGGTGTATCCACGATCTTGCCGGGGTTGAAGATGTTTTCGGGGTCCCAGGTCTGTTTGATCCGGCGGAAGAGCTGGTAGTTCTTCTCGCCTACCATTTGCGGGATGAACTCGCCGCGGAGGCGGCCGTCGCCGTGTTCGCCGCTGAGTGATCCCTGATATTTTTTGACGAGGGTGGCGATTTCTTCGGCGATGGCGCGGAAGAGCTGGTTGCCTTCTTTTGTTTTGAGGTTGATGATGGGGCGGAGGTGGATCTCGCCGCTGCCTGCGTGGGCGTAGTGGACCGAGTAGAGGTCGTATTTCTTCAGAATCTCGTTGAAGTCGCGGATATAGCTGGGGAGGTCCTGTACGTCGACGGCGGTATCCTCGATGACGGGGACGGCTTTTTCGTCTCCGGGGAGGTTGCTGAGGAGTCCCAGGCCGGCCTTCCGGAGCGACCAGATCTTTTTGGTGTCGTCGCCGAAGAGGAGGGGGAAGTGGTAGCCGAGTCCGGCTGCGCGCATCCTGGCCTCTGCTGCTGCGGCGATGGAGGAGATCTCTTCGCGGGTATCTTTTTTAAACTCTATGACGAGGATGGCGCCGGGGTCGCCCTGGACGAAGAACCTGTTCTTGCTCTGTTCGATATTGTCCTTTGTACATTCGAGGATATAATGGTCGATGAGCTCGCTGGCGGTGGGATTGTACTGCAGGGCGATGAGGTTGGCGCGGAGGGATTCGTCGATGCTATTGAAGTGGACGCAGAGCAGGCCTGTCTCTTTTGGGGGCAGGGGACTGAGGTCCAGTTTGATCTCAGTGATGAAGGCGAGGGTTCCTTCCGATCCGGAGAGGAGGCTGCAGAAGTTGAAGTCGGGTTGTCCGGCGGTGAAGGGGGCCGTGTCGAGCAGGACGTCGAGGGCGTAGCCGGTATTCCTTCTTTCGATGCTTTTTTTCGGGAACTCTTTGCGGATGGATTCCTGGTTGCTGTAGTCGCCGAGGATGGTCCGGGTTGTCCGGTAGATATTCGCTTCGAGGTTTTTGCCTTCGCATCTGGCGTGGAAGCTGTCGGGGTCGAGGGCGCCGAAGGTCGCTTCTGTGCCGTCGCTGAGCAGGGCTTTTATCTCGATTACGTGTTCTCTGGTGCTGCGGTAGACTACTGAGTTGGACCCGCAGGAGTTGTTGCCGACCATTCCGCCGATCATGGCGCGGTTGGCGGTGGAAGTTTCGGGGCCGAAGAGGAGGCCGTGGGGTTTGAGGAAGAGGTTGAGTTCGTCGCGGATAACCCCGGGCTGTACGCGCACCCATTTCTCTGTGGTATTGAGCTCTAGTATTTTAGTGAAGTATTTAGATACGTCGACTACGATGCCGCTCCCTACCACCTGTCCTGCGAGGGAGGTGCCTGCGGTGCGGGGGATGAGGGAGGTTTTTTCTGAGCGTGCGAACTGGATCAGTCGTTTCAGGTCGTCGGTCGTTCTGGGTACGGCAACGGCCTGTGGCATTTCGCGGTAGGCGGAGGCGTCCGTTGCGTAGAGGGTTCGTGTGGTGTTATCGTCGTATAGTTCGCCGGCAAATTCACGAGCCAGGGTCTTCAGTTTTTCGCTCATACCCACAAAAATATTACATTTACGCCATGTATCGAATTGCCATTGTATTGCTGGTCATGGGTGTTTTTTCATCGGACCCCGCCAGCGCTCAGAAAAAAGCTGACCGACTCCGTCCAAAACCTGCTCTTGTACGTCTTATCGACGGCTCTCTCCGGCAAGCGGTGAATCAATATAAAGTACTTATGGGCCGGGTTCCCGCCGATCGTCTTCCCAAGACCTATTATGTGATGGGAGACAAGCTGGAAACCAGCAATTCGGGCTGGTGGACGAGTGGTTTTTATCCGGGGACGCTGTTCTATCTGTATGAGTTCTCGCATGACACTGCGCTGGCGCGGGAGGCGAAGGACCGGCTGAAGCTGCTGGAGAAGGAGCAATACAACAAGGGGACGCATGATCTGGGTTTTATGATGTATTGCAGTTATGGGAATGCGCTGAAAACGCTGGGAAACCCGGAGTATAAGCAGGTGTTGCTGAACAGCGCGGCTTCGCTATCGACGCGGTTCAATCCGAGGGTAGGCTGTATCCGGTCGTGGGACAGCAAGCCCTGGAAATATCCGGTGATCATCGACAATATGATGAATCTGGAGTTGTTGTTCTGGGCTACGGAGGCCAGCGGCGATTCTTCGTATTATAAGATCGCGGTTACGCATGCCAATACGACGATGAAGAATCATTACAGGCCGGACTACAGCAGTTACCACGTCGTTGACTATGATACGGCGACGGGGGATGTCATTGCGAAGAAGACGGCGCAGGGGTATGCGGATTCTTCGGCCTGGGCGCGCGGGCAGGCCTGGGGGTTATATGGATATACGGTGATGTACCGGAGCACGCATGATAGGAAGTATCTTGAGCAGGCGGAGAATATAGCGCATTTCATACTGACCAATCCGCATCTTCCGGAAGACAAGATCCCGTACTGGGATTATAGTGCGCCGGATATTCCGAGGGCGTTGCGGGATGCTTCCGCGGCGTCGATCATGGCTTCGGCGCTGATCGAGCTCAGCGGGTATGTGCCGGTGGACCGTGGGCAGGGGTATTTGAATGTTGCGGAGAAGATCATTGTGGGATTATCGGGTAGTACGTATCATGCGGTGGTGGGGTCAAATGGTGGATTTATTTTGAAGCATAGTGTGGGGCATTTGCCGGCGAAGTCAGAGGTGGATGTGCCGCTGACGTATGCGGACTATTATTTTGTGGAGGCTATGCTGAGGTATAAGGCCCTGGGGAAATAGGTGATGGTTCACGCGGTGAGGGGGATGGGGCGTCCGAGGAAGTCGTAGGCTTTGATGGGTGTCTGGCGGATGGGGCTGTCGGCGTATTGGGTGGAGCTGAGGGTCCAGATATTTTCGTCGCGGAAGCGGCCGTCGCGGTCGGTAGAACTATTTTTTATCGTTTGTTCGTGGTGGAAGCCCAGTTTGTGGGGAATATTGTTGCTGGGGGTGTTTTCGGGGTCGCAGTGGATCTCGAGGCGGGCGAGCCCTTCTATTTCAAATCCGGATCGTATCAGTGCGCAAACGGCTTCGGTGGCGTAGCCCTGGTTGATGTGGCCGACGTTGATCCAGTAGCCTATCTCTCTTGCGTCTTTTCCTACGCGGTTGTGGAGGCCTGTGCCGCCGATGATCGCCTGTTCCTGGGGATCGAATATTCCGTATACGGCGTCCTGGCCGAGGTCGAACTGGCCTCTGAATTGTCTGATAAATTTTGCGGTCCAGTCAATTTCCTGCGGCTGGTCCTGTGCCCAGGGTATCCAGGGGCGGAGGTGTTCGAGGCTGCCGTTGATGGCGCTGAGCAATTTTTCTGCGTCACCGGGGATGTAGCAGCGTAAGATGAGGCGGGCCGTTTCTATTCTGTAGGATTGCATCATTTGATTGCGTTGAGGAGTTGTTTGACCATGCCGTCCATGGCGGAATTCTCTATCCAGCGGACGACGGCGACGAGGTCGTGTTCGGGGTCTACGTAGATCATGTTGGTGCCGTTGCCGATGTGGACGAAAGCCGTGGCGGGGGCGCTGGGCAGCAGTTTGTGGTCGGTGTTGAGGAACCAGTTCATATATCCGTATGTGGGCTGGGCCGGGGTGGGGGTGAGGGCCTGGCGGACCCATTGTTCAGAAATGAGCTGGTTGCCGGCCCAGTTGCCGCGGTGGAGCGTGAGCAGGCCGAAGCGGGCCATGTCGTAGGTGTTGATGAACATGCCGCCGCCCCAGTGGCCGCCGCCGCTGACGGACTGGACGGGCTGGCCGTCGAGGACGATCCAGGAATTCCGATAGCCGTTCCACCGCCATGTAGAGGACGCACCGATTGGGTCCATGATAAATTTTTTCAATATCTGTGGTAGGGGCTGGCGCCAGACGCTGGTGGCGGCGAGGGCCAGGGCGTTGACGCGGACGTCGTTGTATTTATAAACGGCGCCGGGGGCGTTGCGTTTGCGGGTGGTCCATTCTTCGGGTTTGCCGGTGGGGCGGTCGGCCCAGTCGGGTTTATCCCAGAGGGTGCCTTCCCAGTCGCTGGTCTGGCGGAGCATGACGTCCCAGGTGAGGGTGCGGTTGTGGGCGCCCGAGAAAGGATAAATAAGGTTGTCGTCGTTGGAGCCGGGTTTGAAGAGTTCGATCGGGGGGATGTAGGGGGCAACGGTGTCCAGGACGTTGCGGATGAGGCCCTGGTCGACGGCGAGGCCGATGACGGTGGAAAGGAAGCTTTTTGTGACGCTGTTGGTGATGTCGACGCGTGCGGGGTCGCCCCATTCGGCGACGATATATCCTTTATAAATGATGAGTCCGGTGGCTTCGCCGCGGTCTTTCAGGGGGCCGACGGGTTCGTCGAATGGTTCGCGGCCGAAGGATTCGGCCTGGGCGAGGTGCTGGTCGCGGGGCGCCTTCGATTCGTTGTCGACGGCGAAGCGGATGGTCTTTCTGAGCTGCGCTGTGTCGAGGCCGAGGGCAGCGGCGGGGCGGTGTGCCCACTCTCCTTTGGGGGGAAAGTAGGATTGGGCGCGGGTTAGGAGCGGCAGCAGGATTAACAGGAGGGCGAACTGTTTCATCGCCTCAAGTTACGGCTATTTCTTTAGTCTTGCCTCGAGGGCGGCGAGGTCGAGGTGTTTGTCGAAGGTCTGCATCGTGCCTGCCAGGCGAACCAGGATGGCGCGGGCGTTGCCCCAGTCGTCCATTTTGAATACGGGTGCGTTGAGGTCCACGACCTGGTCTTCGAAGAGGGTGGAGACGTAGACCTGACGGCTGACCAGCTTGTAGTTCTCGGGCATGTTGAAATACCATACGAGGAATGTGCGGCCGTGGATGGTCATCCATTCGGTGGAGAGCTGGGAATAGTTCTGTTTGAGCTTCTTTTTATAAAAGCTGAGCTCATAGTTCATGTATTTTGTCAGCAGTTCTTTTTCCTTTTCCGGGCCGGAGAGGTGGTTTTGGAGGGATTTGTCGGCCGGGACGAGGGTGGCCTGGACGATCTGTTTTTCGATGGTGACAAAGCCGGGGACGTCGGAGGGTTTGACCGATTTATAAGGGATGTCGAAGGTAAAGGAGTGGGTGGTGCCGGCGTAGGCGAGGACTGAGCGGTGGCGGCCCTGGATGAGGCGGGCGTGGACGTCTTCGCCGGGGGGTGTTTTTGGGGATTGATTAAAAAAGAAGAGAAGGGATATCAGGATGGGTCTCATGGATTGGGGTTTTGTTAAAAGTTTGACCATTGGTAATTATGATAAAAAACCAACAAGGAATATAATTTTTTATCATAATAAGTCTAACGGCTGAACTGGACTTTGTCCAGTTAAACGGAAATCCTCTTCTGAAAGGTATATGTATTGGGAAAAATTGATAGTTTCACGGGATGAAGAAATTCCTATTTGTAGTAGCGGTTGCTTTGTCCTCGCTCGCATATGCTCAAAAGAAGCCGGCGAGTCCGGCCCAGACGGACACCTCAAAACCCAAACCTCCGAGCTTTCCTCCATTTTCGCTTCCCAAGTCAGGAACCAAGCCTTATAAAGACGTGATAACGGACAAGGCCGTGACGCATAAGGGGCTGTTCACGGTACACAAGATCGAGGATAAATGGTATTTCGAGATCCCGGATTCCATGCTGCTGCGGGAGTTTATGGCCATTACCCGATTTGGCAAGACGGCGGGTGGCGGCGTCTATGGCGGAGAGCTGGCCAACCAGCAGACGCTGCAGTGGGAGAAGGGGCCGGCCAATACCCTGTTCCTGCGCGTTGTGACGCTGGTCAGTATGGCTGACTCGTCGAACAAGATCTACAAGGCGGTCCGCAATTCGAATGTGAATCCGATCGCCGCGGCTTTCGAGATCAAGGCTTACGGGAAGGATTCGACGAGTATCGTCATCGACGTGACGGACTATTTCAAGGGAGACAATCTGATCGTGAGCATTCCTCCGGCGATAAAGGGCCGGATGAAGCTGGGTGGTCTTGCTGCGGACCGGTCGTATATCGAACATATCAATACTTTTCCGATCAATACCGAGATCAGGAGTGTAAAGACCTTTTCCACCGGCGGGGGGATGCCTTCGCCTTTTGGCATATCCATCTCTTCGCCGACCGATGCGGCGGGGGCCATTACGCTGGAGCTGAATACTTCGCTGATCCTATTGCCGGCAACGCCGATGTCCAAGCGCTTATTCGACAAGCGGGTGGGTTATTTTGCGGAGGACTATACCGTCTACAGCGATGACCAGCAGAAGATCGACAACCAGGAGTTCATTGTTCGCTGGCGGCTGGAGCCGAAGCCGGAGGACCGGGAAAAATGGGAGAAGGGACAGCTGGTAGAGCCGATGAAGCCTATCGTTTACTATATCGATCCGGCGACGCCGAGGCAGTGGGTATCCTATCTGATACAGGGTGTCAACGACTGGCAGCAGACCTTCGAGAAGGCGGGTTTCAAGCACGCCATCGAGGCGCGGGAGTGGCCGGAGAATGACAGTACCATGAGTCTGGAGGATGCGCGTTATTCGGTGCTGCGTTATTTTGCTTCGGACATCGAAAACGCCTATGGACCCAATGTTCACGATCCGAGGAGCGGTGAGATCATCGAAAGTCATATCGGCTGGTACCATAACGTGATGGAGATCCTGCACGACTGGTATATGGTGCAGACGGCGGCGGTGGATCCGAGGGCGAGAAAGATGCATATGGATGACAGTCTGATGGGGCAGCTCATCCGATTTGTCTCCTCCCACGAGGTGGGTCACACGCTGGGGTTGAGGCATAATATGGGCAGCAGCAGTACGGTCCCCGTGGAGAAGCTGCGGGACAAGACCTGGCTGGATGTACATGGCCATACGCCTTCTATCATGGACTATGCGCGGTTCAATTATGTAGCACAGCCGCAGGATAATATTCCGGAGGTCGATCTTTTTCCGCGTATCGGGGAGTACGACCGCTGGGCAATCCAGTGGGGGTATTCCTGGTCCGGGGGCAGGACGCCGAAGGAGGACGCGAGGGTTATCAACAAGTGGATCATCGACAGTCTGAAGTCCAATCCGCGGTTATGGTTTGGCGGGGAGGGTTTCAACGGCGATCCGCGTGCGCAGATGGAGGACCTGGGGGATAACAGTATGAAGGCGGGTGAATACGGAATAAAGAACCTGCAGCGGATACTGCCTAACCTGGAGGTGTGGACGAAGGAAGAGGGCGACAAATACGACAATCTTTCAGATATGTACAAGCAGGTGGTGGCGCAGTTCGGCCGGTATATGGGGCATGTGCTGAGGAATGTGGGCGGGGTCTGTGAGACCTTCCGCAGTGTGGAGGAGCCTGGGGATGTATACGAGCCGGCGCCGAAGGCGCGTCAGCGGGAGGCGGTTGCATTTCTGAATGCTCAGCTTTTTGAGACGCCGCGCTGGCTGCTGGACAACGATATTCTGAATAAGATCAGCAGTCCTTCCGCTGGTGACCCGGTGGGGTCTGTACAGACGGGAGTACTGGGCAGCCTGCTGTCGTCTTCGAGGCTGAACAATCTGCTGCAGTCGACCAACCGGTATGGCGTCGCGAAGGCGTATACGGTGGATGAATTGCTGGACGATACGCGGAAGGGTGTCTGGAAAGAGTTGGTGACGCACAGGGCCATCGATGTTTACCGGAGGAACCTGCAGAAGACCTATGTGGAGTCGCTGATCTCCATTGTCAATCCTGCAACGCCTCCGGTGACGGGGGGCATAATGATCCTTTTCGGCCCCAATACCAAGAACACGGATCTGCCTTCCATAGCGAGGGCAGAGCTGACCGGTCTCCGGAGCAGTCTGCTGGCCGCGATACCGCTGACAGCGGACCGGTTGAGCAAATACCATCTCCAGGACCTGGCCGACAGAATCCGGCTGGCGTTGAACCCGAAGGGCTAGAGAACAGGTTGAGGGTAAATTTCTGCCCCTGCGCTGATACGGCGCGGGGGTTTTGTTTTTTTGCTACTACTTGTTAACAGAGACCTTTAGCATTTTCTTCTGCGCTTTTGGGCAGGGGATAAGCGCGTCAGCAGGGAGTGTGAGTTTGATGAATCTTCTGAGGTGGTCGTCATAGTATTTACAACGGACGTTACCTCTGTTTTCATGTACCTCTTCAACGATTAGCTTGATATCCAACAAGCCAGGAAAGGTTACCTCATCACCAGCCTTTAAAAAATCATACATAGGCAGAGATTTTAAGGGTGATTGCTAAAGTCGTAACATAGGACAAGGTAAGAAAGGACGGGTAAAAAAATCAAATTTTTTTTACGGGAGGAGAGGTCTGCATACATGATCGGGTAATTTGTGTTCACTGGCAGGACTTTTGTAACTTTCTGGAATAAAAAAAGCCTTCCATGATCGGAATTTTACCTGGCATTCCTCCCAATGTAGCGGGCTTCAGGGCGAGCGGGGAAGTGACCCACGAGGACTACGAGAACGTGGTGTTCCCCGAGATTCGTCGTCATGTAGAGACCTTTGGTCATCTCAATTTTGTCTTTTATGTAGATACATCCCTAAAAAACTTCTCTGCCGGGGCCTGGTTGCGGGACATCTGGATGGGGATTAAGGGGTTTGCGCGCTGGCACAAGGTGGCGATCATTTCGGATGTGGAGCGGATCCGCCGGTTCACGGACGCGATCAGCCATTTATTACCGGGGGAGTACAGGGGGTTCACCACGGAGCATCTGGACGAGGCGATCCGGTGGGCTTCGACGGAGGAGAAAGCCGTGGATGCGGGGACGGTGCCTGACCATATCGAGGAGTTGTTGCCTCCGCAGGTGAGGGGGGAGGCGACGGAGACGGCCGCGGCTATAGAGGTTGAGCGGGAGGAGGATGCCCGTTATATATTCGAGCGGGCGTCCGAGCGGATGCTGGATGTGAACGAGTGGACGGATATGTGCGGGTCGCTGGCGGCGGGGTTTCAACTGGCCGACGACATGGGGCATGACCTGCAGGGGCATGCGGCGGTGAACGATTTTGTCCGTATCGATATACCGGGGCCTGGTCCGCAGGAGGGGAGGGGATATGACTGGGTGCAGGTCGAAAAGGTCGAGCAGCCGGTCACCGGTGGGGCGGATGAGCTGTTTCTGATACAGGTGCGGCCTTCGCCTGCGCCGCCGGTGAAGGAGGGCGCTCAGCCGGCGCATTTTCTGGAGGACTCGGCGACGAGTACGTTTGTGCTGGAGCGGAAGGGGAAAAGGGTGTCGATGACGGTGTATGGGCGAAATGAGGTGGCTAACAGCAGACAGACGGAGAATCCGGATAAAGGGAGAAACAGGGTGGTGGGGTCGCTGGGTGCTATTGGGCTTTCGAAGCTGCAGTGGAAGGCGCTGGTACAAGGGTTGCTTAAGAAAGAGTAAAGGTCTTCGCAGAATGGGGAGGACAGGGCGGGGGTGCCGCCGGATTCGCTGGCGCAATAGGGAATGGCAATTGCATATTCTCTCAAAAAACTCCTATGATACAGCAGGATATACCGGCGGGAAGGCCGGGCCATAGTATAGGTGAGGGCGAGCGTGCGCTGTCCGCCATCGCGGGGTCGTTGTTGTTATACTTCGTTGCGAAGAGGCACCGGATCGACAGTCTGCTGGTGGCGGGGGGCGGCTATCTTTTGTACCGTGCTGTTTCGGGGCATTGCCCGCTGACGTCGCTGTTCAGGGGGGCTTCGTCGCCGGAGCACGGGTCGAACCTCAATGTCCGTTCGCAGGTGGTCGTAAACAAGCCTCGGGCGGAGGTATATGCGTTCTGGCGCAATATGGAGAATCTCCCGTTGTTCATGAAACACATCGATCATATCGACGTCATCGACCGGATGACTTCCGCCTGGAAGCTGCATTTGCCGTTCGGGATGGGCGATGTCCGGTGGGAATCGAAGATCGTGAAGGAGATCAAGGATGAAGAGATCTCCTGGCATTCCGTTGAAGGCGCGGCGATCGAGAACACGGCCAAGATCAATTTTTCGGATACTCCCGGCGGGGCTACGCGTATCGACGTGATGGTCTCTTATCGTGCGCCGATGGGTGTCGCGGGCGAGCGGATAGGGAGGCTGCTGACGCCTTTATTCAAAGACAAGATCGAGGCGGATATCCACCATTTCAAACACTATATAGAAAATGCCGGCCTTGCCGGAGACTGATATGCGTTATCTGGTACTGGCCTCCGACTATGACGGCACGCTTGCCGACCAGGGTCTTGTCGCTCCCGAAATCATCGAAAAGCTGAATTTGCTGAAGTCCACGGGCCGAAAGCTGGTGCTGGTCACGGGGCGGGAGATGAAGGATCTGGTGATCGTCTTTCCCGGTTACAAAATTTTCGATCATATCGTTGCGGAGAACGGGGCGGTCCTGTACGACATTGCTACCGGTGAGGAGCAGCTGCTGGGGCAGGGTCCGGGGCCTGAGTTCGTGCGTGAGCTGCAGCGGAAGGGTGTGCATCCTTTGTCGGTGGGCAGGGTGATCGTGGCGACCTGGGTGCCGCACGAGCAGGAGGTGCTGGAGGTCATCCGGGAGTCGGGCTGCGAGCATCAGGTGATCTTCAACAAGGGGGCGGTGATGATCCTGCCGCCGGGTATCAATAAGGCGACGGGGTTGCAGGCGCTGCTGCGCCGGCTGCAGTTGTCGGCGCATAATGTGGTCGGCGTGGGTGATGCGGAGAACGACAGTTCGCTGCTGCAGGCGGCCGAGGCGGCTGTGGCGGTGGGGAATGCCCTGCCTTCTTTGAAGCTGGTTGCGGACTGGGTAACGCCTGACGGCCATGGCGCCGGGGTATCGCAGCTGATCGACCGGCTTGTGCAGGAAGATCTTGCGGGACTGGATGAGCACTTGATCCGACACTATATCGAGCTGGGGAATTATAAGGACGGGCGGCCTTTCGCCATCAGCCCGTGGCGCAGTGGGATCCTGCTGGCGGGGGCTTCGGGCAGCGGGAAGACGACCTTTACCATCGCCATTATCGAGGGGTTGATGAAGAAGGGGTATCAGTATTGTCTGATTGATCCCGAGGGGGATTACCGGGAGCTGCCGGGGGCGATGGTCATTGGGAACGACCGGTCTTTACCGCCCGTGGATGAGATCAAGCAGCTGCTGAAGGACCCGTCGCAGAATCTTGTCATTTGCACCTTGTCGGTGCCGCTGGATGACCGGCCGGAATTCTTCTCCAGGCTGTTGTCCGTGCTGGTGCAGCTAAGGAAGGATTATTCGAGGCCGCACTGGCTGATACTGGATGAGGCGCATCATCTGGTGCCGTCCCCGTCGGGGATGCCGACCGCGAAGATGCCGTCGGATTTTTCTAACTTTATAGTAGTAAGTACGTCGCCGCATGCCCTGCATGGGGAGGCGATGTCGAAGATCGGGATGATCATTACCATTGGGGAAGATTCAGGATATCCTTTTGAGCAGTTCGGACAGCTGGTGGGAGAGGAGGTGCCCGTGGTGGTCCCGGCTTTGGAGAAGGGAGAGGTCTGTGTGTGGGAGAGGGGCGGAGGACCGCCGGCGGTGGTGCGGTATAATCAGCCGAAGCAGCTGCAGCAGCGACATAAAAGGAAATATGCGCAGGGGGAGATGGGCGAGAATAGTTTTGTATTCAGAGGGGAGGATGGGCGGTTGAATCTGGTGGCGAATAATTTACTGATGTTTTTGCATTTGGCGAAGGGGGTTGATATCGAGACGTGGGTGTACCACCTGAAGAGAAAGGATTTTACGAATTGGTTCAGGGGGACTATTCATGACGAGGAGTTGGCGAAGGTGGGTGAGGAAGCAGAGGAGATGGGGGATGCGGCGGCGGGGAGGAGGAAGGTGCTCGAGTTTATAGAACAAAAATATACCGGGTGAATTGTGGTGACGGTTCACCTGCCAGGGAGGGAGATATGCTTTCCAAAAAAAGACAAAAGAAATACCTGACGAAAAAGGAGAAGCAGTGGCTTCTGCAGCTGCATGTTTTTGGCCAGTCCGGGGACCCGGAGGCCATTCACCAGTTGAGGCTGAATATAAAGAAGGTGAAGGCTTTTGTGCAGATGATGAAGGCGTGTTCGGACAAGCGGATCGTGAAGGATTTTGTGCCTTTGAAGAAGATGTTTCGTCAGGCTGGGAAGATCAGGGATGCGGGGAACAGTCTGAAGCTGCTGAAGCAGTTTGAAGTGTCGTTTGCGGAGTATAGTGAGCGGCAGGAACGGCGGCAGAAGGAGGCGGAGGTAGTTTTTAATGAGCGGTCGGAGGAGTATAAGAAGAAGGGGAAGAAGGCGGGGCGGCGGCTGCAGGCGGATCTTCATGCTGTGCGGAGCCGTTGTATCAAAGACTGGTATGCATCGAGGCTTATCAAGATAAGCGTTCTGGTGACGGCGAGCGGGGAGCTGCTGCACGAGGCGCGCAAACGGATAAAGGAGCTGTTGTACGTGGAAAAGTTATTGCCGCCGGCGCTGGCGCAGGAGATCGGGTTGGACAAGGATTATCTGGACAGATTGCAGGATGCTATTGGGGACTGGCATGATATGGCTGATATTGTCGAGACCTATGCGGGGCGTGAGGGGGCGGACAGTCAGGCGATGGTGGATGAATTCGGGAGGAGGGAGGCGAAGGTGCGCAGGCTTGCGGGCGATTTTTATCTCAAGGCTCATTTGACGTAGGCGGCCAGTATCTCCGGCTGGTTGATCTTTATATTTTTCCCTTCTGTTGTGATTATCTTTTTCTCTATTAGTTCGGTAAAGAATTTAAAGACGGTTTCGTAGGTGGTACCTGCGTAGGATGCTATGTCCTGGCGGGTGAGGGTGATTGCGAGAAACTTATCGGGGTTGTGGCCGAAGGTGCGGCTGATGTCGAGGAGGGCGTCGGCTATTCTGCCTTTTACTTCCTGGTGGGTGAGGTTGCGCATGCGGTGTTCGGCTTTCTGGAGCTCGGTGGCGTAGAACTGCA
>Ga0310811_10005719_pt1 | contig 15790 bp, 11 predicted proteins | sample YCmetagenome_FD_207642 | JGI IMG/M metagenome (GOLD analysis project Ga0310811, IMG submission 207642) | Soil microbial communities from experimental microcosm in Duke University, North Carolina, United States - YC | ecosystem: Engineered > Artificial ecosystem > Soil microcosm > Unclassified ...
CCGACCTCGCCGGCCTACTTCCTGGGCGCGCAGGTTGCGTCCCGCCTGATCATCTGCGTGGCCCAGGTGGCGATCCTCTTCGGGATCGGGATCTGGTTCGGGCTCCAGATGTTCGGCGACTACCTCACCCTGGCGGCCATCGTGCTGCTCGCGGCGATCATCTTCCTGGCGGTCGGCTTCGCCATCGCCGGCTGGGCGAAGAACGAGGATCAGGCCGCACCCGTGGCGAACCTGATCAGCCTGCCGATGATGTTCCTCTCCGGCGTCTTCTTCCCGCGCGACGCGATGCCGGACTTCCTGGCCAACATCACGCAGTTCATGCCGCTCACCTATGTCAACCAGGCGCTCCGCGCGGTGGTCAACGAGGGAGCGGGCCTGGCCTCACTCGGGCCGGAGCTGCTGGGGATGGGCGTCTGGGCGGTCATCACCTTCGTGCTCGCCGTCCGCATGTTCCGCTGGGAGTGAACGGGCTCGGCGTCGACGTCATCCTGCGCGCGGAGCAGGTGGCCATCTGCGGTGGCGGCATCGTCCTGTGGGTCGCTAACGGCGGTTCGCCGCTCTTGCTGATTCCCGCCTGGCTGCTGGTCGACCTGTCGATGATCGGGTACCTCGGCGGTCCGCGGCTCGGGTCGATCACCTACAACGTGGCCCACAACCTGGTGCTGCCGTTTGCGCTGCTCGGCCTCGGCTGGTGGACCGATACCGGCTGGATGGTCCTGGCAGCCGCAGTCCTCATCACCCACATCGGCCTGGACCGTGCCCTGGGCTACGGGCTGAAGCTGCCGACCGACTTCCGCGACACGCACCTCGGGCGGATCGGGAGGAGCTAGGACGAGTCCTCGCCCATGGGATGCTTGGCAATGAACGCCGCCGCCTGCGCGCGTCGCTGCAGGTTCAGCTTGGAGAGGATGCTGCTGACATAGTTCTTGACGGTCTTGTCCGAAAGGAAGACGTCGGCGGCGATCTCCTTGTTCGTCTTTCCCTCGGCCACCAGCCGCAGGATCTTGCGCTCCTGCGAGGTCAGGTCGCTGAGCTCGTCCTTCTCGTCGCCACTGGCGATGCGCCGCACTCGCTCGAGGACGCGCTCGGTCACGGCAGGGTCCAGGAGCGACTCGCCACGACCGATCGCCTCCAGCGCGGTGACCAGGTCGCGGCCACGGATCTGCTTCAGCAGATACCCGCTGGCGCCGGCGAGGATCGCTGACAGGACGGCTTCCTCGTCGGGGTACGAGGTGAGCATCACGACCCGCGTGGCTGGCAGCTCGGCACGGATCGTGCGACAGGCCTCGATCCCGGATCCATCGGGTAGGCGCACGTCCATCACCACGAGGTCCGGCTCGAACCGACGGGCCGCGGTAATCGACTCCGCCACGGTGCCCGCCTCGCCAATGACCTGGAATTCGTCGTGGCGCGACAGGACGGCGACAAGCCCCTGGCGGACCACTTCGTGGTCGTCGACGATGAGGAGTCGCAGCGGTGGCGTACCGGGCGTTGCGTCGCTGCTCATTGCCTCTCCATCCAACCCTCGCGCGCCGCTTACTCGGGGAGCGGCAGCGAGACGATGATACGGGTCCCGCTGCCCTGCCCAGTGTCGACGCGAAGCGTTCCGCCCAGGGAGGCGGCACGACGCCGCATGTTCGTGAGTCCGTTGTGGCCGTCGGCCGCGGGTGCGAGCGCATCGAAGCCAATGCCGTCATCCGCGATCTCGAGCACTACCACCCCATCCGCGGCGGCAACGGTGACCGTGATGCGGGTGGCTGCCGCGTGACGGACGGCGTTGGTCAGCGCCTCCCGAGCGATGCTCAACATCTCACCCCTGATGCTGGGTGAGAGGCCCGCCACGGTGGAGGCAGCCACCTCGATCTGGATCGCGCTGTTCAATCGCATCTCCTCGGCGAGCGTCTCGAGCGCCGAGGCCATGCTGCCGGGGTAGTCGAGGCCCGGCCGAAGGCCGTAGATGAAGGTGCGGATCTCGGCGATCACGTCATGCAGCGAGTCGATCGCCCGCTCGACCCGCTCGGCGGCAGCCGCGGGCTCACGGCTCGCGAGCTCCGGAACATCGTCGAGGCCCAGGGTCACGCCGTAGATACGCTGGATGATGCCGTCGTGGAGGTCGCGGCTGATCCGCTCGCGCTCCTCGACGACCGCCAGGGCCTGCACCCGTTGGCTGAGCCGCGCGTTCTCGATCGCCAGGCCAGCGTGTGCGGCGAATCGCTCGACCAGGGTCTGGTCGTCAACGCCGAACTCTGCCGCTCCGCGCTTGTTGGTGAGGTAGAGGTCACCAACGGCCTCCCCCTTCACCGTGATCGGGACCCCGAGAAAGGAATGCATATCGGGATGGTTGGGCGGGAAGCCGTGGCGGCGCGGGTCCATGGCGATGTCGGGGATCCGGAAGGTCTGGCCCTCGCGGATGATCAGGCCGAGCAGCCCGTAGCCATGCGGCAGGGCGCCGATCCGCGCGCGCTCCACCTCGGTCAGGCCGCTCGTGATGAACCGCTCGATCACCCCGTCGGGATGGGCAATCCCCAGGGCCGCGTACTCGGCGTCGGCGAGCTCGCGGACTCGATCCACGATGAGCTGCAGTACGGCATCCAGTGCGAGGACGCCCGAGATCCGCTGCACGGCGGCATCCAGGGCGGCGAGATGCGCCTCCGCGCGCTCGGCCCGCGCCTGCCAGCTGCCTTCTGACACCGTCATGACCCTAGCCTAGCCGCCGTTTCCTTGGGGGACGTGCCCGAAGGACGCCCCGAACGGGCCGAATGGCACGTGATCGAGGCTCGCCGACGTGGCCCAATGCGTGCAACGGACTCCGAGTGCCCGCCGAAGCCGGGCGGAAAAGGAACATGGGCCGCATCGTCCTCTTCGCATCGTCAGTCGGCAGCATCCTGCTGCTGACCCTCATCTACGCCGTCGTGGCGACCCAGACGGGCGGCACTCCGTCGGCGTCCGAGGCCCCGTCGTCGAGCGCCGCGGCCAGCCCTGGAGCGGTGCTGGGCGAGATCGCGATCAGCGCATTCGACCTCGGCTTCGATCCCGGCACGGTGGATGTCCCAGAGGCCGGCAGCTACACGGTCACGTTTCACAACACCGGCGCGATCGCACACGACCTCACCTTCGCCGATGGCACGAAGCTGACCGCCGAGGCCGGTGAGATGGCCACGGCAACGGTCACGATCCCCGCAGGCGGCACGACCTTCCTCTGCACCGTCCCGGGTCACTCCGACGCCGGGATGAAGGGCACCGTGACGGTCGCCGGGGCGGCGCCCTCGCCGAGCGGGGACAGCCACGGTGGACCGCCCCCCACGACCGACGTAGCGGCGGATCCGAGCGCGCCGCCCTACGAGCTTCGCGACGCGGCAGCCCCTCCGCTCCTCTCCGGCAAGGTGCATGACATCGACCTGGTCGTCGAGGAGAAGCTGATGACCGTGGCGGCCGGCTACCAGCAGATGGTCTGGACCTTCAATGGCAGCGTCCCCGGTCCGGTGATACGTGTGAAGGTCGGGGACAGGATCCGGGTCCACCTCAAGAATCCCGCCACCAGCACCCTCTCGCACTCGGTCGACTTCCATGCCAGCCAGGTTGCCTGGAACGACGAGATGACCTCGATCAAGCCCGGCGAGGAGAAGCTCTACGAGTGGACCGCCGCGTACGCCGGGGTGTGGATGTACCACTGCGGCACCGCACCGGCCCTGCACCACATCGCCAACGGCATGTTCGGCATGGTGATCGTCGAGCCGGCAGAGGGGCTGCCGGCGGTCGACAAGGAGTTCGCCATCGTCCAGTCGGAGTGGTACCTGGGCCCGCAGGGCAAGGAGACGAACCTGGCCAAGGCCTCGGCCGGCGCCCCGGCGCCGGACTTCGTGATGTTCAACGGCGTCGCCAACCAGTATCTCGACAACCCGATCCAGGTCGGCACCGGGGAGCGGGTGCGGATCTTCCTGCTCGACGCCGGGCCGAACATCGACTCCTCGTTCCACATCGTCGGCACGATCTTCGACACGGTCACCAAGGAGGGGATGCACCTGGTCCGCGGCAACGACGGCAGCTGGGGTTCGCAGGCAGTTGATCTCTCGCCCGCTCAGGGCGCAATCATCGAGTTCCAGACGGCCGAGGACGGCAAGTACCCGATGGTGACGCACGCCTTTAATTTCGTCGGTCGCGGAGCCCTGGGGCTCTTTCAGTCGGGAGACGGCGATCCCCTGAACTGACCGATGTCGACGCGCGGCGGAAGCTCGGAGCCGCCGCGCACGGCGAGGGCCGGTCCCAGCAATGGGCCGGCCCTTGTCACGTGCCTAGGCGAACGTGACCTCGACCAGTGGTGAGTGTTCGAGCATCACGTCGAGATCGGTGCGACCCCAGTTCTGCGCGACACGGGCCATGACCTCGCGCCGCTCGACCGGCTCGGTGATCGCCCGCGCGGTGGCGGGGAGGTCGGCCTTGACCGCGCCCTTGAGGTGGAAGGTGAACCGTGGGTTGGCCAGCAGGTTGGCGTACCAGCTGCGCTTCCCCGGCATGCCGCTCAGGACGACCCGGCCGTCGATGTTATGGAAGACCGTCTCGATCCGACGCAGCTGGCCCGTCTTGCGCCCCGTAGTGGTGATGTCGATGGTGTGGCCCCGTGAAAGGGCGCGCGCGACGCGCTCGTCATTGACGGCGGTCGCCAGTGTTTGGTTGCTCATGCAACTAACTCTAGCACCTTCCGCCGAGCGACGATTCGGCGTGGCAAGACTAGAACATCTGTTCGAAGAGGCGGCGTCGCGCTAGACTGGCGCGATCGTGTCGAAGGCCGATCCCCTCGCTCCCTTCTCCGCCCCAACCCGTGCCTGGTTCGGCGAGGCATTCGCCCAGCCGACCCGGGCGCAGGTCCTCGGCTGGGCAGCGATCTCGGAGGGGCACCACACGCTCCTCCACGCGCCCACCGGCAGCGGCAAGACTCTTGCAGCGTTCCTGTGGTGCCTCGACCGTCTCTTCGGCGATCCGACCCCCCGCCCACGCGATCGGCGGCTGCGTGTCCTGTACGTGTCGCCCCTCAAGGCGCTCACCTATGACGTGGAGCGAAACCTGCGAGCGCCGTTGGCGGGCATCCGGCGAACGGCCGAGCGGCTCGGCCTGGAACTGCCCGAGGTCCGCGTCGCGTCCCGCACCGGCGACACGCCGGCCGACGCACGCCGCCAGCTGGTGCGCGACCCACCCGAGATCCTGGTCACCACCCCCGAATCGCTCTACCTGCTGCTGACCAGCCAGGCGCGGGAGTCGCTGCGGGGGATCGAGTACGTCATCGTCGACGAGGTGCACGCGATGGCCGGCACGAAGCGCGGTGCGCACCTCGCCATCTCGCTGGAGCGGCTCTCCGCCCTGACCGACGCCGAGCCTCAGCGGATCGGCCTCTCCGCCACCCAGCGCCCGCTGTCGGCCATCGCTGCGTTCCTGGGCGGCACCGGTCGCGAGGTCCAGGTTGCCGATGCGGGTGCGGGCAAGACGCTCGAGCTCGAGGTGATCGTCCCGGTCGAGGACCTGGCGAACCTCTCCGAAGGAGCCGATGAGGATGCGGGGCCGGAGAAGCGGCACTCGATCTGGCCGAACATCTATCCCGCGCTGCTCGAGCTGATCCGGGCGCATCGGTCCACGCTGGTCTTCGTCAACTCGCGGCGGCTGGCGGAACGGATGAGCAGCCGCCTCAACGAGCTTGCCGGCGAAGAGCTGGTGCTGGCGCATCACGGCAGCATCGCCCGCGAGCAGCGGCTCGAGATCGAGGAGGCGCTCAAGGCCGGGCGTCTCCCCGCCCTCGTCGCGACATCGAGCCTGGAGCTGGGGATCGACATGGGCGCCATCGACCTCGTCGTGCAGATCGAGGCGCCGCCGAGCGTCGCGGCCGGCCTGCAGCGGATCGGGCGGGCCGGGCACCAGGTGGGGGAGCCGTCGGTCGGCAAGATCTTCCCGAACCATCGCAGCGACCTGCTCGAGGCGGCGGTCGTGGTGCGGCGGATGCTCGATGGGGCGATCGAGGAGACGAAGATCCCGCGCAACCCGCTGGACGTGCTGGCGCAGCAGATCGTGGCGACGTGCGCCATGGATCCGTGGACGGTGGACGCGCTGCATGCGCTCGTGATCAGGGCCGAGCCGTTCCGCGACCTATCGCGGCCGCAGCTGGAGGGCGTGCTCGACATGCTCTCGGGCCGTTATCCGTCCGATGAGTTCGCCGAGCTCAAGCCTCGCGTCGTGTGGGACCGCACCACTGACACGATCCAGAGCCGCAACGATGCCCGGGTCGTCTCGATCGTCTCCGGCGGCACCATCCCCGACCGGGGCCTCTTCGGTGTCTTCCTCGCCGGCGACGAGGGCGGGAAGGGCCATCGCGTCGGTGAGCTGGACGAGGAGATGGTCTACGAGAGCCGCGTCGGCGAGGTGTTCCTGCTCGGCGCCTCGTCCTGGCGCATCGACGAAATCCGCCCCGACCGGGTGATCGTCACGCCGGCCCCCGGGCAGCCGGGGAAGATGCCGTTCTGGCATGGCGACGCCCTGGGCCGACCCGTCGAGCTGGGCCGTGCCATCGGCGCCTTCGTGCGCGAGATGGACGCCTTGGAGCCCGCCGCGGCCGAGACCCGCCTGCGCGACGACCACTTCCTCGACGAGCGCGCCGCCCGAAACCTGCTCGCCTACCTTGCGGAGCAGCGCGAGGCGACCGGGACACTGCCGTCTGACCGAGCGGTGGTGGTCGAGCGGTTCCGCGACGAGCTGGGCGACTGGCGCGTCTGCCTCCTCTCGCCGTTCGGTGGCCGTATCCACGCCCCGTGGGCGATGGCGATCGAAGCCCGGCTGGCGGAGCAGGGGCAGCTGGTGCAGACGATCTGGACCGATGACGGGATCGCGCTGCGCCTCCCGGAGGCGACGGAGCCGCCGCCGGAGGATCTCTTCCTCGTCGATCCCGATGAGATCGAGCGATTGGTGACCGACGCGCTGGGTGGCACAGCCCTCTTCGCGTCGCGCTTCCGCGAGAACGCGGCGCGTGCCCTCCTCCTCCCACGAAGGCGGCCCGGCCAGCGCACCCCCCTCTGGATGCAGCGCCAGCGCTCCTCCGACCTCCTGGCCGTTGCCAGCCGGTACGGCTCGTTCCCGATCATCCTCGAGACGTATCGCGAGGTCCTCCGTGACGTCTTCGATCTCCCGGCACTCGCAGACGTGCTGAACCGGATCCGCGCCCGCCAGATCCGGGTCGTCAACGTCGAGACCGCGACGGCATCGCCATTCGCCTCGGGACTGCTCTTCAACTGGGTGATGGCCTACATGTACGAGGGCGACGCGCCCCTCGCCGAGCGCCGCGCCCAGGCCTTGGCCCTCGACCGCGAGCTGCTGGCCGAGCTGCTCGGCGAAGAGGAGCTGCGTGAGCTGCTCGACCCGGCGGCGATCACGGACCTCGAGCTGGAGCTGCAGGGCCTGGTCGGTGGCCGGCGGGTGCGGACCGTCGACGGGGTTCACGACCTGCTGCGGCGGGTCGGCGACCTGCGGACGGATGAGGTCATTGCCCGCTGCGACCTCCCCGACGCCGCGGATGCGCTTGCTGGCCTCGCCAGGGAGCGGCGCATCGTGGAGCTGCGGATCGGCGGGGAGTCGCGCTGGGTCGGGATCGAGGACGTGGCCCGCTACCGCGACGCGGTCGGCGCCAGCCCGCCGCCGGGCGTGGCGGAGATCTGGCTGGCGACGGCAGCTGACGGCCAGCCACCCCTCGACGGGCTCGTGTTGCGATGGGCTCGAACCCATGCGCCGTTCATGGCCGGGGGGCCTGCCGGCCGCTGGGGGATCGCGCCGGACCGGGTGGGGGAGCGGCTGCGCGCTCTTGTGGAAACCGGCGCCCTGGTCGAGGGTTCATTCCGCAGCGGCGAGTCCGAGCGGGAGTTCGCCGATCCCGAGGTGATGCGCTCCCTGCGCCGTCGCTCCCTGGCTCGCCTGCGCCGCGAGGTCGAGCCCGTGCCGATGGAGGCACTCGCCCGCTTCCTGCCCTCCTGGCATGGGGTCGGCAGCCACGCCTCGGGCACATCGCGCCTGCTCGAGGTGATCACCCAGCTCGAGGGCTACCCGATCCCGGCCTCGATCCTCGAGCGGGACGTCCTTGCCGCACGGGTGGCCGGCTACGCGCCGCGGCTGCTCGACGAGCTCGGCGCGGCGGGCGAGGTGGTCTGGATCGGGCGCGGACCGATTGGGCGTGACGACGGCCGCCTTGCCCTCTTCCGGCGTGAGCGCGCCGAGTTGCTGGCTTCGGCGGGAGCCTTCGAGCCCGGCGACCGCCCCGGCGGCCCGCTGCACGATGCCATCCGGCAGCAGCTGGAGCGCCGGGGCGCGACCTTCTTCGGCCCGCTCCGCATGAACGTGCGCGACGCCCGGACCGATGACGAGCTGCTTGACGCGCTCTGGGACCTCGTCTGGTCTGGAGAGGTCACGAATGACACCCTGGCCCCGCTCCGCGCCCTCTCGCTCCCCCGATCGCGATCACGGACCTCGCGCCCCGGCCGCGCGGCGGGGACCGGTCCGCCGCGAGCCGCCGGCCGCTGGTCGCTCGTCGCCGACCTGGTGGGGGAGGGCCGTTCGCCGACCGAGCGCAGCCATGCCCAGGCGCTCGCCCTTCTCGAGCGGCACGGCGTGGTGACCCGCGAGGCGGTGCTGGCCGAGGGGCTGGCCGGCGGCTTCGCATCGGTCTATCCGGTCCTCAAGGCGATGGAGGAGGCCGGGCGAGCGCGGCGCGGCTACTTCGTGGCCGGCCTCGGCGCGGCGCAGTTCGCCTTTCCCGGGGCGGTCGATCGGCTTCGCTCAGCGCGCGAGACGGACGTGGAGAGCGGCCCGCAGATCGTGCTGCTGGCTGCCGCAGACCCCGCGCAGCCGTACGGAGCGTCGCTGCCGTGGCCGCGTGACTCCGGCGCGGAGCGGCTGCCGTTGGCCCGGGTGCCCGGGTCGTATCTCGTCCTGGCGGACGGGGCGGCGGCGCTGTACGTCGAGCGTGGGGGCCGGGGACTGGTCACGTTGCCGGCGATGGCCGATTCCGAGGTCGCATCCCTGGCGGTGGGCGCGCTGGCGCGGCTGCTGGCGCCGTCGGGGCCGATGCGCGAGCTGCGCCTGGAGCGTGTGGATCGCGTGCCGCCGGCGGAATCGCTCCTGGCTGAGGCGCTGCGGGCGGTCGGCTTCCGCCCATCGTATCGGGCCTGGCTGCTGCGACCCTGACCTTGGCCCGCCAGGGGAGCTTCCGCCAACGAATCCGGGCAAAACAAATGTCCCGGAGGAACCTCACCCCGACCCCTTGATGCAATCTCGGGACCGTGGCCCGGCTCCTCCGGAACAAGACGAACAATAGGGGCTGCCCCAGGGTCTGGCTAGGGGACTTCTCCACGAGTTTTCCCGGATGTCACCGAGTTATCCACTACCCGTCCACAGGGCAGGTGGTCAGCCCGGTCTCGGAATAAGGACATCGGGCACCCAGAGGCGGGTGTGGCCGGTGAGGCTGAGCGCCGTGATCACGAGCAGCAACAGCACATAGGCGCCGAGGAGAAGCAGGTCGACACGGCCGTAGGCGAGCTGGCGAAGCCACGTGCGCCGGCCCGTGCCGAAGCCACGCAGGTCCATGGCGTCGATGGTGTCCTCCGCCCCGACGATCGCGTTGATGGTGACCGGGACGAGCAGCGGTCCGAGCTTGCGCAGGCGGCCGACGGGACCGCCCTTCACACGGTCCCACTCGTACCCACGGATGCGCTGCGCATCCATCGTGGTCTGCATGTCGGTGGCAAGCGATGGCAGGAAGCGGAAGGTGAGGTCGATGGCGTAGGCGAACTTGTACGGCACCCGCAGCCGGGCAAAGGTCGGACCGATGTCGCCGGGTGCCATGGCGAAGGCGATCGGGAAGCCCATCGCCGCCATCGAACCGAAGCGAAGTAGCTGGACGGTGGCATACGTGACCATCTCCGCAGAGATGGGCGTGCTCAGGAGCGGCAAACGGAAGTAGATGTGCAGGTCCGCTTCCTTGAAGCCGCGCAGCTCACCGCCGGTGAGCACGGTGTTGACCAGGATGATGAAGCCGATGAAGAACGCGATGTAGGCCCAGTTGGCTCGCACCGCGCGCCATGGGATCTGGGCGGAGCGGTAGTAGAGGAGCGCCGCCACCGCCATGGGTGTCAGCAGGCGGAGATCCCAGACCTGGACCGCGGCGAGGACATAGGCGGCGAGGGCCAGGATCAGGACGCGGGGGTCGCGGCGGGCGAGCCACGACCCCCGGCCTAGGTATCGGGGCGCGACGTTCACGTCACGCCGTTCATCGATGGGCGATGGCTATCGGCCCATCGATTCGCGGATCGGCTCCCATGCCGCCACCAGGATCGGCGTCAGGATCACCGCCACGATCAAGTCGCCGACGACGACGGGGATGTAATTGTCACTCATGGCAACTCCGAAGTTCTCAGCGGTGCCGAGCCAGATGTCGGTGAAGACGAACAGGAAGCCGATGACGACGCCGATCGCGGAGGCGACCGCCGCGTTCACGAGCTTGTTCTGGCCCTGCATCATGCTCATCGCCCACCATCCGGCGATGAAGCCAGCCAGCCCGTTGGCGAGGCTCCAATTCCACGAGGTGAGCAACCCCCACCCGCTGATTTGGTCGGCGATCGCATTGCCGACCAGGCCGACGAAGAGGCCGACGATCGGCCCGAACGCCACGCCGAAGAAGGTCACCAGGGCGAAGCTCGGGCGCAGCGATACGTTGGCCGTCCCGGGCAATGCGATCTGGAACTGGGCCGTGACTCCATAGAGCGCCGCGCCAATGGCGGCATACACGATCGTGCGGGACGAGACGTCCCACATCGCTCCGGTCGACCCCCTTGTCATCGTTGTCATCCGGTGTGCCTCCACAACCTCCGAATTGCCAGGGCTAGGTCAGGCTCGGTCGATGGTTGACCCTCCCTCCATCTCGCGCGTCGCAGCGCGCTCCTGAGCGAGGATTGCTCGCGCGAGCGAGGCGGCGTCGAGGAAAGCGTGGCCGGCGGGGCGCCAGGCCATGTTGGCGCGCATCAGCGAGGTCTGGTGAAGATTGCAGGCCCGCCACTCCTCCTCGTCCCGGATCACCTCCGCCGGCGTCCCATCGCCGACGACTCTGCCATCACGGATCACAAGAATACGATCTGCGCGCGTCAATGCAAGATCTACATCGTGCGTGATGAGGTAGGTGCTTTCGAGGCCGGAAATCCCTCGAACCTCGTCCATGAAGCGGTTCGCGGTGCGGTGATCCTGACCGGCTGACGGCTCATCCAGGATGAGCGTGGGCGGCTCGAGCGCCAGCGCGATCGCGAGCGCCAGGCGTTTCTGCTGGCCGAAGGAGAGCGTCATCGGCGGTCGGGTCAGGATTCCTTCGAGACCGTCGAGCGAGGTGCGCCGCAGAGTGGCCATCGCGAAGCCATCGGCGTCGTCTACCCGGTGACCCAGATTCCGGGGCCCGAACAAAAGCTCGTCGCGGACCGTGCGGGAGAAAAGCATCTGGCTGGGACTCTGGAAGACATAGCCGAAGACCCGAGCGAGCTCCGCCACGCTGCGGCCCTGCGCCGGATTGCCATCGACCTCAACGGCGCCGCTCGTCGGTCGGATGAGTCCCATCCCGGCGCGGAACATCGTCGTCTTGCCGGATCCATTCGGGCCGAGCACCGCAACCACACCGCGCGGTGCCAGCGAGGCGTCAAGGCCGCGCAGGACCTCCCGGTCGCCCAACGAGACGTGGACGTTGCGAAAGGCCAGGCGCGCCGGCACGTCGAGCTCCGTATGCTCCCGGCGCGGCACTACTTGCTTCACGGCACCCTGGTCCCGCGCCCGCTCGCGTTCGAGCGTCACCTCGAACGGCAGCTTCACCGATTCGGGATCGGCGACCCGAAGGAATCCATCCACCGGACCGAGGTACTGGACGCGACTCTCCTCGAGGTAGAGGACACGGTCCGGGCGGAGCTGCAGCGCCTCTTCGACGCGATGCTCGACGATGACGACCGCGTGCCCGGCGTCGGCAAGCTGGCGGAGGACATCAAGGAGGTGGTCGGCGGTCAGCGGGTCCAGGTTGGCGAGCGGCTCGTCCACGACGTAGAGGCTCGGCTGCAGCATGAGCGCCCCGGCCATCGCCAGCAGCTGGCGTTCGCCACCCGACAGCGCGTACGTCTCGCGCCCCGCCAATCCGCCGATCCCCGCCTCGTCGGAAACCTCGGCGATGCGGGCACGCATGGCAGCTGCATCCCAGCCGAGGTTCTCCGGTCCGAAGGCCAGCTCGCTTTCGACCGTCGAGCCGACGATCTGCTTCGCTGGGTCCTGGAGCAGCGTCCCGACGGTCAGCGAGATCTCGCGAAGCCGAAGCTCGGTGGTCGGCCTGCCGGCCAGTCGCACGACGCCGGCCATCTCGCCGGGATACGCGTGCGGGATCAGGCCGTTGATGGCACGAATGAGCGTCGACTTGCCGCAGCCCGACGGACCCGCGACCAGGAGCACCTCGCCACGCTCCATGGTGAGCGAGAGGTCGCGAATCGCTGGCTCGGTGGCGCGTCGGTAGCGAAAGGTGAGGGAGTCGATCTCGAGCAGCGGGCCGGCGGCCATCGGCTCAGGCAGGCTCGAGTCGTATCGCCGTATCGAGCTCCAGGCCGAGGACGTCGGCCGCCGATCCGAGGTTGATGGCCAGCGCAGGGCCCGCGTAGTCGGCGTCCTCGAAGAGGAGCGGAGAGCCGATCGGGACCTCGCCAAAGGTCGAGACCCACGGGACCCGAATCCGTGCCGCGGCGTGGGCCCCGCGGGCCGGGAGGACGAGGTCGAACGGGCGACCGTGCTCCATCTCGCCGAAGGCGGTGACCAGGTCCGATGTCTCGCCGGCGAGGCGACAGTTGCCGAAGGCGTCGATCAGCAGGACGGACGTGTCGAGCCCTCCGTCGCGGGGCGTGGCGTTCGGCAGCTCGAGCTTGATGACCTCGTCCACGGCGATCTCCGCGCCGACGCTCTCGAACGGCGTGCCGCCCGCCAGGTAGGCGCCGACCGGGGAGAAGATGTCGCGTCCGTGGAAGGTGTGGGAGACGCTCGGCAGCCACAGCGCCCGGTTCTCGAGGGCTCGGGCGGCGACGATGCCACCAAGCGCACGCGCCGCCGGCACGAGGAGGCCGTTGTCCGGCCCGACCAGGAAGTCGCCACGCCCCGCCTTGAGGGCGATCGGCCTGCGGGCCGTTCCAACGCCGGGGTCGACCACCGCCACGTGGACCCCCACCGGAAAGTAGGGAACACTGCGAGCGAGCAGAAATGCCCCGTCGCGGAGCGCGAAGTGGCGGATGGCGTGCGTCACGTCGATGAGTCGCGCATCCGGCGTGATGTCGAGCATCACCCCGCGGCAGACGGACGGCGCGCTGGAGCCGACGCCGAAGTCGGTCATGAAGGAGATGAACGGTCGGTCGGTCATGCGCGGCATCCTAGCCAACCGCGCGCGGCTCAGCGCAGCTGGACCGTCTCCAGGTAGGTAGGCAGGTGGGGATCCAGCCCCATTGCGCGAATCCGGACCGCGAATGCCTCGGCCGCGTCCGGGTCACCGTGGGTCACGAAGACGCGCTTCGGCTTGCCGTCTCCGGCGGTCGTGCCGCCGGCCTTGGCGAAGTTGTTCAGCCAGTCGTCCAGCTCGTGCTCGTCGGCATGCGCCGAGAAGCCGGAGATGACGCGGACGCGGCAGCGGATCGGGTAGGTCTCGCCGTCGATCTTGGCGATCTTGGCGCCCGACTGGATGTGCCTGCCGAGCGTTCCCTCGCCCTGGTAGCCGATGAACAGCAGCGTGCATGCAGGGTCGGGGAGGAAGTCCTTGAGGTGGTGCATGATCCGGCCACCGGTGAGCATCCCCGAGCTGGCGACCAGCATCAAGGGGCGGGGCTGCGTCCGGATTCCCTTCGACTGGTCGACCTCGTTGGTGTACGTCTCACCCGGATAGATCAGCGGCGAATCGCCTGACCGCAGGAGCTTCGCAGTCTCCTCGTCGTAATCCTCCGGGTGGCGCAGGTAGACGTCGCTCGCCCGACTCGCCATGGGGGAGTCGAGGTAGAGCGGCAGCCGGGGAATCCGCTGGTCTCGGTACAGCTCGTCGAGGACCCACACGAGCTCCTGGGTGCGACCGACCGCGAAGCTGGGCACCAGCAGGACGCCCTTGTCGGTCGCCACCTCGTTGATCGCCTGGGCCAGCTCCTCGATCGCCTGCTCGTGCGGCGCGTGCTCGCGGTTGCCGTACGTGGACTCGACCAGGACGAAATCCGCGTGGCTGACCGGAGCCGGGTCGCGGAGGATCGGAGTGTCGCATCGGCCGAGGTCGCCGGAGAAGACGATGGTCGTCTCCCCGCCGTCGTCGGCGATGCGCAGCTCGATGATTGCCGAGCCGAGGATGTGCCCGGCGTCGCGGAAGGTCGCCGTGATGCCGTCCATCAGCGTCACAGGGGCGTCGTAGTCGACGGGCGAGAACTGCTTCACGGTCTGCTCGACGTCCTCGATGGAGTAGAGCGCGGCGCGCGTCATCGTCATCCCCTCGGCAGGAGCGGAACGCAGCTTGGCCGGCATCTGGGCGTCGTCCTCGACGGCCGCCTCCTCGCTTGCGAGGTCGGCGTCATGCGCGGCGGCCTCGTCGGGATGCTTGCGGCGCCAGCGGTTCTCCGCCTCCTGCTGGAGCTTGGCCGCGTCCCGCAGCACGATCTCGGTCAGGTCGAGGGTGCCCCCCGTCGCGCGGATCGGGCCACGGAAGCCCGCCTTGACGAGGGCGGGGACGCGACCGCAGTGGTCGAGGTGGGCGTGGGTCAGGAGGAGTGCGTCGATGGCCTTGGCGTCGTAGGCGAACGGCATCCGGTTGCGGCTCACCTCTTCCGGCGCGCCCTGGAACATGCCGCAGTCGACGACGACCTGGCGCTCGCCGGCGGTGACCAGGAACTGGGAGCCGGTGACGGTTCCCACGGCCCCCAGGAACTGGATCGAGACGCTCATCGGCGCGAGTATGGCCGAAACCGGGTCGCGGGTATCATCGGCCCGCATGCCATTCCTCATCGAGCCCCCGATCGAGCCGATGCTGGCCAAGCCAACGCCCGAGCTGCCGGTCGGCGACGGCTGGCGCTACGAGCCGAAGTGGGACGGCTTCCGAGCCCTCGTCTTCCGCGATGGCCCCGATCTCTACCTCCAGTCGCGTGACCTGAAGCCACTGGACCGATACTTCCCGGAGCTCCTCGAGCCCCTGCTTTCCGTGGGCGGCCCAAAGGCACGCTTCGTGCTCGACGGCGAGATCGTCATCGCACAGGACGGCGAGCTGCAGTTCGAATCGCTCCTGCTGCGCATCCACCCGGCGGCCTCGCGCGTGGCGATGCTCGCGAGCGAAACCCCGGCCTCGTTCGTCGCCTTCGACTGCCTCGCAGAAGGCGCCGATGACCTTCGCGACGCTCCACACGACGATCGCCGACTCCGCCTGGAGGCCCTGCTGGCCGACCCGCCGGCATCGGTCCTCCTCACGCCAGCGACCAGCGACCCGAAGGTCGCTCGGCACTGGTTCGACGTCTTCGAGGGGGCCGGCCTGGACGGGGTGATCGCCAAGCGGGCGGAGCTGCGCTACCTGCCCGGGAAGCGCGAGATGGCCAAGATCAAGCACCTGCGCACCGCCGACTGCGTGGTGGCGGGGTTCCGGTGGCACAAGAACGGGCCGGGCACCATGGTCGGCTCGCTGCTCCTCGGGCTGTGGAACGACGCCGGCCAGCTCCAGCACCTGGGCGTCACCTCGTCGTTCACGGAGGAGCGC
>Ga0310811_10005720_pt1 | contig 15789 bp, 14 predicted proteins | sample YCmetagenome_FD_207642 | JGI IMG/M metagenome (GOLD analysis project Ga0310811, IMG submission 207642) | Soil microbial communities from experimental microcosm in Duke University, North Carolina, United States - YC | ecosystem: Engineered > Artificial ecosystem > Soil microcosm > Unclassified ...
CGGTGAGGTTGATATTCAGCAGTGTGGACCTGCCGCCGACTTTCACCTCATATTTGTCAAAGCCTACGGAAGAGATTACCAGCACGTCGCCGGGTTTGGCCGGGATGGTGAAGCTGCCGTCTTCCGCGGAGCTGGTGGCGGTTTTTGTACCTTTTATTGTGATGGTAGCCGCGGCCACGGGGCGGCCTTCTTTATCCCGGAGGGCGCCTTTGACCGGTGTCTGCGCCAAGGCCGGGAAAGTGGCCAGGAGAACCAGCAAGAGGGATAGCAGTGTGGCCCAGCTTCCTTTCGGGTGAGGTCTTTTTCTACATTTTTTCATATAGCGTTGCTTTTGGGTTTTAGACTTCTTTTAGGCTTTTTAAATGTCAATCTTACGATTATTGGAGACTGTCTAAAAAAACCGGCGGACAGCCGGGGATGGTGAGGAAGGTGATGGCAAGGCAATCTCATAATGCAAATCGTTTGTTTGGCAATGTGTACGTTTGTACGGCACTAAATTGCACCTATTATTCCAATTCCCCTCCTCAATTTGTATCATTGTTTCATCAAAAAATCTCAACTTTGGCTCTTGGGATGCAAAAAACTCATACTCGTCCTCTTTCTGCTTATAACCGGCTCGCTCCTTTACGGGCAGCCCTATTATTTCCGGCATTTCCAGGTAGAGAACGGGCTTTCCAACAATGCCGTCATCTGCAGTTTACAGGATAAAAAAGGTTTTTTATGGTTTGGGACCAAGGATGGGCTGGACCGGTTTGACGGATATTCCTTTAAGATCTTCCGCAGCGATGCGGATGACAGCGGCAGCATCGGCAGTAATTTCATTCACTGTCTGTATGAGGATGCGGATGGAGTATTATGGGCTGGCACGGAAAAAGGGCTCTACCGGCATGATGCCACCACCGAAAGTTTCCACGTTTTACCCGGGACTGCCGACGGCCAGATCCGGGATATTCAAAGGGACAAGGAAGGCAACCTGTGGTTTATTTCCGGCTTTACCCTCTGCCGTTATATCCCTTCGGGGCACCGCGTCGTGTATTATGATATAGCCCGGTATTTTGAAGCTACTTCGCTCTGCCGCTCATCCGATGGGGATCTGTGGATATCTACCAGCTCCGGCTCCCTGAAAAGATATTCTCCGGCCGATGATACTTTTACAGATCATAATTTGTTCACTCATTCTATCCAGACACCCAATAAATGGATAGAGAAGATCTATGGTACAACCGATGGGACGATACTGGCAGGGACTTCGATCCATGGGGCCAAGGTCTTCGACATCCGGAGCTCGACGTATAAAGACATCCTGACGTACAACCCCGACAAGACGGCCATCTTTGTGAGAAACTTCCTTCAGACCTCCCAAAACGAATATTGGGTTGCCACAGAGTCGGGGATCTATATTTACAATAGTAAGAACGGCAGCCTTATCAACCTCTCCAAAAAATACAATGACCCCTACTCTATCTCTGACAATGCCGTCTATACGTTCTGTAAAGATAAGGAGGGCGGCATCTGGGCGGGCACCTATTTCGGAGGGGTCAACTATTACCCCAAGCCCTATAACTCCTTTAAAAAGATGTTCCCCCGAAGCGGGGAAAACTCCTTAAGCGGTTATGTCGTGCGGGAGATCCACCAGGATGCCACCGGGGATCTATGGATAGGAACGGAAGATGCCGGGCTGAACAAGTTCAACACGAAAACCGGGGTCTTTACTCATTTCTTGCCGACGGGTGATAAAGGCAGCATTACCTACACGAATATCCATGGCCTACTGGTGCATGGGAATGAGCTGTGGATCGGCACCTTCGAACATGGCCTGGATGTCATGAATATCAGGACCGGAAAAGTTGAACGGCATTATTCCGAAGGCAAAGGCAACGATGCCCTGAAAAGTAATTTCATTTACTGTCTTTATGAAACGGGTGAGGGAGAGATATTAGCGGGCACTACCAGGGGCGCTTATGTTTTTGACCGGGCCCATGATCATTTTCAGCCCTTGCCCGGTATGCCCGTCTATAATTGGTATTCTTCCCTGTTAAAAGACGAGCGGGGTACTATCTGGGCCGGCACCTATGGCAATGGGGTGAACTACTATAATACCCAAACAAAGAAAGGAGGGAATTACAGGTATGAGGCCCGCAACCGAAACAGCCTCAGCAGCGACCGTGTCAACAGCATATTCGAGGACAGCCACCGACGTCTATGGTTTGCTACCGAAGGAGGGCTCTGCCGTTTCAATCAGGCCACGAATGATTTTAAACGAATCACTACGGCCGATGGTCTTCCTACCAATTTTATCCTCAGCCTGCTGGAGGACGAAAAGCAACGCCTGTGGATCAGCACTTCCAAGGGGCTGGTTTGCTTTGATCCTGCAACGGGGCAGCTGACTACCTATACGAGGGACAACGGGTTATTGAACGACCAGTTCAATTTTAGCTCGGCCTATAAGGACCCAAATGGAAGAATGTATTTCGGCAGCGTAAAAGGTTTAATTTGTTTTCATCCTGATGAATTCATCCGCAACGCTTATATTCCACCCGTGTATATCACCGGCTTCCAGGTCGACAATAAAGAGGTGCCGATCGCAAAAAACGGATCTGTTTTATCAAAGTCTATCGGTTATACCGATAAGATCGTCCTTCTTCATGACCAGTCCACTTTTAGTATCGATTTTGCCGCGTTGAGCTATACGGCCCCTGAGAGGACGGAATATGCCTATAAGATGGAAGGGCTGGACCAGAACTGGACTTATCTGAAGACAAACCGAAAAGCCTATTTTACGGGGCTGGCCCCCGGCAATTATGTTTTTAAGGTGAAGGCATCCAACAGCAGTAATGTGTGGAATAACGGGGTCACCGCCCTGAACATCCGGGTCCTTCCTCCCTGGTGGGCAAGCCCCCCGGCTTATTTCCTTTATGCCCTCGCGCTGATTGGGGGCATTTATTATCTGATACGGAATTATCATCGCCGGGTGGAAGAGCGGAACCGAAGGAAGATCGAACACCTGGAAGTGGCCAAGGAGAAGGAGATCTTTCAGGCAAAAATTGAATTCTTTACGAATGTAGCCCATGAAATAAGGACCCCGTTGACCCTGATCAAAGGCCCTCTGGAAAAAGTGATCCGAAAAGCCAGCCCTGAAATAAAGGACAGCCTCCGGATCATGGAGCGAAATACCAACCGGCTGATCGACCTGACGAATCAGTTACTGGACTTCCGGCAGACAGAGATCAAAGGGTTCAGTCTTAATTTTGTACGAGCCGATATTGCGGAGATGGTAGAAGAAACCTATCTGAGCTTTTCGCCGCTGGCGGAACAGAAGGGCCTTCCCTTCAGGCTCGACCGGCCCTCCGGGCCGTTGATGGCCTCTGTGGACACCGAGGCTTTTATGAAGATACTCTCCAACCTGTTCAGCAATGCCGTAAAATATGCCGAGGGGGAAGTATCGGTCTCTCTTTTGCCTTTCCGGGAAGAGGATGCAACTTTCACGCTGGAGATCAGCAATGACGGCTATCTTATCCCTTATGAGATGAAAGATAAGATCTTCGAGCCTTTTTTCCGGCTGGCGGCAACGGAAAAGCAAAAAGGCACCGGCATCGGGCTGGCCCTTTCCCTTTCCCTGGTACAGCTTCACAAGGGGGTGCTGATCCTGAAGAAACCGGAGAATGGCCGGAATACTTTCTCCCTCACCTTGCCTTTACACCAGGATAATGAATTTGATCTATATGAACCCAGTTATATTACTAGTAGATGATAATGAGGAGATCCTCGAGTTCGTTGAACATGAGCTAAATGAAAAATACAAGGTCATTAAGGCCCTGAATGGCCGGCAGGCATTTGAGCTGTTAAAAGAGGAAGTCGTTCAGCTGGTGATTGCGGACGTCATGATGCCGGTGATGGATGGCTTTGAACTTTGTAAATTAATCAAGACCCATTTCGACTACAGTCATATTCCTGTTATCCTGCTAACGGCCAGGAACACCTTGCAGTCCAAGATCCAGGGGTTGGAGCTGGGAGCTGACGCCTACATTGAAAAACCTTTCTCTCCGGAATATCTGCAGGTGCAGATCGCCAATCTGCTGGCTAACCGGGCGAAGATCAAGGAATATTTTGCCAGCTCTCCCCTGGTGCATATAAAAAGCATGGCTTATTCAAAGGCGGATGAGCTATTCCTGGAGCAGTTGAATCAGGCGATCTATGATAACCTGGAGGACCAGGGGCTGGATGTGGAGAAGCTGGCCCAACTGGTGAACATGAGCCGGCCTACCTTATACCGAAAGATCAAATCTATCTCTGATCTCAGTCCTAATGAGCTGATCAATATCACCCGGCTTAAAAGGGCTACGGAACTATTGCTGGAGAGCCAATATAAGATCTATGAGGTAGCCGAAATGGTGGGATATGGCTCTCAGACGAATTTCGGGAGGAATTTCTTCAAACAGTTCGGGATGACCCCTACGGATTATCTGGCGATGAAGCAGGCGGAGAAGAAGCGGTGAGGTCCCCCTTGCCCTACTTGGAAGCTATTCCTTTTTTAAAGAATTTTTTTACGATAAAGCTGGTGGCCAGGCCAGCGACCAGGCGGAAGATATTCGTTTTCACCTCGGAGGTACCCAAGACCTGTGAGACGAGGTTCTTCACGATATTCATGGGTTTGAGCTTATCCCGGATGGCATATACTCTTTTCCGCATCTGCTGCTCGTTGACATAATTCTGATGTTCGAGCTCGCGGATGACGGCCCGTAGTTCCTCTACATTCCCGATCTTCATTTCTTCTATTTATTAAAGATTTTCCGGATCAGCAGGTTGCTGAAAGGCTGTTTCAACCACTGGTTACGGCGTAAATAGATAATAAGTCCTATTACCGCATACACCCCTCCCATTATAAAAAAGCCATAGAATCCTTTGCCCAACCAATCTCCGATGAGGAGGGCGAATCCAATGGTGAGGATCAGCAAAAAGATAGCCAGTATGGCCAACAGGCCTAAACCGGCAACCAGGTCACCTGATACTTCAGAGAGGCTTTCTACTGCCTTTAATTTCCACAGTGTCGTCCTGGTCTCGACATAGTCCCCTGCGTCGGACAATAGCATATCAATATCACTTTGCTGATCTTCCATATAGCTGGTTATAAGTTAGGAGAAAGGCGTCTTTAAGGCCCTCTTAAGACATGGAACCTTTTGCCTTGCTGAAGTTATCCTTTACGCTGTCTACCACTCCGTTGAATTTTTCTTTTACCGTGTCGCTGAAGTCGGAAATGGAGTCGCTGAGGTCCGCGCCTTTTTCCATTATTTTTCTGCGGGTCTCCGTGCCTTTATCCGGAGCCAGTAAAAGTCCTAATGCTCCACCGACTGCTGCCCCGACCAAAAAGCCTACTAATACTTTTGAGTTACTCATATGTCTATGTTTTTAAGATTAATAGATGATGTTCTGCTGGCATAACTATCTAAAATTTCCTGCCAAACTTTTTTTCGGGGGAAAAGGGCCTTTTAACCCTTAGGATCCGGGCAATTTTTTCCTCACTGTGAGGTAAATACGGGGGAGAATGCTGTTATTTATTTGTGGTACTATTCTGGTTTACAGGTAACGAGATGAAATTATTAATCCCTGAATTTTAAATTGGAAAAGCTATGCAAAATGGAACCATCCTGCAGTTCTTTCATTGGTATTATCCCCACGACGGAAGTCTCTGGAAGCGGTTAAAAGAAGAAGCGCCCCGGCTGGCGGAGCTGGGTTTCACAGCGGTATGGCTACCCCCCGCCTATAAAGGGACCAATGGGACCTATTCCATCGGGTATGATGCATATGATCTTTATGACCTGGGAGAATTCGATCAGAAGAATTCCGTAAAGACCAAATACGGGACCAAACAGGAGTACCTGGATGCGATAGCCGCCGTTCATGCCGCCGGTCTCCAGGTTTATGTGGATATTGTATTCAATCACAAGGCGGGGGCCGATGAGAAGGAGCTGATAAAAGTAAGAAAGGTCGATCCGGAAGACCGGAATAAATTTATCAGCGAGCCTTTCGACATAGAAGCCTTTACGAAATTCACTTTCCCCGGCAGAAAGGATAAATATTCCTCTTTTGTCTGGGATCATACCTGTTTCACCGGCGTTGATTATGATGATAAAACAAAGGAGACGGCCATTTACAGCATTCTCAATGACTATGGGGAAGGATGGGAGGAGGTAGTGGATGACGAGCTGGGGAATTATGACTACCTGATGTATGATGATATTGAATTCAGGAACCCTGCCGTCCGGGAAGAGTTGCGGAATTGGGGAGAATGGTATCGGAAGCAGACGTCCTTTGATGGGGTAAGGCTGGACGCCGTCAAGCATATATCTCCTGCTTTTATGAATGAATGGCTGGATCAAATGCGGGACGCTGCCGGGGAAAATTTTTTTGCCGTAGGGGAATACTGGGCTCCGGGTAACCTTCCCCTCTTGCTAAAATACATTGAGGCCACCCAGGGGAGGATGTCCCTTTTCGATGCCTCCCTTCACCATAATTTCGTGGATGCGTCCAATGGAGGAAAGGATTATGACCTGAGCCAAATATTTAAGGATACGTTAACAATTGAAAAGCCCGAACTTTCCGTAACTGTAGTGGGCAATCATGATACGCAGCCGCTGCAGGCCCTGGAAGCGCCCGTGGAAGAGTGGTTTAAGCCCCTGGCTTATGCCTTGATCTTATTGCGGGAAAAAGGTTATCCTTGTGTGTTTTACACCGATCTTTACAGCGCCACCTATAAGGACAAGGGACATGATGGGAATGAATATGAGATTTTTTTACCGGCCTGTGAAAATCTCGATAAATTGCTACTGGCAAGGAAATTGTTCGCTTATGGCCAGCAGCGGGATTATCTGGATCACCCAAATTGTATCGGGTGGACCCGGGAAGGAGAGGCTGAACAAGCGGGTTCCGGTTGTGCGGTCCTGTTGAGCAATGGGGACGAAGGGTTTAAAAAGATGGAAGTAGGTAAGGTCCATGCCGGTCAGCCATTTGTTGACCTGCTGGGCAAACACCCGGGGAAGGTGGTGATCGATCCGGAGGGATGGGGAACATTCTCTGTAAGCGCTGGCTCGGTCTCTGTCTGGGTAAAGGATTCTGCCGGTTAAAAACCTGAAGCATCAGGGGTTAAGGGTCTGGCGTTCAGCAGATAATTGACGTGAAGGACCTATAAATGAAAACGGTAATAAGAAAATTCGCTAGTGATCTGCGCATCCGTGTCGGCTATGGAACAGCCTTTTTCCTGCTGTTACTGTCCTACGTGTTAACCCTTTATGCTAACTCAGAACTGCTGAAGCAGGCAAGGCTGGTAGATAGCTCCAACAAGATCATTCTGCAGGTAGAGGGCCTGATCTCCTCCCTGAAAGATGCGGAGACAGGCATGAGAGGGTATTTATTGATGAAGGACGAAAGTTTCCTGGAACCTTATGTGCAGAGTAAACAAATAGCCGACTCCATCTTCCGGGCGTTGCAAAGCGAGACGTTGAAAGATCCCGACCGGCAGGATGCCCTGCAAACAATGGGTGGGCTTATCAGCAAAAAATACCAGTTGATGGATTCCTCCATAGAAAACTACAGGAGGCATCATTTCGAAATGACGGACCGGATAGAGATGAAAGGATATTTTGACAAGGAGATCATGGATCGCATCCGGTCTGCCGTTAAACACATCTATCTCACGGAACAGAGCCGGCTTAAGGAACGATCGGAAGAAATGGCTTCCCGGTATTATGCTTTAAATACCATTATCGTCGCCTCCCTTGCCCTGGCTATCCTGATGGCTATCTATGGCTTCATGACATATTCCCGGGAGAACAAGGCCCGCAGAGAGGCTGATGAGCGGGTATTCGAATACCAGGAGCAGTTAAAACAGCGGATATCGGAGCTGGACAAGGCCAATAAGGAGCTTATCCAGATGCGCAGCATTGAAAAATTCGCCTCTACGGGCCGCATCGCCCGTACCATCGCCCATGAGGTCCGTAATCCCCTCACCAATATCAACCTGGCGGTTGACCAGCTAAAAATAGATCTGAACGGCAACCTGGAGCAAAATCCCGGGTTGATGCTGGAGATGATCAGCCGGAACAGCCTTCGTATCAACCAGCTTATTACGGACCTGCTGAACTCCACTAAATTTACGGAGCTGGTTTATAAAAGAGTGTCCGTCAACCAACTTCTCGATGAGACGCTGGAACTGGCAAAGGACCGGATACAGCTGAACAATATTACCGTCACTAAAAACTATGCGGGTGAGATCTGTGACATCGCCGTAGATGTGGAAAGAATGCGGATCGCCTTTCTGAATATCATTGTAAATGCCATCGAAGCCATGGAGCCGGGAAAAGGGATCTTACAACTGAAGACCCTTAGCAGGGATCATAAGTGTGTGGTGGTCATTACGGATAATGGACCGGGTATCGACAAAGAATCCCAATCCAAATTATTTGAGGCCTATTTCACTACGAAGACGAAGGGCACCGGTCTGGGGTTGACCAATACACAGAACATCATTCTTAATCACAGCGGTCATATCAGCATGGAGAGTGAGCCGGGGATAGGTACTTCTTTTACGATCACGCTGGACTTTGTATAATGTGTAAAAAGAGAAGGCCCTGGCGGGCCTTCTCGTATGTTCTATAACTTCTCTATCCATTTCTTTACGTCCTCTTTTGCCTGTCCTGTCTTTTTCTGGATCCTACCCAATAATTCATCATCTTTTCCTTCTTCATATAAAAGATCATCGTCCGTCAGATTCGCGTATTTCTGTTTGATCTTTCCTTTTACTTCATTCCAGTTGCCATTGAATTTGAGTTTCCAGCTTTCCATTGTTGTAAATTTATAGGTGAACAAATCAATCCGCCCGGCGGATCACTTTCAGCAAGATCGCTATCAGGGCAATTACCAGAAGAATGTGGATAATACCACCGGCATGATATCCTAAAAAGCCGATTGCCCAGGCTATTACGAGAATAACAGCAATAACATACAATAGATTTCCCATTTGTAAAGTTTTAGATGTTAGAAGTTTTAAGTGTCAACTTCTATGTATTAAAAAATTCTGCCAGAAAAGAATTCGCAGGAAGAGAGACGTGTATTGGGGAAAGTAAACGGGAGCTGAGCAATTAACTCTACAAAGTGAACTGCAATTTGCCCGTTGAGTCGGAACTGTATAATTTATCTATAGCATCATTGATGAGCTTCCGGTTCAGGGGCTTTGCGATAAAAAGATCTACTCCGCCATTATAAGCGGTCTTCCTTTCCGCAGCTCCATCATGAGCTGTGATCATAATGACCTTGATATCCGGATAATTCTTCTTTACATAGGGAATAAAGTCCAACCCAAAGCCATCCGGCAGATGATTGTCCAGAAATAGGAGGGAAGGTGTATCTTTTTGCAGAGCAACTACGGCATCGGATAAAGAATTTACAAAGCCAGTAAGAAAATTCCGTTGTTTCAACATACCGCTAAGCAAATAACAAATGTCCAGTTCATCGTCTACAATTAAAACTTTTGCAGTTTCTGTCATAATAATCGTTTCCACTTATCCACAATTTTTTATTTAAACCGTCACCATTGTTCCATATGTAATAACAATTTTATTGCCATATAAGCGGTGGAACATTGAATAGGACTAAAACCCCGTCCTTGGCCTATTAACCATCTGTCCAATAGATAATTATATCTCAAAAAGGCAGTCAATTTCCCCAAGTTGGGGAAATTTATCCCCAGGCAGGGGGTGGTATGAAGGGAAATAAGAGGGGTTTAATTTGGCAAGATGTTTCGAATAAAGAAGGAGGATAATTGACTGATCAATCCCTATTTATATTTTTTTCCAGTAATTTTAAATAAGAAATATTCTTATGAAGCGAATTCTGATCATAGATGATGATATGGATATGTGTAATTTATTGGGCAGGTTCCTGCAAAAAAAGGGATTTGAGACGGACGCGGCCCATAGTGGTAATAAAGGAATTGCCAAATTCAAAGAATCAAAATTCGATGTGGTCCTGTGTGATTTTCGCCTGGGAGACAAGGAAGGCCGCGAAGTGCTGAAAGAGATCAAACAGCTGGATCAACATGCCATCGTCATCATCATTACCGGTTATTCCGACATAAAGACGGCCGTGGATGTCATCAAAGCAGGCGCTTTCGACTATATCACCAAGCCCCTGATACCGGAGGAAGTGCTGAATGTGATCGGCAGGGCTTTACAACAGCCGGCAGCCGGCTCCGATGCCTCCAGACCTACCACGGTCCAGACATCCAAAAGAAATGGTAAATATTCTGCCGAGGGGGAGTTTCTGGTGGGTCAGGCCCCGGCTACTAAAGAATTATACCGCCAGGTCGAGCTGGTGGCCCCAACCAACTACAGCATCATCTTATACGGGGAGAGCGGCACGGGAAAAGAGGTCATCGCCCGTACGATACATGAATACAGCACCCGTAAGGACAAACCTTTTATAGCCATGGACTGCGGCACCCTTTCCAAGGAACTGGCAGGCAGTGAATTATTCGGACACGTAAAGGGGGCTTTTACCGGAGCCCTCAACGATAAGGAAGGGCATTTTGAGCTGGCCAACGGGGGCACTCTCTTTCTGGATGAAGTGGGGAATCTTTCCACCGAGATCCAGGCCGCCCTGTTACGGGTGATACAGGAGCGAAAATTCAAACGGGTGGGTGGGGTCAAAGAGATGGATGTGGATGTCCGTATCATTGTCGCCTCCAACGAGAACCTCCAGGATGCCTATCGTAAGGGAAAGTTCAGGGAAGATCTTTTCCATCGGTTCAACGAATTTTCCATCATCCTGCCCGCCCTCCGTTTCAGAAAGGAAGACATTCCGTTATTCGCCGATTTCTTCCTGGAAAAGGCGAACAAAGAATTGAATAAAGAGGTGCAGGGATTTGAGCCGGAGGTCATGGATATATTCATGCATTATTCCTGGCCGGGTAATCTGCGGGAGTTCCGCAATGTCATCCGCCGCGCCGCCCTGCTCACCGCTTCCGGCTTTATCAACACCCGCGTGCTGCCGCCGGAGATCGTGGAAATCCAGGCTTATCCCCAGCAGCCAGAGGCTTTTGCTCCTCCTCCCCAGCAGCATCATACCGTGGTGCATAAGGAGACGGATCTTAAGAATGCAGCTGCCCAGGCAGAATATGATACCATCATGAATGTACTCAAACAGGTCAATTACAATAAATCCCGGGCGGCAGAGATCCTGAAGATAGACCGGAAGACCCTCTACAATAAGATCAAAAGTTATCAGCCATAAGAAAAACAGGACAAACTAAAAAAGACCGGCAGGGCCGGTCTTTTTTAGTTTCAGTATACTGCTAATTTCTCCTGGGTCACCGTGTGGGCGCTGAAGTACCCCAGGGCCCCGTTGCTGATATTCGTATTGGGATTGGCCGGGGTAGCCGACTGGAAATTGTTGTTGCCGGTGACTGATATAAGAGTGTTGAAATAGTTGTAAATATTCTTGTCCACACAATACATTTTCAGCAGCATGGTATCTCCTTTCTGCAGGTAAGTACTGTCATTGAACAGGGGCTGTTCGATATATCTCCCGTCGGAAAGCCGGTCTTCAAAAACAAAGATGTTGGGGATCAGTCTGCCGTTGAGAATTTCTGTGAACTGATAATAGTTGCCCAGTCCCTGGGGGTCTTGAAAGTTGACCACTACATTGATGTCTTTATGATTATTGAAATCCGTATTCTTTGCAAAAGTGACGGAATCCAGGGGAACGGGCAGAGGCATGGTGGAAGTGGCCCTGTATTCCTTGCCTTCTGCCATCACCACCAGGTTATAGATGTGTCTGGGAGCGCCCGTAAAAGCATTGGTAGTGTAGATTCCCGGGGAAGTTTCGCTCAGGTCCACTCCATGGCCGGTCGTGCTGTCTGTGATGGAGACCGCTGCTCCTGTAACGGGCGGATAGGTGTTATCTGCGCTAAAGTCCACGGTTTTGGTGATCCTCACCTGGTAAGTCTCCGTGCGATTGGTCACTTCTCCTTCGATGACGATGTGAGGCGTCGCATTATTCAGATCTACCTGGACCACTTTTTTACAGGCCACTCCGGCCAGCAGGGCGAGCAGGGCAATAGCCGGTAAGAGGCGGAGCGTATTGCTTAACATGGGGTTAAAATTTAAAATTATAGGTTACGGAAGGGATGAAGCGGAACAAGGCATACTGCAAGGCTTGTGTCCGGGTAGGGTCATCGGGATTGTTCTGGAAGACGATGCTAAAAGCATTTTCCCTTCCATAGAGATTGTAGATGGAAAAAGTCCAGCTGCTTTCGAATCTTTTTTTCTTCTTTCCCTGCAGGGTCGCGGCAACATCCATCCGATGATAGGCCGGCATCCGGTAGCCATTTCTTTCGGTATAGTAGAAGGCCGTCTGGCCATTGACCGTATATTTTCCACTGGGGAAGGTGACGGCATTTCCTGTATAATACACCCAGGTGGCGGAAAGGGTCCATTTCCTGCCCGCCTGGTAGATGCCCACCAGGGAAATATCATGGGTCCTGTCCTGTTTGGCCGGATACCAGTCACCCCTATTAATACTGTTAATCTTCAGCTCGGTCCGGGAGAGGGTATAACTTAGCCAGCCGGTAAATTTCCCCACTTTCTTTTTAAAGAAGAGTTCCAGGCCATAAGCCCGCCCTTTGCCGTACAGCAGCTGCGACTCCACATTCTCATTGGCCACCAGCTGGGCGCCGTTCTTATAGTCGATCTGGTGCTGCATATCCTTATAATATACCTCCGAAGAGAATTCGTATTGATTGTCTTTAAAATTCCTGTAATACCCCAGGGATACCTGGTCGGCTACTTCCGGTTTCACATTATTACTGCTGGGGATCCACAGGTCGGTGGGGTTGGCCGATGTGGAATTGGACAGCAGGTGCAGCACCTGTGTATTACGGGTGTAGGAGAGCTTGACGGAGGAGGTAGTATTCAACTGGATACTGGTGGACAGGCGGGGCTCCAGGTTGAACCAGGTCTTTACGAATTGCCCTGAATGGTAATGGACCGTATCGATCGTATTGCCGGCGGTGTCATAGGTGTAAAAATCACCTGCTCCCAGCACGGAAAAAGCGGTCAGCCGTAATCCGTAATTGAAGTGGATCTTCTCTGCCGGAGACCACTCATGCGAGATATAAGCGGCACTCTCCTGGCTATATTTACTTTGAAGCGTCAGCGAATTATAGCTGGATGTCGCCGAGGCGGAAATGATGCCTGGCGAGATGGTATGGTGGGTAGTGCTGAACCCGAAGTTGAGCTTGGTGTCCGCATTTACATAGTACTGAAGGTCTTCCTTCCAGTCCAGGTCGCGGATCCTCGACGTGATATCGATATCATTGTTGTTGGAGTTGATCCGGATCTTATAACTATAGTCGCTGTAGATCAGGGAGGTGTTGGAAAAAAGCCGGCTGCTGAAAACATGATTCCAGCGAATGGTGCCCGTGGCATTTCCATAGTCGATCCCGAAGGTATTGGCAAAGCCCAGGTTATCCCGACCAAAGTAACCGGAGAGGTATAACCGGTTCTTCTCATCGATCTTATAATTGGCCTTTACATTCAGGTCATAGAAATAAAGGCTGTTATCCCGGACAGAAGAGTCACCCGAGAGCCTGAGGAAGAGGTCGGCATAGGTTCTCCGTGCGCTGATGGAAAAGGAACCTTTCTCCTTTACTATCGGGCCTTCCGCATTGAGCCGGGAAGAGATCAGTCCGATCCCTCCTCCCAGGTGATAGTCTTTGTTGTTCCCGTCATTCATTTTAATATCCACTACAGAAGAGAGGCGTCCTCCATATTCGGCCGGCATTCCCCCTTTGTACACCGTGATATCTTTTATGGCGTCCGAGTTGAAGGTGGAGAAGAATCCCAGGAGGTGAGAGGGGTTGTAGACGGTAGCTTCATCCAACAGGATCAGGTTCTGGTCGGCGCCCCCGCCCCGCACAAAAAAACCGCTGTTGCCGTCTCCGGCAAATTGAATCCCCGGGAGCAGCTGGATGGTCTTCAGGACGTCTTTTTCCCCAAAGAGGACAGGGATATTCCGGATTTCATTGGTCGTCAGCTTCTGTACCCCCATCAGGGGTTTGGTGATGTTATCATTTCTTTTTCGGGCGCTGATCACCACTTCTGTCAATTGGGTGTTGCCGGCGCCCAGTTCGACGGGTAAAAGGATGTTGTGGTTGAGTTCGATCTTCAGGGTATCCGGTTCATACCCGGTGAAGCTGACCATCATCGTATAGCTGCCCGGCTGGGCGGTAATGGAATAAAAGCCGTATGAGTTGCTGGTAATGGCCGAACGGGGGACCTCCAGGAAGCTGATGGTGGCGCCGATCAGGACTTCTCCGCTTCCTTTATCACGGACGGTGCCGTTGACGGAGTATCTCTGCTGAGCGTGGCTGTCGGGAAAACAGAAGAGGCCTGCCAGACAAAGGAGGAACGCACGACCACCAGCGGAGAGGGTCTTCCATTGACAGCAACGGTTTTGCATGACAGGCGCATTAGGTAAATAATTCGTCCAATGACGGATCGGTATAATCGGCAATATAGCGGACTATATTCGGATAATTATGAAATTCTTCCCTGGCGTGCATGGTAGTGAGGGCCACGCTGCTCATGCCGGCATTCATAGCGGCTTCCACGCCTTTGGGGGCGTCTTCGAAGACAAGACAGGAAACGGGTGCGACTCCCAGCTGGGCGGCGGCTTTCAGAAATACTTCGGGGTGGGGTTTGCTGACGAGGACATCGTCGGCGCTGACGATAGTCTTAAAATAAGGACGGATCGAGAGGTTATCCAGGATATAATCGATATTAAAGGGGATGGCGGCTGAGCCGATAGCCATGAGCTTGTTGGTTTTAGCCGCTTTTTCCAAAAAAGCCGGGAGGCCGGCGATCAGCTGCAGGTGGGGTTTGAATTCCAACTGGTATCTTTTTTCCTTTTCCAGGGAGATGGCGTCGGCCTCTGCCTTGGAAAAATGGCCTTTCCCGAATACCCGGTCCAGCAGCTCTTCATTTTTGCCGTACATATTGCTTCGCACTTCGTCCCAGGTAAGGCCGGCATTCAATTCATCATTCAGGGTATGATACCAGGCTTTGAGGTGGAAGGGCATGTCGTTGATCATTGTTCCGTTGAGGTCGAAAATAAAAGCGTCGAAGGATGCCATAACGTGGATGCTGATTTTTTTGCGAAGATAGGACGTTACGCCCAACCGGGGACGACCGAATCCGATCGGCGGGCCTTATCTTCGTGGGCATGAAAAATTACAAGTGGGGGATCATCGGTCCCGGTAAGATCGCCGCTAAATTTGCCGCAGCCCTGCCCCTGGCGGGGAGGGCCACCCTCGACGCCGTTGCCTCCGGCAATGAAGAGCGGGGGAAGGAATTTGCCGCCAGATTCGGCGCCGCCCGCAGCTATACCCGCTATGAGGACCTGGCAGCGGATCCGCTGATCGACGCGGTTTATGTGGCCACTCCCCATGGTTTTCACGCAGCGCACGCGTTGCTCTGCCTACGGCAGGGAAAGGCTGTATTATGTGAAAAGCCCCTGGCCTTATCCGCCCGGCAGGTACAAATGATGGTGGAGGCAGCCCGGGAGAACAAGGCTTTTCTGATGGAAGCGATGTGGACCCGCTACCTGCCCCTTATCGAAAAAATATTGGAGCTCATCCGGGACGGGCAGTTGGGGACGATAAAGTATGTCCGGGCCGATTTTGGTTTTGCCGCTCCCTTCAACCCGGAGGGAAGACTATACAGTCTCCCCTTGGGCGGA
>Ga0310811_10005721_pt1 | contig 15788 bp, 16 predicted proteins | sample YCmetagenome_FD_207642 | JGI IMG/M metagenome (GOLD analysis project Ga0310811, IMG submission 207642) | Soil microbial communities from experimental microcosm in Duke University, North Carolina, United States - YC | ecosystem: Engineered > Artificial ecosystem > Soil microcosm > Unclassified ...
CGGTCCGCGGACGAGGGTGCGCAGGACCAGCAGGTCGAGCGTGCCGGGGAGGAGCTCTGCCGAGTGCTTGGGCGCCACACTGTCTCCATCGATAGACGATGGGTAAGACAGTGCAATCTCGGAAATGGTTCGTCAATCCCCCATCGAGCGACGATGGGAGGCAGGATTACGCGTCTGCTGACGGGCCTCTCGAGCCTCGGGCAAACAGCGATGTGATCCATTCGAAGCGCCACCAGCGCGCGGGTTTGCTCGCTTCGGCCGCTTCGAGTCCGCCGTCGAGCGCCCGGAACATCAACTCGACGCGCCCGAGCTTGAGACGCGAACCGGACGTCAGCTCGCGTTCGCCCGCGATGCGCAGGCCGTCGACGAGCGTTCCGTTCGCGGAGCGGAGGTCCACGACGAACCAGGTCGTGCCCTTTCTCAGCAGCGTCGCGTGGCTCGAGGAGACGCTATCGTCTCGAATCCGCACGTCGTTGTCGGGTGACCGACCGATGGAGCAGACGGGGCGATCGATCGAGAACGACGCCCCCGAATATGGCCCGCGCACGATCTCGAGGTTCGCCACTGTCGTTGTCCCCGAGCGCTCTGAGGTCCCGGTGGCCGCGTGGTCGCCACGCAGACGCGATATGTCGAGGACCGTAGTCGCCGTTGCCGTGGTCCTCGGCTGAGAGACGCCGCGTCCCTGTACTTCAAAGCGTAGCTCTTCATCGGCCACGCGCAGGACGTCGCCGTGGTCGAGCAGGTACGTCCCGGATACGCGCGATCCATTGACCGCCGTGCCGTTCGCGCTCTCGTCGCGCAGCAAGTATCCGTCCTGGACGGGCGTGATCGAGCAATGCCGGCGCGATGCCCCCATCCCGGCTACGATGAGGTCGCACGTTTCGTCGCGGCCTACGACGAGTCGGTACGTGCCGATGTCGGTGACGTCGCCTGTGCGGACGTTCACGATTCGCGCTTTACCGGCTCGCGCCGAGGATTCATCTGGGAATCCCGACGATTCCTCGATCTGTCGATCATCGTCTGCGGCTTCATCGCCCGCCGCCGACGTCACGGTGGCCTCGCCGGCTTCGTCCGTCCTGAAGGTCAGGCGACACCCATTGAACTCGATTTCAATGCCGTCCGCGAGCTCGCGCGGTTCGATACCAATCACCGTCTGGTCGAGACGCACGACAACGGCTGCCGTGAGCCGCTGAATCGTGGATGGACCCGAAATCGGCACGACGATGGTCGCGACCTCGGGTGAGCTTTGGAGCGCGGCGAGAGGCAACGCATTGCGGGCGCGTCCCCCGAGCGTGTAGGTCCCCGCTCCCAAGACGTATCGTTCGACGCCCGAATCAAGCAGAGGCATACCATAAGGATGCCCCCGGCCGTCGTACCGAAGCCGTGATCTTGCGCGGTACCGAAGCGGTGATCTCGCTCACCGCCGTCGCCTGGAGAAGGCCCCGAGGGGAAGCAAACCGCTAGTTCCAACCCTTTGCGCGAGCAAGGTGTCAGACTCTGTACCCTTACTCTGGAAGCCTGCCGTGAACGAGTCGTCGCTTCCGATCGTCAAAGGCACGCTCGACAATCTCGTGCTCAAGGCGCTGTGCTGGACCCCGATGCACGGATTCGAGATCACGCAATGGGTCGAAGCGCGCTCCAGCGGCGCGCTCGACATCCGCGACAGTGCTCTCTACCAGGCCCTCCACCGCCTCGAGGAACGCGACTTCGTTACCGCCGATTGGGGCGTGACGGAGAACAATCAACGCGCGCGGTACTACCGCATCACGAAGTCGGGCCGGGCACGACTGGCGGCCGAAACAACGCTCTGGATCCGCTATGCAAAGACGGTGACCGACATTCTCACCTCGGCGCCGGGCCCGGCCTAGGAGATTTGCATGTCCGCTGAAATCCGGCCAGGCATTCGCCGGCTGTTGCGGTTCATCACGCCGCGCAGCGCCGCGCGCGACGCCGACGACGAGATTCGTCTCCACCTGCAGCTCCGCACCGAGCAACTCATCGCCGAAGGTATGTCGCCCGCCGCGGCGCGCGACGAAGCAGAGCGACGCTTCGGCGAGGTCGAGGACGAACGGCGCGAGTTCCGCAATGCGGCTCGCCGTCGCGAGCGGCGCACCCGATGGCGCGACTGGCTCGACGACACACGCGCCGACCTTCGGTACTCGTTCCGAACCCTCCGTCGAGACGGTGGCTTCACGGCATTCGCGGTCGCCATCGTCGCACTTGGCATCGGTGCGAGCGCGACCGTATTCAGTCTCGTCGATGGCGTCGTGCTCCGACCGATGCCGTTTCGAGATCCCTCGCGCCTCGTCTGGATTCCCAACATTGGCGACAATGGCACGGCGGAATGGCGTTTTCAGGTCGCGCATTTCCGCGACGTTGCTGCGCGGAATCAGTCGCTCGCCGACATGGCGGGCTACTACGCGTATTACAGTATCGGCGACGCTGTCCTCTCCGCGCACGGGGAGACGCAGCGACTCACGCGTGTCCCAGTCACGTGCAATTTCATTCCTTTCCTCGGCGTGTCGCTCGAGCTTGGCCGCTCGTTCAGCGCCGATGAGTGTGTGGAAGGCAGCGCCCGGACGACGGTGCTGACGGACGGGATCTGGCGCGATCAATTTGGCGCTGATCGCGCCATCGTCGGGAAAACGATCACGCTGAATGAGCAACCGGTCACGGTGATCGGCGTGGTGCCCGCGTCGTTTGACTTCGCGAGTGTGTTTACGCCAGGCGCGCCCGCCGATCTCTTCGTGCCGTATGCGCTGAGCGACAACAATAGTCGCACGGGAAACTCCCTCGCGACCATCGGGCGCCTCAAACCTGGCGTCTCCATCGAGCGCGCGGACGCGGAGCTCGTGGGATTGGGACGGCAGCTGACCGAGGAATTTCGGGATCGGAATACGCTTCGACCAAGGGTCAGGTCACTCGAACGGCACGTGAATGGTCAATTTCGACCGGCGCTGCTCGTGCTCGCGTTCGCCGTCGGGGCGGTCATGCTGATCGTCGCGCTGAATCTCGCGAGCCTGCAGTTCGCGCGCATGACCGCGCGCGGACGAGAGCTCGCGGTGCGGCTCGCACTTGGTGCGTCGCGCGGGCAAATCGTTCGCCAGACACTGACGGAAAGTCTCGTCCTTGTTGCCGGCGGCGCGCTCCTCGGCATCGCGATTGCATTCATCGTCACGAGATACGTGTCGCACTTGCGCGCGTTCGACATTCCACTTCTCTCACGCGTCACCGTCAACATCGCGGCGCTCGTGGCGGCGACGCTCGTCGCGGTGCTGACTGGTGTCGTGGTCGGTGTCGTGCCTGCGTGGCGATCGCCGTCCGACCCAAACGACGCGATGAAGGACGGCACGCGCGGCGCCACGCGCGGTAGAACTCACGCGCGAATGCGGTCGGCGCTCGTCGTTAGCGAGATCGCGGTGGCGTTCGTGCTCATCGTCGCGTCGTCACTTCTGCTTCGTAGCTTCGTGCGCGTTCTGGATGCCGACCTCGGCTTCAACCCATCTCGCCTCGCGAGGCTGCGTGTCGATCCCGGAACGCGGTTCAAGGGCCTCGCTGAGGGGACGACGTACTACGATGACGTGCTGCGGCGCGTCCGCGCCATTCCTGGCGTGACAGCCGCGTCGCTCAGCGACATGCTGCCGTTCACGGGTGATCGAAGCTGGGCCATGCCCGCCGAGGGACGGACGTATCCGCGCGACAACATGCCGGAGGGGTTCGTACGCGTCATTGGAACGGACTACTTCCGCGCAATGGGCATTCCGATACGCGCAGGTCGGGATTTTGGAGACACGGAAACACCGGATTCACCGGCGGTCGTGATCGTGAATGAGTCGATGGCGCACATGCTGTGGCCAGACCGCAGCGCGATTGGCCAGCGAATCAGGCAGGGCCGCAACTTCGTGACGGTGATCGGCGTCGTCGGCGACGTGCGGCACGGGGCGCTCGAGAGCCCGTTCAGCGGCGAGGTGTATTTCTCGATGCACCAGGGGTTCGGGGCGCGCATCGATCTGATCGTGCGCACGACACTCCCGTTGGCGCAGCTTGGGACGGCGGCGCGCACCGCGCTCGCGCCCGTCGCGAGAAATGCGACGAAGAATGCGTGGACGCCGATGCAGGACGTGATCGATCACGTGGCGTCCTCGCGGCGGTTCGTGGTCATGCTGCTCGGCGGCTTCGCCTCGTTCGCGTTGTTGCTCGCCGCGCTCGGCATCTACGCCTTGATCTCGTACGGCGTCACGCAGCGCCGTCAGGAGATCGGCATTCGCCTGGCGCTGGGCGCATCGACGAGTGTCGTCCGTGGGTCCATCATGCGCGGCACACTGGGCCTGGCAATTATCGGCATGGCGCTCGGTGTTGTCGGCGCACTCGTGATTGTGCCCGCGATGCACGGACTGCTGTTCGGCGTGACGTGGTCGGACCCGGCGAGCTTCGTGGGCGCGAGTGGATCGTTGCTCCTCGTCGCCGCTCTTGCCGGACTGCTTCCTGCCCAACGCGCGGCGCGTGTCGATCCGAGCGTCGTGTTGCGGGACGGCTAGTTCATGCATCCATGACCTCGACGTAACCGTCCGTTCCATGCACGCGGATGCGCTGCCCGTCGCGGATCAGCCGAGTTGCATGCTCGACTCCCACGACCGCCGGCAGGCCGTATTCCCGTGCGATCACGGCGCCGTGCGTCATGAGGCCGCCGACCTCCGTCACCAGACCTGTGATCGCGACGAACAGAGGTGTCCAACTCGGGTCAGTGAAGGCCGTGACGAGAATGTCACCTGGTTCGAGCTCGGCATCCGCCATGTCCAGCACGACGCGGGCCCGCCCTTCGACGACTCCGGCGGAGACAGGCAAGCCGACGAGCGCGCCTTTCGGGAAGTCGTCGCGTCGGTACTCACCCGAGATGGCCTCGCCGTCCGAGGTGAGTACGCGCGGCGGCTTGAGCGCGCGATACGACTCGAACGCGTCTTTGCGCTCGCGAACAAGACTCTCATTCACCTGCTTCGTGCGCACTACGTCCTGGAGCTCGTTGAAGCGGAGATAGAAGATGTCTTCCGGCTCGCGCAGCACCCCAGCGTGCACGAGGCGCTCAGCCTCTTCGAGTAGCGCCTGCTTGTAGACGAATTCTCGGCAGATCTTCCCGTATTTCGGATATTCGCGATAGCCGATGAACGTGCGGACGCGATCGATCATCCGCTTCGTTTCTTCCGCCTTCGCTTCTCCGTCCGGCAAGGATCGCAACCGCGCGAGCACATCCTGCTCTTTGGCCCAAGCCTCCCGTCGCCCTTGCTCGAAGCGTCGCTTGCCGGCGCCTGGTTCGAAGTTCTTGACGTTGGTGAGGATCATCGGCACAAGTGAGGACGGGTGCTCGCTCCAACGGGGCCTCGTGATGTCGATCTCGCCGCTGCAACGCATCCCGTACCTGTCGAGCCACGCGCGAATCGCGTCTCGCGCTTCGCGTCCGCCCGCGATGTTCGGCAGCTCCTCCAAGAAGTCGTCGTCATCGACTTGCTCCAGAAAGGCAACGACATCCGGATGCGGGCGGATCGCATCCGCAACGTCGACGAGGGCGAGCCCCATCTCCGACGTGATGTTGTTTGCGACCGAGAGCGTGAGCGTGTCCGCCGCATTCTTCTCACCCAGCCATTCCTGCAGCTTCTCGTTGAGCCACCAGGTCGCCTCCATTGCCGTCATGAACACGCGATGGCTTCGAGGATCGAACAGGATCCGCTTCAGCTCTTGAATGTCGGACTGAATGAATTCGAGCAGGGCAGGTCCCGACTTCGTCTTGATGTCACGCTTCAGGGTGGCGATGGACTCCTGGGTTCGCGCGATCAAGTCGTCGACGATTGCTGGATCGGTCTCGATCGGCGGCGTCGGCACGGCGCCTGGCGGCATGGCGGGTGGCGGGCCATCCGCTAGCGGTTGGACGAAGTCGCCGCGATCAATGACGGTTTGAACCGCGTCTCGAAGCAGCGAATCGGATTTTCCAAAAACTTGTAAGAGTCCTGCGCGCGTCGCCGGCGCGGCCAAACTCTGCGTAATGTCGACGAACAGCCGGCCGCCTGCCTCCGCCATGGGCCGCGGCGTCGTCATCTGCCAGATGGAGAGACCGAGGGGCCTCATCGCGTCGGTCATCATTTGCGCATGCCCGACGGAGACGTAGACGTGATTCTCGCGGTCGCTCGTTTCGGGGGTCGGGAACACGGTGGTGATCGGTCGACTCTGGACGACGAAGAAGTCGTCGCCGGCCAAGCACCACTCGATATCCTGCGGACGGCCGAAATGCGCTTCGATTCTCCGGCCCAGCGCCGTGAGGCGCACGACCTGTGAATCAGTCAGCGCCGGCTCCCGCTGCTTGTCGGCGTCGATCGCGTGCCGATGAGCCCCGCCGCCGGGCGACGCGTTGATGGCAAGCTGCTTGGTGGCAATCGTCTTATCGATGATCTGGCCGTCCCGCACTTTGTACGCGTCCGCGTTCGTCAGGCCGGAGACGAGAGCCTCACCGAGTCCGAGACTCGCTTCCACGGCCGAGATCTTCCGATTGCCACTCACCGGATCGGCCGTGAAAAGAATACCGGCGGCCTGCGGGAAGACCATCTGCTGTACGACCACCGCCATGCGGACCTTCCGATTGTTCACGCCGTTTCGCAGGCGATACGTCACGGCGCGCTCGCTGAAGAGCGATGCCCAGCAACGGCGGACGTGCTCGACGATCGCCGCGCTTCCCACGACATTTAGATACGTGTCGTGTTGGCCGGCAAAAGACGTCGTTGGCGAGTCCTCCGCCGTCGCGCTGGATCGCACGGCGTACGCTTCTTCGCTCCCGGTTCGCGCGAGTGACTCTTCAACCGCTGCCGCGACATCGTTCGGGATGGCAACTCCCTCGACGATTCGTCGAATCTCGGCGCTGCGCGCGCCGATGTTCTCATGCTCGTCGGGTGTGAGGCGCGACAGGCGATCGAGTTGATCGTCGATCGTTGGCGCTTCCGCGATGATTCGCCGGAAGGCAGCCGTCGTGACGCAAAAGCCCGGCGGTACGCGGACACCCGCGATCCGCGAAAGCTCGCCAAGGTGCGCGCCCTTTCCACCCACAACCGCGACCTGCGTCTGGTTGATCTCCTGGAAATCCAACACGTAGCGACCCATTCGCTCACTCCCTTGTGACTTCTGTAAAGACCCACTCGTTGCGGTCGGAAATCGGCCGCGTGCCGCCGGCTCTCTTCTCGAACGTTCCGCTTTCGCCCCCGAGGGTCCTGCGAGGCCCGCGAGTCTACCGCCTGCGCCTGGGATTGCCGCAAGCCCCCCGGTGTGTTAGAACTTGATAGTGGGGAGGAACACGAAGCTTTGGCGTAGTTGAGCCTTTGAAGGCGCCGCGGACCACGTCTCGCGGCGCTTGTCTTTTTACCAGAGAGGGAATGACGGGCATACGCTGGACGCTCATCGCGCTCGAGATCGCCATTGGCACCGTGTTCACGGGATTGGCTTTTTCCAGGGTTTGTGGGCCGCAACCGAGCGGGACACAACGGGCACAGTTGGCCCTCGATGGATTCTGACCGTGTTGGCTTTCACGACATTCTGGCCCACCGCCATCACACTTCTGATCGGACGGCTTGGGCCGCGACCCCACGGCAACTTCTGGCTGACCGCGCTCGCAGGATTCGTTGGCGTCGTCCTCGGCTGGGCCCTGATGGCGTTGAGCGAAGCCTTCAGCGAGAAACCGCCGCGGCTGCTGGGTCTCGTCGCGGCGTCGACACCCGCGATTTGCACCGCGCTCGTCTACAATTTCTCTTGGCTCTTTCCGAACGTCCGGCTTCCGGCCATCGACTTCGTCTAGAGTCGTCTCTCGCTCGAAAAGAAACGAAGAGCGCCGCCCAATCACTTCGGGCGGCGCTTCGCTTTGCTCGAGCGCGGAGTTCAGGCTCTCTTTGCGCTACGCCACCTGGCGGCGTACGGCAACATGAACAGATACAGGCCACTGAACAGAAGAAAGGCGAGCGGCGGCAAGGGCGAGTAGGTCACCCACGGCGGAGGCGTGCCGGGTCCCTGTGCGAGCGCCACGAAGTTCGCGATAACGGTCAGCGTGAAGGCGATGGACATCCAGCGATGGACCTGACGGATCCGGCTGTTCCAGTTCATGGGGCAACCCCTGAATTCGAGTGGGTGGGTACTCGAGGTTCGGGCGCGAGTGAGCGCTACCAGCGCGCCAGTTGGGTGATCTGAACGCGGTTGCCAACGCTGTCGTTCAGCTGCGCGATGGTCGAGCCGGTGACTTCGGTCGGCGGCATCGTGAAGTCACCACCGCGTGCTTTGATCCGCTCGTAATCGCCCTTCACGTCGTCGGTGAAGAACATGACCGCGGGCTGGCCCTGCTGATACAGCGCCTGCTGATAGGCGCGACCCGCGGGATTGTCATTCATCGCGAGTTGGAGCTCGGTGCCGTTGGGCTCCTCTGCGGAGGCGACGGTCAGCCACCGATACGGCCCCTTCGTGAAATCGGCCTTCTTCACGAGTCCCAACACGTCCGTATAAAAGCGCAGCGCGTTATCCATGTTGTCGACGTAGATGGTCGTCAGCTTGATCTTCATGCGATTCTCCTCGGTGTTGGCGAGCGTGGTGTGATGTGACTGTCAGTCGTTCGACGCGAGATATGCGTCGAGACGCGCGTAGTTGACGTCGGTGCCGACCTTGGCGTAGGGAATGGCCCGATCGCGCGAGACGTCGCTGGCGAAGAGCAGCGAATTGATCACCGTCGTGCGTCCATCCTCTTCGGTGAACGTGGTCGTGCTCGTCTGCTCTTCGCCGTTGACGCTGGTCGCGTAGACGATGCGCTTCGGCGGATCGACCTCGCGGTACGTACCGGTTGCCCCGAACTCGCGGCCGTGCGCGTTTTTCCAGACGTACCGCCACGAACCGCCTGGACGCAGATCGATCTCGCAGACTGGCATCGTGAAACCGTCCGGGCCGGTGTGCCAGTTCGGGACATGCTTCGGATCAGTGAACGCGGCCCACACGAGAGATCGCGGCGCGTCGAACGTACGCGTGATCACGAGCTCGCGTTCGCTCGGCGTCGAGTAGTTGGTCGTGCGCGTCGCGCTGACGCGCTCGTCACGTTGCGTCATCGTCCTTGTTCTCCGCCATCAGATCGTTGAGGTATGAGTCGAGACGCTGGTAGCTCGCGTCCCAGAACCGACGATAGTTGTCCGCCCAGTCGGCCACCTGCTTGATAGGGCCGGGCTGGAGGCGGCAGGGCCTCCACTGCGCGTTGCGTCCGCGCGAGACGAAGCCGGCGCGCTCGAGCACTCTGAGATGCTTCGAGACCGCCGGGCCGCTCATGGCGAAAGGCTTGGCGAGCTCGCCTACCGTGCATTCACCGCTGGCCAGACGCGCGAGAATTGCGCGCCGAGTGGGGTCGGCGAGGGCGGCAAAAGCGAGCGAAAGTGTGTCAGCGGGCATGTCTAACCAGAAGGTTATCTAACTAACTAGTTAAATACAATGGAAACCCGTCGGCGTCAAGCCTCATTCTGCCGCTGGTCTCTGACGTATCCTCTGCCTCCCTGCGTTCAAGCCAAGCTTCCTTCCAGAACAAGAGGCAGGATCGGACGCGGCCAGCCTACTCGGCGCTTGGACGGTAGCGTCGCCTTCGCGGACATCGCTCCGTTCCGTTCCGCAACGCCGCCGGCCTGTAGATTGGCAGTCAGATTCAAAGGTGCGTTTGTGATTTCTACTCTCCTAAAGAGGTGGGAATGTCGTTCTACCGCTCCCGCGCCCTGCCCGCCGCGGCGACGCTGCTCGCTCTGTCTGCCGCTCCGCGATCGCTGACCGCGCAGGCGCCTCGACCACACGCGAGCGTCACCGTCGAGAAGCCGAAGTCGCGAACCGTCGACGGCGGATCGTGTCGCATTCTGAGCGACGGAACATTTTCCGCGACATTTCCGCCCGAGGCATTGCCCACGCTTGGTTTCACCATTGGCCCGAAGGCGGCGATGGCGGCCGAGATGCACGCGAGTCTTGCTCCATACAAAGGGGCAGGGACCTACAAGGACGAGATCCTGATGGTCTACCTCGGCAAGACCGCGGCCGACGAGAGCTACGGTGGACTCGGCACCGTGACGATCAATTCCGACGGCCACACCGGCACCTTCACCACGAAGGACGGCAAAGCCTCGGGGCACTTCGACTGCGGCGCAGTGCCCAGTAAGCCGTAAGCTCGATCCGCGATTGTGTCGCGCGTTCGATGCCGTGTTCGACATCGCGAAATCGACGTGCTGCCCACCGCGTGACAACGTTTGCCGTTGATGAGTAACGACAATGCGAAAGCGCGTTGTCGTTGTGATCTCACGCACGGCGTCGACGAACGATTGCTCCATACTACACGCCTCTCACTCTCTCCCCTGTCGCGCCGCGGCGCCGAGTGAGATTGCCAGCGACGAGGGGAGTCGACCGGCGTCGCGCGTAGCCGCGCGGAGCGCTGCAGTCCGCCAAACCGGGCATCGATGCTCGTGATGGAGCTGCACAACCACTCGATGCACGCTGTCGCGGAGCTGTAGCGTAGCACAGGACCTCCTTCATCATTCTCAGGTCGACGATGGAGCGCGGGCGCCGAGCAAACAACGCAGACGCATAGCGCGCCATCCGACGTGGAGTCGCGCAATGTTCAGTTTCCTCATCGCGCATGGGCGTCGCCATCGACGCACGTACCAGCGCGCCCTTCTGGTTGTTCTGTTGTTCGTGAGTGCAATCGTCTCGTTGGCTCGGTTCGGTTCGCGTACCGCAGCCGGTCACATGCGATCCGCCAAGGACACTGTGTCCGTCGCGTTGGCCGGCGCAACAAGCGATCCGGCCCCGCCATTCAATCCGATCGCGCCGCCGCGACTCGCTGGCACCATGCACGACCTCGACGTGTGGGTCGAGGAGAAGTCGATGACTGTGGCGCCGGGAGTCATACAGCGCGTCTGGACGTTCAACGGGACTGTTCCAGGGCCGGTCCTTCGCGTCCGCGTCGGCGACACGATGCGTGTGCATTTTCGCAATCTGGCGAAGAACAGCATCCCGCACTCACTGGACTTCCATGCGAGCGAAGTCGCGTGGAACGATCAGATGGTATCGCTCGTGCCTGGGCAGGACCGCACCTTCCAGTGGGTGCCGCACTACGCCGGCGTCTTCATGTATCATTGCATTTCGAGTCCGCCGGTGCTGCACGTCGCGAGCGGTATGTTCGGCATGATGATCGTCGAGCCGCGCGCGGGTCTACCTCCCGTCGATCGTGAGTTCGCCATTGTGCAGAGCGAGTGGTACCTCGGACCGCCGGGTGGCGCGATCAGCATGGAGAAAGCGTCAGCGGCCGCGCCGGCGCCGAACTACATGGCGTTCAACGGCGTCCCGGATCAGTACGAGCGCTCACCGCTCGAGGCCAAGCCTGGCGAGCGACTGCGGTTCTTTGTGGTGAACGCCGGTCCGAACCTCGAAAGCTCTTTTCATATAGTAGGCATGGTCTTCAACACCGTCCTCAAGGAGGGAATGGCGCTCACGCGCAACAACGCGGGCGGCTTCGGATCGCAGGCGGTCGATCTTGCTCCCGCGCAGGGAGCGATCGTCGAAGCGACGGCGCCAGAGCATGGTTTGTATCCGTTCGTGACGCACACGTTCAACTTTCACGACCGTGGCGCTCAAGGCCTCATTCGCGTCGGTGACGGCGTGCCGTGACTTTTTGGCCCCGATTCAAGGAAGGAGCACGTAGACCAGTTCACGCGCCTCGGTGTCACAGCGGCGAGGCGCGTCGACCACCAGATGCAACGCATCTCGCCGCCGGGCCGATGGTCAGCCGTTACTCATCACGCTGCTCGTGCTCCGAGGTACGCAGCGCATCTAAGGAACCGTACAGCCGCCGCCGACCGGGCACACGCCTGGCGGCGTGAGTCCATTGTACGTCTGACGGCATCGCGCATTGTTCGTGATGACGTTCGTGGCGGTGAGGTCTACGCTGTTGAACACTCCCGCTTGCCACATCGCATTGATGCCGTAGCCGGCGCTGTTCGAGATGGTGCTATTCGTGATCAGGTTGGACGGCGGCACGTACTGGTTGGAGAAGTCGCCGACCAAGAGCGCGGCATTGTCGGGTGTGTTGACGAGCCGGCAGTTGTTCGAGACGATGCTGCTCGCGGCGCCGGCATACAGGATCTGGACGTAGTCGAGCCGCGAGCCGGTGGCGGTGTTCAGCCAGATGCCCACCCAATCGCCCGGGGCAGGTGCCGCCTCACCGGACGTGAAGACGATCGGCTTTGCGGCCGTCCCGATCGCGTTGAGAACGCCCACGAGGTTATTCGGATCGTTGCCGTTCGTTCCGAACGAGACACGTGCGCCGGGCTGGGGGCCCGGCAGTTTTGGAAACTTGAAGATCACGCCCGGCTTCAGCGTGAGCGTCACTGGCGCCGTGGCGCCGCCGCTCGGCGCGATCGACATCGTCCCATAAGCGATGCGCACGGGCACGCCGAGATCCTGAATGGTCGTGTTGGCGAACACGTTTGCGTTCGGGCCGACGATGAGGATTTCATCATTCGCGTTGCCGGAGTACGCCCCCGTCGGCACGCTGCCGAGCGACATCATCGTCGTCATGATCGGGCGTCCGCCGGCGCCCGTGATCTGCAGGACCTGGGAGTCTCCAGTGAACGCGCCGTTTGCGTCGAGATAGACGCCCACGCCTTGCGACGACTGAATCGTCACGTTGTTCACCCGAAGCACCGGGCTCAGGGGCGAACCATACCCGGCGCCGAAAACGGCGATTGTCGGATTGCTCATGCCGCCGAAGTTTCCGCCGCCGGTCAACGTCGCCCACGTGAGATCGATCAACGATGTGGCAGTGGAAGCCACCAAGGTTCCCCACGCTTGTGCCGCGTTGTTTCGCCGGAAGGTGACGAATTTCGTGCTGCCCGTGCCGGCCGCCACGAGATGGGCGGTGCCTGCGACGTTGATCGAAACACCCTGACCGAGGGCGACGACCGCACACGACTGAATCGTGACGACGGCGCTGCCGCTGATGGTGATGTTATTCGGGACGATGTGCAGCGCATCGCCAGCCCACGTCTCGCTCGCCGTGATGTTCGTCGAGTGAGTGACCGAAGGTGTCGTTGCCTGTCCGCAGGCCGGTCCGGCGGCGGTCACGGTCAACGTCGTCGATCCGCTCTTCGTCGGATCGTCTGTGCTGGTTGCCGTGATGGTGAATGTGCCGGGTGTCGGCGCGGTGAACGTGGCCGTCAGTCCGCTCGGGGTCAGAGTGCCGCCTGACGGTGTGGCTGCCCAGGTCACACCACCCGAGCAGGACGACGTTGCGTTGGCTGTTGCGGTCAACGTCGCGGCGACCCCCGTGTTCATCGTTGCGGAGCTCGCGCTGACGCCGACGCTGGTCACCGTGCACTTTGGAGGCGTACTGCCTGTGTTGGTGGGGCCGCCCGCGCCACCGCATGCGGATTGCAGAAGTACAACCGCGCCGGCCGTGATCCAATAGAAGAATGACTGCCAACGTCTCGCGGCCGGAGCGCGCCCGGCGTGCGTTTGAAGCGGCATCGTTGCCCCCCGTTTGGTCACGCTTCGCTCACAGCCGTTCCGCACCCTGGACGGAGAAACTGTTCCGTCAGCTCGGCGACGACAAGGGAGCTCGCCGTTACAGCATCGGCATCATCTGTTTGGCGAATGCGCGCGACACGTCGCGGCTGCGCCTTGACGCGTGGTACAGGCTTCGCTGATCCCAGATCGCCTTGGGCGATCAATCCATCGGAGAAATGAGCATGGACATCACGCGAGTGGGTTCGCAGCCATCCACGAAGGGCAGCGCCGACTGGTTTACCGGGACGGTGCGGATCGATCCGTTGGTTCAGACGGCTGCACCGGCACGCGTCAACGCGGGCAAGGTCACGTTCGAGCCTGGCGCGCGCACGGCGTGGCACACGCACCCGTTGGGGCAGACGCTGATCGTCACCGATGGCGCCGGCCTCGTTCAGCGCGATGGCGGCCCAATCGAAGAGATTTGGCCGGGCGACGTTGTCTGGATCTCGCCTGGGGAAAAGCATTGGCACGGCGCATCGCCTACGACGGCCATGACGCACATCGCGATTCACGAATCACTCAACGGCAAACCAGTGGAATGGATGGAGAAGGTCACCGACGAGCAATATGGAGCGCAGCGTGCTGGCCGCTGAGAGAACGGGAGGCGTGCCGACGATCGCCTTCAGCGGAGCACACGAATGACACAATCCAGCGGTCGCCCGCGCGTCATCTGTCATATGGCCTCGTCGCTCGACGGGCGCATCGTGTCGGAGCGTTGGCCCGACGCCGTCTCGGCCGCGGTGCGCCGCGAATACGAGCAGGTGCACGAGAGCTACGAGCCCGATGGATGGATTTGCGGCCGCGTCACGATGGAGCCGTTCGCGAAGGGAGTGCGATCCGAGGCGGATGTCGCGAGCCAGCGGGGAAGTGGATCACCGCGCGACGACTTTCGTGCTCCCGGTGACTTCGATTCGTTCGCCTTCGCCGTCGATGCGAGCGGACGTCTCGCCTGGGAGTCGAACGACATCGCCGGTGACCATGTCGTTGCCGTTCTCTCCGAGCGCGTGTCGGACGACTATCTCGGCTTTCTCCGCTCGCGCGCAGTCTCGTATATCATCGCCGGCCGAGACGATGTCGATCTGGCCATGGCCGTCGACAAGGTAGGCACGCAGTTCGGGGTGCGCACGCTTATGCTCGAGGGCGGAGGGCGAATCAACGGCGCGATGCTGCTCGCGGGGCTGATCGACGAGATCAGCGTGCTGATCGTTCCAGTGGCGGATGGACGCGCCGGCGTCCCGACCTTGTTCGATCTCGACGATGGTCAGACGCTGGGGGCGCGCCTCCGCCTCGACAGCATTGAACGACGCGAAGGCGACTTGCTGTGGGCTCGCTACCGCGTCGAGGGACCGAGCTCCGAATCCAACTCGCGCATCGCCGCTGTGTAATACGGGTCGGCCTGCGGAAGCTCGTGAATCCTTGGCGCGGGCGCCGTCGGCGCCGGTGCGACGAAGAACTTGATCACGCGATACAGTCCGTATCCGACGAACCCGATGCAAGCGAGCCGCAGCGCGAACAGTGCGAGGCCGACGAGCGTGCCGAGCACGCCCATCGTCACCGCGAGGGCGAGGATACCCACGGGAATCGCGATCGCGAGCCCGATCATGACCTTGAACAGCGTCCAAAGAACGCGCATCGATCCTCCAGCGACATGATGTGAGCAGGTGGTTCGCCCGCTCCTGGAATCACTACGGAGGCGCGTCGCTCCAGGTTCCAGCCTCAGGATTGCGTCGCGGTGCCTGAGCCCGCCCCGGCGACGGGTCTTGCGTCGCGCGGTCATAATAGCTATCATAGCAACTAATGCTCTAGCAACCAAAGGAGAAAGCTCATGGACGCCATTCGCATCATCGATACTGACGACCTCGCCGCCACGTTGCGCTCCGGCGACGTCGACGAGTTCTGGAACGTTCTCACGACGGAGTACTTCGGCGGCGAGTTGATTCCCGGCTCACGCTGGGTTCCGCTCGACACGGTCGGCCGCGAAGTCAGTGCCAAACGGCTCGACAAGGGCGCGCGCATCGTCGTCTATTGCAGCGGCAAGGCATGCCCCAACAGCCGAGATGCCGCGGCTAAGCTCGTGACGCTCGGCTTCACGAACGTCCGTCTGTTCGAGGGAGGACTGGAGGCGTGGAATGCTGCCGGGCGTGGCGTCGAGGTGCTGCGCCGCGCTTCGGCGGCATGATAGACTGCGTTGAATC
>Ga0310811_10005724_pt1 | contig 15786 bp, 13 predicted proteins | sample YCmetagenome_FD_207642 | JGI IMG/M metagenome (GOLD analysis project Ga0310811, IMG submission 207642) | Soil microbial communities from experimental microcosm in Duke University, North Carolina, United States - YC | ecosystem: Engineered > Artificial ecosystem > Soil microcosm > Unclassified ...
AGCTGAGCAGTGGCGCCTCATAAGCAATCAGCTCAAGCGCATGGATAGTCACCGACCGTGCTTCGCGTTCGAGCGTCACTCCGGCGCGCGCGTATTCGTACAAGGGTTTGCCGTCGCGCTTGAGCGCCGAGTACATGGGCGGCACTTGCTGAATATCGCCCCTGAATTGCGTCAATACCTGTTCAACTTGTGCCAGCGTGACATCCACTTCACGCCTGTCGACGACCGCCCCTTCCGTATCGCCGGTATCGGTTTTTACGCCAAGATGCACGATGGTTTCGTACGTCTTGTCCGCATCGAGCAGATCCTGTGCGAACTTGGTCGCTTCGCCAAAGCACAAGGGCAACAAGCCAGTCGCGAAGGGATCGAGCGTACCGGTGTGCCCTGCTTTTTCTGCGTTCAGCAAACGCTTGGCCTTGATCAAGGCATCATTGCTTGACAGGCCGGCCGGTTTGTCGAGCAGCAGCACGCCGTGTACCGGCACGCGTTTGCGTTTGGCTGGAAAAGACGCCATTGAATACCAGAAGTTATAGGTTTCGCCGTTATAGACGAGATCAGAGGAAAACGGGATGCCGAGAAACCGATCAGTCTTCCGCGTCCGCGGCGCGCGACGCGTTTGCTTCGTCAATCAGCTTCGACATTTCAATGCCGCGCGCTGTCGACGTATCGTGAACGAAGTGCAATTCGGGCAGGGTGTGTATCGTCAAGCGGCGCCCCAGCTCCTTGCGCAGATAGCCTGATGCCGCCTGCAGGCCGGACAGCGTTTTGCGTATCGCGTCCTGATCGTCGACGAGCGTGGTGAAAAAGATTTTTGCATGCGCATAGTCCGGAGTAACCTGCACTTCGGTAATCGTGATCATCCCGACACGCGGATCTTTCAGCTCGTAGGCGATCAGTTCCGCCAGATCGCGCTGAATCTGATCGGCAACGCGCAAGCCGCGTCCGGGTATGGATTTGCTGTGTCTGGCCATGGTCTGCCCCAGAAACAAAGCGGCGCATTGATGCGCCGCTTCTGTGAAAAATGACGATGGGCGGAAAGCGCATTGCGCCCTCCGCATCGATGCTTACAGCGTCCGTGCCACTTCCTGCACTTCGAACACTTCAAGCTGATCGCCTTCCTTGATGTCGTTGAAGTTCTTCAGCGTCAGGCCGCATTCGAAGCCGGCTTTCACTTCCTTCACGTCATCTTTGAAACGCTTCAGCGAATCGAGTTCGCCGGTCCACACCACCACGTTGTTACGCAGCAGGCGTACCGAGGCACCGCGACGCACCAGACCCTCAAGCACGTAGCAACCTGCAATCGCGCCGACCTTGCTGACCAGAATGACCTGACGAATCTCGACCAGACCCAGCGCCTGTTCGCGCTTCTCTGGGGCCAGCATGCCGGACATCGCTGCCTTGATCTCGTCTACTGCATCGTAAATGATGTTGTAGTAGCGGATGTCGACGCCGTTGGCTTCTGCCAGCTTGCGAGCCGATGCGTCGGCACGTGCGTTAAAGCCGATGATGACGGCCTTCGATGCCACCGCCAGGTTGACGTCGGATTCCGTGATACCGCCGACCGCCGCATGCACAACTTGCACGCGCACTTCGCTGGTGGACAGCTTCTGCAACGAACCGACCAGTGCTTCCTGCGAACCTTGCACGTCTGTCTTGATGATCAGCGGCAGATTCTTGACCTCGCCTTCGCCCATGTTCTCGAACATGTTCTCCAGCTTGGCTGCCTGCTGCTTGGCCAGTTTGACGTCACGGAACTTGCCTTGGCGGAACAGACCGATTTCACGCGCCTTGCGCTCGTCTGCCATCACGACGACTTCCTCGCCGGCATTCGGCACCTCGGTCAAGCCTTGAATCTCAACCGGGATCGACGGACCAGCTTCGGTAATCGCTTTACCGTTCTCGTCCAGCATTGCACGCACGCGGCCGTAAGCAGAACCCGCCAGCACCACGTCGCCGCGTTTCAGTGTACCGCCCTGCACCAGGATCGTTGCGACCGGACCACGGCCCTTATCGAGCTTGGCTTCGACCACCAGGCCGCGCGCAGGCGCATCGACCGGAGCTTTCAGTTCCAGCACTTCGGCTTGCAACAGCACTTGCTCCAGCAAGCTGTCGATGCCCTGCCCGGTCTTGGCCGACACCGGCACGAATGGCGAATCGCCGCCGTATTCTTCCGGCACGACTTGTTCGGCAATCAGTTCCTGGCTGACACGGTCGGGATTCGCGCCCGGCTTGTCGATCTTGTTGATCGCAACCACGAGCGGTACACCCGCTGCTTTCGCATGCGCGATCGCCTCTTTCGTCTGTGGCATCACGCCGTCGTCCGCTGCCACCACGAGGATGACAATATCGGTCGCCTTCGCGCCGCGGGCACGCATTGCGGTAAACGCTTCGTGGCCCGGCGTATCGAGGAAGGTGATCATGCCGCGCGGGGTTTCGACGTGATACGCGCCAATGTGCTGCGTAATGCCGCCAGCTTCGCCCGACGCCACTTTCGCACGACGAATGTAGTCAAGCAGCGAGGTCTTGCCGTGGTCGACGTGGCCCATCACGGTCACTACCGGCGCACGCGGCAGCAATTCGGCGTTCGCATGTTCTTCGCCGCCGGTGGTCAGCATCGCTTCCGGATCGTCGAGCTTGGCCGCATGAGCGGTGTGCCCCATTTCCTCGACCACGATCATCGCGGTTTCCTGGTCCAGCACCTGGTTAATCGTGACCATCTGGCCCAGCTTCATCAACTGCTTGATCACTTCGGATGCCTTGACTGCCATCTGGTGGGCCAATTCGGCCACAGTGATCGTCTCCGGTACATGAACCTCACGCACGATAGCTTCGGTCGGCACCTGGAAGTTGCTTTCGCGCTCATCGCCGTGCGAACGGCGGTTCTTCGGGCCGCCTGCACGCCACGCATCGCGGCCGCCACCTGTCGCACCGCGGGTCTTCAGACCGCCCGGACGTTTCTTGGAATCATCCTGCCAAGTCGACGATACGTTGGCCGACTTGATTGATTTCTTGTCGACCGGAGCTTTCTTGTCATCCTTCTTTTCGCCGGGCTTCTTGTCGGCTGGCTTGTGCAAGGTACCTTCGCTGCTCTTCGCAGCCGGTGCCGGCTCAGGCGCCTTGATCACGCGACGCGGCGCGTTCATCATGGCCTTGATCTGTGCGACTTCGTCAGCCACTGCCTTGCGTGCCTGCTCGGCGGCAGCTGCGCGCTCCGCCGCATCACGTGCGGCTGCCTCCGCAACCTGCTGCGCAGCCTTCTTGCTGGCATCGTCGTCGAGACGCTTCTTCTCTTCGGCAGCGGTTTCGTTAGCCTTGGCTGTCGATGCCTTTCCGGATGCGGCCTTCTTCGCTTCGCCTTCGGCTTCCTGCAAGGCCTTGGCCTGTGCCGCTTTTTCCTCTTCCAACTTGGCGAGACGCTCCTGCTTCTCGCGCAAATCGGCTTCCTGGCGCGCAATCAGTTCGGCCTGACGCCGTGCTTCCTCGGCACGACGCTGCTGTTCAGCCTCGTCGATGACTGGTGCAGCCGGCTTTGCCGGTGCTTCCTCGACTGCCGGTTCGTCGCGTTTGACGAAGGTGCGCTTTTTGCGCACCTCAACCTGGATCGTGCGCGACTTGCCGGTGGCATCGGCCTGCTTGATCTCGGTCGTTTCCTTGCGTGTTAGGGTGATCTTCTTTTTTTCGCGATCGGGCGTGGCACCGTGCGCACGGCGCAGATGCTCGAGGAGCTTGTCCTTGTCGGCCTTCGACAATTCGTCGGACGCCGAGCTCTTCTCGACGCCGGCGTCACGCAATTGCGTGAGCAGCAGATCTGCCGGCATTTTGAGCTCGGTGGCAAATTGGGCTACGTTGTTACTCGCCATTCAGTCCTCTTTTCTATGTGACACGTTGTATGACAAACCGACTCCCCGCGATTACTTGGCTTCCGCCATGTTCCATACCTTGGCTTGCAGCGCCTTGGCGTGGTCGTCGTATTTGGCATCGATGAGCTTCATCTCATCGTCGGTCACATCTTCAAATTCAGTTTCAATCAAACGCCGCGCACGCTCGGCTGGCAGCGCGAGAATCGCGCCGAATTCGTCATACGCCAGGCCAGCGAAGGCTTCGACGGTCTTGATGCCGGCCAGGCCGAGCTTGCCGGCGAGGACGCGGTCCATGCCTTCCAGGTTAACGAGCGCATCGTCCATGCCTTCCAGGCCTTCCTCGGAAGCAATCGCCTCGGTTAGCAACGCATCACGTGCGCGGTTACGCAGCTCGTTGACGGTTTCCTCGTCGAAGGATTCGATGTCCAGCATTTCGCTGATCGGCACATAGGCGATCTCTTCCAGCGTGGCAAAGCCTTCTTCGATCAGGATGTTGGCAACTTCTTCGTCGACATCCAGCTTTTCCATGAACAGCGCACGAATTGCGGCAGTTTCCGCCTGCGACTTGTCGGCCGATTCTTCGGCCGTCATGATATTGATCTGCCAGCCGGTCAGCTCGGATGCAAGGCGCACGTTCTGGCCGCCGCGGCCGATGGCGATTGCGAGGTTTTCCTCGTCGACCACGACGTCCATCGCATGCTTGTCTTCATCGACCACAATCGACGAGACGTTCGCCGGCGCCAGTGCACCGATCACGAATTGCGCAGGATCCTCGGACCACAGCACGATGTCGACGCGCTCGCCGCCCAGTTCACCGGTCACCGCCTGTACGCGCGAGCCGCGCATGCCGACGCAGGTGCCGATCGGGTCGATGCGCTTGTCGTTGGTGAAAACCGCGATCTTCGCGCGCACACCTGCATCCCGCGCTGCTGATTTGATTTCCAGCAGGCCTTGCTCGATTTCCGGCACTTCCAGTTCGAAAAGCTTCATGATGAATTCGGGCGCGGTGCGCGACAGGATCACTTGCGGGCCACGTGCGTTGCGGTCGATGCGCAAGATGTAGGCGCGGACGCGATCGCCGATGCGCAGATTTTCCTTTGGAATCATCTGGTCGCGCGGCAAACGTGCCTCGATGCGGCCCGATTCGACGATCGCATCGCCACGTTCCATGCGCTTGATGGTGCCGGTGACGAGCGAGTCACCACGCTCCAGGAAATCGTTCAAAATCTGTTCGCGCTCGGCATCGCGGATACGCTGCAGAACGACCTGCTTGGTGTCCTGCGCAAAGCGGCGGCCGAAATCGACGGACTCGATCGGCTCTTCAATATAGTCGTCGACTTCGATATCGGAAATCTGCTCTTTCGCTTCGAAGTGCAAGATCTCCTGGTCGGGCAATTGCAGACCGGCTTCGTCAGGAACCACATGCCAGCGACGGAAAGTTTCGAATTCGCCGTTTTCACGATCGATGGAAACGCGGATGTCGACGTCGCCTTCATAGCGCTTCTTCGTCGCCTGCGCGAGCGCATGCTCCAGCGCGCCGAAGACGATTTCCTTATCGACGTTCTTTTCACGCGCCAGTGCGTCAACCAGCAATAAAATTTCGCGACTCATGCTTTGCGACTCCTAAAATCCACTTTTGGCACCAAGCGTGCCTTGTCTACATCGGCGAGCGTAAATTCAAGCATCGCCGGCCCCTGATTGCCTTCAAATTCCAGTGCCAGCGTATCGCCGACCGGTTCCTGCAAAATTCCTTGAAACGACTTGCGATTGGCCGCGCCAGGCATCGGCATGCGCAACTTGACGATCGCTTCCGCGCCGGCAAATCGCACATAGTCCGAAAACTTCTTCAATGGACGATCGAGGCCAGGAGAAGAAACCTCCAGGCGTTCATAGTTGGCGTTTTCCACGGTCAGCACATGCAACAACTGATGTGTGACCTTCTCGCAATCGTCGACGGTGATCGCGCCCTTGTCGGCATCTTCCGGCGGGAAATCGATATAGACGCGCAGCAATCCGCGCGCAGCCTGTTCGAAATCGACCAGCTCGTAGCCCATGCCCGTTACGGTTTTCTCTATCAACGCCGACAACTGCAAATGAATCTCTCCGGAAGAAGGTCGCGCACTGGCGCCTACTGTTCTGCACTATGCGCAAACGCGACAGCGCAAATGGTTCAACAAAAAAAAAATGGGCATCTGCCCATCTTTTTTATCATTCTGACCACCAAAATCAATGCCAAAAAACTAAATTTCTGGCTGGCGGCCTTCCGAATTATAGCCGATCACACGACTTGCCGCAATTCAGTTTGGCAAGCCGGCGCACCGGCAAGACAGAATTTTCTGCTCATACCTTTGAGCGGCGACGCATGCCGCCCGCGCCGTGCGGGTTGCCGCGTGCCTGCCCGCCAGGCCGACGCCCTTGGCTCATGCCCGGAAAACCGAGAGCAGTTTGCAAGGGATCCGGCTGACGGCTGCGTGGCTGTGCATTGCGACCGCCCGACTTGGCATTCTGGCTTTGTCCGCGCCCCTGCCCTTGACCCTGACCTTGACGGGCGCCCATGCTCTGCCATTGGCTCGGGCTGGTTGGCCCATTAATGCTGTCGAAGCGCGGGCCGCGATTGCCATTGTTGCCGCCGCGTTCATTGCCACGCGCTTTTGCGCCGCCGCTTGCCGGCTTCTCCAAGCCGCTCAGCGCCATCAAATCACGAACGGCGTGCTCATCCATTTCTTCCCAGCGGCCGCGCTTCAAGCCGCGCGGCAGGGTCATCGAGCCGTAGCGTGTGCGTATCAGGCGCGATACCGTCAGCCCGACCGCCTCGAACATGCGACGCACTTCGCGATTACGGCCTTCGCCGATCGTGACGCGATACCACTTATTGATGCCTTCGCCGCCGCCATCCGCGATACGGGAAAACTGCGCTGGACCATCCTCCAGCTCGACACCGGCCAACAGCTTCTGCCGCATGCCCTCCTCAAGTTCGCCCAAGGTACGCACGGCATACTCGCGATCGATGCCATAACGCGGATGCATCAACCGGTTTGCCAGATCTCCGGAAGTCGTGAACAGCAGCAAGCCTTCCGTGTTGAAATCGAGACGGCCGACTGCGAGCCATTTGCCGGTTTTCATCGTCGGCAGACGATCGAACACCGATGGCCGGCCTTCGGGATCGTTGGTGCTGACGATTTCGCCAGCCGGCTTGTGATAAACGAGCACGCGCGGCGGACGCTTGCTGACCTTGCGTTGGATCAACTTGCCATTGATGCGCACCTGATCGGTCGGCAGGATGCGTTGACCAATATGTGCCGGCTCGCCATTCACGGAAACACGGCCCGCGATGATCAGCTCTTCCATATCGCGGCGCGAACCGAGGCCAGCCTCGGCCAGCACCTTATGCAGTTTCGGCGCATCGTCTTCGGCGGTGAGATTGCGACGCGCGTTCTTGGATTCGGCCTGGCGGCGCTTGTCGCCAGGCGCATTGTCGTCTGCTTGACTGTCATAGGCGTCCGACGTGACGAAGGAAAAGACGTCATCCGCGTCGACAGCTTTCACGTTTGGCTTGCCGCGCGGTGGATTTCCCTTGCCGCGTGATGCTCCACCGTTCTTCTTGCGATCCGGGTTGACCGCACCTTGCGCTCGCGGCTCCGTTACGCCGTCTGCCTTGTTTGGCGCGGTATCGTTCTCCTGCGCACGCGCGGCGCTACGGGCGCGGCGCAAGGTGCGAGGACCGCGCAAACCGCGCTTGGCCGGCTTGCCGCCGTCGCTTTTTGCCGAGCTCTCGCTCGAACTTGCCTCGCGCTGTTCTACAGGCTCCGCAGTCCCGGAAACGTCCGGGGGAAGTCCATCGACCGACGCATCGGACCAGTTATTTTTCTTCGGGTCGTTCATTATGTGATTCTTGGTTGAGCTGATCGGCGATGTCTGCATCCGCCGTGCCGGTCGCGTCCGCTGCGGCAGGATCTGCCGGCTGGAGTGAAGCGGGCGCCTCTGAGGGAGAGGCCGATTGTGTGTCTAGATTGTCCGCTGTTGCAGAAAGTTCAGTCGTTTCTTCATCCGAGGACAGCACCGTCGTCCCTTCGGACGACTGCGTATCGGCGAAATCCATCGTCGACTGGTCGAGGTTTGCTTCCAGTTCAGCGCCCAGCGCCTGCAATTCGAGCAGCGATCCTTCCTGTATTTCGCCCTGCGCCACTGCCTGCAGCGGCGGCAGCTGATCCAGAGAAGTCAGGCCGAGGTCATCGAGAAACTGCTTGGTCGTCGCAAACAGCGACGGGCGGCCCGGCACGTCACGCTGACCGATCGTTTCAATCCAGCCCCGGTCTTCGAGCATCTTGATCGTCTGCGAATTGACCGTCACGCCACGAATCTCTTCAATGTCGCCGCGCGTCACCGGCTGCCGGTACGCGATAATCGCCAGCGTCTCCAGCGTGGCGCGCGTGTACTTCGGCGGCTTCTCCGGATTGAGCCGCTCCAGGTAAATCTTCATTTCGGGGCGGCTCTGGAAGCGCCATCCCGTCGACAGCTTCACGACCTCGATACCCTTGTCCGCCCAGTCCGCACTTAGTTCGTCGAGCAATTGCTTGATGGTGTCTGCGTCGAGAATTGCTTCGGCGCCTTCGGTTTCGACATACAGCTTTTTCATGTCGGCAAGCGACAATGGCTCATGCGCGCACAGAAGTGCCGTCTCGAGGACCTTCTTCGCCTCAGAATTATTCATTCGGATGGTCTACGACTGTTTGGTTGCAAGTGCAGAAATCTTATTCAACGACAGCGGCGCTGTCTTGGTCAGAGAACCTGTTGATGCTGCTTTTTCCGACGCTCGTTTGGAGGAGATGTTGAATGAGCGTGGATTATATAAGACTTGAAACTTGGTTGCGGGGGCAGGATTTGAACCTGCGACCTTCGGGTTATGAGCCCGACGAGCTGCCAGACTGCTCCACCCCGCGTCTGAAGAAATGAATTATATAGTGTCCGCAAAATTTAGGCAATCACAATCGGACTCTTTTGCAGTGATACACTTCTGCGCATTGTTCACACAGCGATTGCGCACGGGCGATGAACACGGTCTCGTCCTCTTTGCACTCTTCAAGACACTGCTCCTCGTTCCATGAAATTCTGTTCAGCGTGCGCCCATCCAGTTTCTCTCTCCATTCCGCAAGGCGACAACCGGCCGCGTCATGTCTGCAGCCACTGCGGAATCATTCACTACGAGAATCCAAAGATGGTACTGGGCTCGATTCCGGTGTGGGACGAGGATGGCGAGATGCGCATCCTGCTATGCAAGCGCGCAATCGAACCCCGTTACGGTTACTGGACGCTCCCGGCAGGCTTCATGGAAAACAACGAAACGACGGCCGAAGCGGCGATCCGTGAAACGGTAGAGGAAGCCGGCGCCAACATTCAACTACACGAACTGTTCTCGCTGTTGAATGTGCCCCATGTACATCAGGTCCACATGTTCTATCGCGCGACGCTGGTTGATCTGGATTACAAGGCGGGCGTGGAAAGCCTTGACGTCAAGCTCTTCGCACCGGGTGAAATACCCTGGGACGAAATCGCATTTCAGACCGTCAGCCACACTCTGCGCTTCTTTATCGAAGACCACGAAGCACGCAAACATGGCGGTGCCTATCGTTTCCACACGCTGGACATCATGCGGCCGTCGCGAGCTGCAACGGCCGACTAAAGAAGCTTCTTACCAGGACGTCTCGTACTCCGGTGTAGCGCTGACCTTGTGGACGGAGAGGTCCGCACCGTTAAATTCCTGCTCAGGATCGAGGCGAATACCGAGCGTCGCTTTCAGCACGCCGTAGATCACCGCGCCGCCGAGCAACGCGATAGCAACGCCGAGCGCAGTACCAATCAACTGCGACATGAACGATACGCCGCCGACGCCGCCCAGGGATTTCAAGCCGAAGATGCCGGCTGCAATACCGCCCCATGCGCCGCACAAGCCATGCAGCGGCCACACGCCGAGCACGTCGTCAATCTTCCATTTGTTCTGCGTCAGCGTGAACATCCATACGAACATCCCACCTGCAATGGCGCCAGTGATCAACGCGCCAATCGGATGCATCAGGTTGGAACCGGCACAGACCGCGACCAGACCGGCCAAAGGACCGTTGTGCACAAAGCCCGGGTCATTTTTACCAGTGAGCACAGCAGCCAGGATACCGCCGACCATTGCCATCAGCGAATTCACCGCAACCAGGCCGTTCATCTGATCCAGCGTTTGCGCGCTCATCACGTTAAAGCCGAACCAGCCGATCGTGAGAATCCAGGCGCCGAGCGCGAGGAAAGGAATGCTGGAAGGCGGATGTGCCGCAATCGCTCCATCTTTCGTATAGCGGCCGCGACGAGCGCCAAGCAGCAATACCGCAGGCAGCGCGATCCAGCCGCCGACCGCATGCACGACGACAGAGCCGGCAAAGTCATGAAATTCAGCGGAGAAAGTGACCTTCAACCAAGCTTGAATGCCGAAATGGTTGTTCCAGGCGATCCCTTCAAAGAAGGGGTAGACAAGGCCGACGATCAAGGCGGTCGCCAGCAATTGCGGCTGGAATCGCGCACGCTCCGCGATGCCGCCCGAAATGATCGCCGGGATCGCGGCAGCGAAAGTCAGGAGAAAGAAGAACTTGACCAGTTCGAAGCCGTTACGTTGCGCAAGAACTTCGGCGTTGCCGAAAAAGCTGACACCATAAGCCACGGTGTAGCCGACAAAAAAATAAGCGATCGTCGATACGGCGAAATCCACTAAGATTTTCACCAAGGCGTTGACCTGATTCTTCTTGCGCACCGTCCCCAGTTCGAGAAAAGCGAAACCGGCATGCATCGCCAGCACCATGATGGCTCCCAGCATGATGAATAATGCATTCGCGCCGTCCCGATGAGCATCCATAAAAACTCCCAAAAAATGTGCAGAAACAAAAATGAAGTGCACCATAAAAGCAAAAAATGTTCCAATTTGGACACATTCTTTATGCCTATGTTTTTAAAGGATATTTACTTTCTTTTGCCACAGAGCTTTACACCAAACGCACCAGTAACGCGCAAATTCATGAGCCAAATCAGGGCGATGCCATGATCCCGTGGCTAAACAGGGAAGACGATTTTCCTGACGTCGCGACCGCGCTGACCGAAGCCGACGGCGCGCCTGGGCTGCTGGCAGCGGGCGCCGACTTATCCCCGCAACGGTTGCTGAACGCATACCGGCAAGGCATCTTTCCGTGGTTTTCAGCCGGTCAGCCGATTCTGTGGTGGAGCACCGATCCGCGCATGGTCCTGTTTACGGACCGCTTCAAGGTATCGCACAGCCTGAAGAAAACCTTGAAAAAGGTCGATCTGTCGTTCCGTTCGGGCGGCCGTTGGGATATACGCTTCGATTCTGCTTTCGAAGCGGTGATGCGTGCATGTGCAGCGCCGCGTACCGACGAAAATGGCACTTGGATATCGGAAGAGATCGTACGCGGCTATACCGCACTACATCGACTCGGTTATGCGCATTCCTCAGAGGTATGGCTCGACGGCACACTTGTAGGAGGAGCGTACGGCGTCAGCATCGGCCAGATGTTCTTTGGCGAATCGATGTTTGCACGCGTCACCGATGCATCCAAGATCGCACTGTCTTATCTCGTGCACTTCCTGAAAAGCCACGAAGTTTCGATGATAGACTGCCAGCAGGAGACCTCGCATCTTGCATCGCTGGGTGCAGCACCGATTCCGCGCGCGGAATTCCTTGCTCGCATGAAGCCCGCTGTCGAGGCACAGCAGATTCTCCTCTGGAAACCTATTGCGTTATTTTGAATCAATAAAGAACGTTGGCCTTTTCCGGTCGGCACTATTGAAACGAACATCGCTGCATAGACCATGACGCATCCTAAAGAACTGCCCTTTGCCGCCTTGCAGTTTTACGCCACTGCGCCCTATCCTTGCAGTTATCTGGATGGCCGTCAGGCACGGTCGCAGGTCGCCACGCCGTCACACCTGATCAATGCCGACATCTACGCCGAACTGGTAAAGACCGGTTTTCGCCGCAGCGGCATCTTTACATATCGTCCCTATTGCGACGGTTGCCAAGCCTGCACACCGGTCCGCATCAAGGTCAACGAATTCGCACCGAACCGCAGTCAGCGTCGCGCCCAAGTCAAACACGCCGAACTGCAGGCCTCGGTGATGAAACTGGTCTATTTGCCTGAACACTACGATTTGTACCTGCGTTATCAGGGCGTACGCCATGCCGGCGGCGGCATGGACCAGGACAGTCGAGATCAATATGCGCAGTTCCTGCTGCAGAGCAAGGTCAATACGCGGCTCGTGGAGTTCCGGGAACCCGATGGCACGTTGCGCATGGTCAGCATCATCGACGTGCTCGGTGACGGCTTGTCTTCCGTGTATACCTTCTACGATCCGGATGTTTCCGGCGCCTCGTTCGGCACCTACAACATCCTGTGGCAGATCGGCCAGGCGAAACAGCTCGGAATGCCATATATCTATCTCGGGTATTGGATTCGGGAAAGCCCGAAGATGTCATATAAAACGAACTTCAAACCGTTGGAAGCGCTGCGCCAAGGGAATTGGGAAGCCCTGTAACAGCGACATTCATTTTCCACGCGTTAAGCCGCGGTACAATGCGGACCGTTCACGCGGCCGGGTCCTGCCGGCTGCGATTCTTCTGATCGCATGAATCGTGTCCGATAAATTTCTCTACACCCTTGCACGCCCTTTCCTTTTCGCGATGGATCCGGAAAGCGCGCATCACCTGACACTGCCTGCATTGCAGCGCGCTGCCCGCATGGGACTGGTGACCGTGCCGCAACCGGTACCCGATCCGCGCACTGTCATGGGCATCACCTTCCCCAATCCGGTCGGCCTAGCTGCGGGGCTGGATAAGGACGGCGCCTATATCGACGGACTGGCAGCACTCGGTTTCGGCTTCATTGAAGTGGGCACCGTGACGCCACGGGCGCAGCCCGGCAATCCCATGCCGCGCATGTTCCGCTTGCCGCAGGCACAAGCAATCATCAATCGCATGGGATTCAACAACGGCGGCGTCGACGCCTTCGTCACCAACGTGCAGGCGTCGAAGTTTTATCAGAACAAGGAAGGTGTACTTGGCCTGAACATCGGGAAAAATGCCAGCACGCCGATCGAGCGTGCCGTCGACGACTACCTGATCTGTCTGGAAAAGGTTTATCCGTTTGCCAGCTATGTAACGGTCAACATCTCGTCGCCCAATACGAAGAATCTGCGGCAGCTTCAGGGCGCATCCGAACTCGAAGCGCTTCTTGGGCAACTGAAGGACGCGCAAAATCGTTTGGCGGATCAGCACAAGCGTTACGTACCAATCGCATTGAAGATCGCGCCAGATATTGATCAAGAACAAATCGAGACGATCGCCCACGCACTGCTGCAGTACAAGATCGATGCCGTGATCGCGACGAATACGACGATCGGCCGCGATGCCGTCAGCCATCTGAAACATGGCAACGAAACCGGCGGACTGTCTGGCGCACCGGTCTTCGAACCTTCGAACACCGTCATTCGCGCACTGAAAAAGGAAATCGGCGATGCACTGCCGATCATCGGCGTTGGCGGCATCATGAACGGGCAGAATGCGCGCGCCAAGATTGACGCCGGCGCTTCACTGGTACAGCTGTACACCGGTCTGATTTATCGGGGCCCGGCCCTCGTTCGCGAATGCGCACAGGCCCTGCGCCGGTGAACTTGTGCTCGGATTGACAGGTCCGGCCCGCAAATAAAAAAAGCCCGCTTGCGCGGGCTTTTTTTATTTGCTTCCTTATTCGACTTCCACCGTTTCCGGTGCAGCGGCAGGAGCCGCGTCGCCTTCGCTGAAATCGAGTTTGATCTGATCCTTGTCGTCCAGATCGACAATCACCCTGCCGCCGTTGACCAGTCTGCCAAACAGCAGCTCGTCGGCCAAGGCCTTGCGGATCATGTCCTGGATCAGACGCGACATCGGTCGTGCACCCATCAGCGGATCGAAGCCCTTGCGTCCGAGGAAGCGACGCAGATTGTCGGTGAAGATCGCTTCCACTTTCTTCTCGTGCAGTTGCTCTTCGAGCTGCATCAGGAACTTGTCCACCACGCGCAGGATAATTTCCTCGTCCAGCGAGCGGAAGCTGATGATTGCGTCGAGACGATTGCGGAATTCCGGCGTGAACATCCGCTTGATTTCCGCCATCTCGTCGCCGAGTTCCTTCTTCTCGGTGAAACCGATCGAACGCTTCTGCAGGCTTTCCGCGCCAGCATTTGTCGTCATGACGATGATAACGTTGCGGAAATCAGCTTTGCGGCCGTTGTTGTCGGTCAGCGTGCCGTGATCCATTACCTGCAGCAGGATATTGAAGATATCCGGATGCGCCTTTTCGATCTCGTCGAGCAGCAGTACCGCGTGCGGCTTCTTCGTGATTGCCTCGGTCAGCAGACCGCCTTGATCGAAACCGACATAGCCCGGAGGCGCGCCGATCAAGCGGCTGACTGCATGGCGCTCCATGTATTCCGACATGTCGAAGCGGATCAGGTCGATTCCCAGGATGAATGCCAGCTGCTTGGCCACTTCCGTCTTGCCGACACCTGTCGGGCCGGAAAACAGGAAAGAGCCGATCGGCTTGTCGGTCTTGCCCAAGCCAGCGCGTGCCATCTTGATTGCCGACGCCAATGCCTCGATTGCAGGATCCTGACCGAACACGACGTTCTTCAGATCGCGTTCGATTGTCTGCAGCTTCGAGCGATCGTCCTGATTGACCGTCTGCGGCGGGATGCGCGCAATCTTCGAAATGATTTCCTCGATCTCGGTCTTGCCGATGGTTTTCTTCTGCTTCGACTTTGGCAGGATGCGCTGCGCTGCGCCGGCTTCGTCAATGACGTCGATTGCCTTGTCGGGCAGATGACGGTCGTTGATAAAGCGTGCCGACAGCTCGGCGGCCGAAGTCAGCGCAGAGGTCGAGTACTTGACGCCATGATGCTCCTCGAAGCGGGACTTCAAGCCGCGCAAAATCTGGATCGTCTGCTCGACGCTCGGTTCGTTGACATCGATCTTCTGGAAGCGACGCGACAGCGCGTGATCCTTCTCGAACACGCCGCGGAATTCCGTGAACGTCGTCGCGCCGATGCATTTCAGCTGACCGTTGGACAGTGCCGGCTTCAGCAAATTGGACGCATCGAGCGTGCCACCTGAGGCGGAACCTGCTCCGATGATGGTATGAATTTCGTCGACGAACAGAATGCCGTTCGGATTATCCTTCAGCTGTTTCAGCACGGCCTTCAGGCGCTGCTCAAAGTCGCCGCGATATTTGGTGCCAGCCAGCAGCGCGCCCATATCGAGCGAATATACAACCGCGTTCTGCAGAACTTCCGGCACGTCGCCCTGAGTGATGCGCCATGCCAAGCCTTCTGCAATGGCGGTCTTGCCGACGCCAGCCTCGCCGACCAGCAGCGGATTGTTCTTGCGACGGCGGCACAGCGTCTGGATCACGCGTTCGACTTCGGCTTCGCGGCCGATCAACGGATCGATCTTGCCATCGGCCGCCATCTTGTTCAGATTCTGCGTAAACTGATCGAGCGCGCTTTCCTTCTGCTGCGCGGCTTCAGCAGCCTCGTTCTCCGCACCTTCGGGCGATTTCTGCGCGTCCGGCTGCTGATCCTTGCGCACGCCGTGCGAGATGAAGTTCACCACATCGAGGCGCGTTACGCCTTGCTGGTGCAAATAGTAAACAGCATGCGAATCCTTCTCGCCGAAGATCGCGACCAGCACGTTGGCGCCGGTGACTTCCTTCTTGCCGTTGGATGCAGACTGCACATGCATGATCGCGCGCTGGATCACGCGCTGGAAACCGAGCGTCGGCTGGGTATCGACCTCTGCCGCACCGGGAACGGTCGGCGTGTTGTCGCTGATGAAATTGGTCAGCGTTTT
>Ga0310811_10005726_pt1 | contig 15786 bp, 11 predicted proteins | sample YCmetagenome_FD_207642 | JGI IMG/M metagenome (GOLD analysis project Ga0310811, IMG submission 207642) | Soil microbial communities from experimental microcosm in Duke University, North Carolina, United States - YC | ecosystem: Engineered > Artificial ecosystem > Soil microcosm > Unclassified ...
CACCAGTCTTATGCACGCGGATAACCGTTTGAAGACAGGGGCTCTGTTGCTGTTGGTTAGCTTTGTCACGATGGGCGTATTCGGGCTGAAGCACCACTTCCCGCTACTATATTGGGTATTCCCGCCTATTGTGCTATTAGCCTTTCAGGCCGACCTTGCAGGCGTGCTGGTTGGATTGCTGCTGTGCTTCGCCATTGCACTTTGGTTCACCATGCAAAGATTCGGTACGCTTTGGTCTTATCCTTTTTCAAGCATGCAGGCCCGCATATTGGCCCTACAGCTTTTCATGGTGGGCGCGCTTGGCGTCGCATTGCCCATCAGCGCCACGCAGGCGCAGCGCAGGCGCCTCATCGCCCTGCTCCGTGACGGCGAGCGCCGATACCGCGTTCTTGCGGAGAACGCGACCGATATCGTCATGAGCATGGGGCTCGACGGCAGGCTCACGTACGTTTCGCCACGGGCTAAAGCGGTGCTCGGCTATGCCTCTGATGACCTCCTTGGCGCCTACTATCCGGATCTCGTCCTGCCTGACGACCGCGAAGCGCTAGCCACGACCATCAAGGTCCTGGCAATGGGTATGACCGAGGCTTCCCAGATCAGTCGGCTGCGGCGCACGGATGGCCGCGCGCTGTGGTTGGAGACGTATCTGCGGTCCGTCATCGACCCGTTTTCCGGCAAGCCGGAGGCGCTCACGGCTACAGTGCGCGACATTACGGAACGCAAGATGGCGGAACAACGACTAGCAGACGAGCGCAAGGAATTGCACGGGCTCGCTTATCACGACGGACTGACAGGCCTGTTCAACCGGCGGCATTTCGACCGCGAACTGGAGCTGCGCTGGCGACAGCACGCTCGGGCGGACAGTGCGGGCTTCGTGGCGGTGGTCATGGTCGACATTGATGCTTACAAAAGCTATAACGACCACTACGGACATCAGAGTGGAGACGACTGTCTGCGCGCGGTTGCACAGGCCATTGCGGCTTCCGTGAAGCGTCCCACCGATGTCGTCGCCCGGTACGGTGGCGAAGAATTCGCATTGATTTTGTCGGGCACCGACGAGCGGGGCGCGATGGAAGTCGCGGAGCGCATTCGGCTAAATGTCGAAAGTCGACAGCTTCCGCACCTGGCATGCAGTACCGGCATCGTTACCGTCAGCATTGGCGTGGCGGTGCAACGACCCAGCGAAGGCCGTGACGCAAGCGAACTGGTCGCGGCCGCGGATTCAGCGCTTTACACCGCCAAACGGCATGGGAAGAATCGGACGTGCGTCGCGCAGCCCACTGACCAGGGCGGCGGGTGATGAACCCCGCAGTCTAGGCGACTTTACGGGGTCATATCAGTATCGGACAACGCGCCGAATATCCCGATTTCTACATCGGGATAACGAAACTTAATAATCAATATACTAATAGTATGCCGATTTTATAAGCGACTTATGAAATTCAGTTTTCCCACAAAGGCGCTGACGTCACGGTGGATTTCTCGCCTATATTGAAATCCGGGTCCGGCTCGGTGGCGGCGTGCGTTTCGCACCCCATACATATCCGGACGTGGCAATTTGCCATCCATGCCGAGATATATTGTTACATTCCCTCGACTTAATTACGCAATAGTTTGAGTTATTATCCGTGACGCTGCAGTGCAGTAGCTCAGTTAAACCGCGACTTTCCGAACCTCCGTCTGTCGCGGCCGACACTTACCATTGGATGTTTCAACATGATCAAAGCATTTGTCCCCGCAGTCGTTCTCGCTTCCGCCTTGGCCGCGCCGGTCGTATCGTTCGCTCAACAATCGAACGCGCCTGTGACGCGTGCTGAAGTGCGCGCCGAACTCGTCCAGTTGGAAAAGGCGGGCTACCAACCAGGCCGCGCCAACGATCTTCGTTACCCGGAGGACCTTCAGGCCGCTGAAGCACGTGTGGCTGCACAGGACAGTGCATCGAGCAGCGTCGGTGGCATGGTCGACGGTTCGTCGGCTTCTGCCGCTCCCGCGACTGCCGCTCATTAAATCGCCAGGTCGGCGAGCCGCTGGCGCCTAACGGGCGCTCGGCCCCTTAGTACATCGGTGCTCAGGGATTGACTCGCCACGACACTAGAGTGCCTTGTATGAACCATCTGGCCGTACAGGCCGCATGCAATCTTCGCCAACGACGTTCTTTATTCGTTTTGTGCACGGGACGGGTCACGTTCCTGCCGTAGGTTATCCGTTTCAAATAGGAGCCGAACGTCATGGACGGTTGCATTGCAAGGACAGATGCCCCAACCGAACTGTATGCACTCGCAGTACAGCCGTCGTCGTCTCGCCAGCCAGAAAATTCGCGCGGCGGAATCCAGCAACAGGCTTCATCGTCCGGCCGCGGCCCGCTTGCAGGCCTTCCTATTCGACGCTCGGCCATTCGGTCCGACACCGTCGGACCGTCACCGCAACCGTTCGACGAATTATCGCTAAGCGATGAGCAAGTCAAGGCAAAGACATCCGAATTATTGCGGGAGGGTTACTTTACGGTTGCGGTTTCTGAAACCACAGCTAGTTTCCTAAAATCGAACAACGACGATAACGCGAATTGGGACACGCAACACTTCGGAAGCACCATCAGTTTTATCGGGTCCCCGTTCGAACAGAACGCGACCAGCACGGCGGAGAAAGTTGTTACTACGTTATCAAGCCTCGATCGCCATGTAGCGCTGGTTCCACAGGAATTCGAAATTCGTCGACCGTTTGATAAAGGAGCCTATCGTTGGCATCGAGACAAGCAGCCCAAAAAGCTCGTTTGTCTCGCCACCATCGAAGGTGGTGGCACCGAGTTTGTCAGCCCTGATATTGCCGACGAAAAATTTGTCAGCGAAGGTGGAATCGTCATGCGTCCGAGAGACGGTGATGCGTCAATCTCCGACGATATACAGCGCGCAAAAAGCGGTCAATTTTATTTTTTTGCCGGACGTGGGGTGGACCAAGCCACCGTTCCGAAATTAGTGCATCGCGCTCCCGGCGAGGTAGGTAGGGCCATCTTCATGGCTCGCTGGAAATAGTGCTCAACTGAAGCGCCCGCCTGCTGGCGGCCGCCGACTCGCCGAACAGTTCCCCCTTCCGCAGCCAACGTCAGCGCACCTGTCAGGGTTGTCAGCTTGGCAGTCCACCGCGGAACGATTCAAATCACCCGAACAGTTTTCCTCCTTATGTGGCCGGCCCGCGTCTTCATGACGCTGGCCGGCGCAGACGACGATATGGAGCGTGATGTAACAACCCGATGCCCATCCAACAAAGAACCTCGACAAGACAGAGCCAGCAAGGAAGCCCTTCGGAAGAGAATCGCGGCCACCGCGCCTCTTGCCTATTGCGACGAAAGCCCGCGGGGGAATCGGGCTGCCGTTCTTGAATGAAGACTCGACACCACGGAGGTCGATGACTATGAGCCACTTTTTTCGAGCCAGCGCGCCAAAAGAATTTGCCGACGCCGATTTGGGTCACTTGGTGGAGTTGCCGGGTACCTGGATGGGGAACGGATTCAACTTGGTCGCCCTGCCAAAAGACTTCAAGGAAGACGACAAACAGCTGCCGTATCGCGTTCTGCTCAACAGCACCGAAGAAACGCTGACGGTGTCGCCAATTGGCGCACCGATTGTGAATCGCTCGAGCGGATTTACCGGCTCGGGCATCGGACAAATCGACATCTCGTTTCTCGGTTTGCACTATCTACAACGCGTCACCGATGCGGTCACCCATGAAGCACTGCATTTGGAAACGGGGGAATGGCTCAACTTGCCCGCGGATCTGCCGGACGGCACTACCGAGAACAACATCGTGCGCCTGGCGACGATTCCGCATGGCGTGTCGTTGCTTGCACAGGGCGTCGCCTCCAAGATCGAAGGTGCTCCCACCATTGCGCCGGCCAAGATGGTCCCCATCGACAATAACGGCAACGAGGTCGCGCCCGGCTATATGATTCGCTATGATGAGGCGTCGTTGCCGCCCGGCGTTCCCGCAGGGTCCGTAAGAAATCCGAATTTAATGCTAACGAATGCGATTGCCGGCCAGGAAATTGTCGAAACGGTGATCCTGGAGGTTCGGGCGCTCCCCAACAGTGAATCCGATGACCCAGAAACGCCCGATATCGCCAATATTCCGCAGCTTAAAAAAGCGGCTCGGGTTGTGGACTTCAGCGCTGTCTTCTACATCGAAACGGTCCAGCAACAGGATGGAAAGCGTTTCATGCAACTCCAATATACGCAGACCATCGTCATGAAGTTCTCTCGCATCGACTGGCCGCACGTCACCGTGGCAACGCTGGTGAAACAGTAGATCCGCCCGCTGGCCGAGGAGCAATCCAATCGGCTTGATAACGGAGATCCCTTATGAACACCGATCGAATTTACACGGCACCCAAGTGCGAACAGGTCACAGCGACCGCAATTTGCACCGGACACGGTGGCGTCGACGAGCGCAGGTGTGTCCCTGTGCTGGCTGATTGCGAGCGGCATCTGATTGAGCGAGTCCGTGACAGCGCGTTCCTGGCACGTTGCAGGCAGGGCGCAGTCTGCATCGATGAGTTGAAGCTGCTGTTGGTGCAGCAGGGACTCTACAGCAGTTATTTCACGCGCTACTTATGTGCGTTGATGGCGAATCTTCCGGCCAACAAGCAGGTGCTGGATTTAGCAAGCAATTTGTGCGAAGAACTCGGGCTCACCGACGACAGCGCCATACCGCATAGCGTTATCTACCACCGGATGCTGAACCATTTCGGCCTCGCCATGGACGGGCAGCGTCCGCTGCCTGGCACCCGCCGCCTGATCGATGCCATGTTCGATCATTGCCGCGACCCCCGGGTCGCGCGCGGCTTGGGTGCGTTATGCCTTGGGGCGGAGGCTCTGGTGCCATCGATCTATACCGATCTGATCAAAGGTTTCGTGGCGGCAGGCGTACCGGCGCCGGCCATCGAGTTTTTCCAGATACATGTCGAATGCGACGATGGTCATGCCGATACCATGCGCAATATCATGATCGTGCTGGCAGATGCCGACCCTGACCAGCTGTCGCTAATGCTGAGTGCAGGCCATGCGCTGGTGGATGCTAGGCTCGCCTTCTTCGATTCCATCGAGGCTCATTACAAAGCCGGCTCCATCGCAGCGGCGACCCACGCGTCGCCCGAAGAGGCGCATCGAATCAACAACATGCCCGACGTTCAATCCGGCTCGATCTGAGGGAACTGCCATGACGACAACACTGTTGCTTGACAAAAGCGAACTGATTACGCGAGCCAAAGCGTCCATGGAGCGTCATCTGGTGGCGCCGGACTTGAGCACCCTGCAGAAGGTGGCGCTGACATGCCGCATTCTTTTTTCGCAAGGCCATGATTCGGGCCTGGCGGGACAGATTACCGCCCGTGCCGAGACGCCGGGTGTCTACTATACCCAGCGACTCGGACTCGGCTTCGATGAGATCGCCGAATCGAACTTGCTGACCGTGAACGAAGACCTCGACGTGTTGGACGGCGATGGCATGGCGAATCCGGCCAACCGCTTCCACTCATGGATTTATCGCGGGCGGCCGGACGTCCAATGCATCATTCATACCCACCCGCCGGCCATCTGCGCCCTGTCGATGCTCAAGCGCCCGCTGAAGATCGCGCAAATGGATGCTTGCATGCTGTACGAGGACGTGGCATTTCTCGACGAGTGGCCTGGCGTGCCAGTCGGCAACACCGAAGGAGAGATCATTTGCGCTGCGCTTGGCAACAAGCGCGCCGCCTTGCTGGCCCATCACGGACTGGTGGTCGCTTGTCGTTCCATCGAGGAGGCGTGTGTGGTCGCGGTACAGTGCGAGCGCGCCGCGCGCCTGCAATTGACCGTGCAGGCGGTGGGCGACATCGTCGAACCCGATGAGGCGCTTGCACGCGAAGCGCATGATTGGATACTTCTGGAGCAACGCTCCAAGGCAACGTTCCACTACTTCGCGCGACGCGTGCTCAACGACGGACGCGCCGCGCCGGTGTTCTCCTGCCCTACTATCCCCGACGCCGCACTGCGACGCTAAAGCAGACGCCCGCCGTTCACGGCCATTCCGCATCCCGAAACCGCTGTGGGTCGCGGCTTCGGCGCTCCAGATCCGACCGGCTTCGTGCGAAGGACGTGCGGCTCACGCCGCGCACGTCTTGCTCCCATTGAGGATTCAGCGGCACCTGATATCCGTGGTCCTTCGCCAGCTGAATGACATAGGCAAGCGCTTGCGAATTCTCGGCCAGCACCACCTTGTCGAGCTCGCCGAACTGGCGTGGAAGAAAAAACGTGGCGGGGTAGTTGGCCCCCGGTTCGGTGAACGGATTCGCGGCGTCCGCGCCATGATGCACCAGCGGCGGCGCAAGGCTTCGCGCTTCCAGTTGCGCGGTTGCACGCGCGCCGCTGGCGCGGTCGAGCACACGGTTGAGCTTCGGAATCAGCGCCACCGTGCGCGCCGACGCATTGCCCATGTCCTTGTGCGCCTTCGCGTAGAACTTCCCCGGATGCATGTATACGTCGCGCAACGGCGCCGGCAATGCGTCGACGCCGCCGCGCTTGAACGAGGCATAGCTCTCCATGCGCGCCTTGAATACATCGTGCGACGTATCGTGCAGCGGCACGCCATCCAGGGCGCCATACGCGCCGAGGTGCGGGGCGACCAGCAGCAGGTCGTAGTCGGCCGTGATGCCCTTGCCGATGGCCGGATCGCACAACACCTGCAGCGGCATGCCGTCATGCTCGATCCGGTAGCCGCCGCGCGCGGGAATCGCGGTGAAGGTGTAATCGCGACCGTCACGGCCGCGCGCCTCCAGGATGCGGTGCTCGCCCGGCCCGACTCGCTTCGTGATCAGGCCTTGCTCGGCCAGATACACGAGGCGCGCTTCGCTCACCGTCAGCGGTCCGGCTACGGCGCGCGGCGCGCCACCCGGACGATCGGGCGCCGCCTCGAGACTTTCACGCACTTTTCCGTTGAACTTTTCGACCGTGTCGCGCTGTCCGTTCAGCTTGCTATACGTTTGGTCTACCGGAATGAATCCGGCCATCGGCCCCCAGTCGGAAGACTTGCCTTTGATATGAAAGTCCTTGGTCGGATAACCCTCTTCGATCAACTGGGTCGCGTGCCGCTCGACCGGACGAAACGCGATGATGAGGTTCTCCCGTTCAGCCAGCGCCTGCAGCTTGGGCAGGTGCGCGGCCACCAAACCGGTATGGGCGCTCACCTGTGTCAAACCGGACACGATGCCTGGCGGGCGCCTGCCGGGTGCGCCGCCGCGCAGCCTGAGCACCTGCCGCTCGTAGGCGCGCGGCCGGACCACCCACTGGCCTGTGGCCTGCTCGAAACGCACCGGGACGCCGCTTGCCTGCGCAGGCAAGCGGACACCGCTCGCGGCGCTCCGGGACGCCGTGTCGGTCGCTGTGATGCGCCATGTCTTCGGGTCCCGATGGGCCCGGTAGTAGTGGCCGTACAGCGCGATGTAGGTTTGCCCTTGCCGATCCGTCCAAATGCCGCTGTCCGCCGTCGGCGACAGCGCTAGACCCGGCTCGGCCGCGCACTCGGGCGCAACGGCCGACCGCCAAGTCTTGGCCGCGCCGTCCAAGGCGATCGGCATGCCGGATTGCTGCGTCCTGCGCCGGTCGAGCAGTTCCCAGCGCTGCCGCTCGGTGACGTACTGGACCGGCTGCCACGCATCGTCGACATACGCCAGCGTGCCGCCATCGGCCAGCGTATAGATGCCGCTGGCATCGGTTTCGAGACGCGCGCCCAGTTGCAACGCCGTGAGCCGTTCGTCCGCGAGGTCGGGTCTCAGCACCGGTTCGACGACGCCGGTACGCAGGCCCTTCGCATCGACGCTCGGCGCCGGGCCGTCGTAGGGCAACATTTCCCGCAGACGCACCAGCACGATCGGCGTGCGCCCCGCCGGCCAATATCGGCTTTTCCACCGCACTTGCGGCATCGCGTCCGGGTTCGGCAACGGCGTCGCGCGCGTGATCGATTCGATCAGAAAGCGTGTATCCGGCGGAAACACGCCGCCGTTGCGCTGATGCGCTGAGATCTGTCCCGGCATGCCGGAGACGACGCGCGCGGAGCGGCCGCGGATCGCGAACACCACGCGCGTGGCATGCGGCGTCCTCGCGCCGGCGGCGGAGTCGTGCGCCAACATGCGCGCCACGGCGCGGGCCTCGGTTGTCGCCGTCAGCGGCATCGCCCCGGTCGTGACGAACTCCCCGGCCACGAACGCGTCCCCCAGTTCCGGTGCGCCGGCAACGAACCACCGGCCATGCCAGGATGGCTGCGCCGGCAGCTTGCGCAGCGCGTCGCGCAGGGTGCCGTAGCGCTGCGCGTATAGGCGCGCGGCGGCTTCATCGGGTGGTTTCGGCGCGGCATGTGCTTGCGGCGCTGGGCGAACGCCGCGCCGCGTGGCGCCAAGCAGCGGATCTTCGGACAGGAATTCGCGCAACGCGTCACCCTCGACAGCCGACAGTTCGCTATGCGACGCATCGTGGCTTTTTGGCGCTGCCGGGTCGAATGTGCGGTGGCGCGGCGTGCCACGGCGCACGGCAGAGAGGACATCGTCCAGGTCCGCCATCGCCTGATGGGCCGATGAGCCGGTCACCGCGACGTGCTCGACCGTGAAGTCGCCTGCCGCCAGACCGCCCCGATGGAACGAGACTGTTGAGTACACATCGCGCGTAGGGGTGATCGCGCGTGCCGACCAGGTCCGCGTAGCAGGCTGATACTCGACGGGAATCCGATATGCACCCCGCCACTGCGGCGGCGGCTCGACCCAGTACGCTCCGAACGCGGGATCGTGACTCACCCGGTAATAGCGGCCTAGATGCGCAATGAGCAGCACGTCCCCAACGACGCTGATGCCGTCGGCGCCGGGCGCGGCGGGGGCTGCATCGTGCGTGACCGCGTAGTGCTCGGGAATATCGAAGCGCCATCCGCCTTCGCCTGTTTTGGTTAGCCAAGCGCCGGGGTCGGCGGGTCGCGAGGGGTCATACGTTTCCATCCTCTGCGTATGTTCATGACGAACTGCATAACGTGTTCCACCGAAATCGACATACTTCGCGCCATCCGCCGTGACCGTGTTGCCGGAACGGCTCATGCGCGGCAGTCCGTCGCGCATGAGCCCGAACGAGAGCAGTTCGTTGAGGGCCTGCTCAGGGTCCAGCGGCTTGTCGTCGATCAGGTCCTCGATGTGCCCCGCGATTGTGCCGGCACTCTGCACAATGGCGAACGGCTTGTACCGCAAGCCAGCCAGCGCATCGAACCCGGCGCTCAAGCGGTCGGCCCACTCCAGATCCTGTTGCGACAACGGCTCACAATTCTGCAGCAGGCTCAGTTCGGCCAAGGTCCGCAGCGGGCGAACCAGCAATGATTCGACGATGCGTAGCGGTTGCTTGCTGGTTGCCCATCCGGGTTGGACTGGGTGAGGAGACGCACGGTTGACGAAGCACGTCCAGTTGCGACTCTGGCTGAGAAAATAATCGGTTGCCCAGCGCGGCGCGCGCGCATGCGCGGCGGGACTGGACGGCTCGCCGCGCACTGCGGGGGGCCAATGGTCCCAAGGCACGTCGGCGTTCATCGCAGCCAGCCAGGCGGGGTCGATCGTGAGAAGCCGAGATGGTGGCACGGCCACCATCTCGGACACGCACGCGGACACAGAGGCGTACGGGCGGGTCGGTTCGAATGCCGGTTCGAGTAGGGGTGCGAATGCGGTTGTGGCGGCCCCCGGCATCGCGTCCGGCGCATCCGGCACGTACAGCGGCGCAGCGTCGATGTCGGGACCGCCATTCGGCACGGGTACGCTCATCGGAGCGCTGAGGCCGGGACGAAGCCAGGCGGCGGCAAGCATCGCCAGTTCGCAAAGGGGGATGTTCATAGCGTGTGGCCCTCGGATAAGCGCGGACCGGCAAGAATCGCGGCGCCGTGTGCCGAGCAGGCGGCCGCCTGTCGGAACGACGCCGCAAGCCGATCGTTTGCCGCAATCCGTACCTACCGACTGAGTGACACGCTGGCGCGGTTGGTTTCGTGCGCCGTACTTAGGCGCGCCGCGCGATGCGCTATTGATCGCCGCACGCGACAGCCCGCGCGACACGCGCCACCTGCAACGCGGTCAACTCGAAGAAGCCGAACAGCGCGTCGGCTGGGGCCGACTCGCCGAACGAGTCGATGCCGACCACATCGCCTTCGAGTCCGACATACTTGCGCCAGAACGACGTGACGCCCGCCTCCACCGCCACGCGTGGCACCCCTGAGGGCAACACCGCGTCGCGCCACGCGCGCGGCTGCCGGTCGAACACGGTGGTCGAGGGCATCGAGACGACCCGCGCGGCGATCCCCTCAAGCGCCAGCGCGTCTGCCGCATCGAGTGCGAGCGCCACTTCCGAGCCGGTCGCGATCAACACGACGCGATGCGCCGCGTTGCGCCCCAGGTCATCGGACCAGTCGCGCAGCACATAACCGCCGCACGCTATCGCCTGCAACTGCTCATCGACGCGCGCCACGCACCGCAAATTTTGGCGGCTCAACAGCAGGCAGGTCGGCGCACGACGTTCAATCGCGCACGCCCAGGCCTGCGCGGTTTCGGCCGCATCGCACGGGCGCCACACATCGAGGCCCGGAATAAGCCGCAAGCTCGCCGCATGCTCGATCGGCTGGTGTGTCGGACCGTCCTCGCCAAGGCCGATCGAGTCGTGCGTGAAGACGAAGATCGAGCGGATTCGCATCAACGATGCCATCCGCAGCGCGTTACGCGCATAGTCGGAAAACGTCAAGAAGGTGCCGCCGAACGGAATGTAGCCACCGTGCAGGGCAATGCCGTTCAGCGTCGCGCTCATGCCGAACTCGCGCACACCATAGTGCACGTAATTCCCGCGCTGCAGTCCGCGCGCATCGGCATGCACGTCGATGGCGTCCTGCCAGTCGGTCAGGTTCGAACCGGTCAGGTCGGCCGAGCCGCCCAGCAACTCCGGCAGCGCACTGGCGAACTGCTCGATGGACTGCTGCGACGCCTTGCGCGTGGCGATTGTCTGGGCCTTCGCGTTGGCGTGCGCGAGTTGTGTGCGCACTGTGGCGCGCCAGTTATCCGGCAGCTTGCCGTCGATGCGCCGACGGAACTCGGCGGCCAGCTCGGGATATGCGGCTGCATAGCGGTCGAGCCGGGCCTGCCAGGCGCGCGCGCATTGCCGGCCACGCTCGCGTGCATCCCACGCCCGATAAACCGAATCGGGGATGTCGAACGGCGCGTGCGGCCAATTCAAGGCGAGCCGCGTCGCCGCGATCTCGTCATGGCCGAGCGGCGCACCATGCACGTCGTGGCCACCGGCCTTCGACGGCGACCCCTTGCCGATCACCGTCTTGCAGCAAATCAGCGTCGGCCTGTCCGAGTGCCGGGCGAGCGTGAGCGCGTTGTCGACCGCATCGACGTCGTGGCCGTCGATCGGCTGCACCACGTTCCAGCCGCAAGCCTTGAAACGCGCCGGCGTATCGTCGTGGAACCACGCTTCGACCGGGCCATCGATCGAGATGCCGTTGTCGTCATATAGCACCACCAGTTTGTTCAGCTTCAACGTGCCGGCCAGCGATGCTGCTTCGTGCGAGATGCCTTCCATGAGACAGCCGTCGCCGACGAACACATAAGTGAAATGATCGACGATCGTGTGGCCCGGACGATTGAACTCGCGCGCGAGCAGCGCTTCGGCGAGCGCCATGCCGACCGCGTTGGCGATCCCCTGGCCCAGCGGACCGGTGGTCGTCTCGACGCCCGGCGTGATGCCGTACTCAGGATGCCCGGGGGTCTTGCTGTGCAGTTGGCGAAAGCGCTTCAATTGCTCGATCGGCAGCGCGTAGCCGCTCAGGTGCAGCAAAGCATAGAGCAGCATCGAGCCATGTCCGTTCGACAGTACGAAGCGATCGCGGTCGGGCCAGCCGGGATCGCGGGGACTGTGCTTCAGATGGCGATCCCACAGCGCGACCGCGATCTCCGCCATCCCCATCGGCATGCCCGGATGGCCCGAATTTGCCTGCTGGACCGCGTCCATCGCCAGCGCGCGCAATGCGTTCGCCATGTTTCGGGTGTCGGTCGCAACGTTTCTTTCCGCAGCGGCGTTCATGGTTGCCTCCTCGGTGATTGGATTGAGTCATTTCACCCGCGCGAACAGCGTAGGCCCGAGCCGGCTCAGGCGCGCATTTTCCGGTCGATCAGTTGCAGGATCATCGGCGTGAAGATCAGTTGCATCGCGAGTCCCATCTTGCCGCCGGGAACCACGATCACATTCGGGCGCGACATGAACGAGTCGTGCAGCATGGTCAGCAGGTACTGGAAGTCGATCGTCTTCGGCCGCGCGAAGCGAATCACCGCGAAGCTCTCGTCCGGCGAGGGGATTTCGCGCGCGGTGAATGGATTCGACGTATCGACGGTCGGCACGCGCTGGAAATTCACATGGGTGCGCGAAAACTGCGGGCAGATGGTATTCACGTAGTCCGGCATGCGGCGCAGAATGGTATCGACCACCGCCTCGTGCGAATAGCCGCGCAGGGTCCGGTCGCGGTGCAGCTTCTGGATCCATTCGAGGTTGATGATCGGCACCACGCCCACCAATAGGTCCGCGTGCTGCGCGATGTCGATGCCTTCGCATACCGCCGCGCCGTGCAGTCCTTCGTAGAACAACAGATCGCTGTCGTGCGGCACGTCGCGCCACGGCGTGAACGTACCGGGCTCTTGCTCGAATGGCGCGGCTTCGAGCGCGTCGTGCAGGTATTGACGGACCTTCCCGGTGCCGGTTTGGCCATAGCTGCGAAACAGCGCTTCGAGCTCGGCAAGCAGGTTCGCCTCGGGCCCGAAATGGCTGAAGTTGATCAGGCCGTCGGCTTCATGTTGCCGCAGCGCTTCGCGCATGCCCGCACGGTCATAGCGATGGAATGCATCGCCTTCGACGATCTGCACGTTGATCTTCTCGCGCCGAAAAATGTGGGTGAAGCTTTTCATGACGGTGGTGGTACCGGCGCCGCTCGATCCGGTCACGGCGACGATAGGGTGCTTGACTGACATGCGCGTCTCCATATGTCGTGGATATCCTTCCATGCGTGCGGCGCTAATATGCCGTGCGCCCCGCACTGCCGTTCAAGCGGATGACTCGGGCAGGAACAGCGAACGGGTATGAAACAGCGGAGACGTGAAGGGCTTGTCTTCCCCGCGATCGTATTCGGCGTGATAGCGCCACAGCCGCTCGACTTCGAGTCGCGAACCGAGGATGACCGGCACCCGCTCGTGCAACTGCCCGGGCAGGAGATCCAGAATCCGCTCGCGGCCGGTGATGGACAGGCCGCCGGCTTGCTCGACCAGCAGGCTCATCGGGTTCGCTTCGTAGAGCAATCGCAGCCGGCCGGACATCGACGGTGTCTTCGAGTCGCGGGGGTACATGAACACGCCGCCGCGCATCAGAATCCTATGCACTTCGGCGACCATGGCAGCAATCCAGCGCATATTGAAATCCGCCGCGCGGCAACCCGTCCGGCCGTCCTTGCATTCCTGCACGTAGCGGCGCACGGGCGGCTCCCAGAAGCGTTCGTTCGACGCATTGATCGCGAATTCGCAAGCGCTTTCCGGGATGCGGATATCCGGATGCGTCAGGATGAAGTTGCCGATCTCGCGCTCCAGCGTAAAACCGTGAGTACCGTCGCCGACCGTCAGCACCAGCATCGTCGATGGACCGTAGATCGCATAGCCGGCTGCCACCTGCTCGCGGCCCGGACGCAGAAACTGCGCGGAAGGATCGGCGGAATCGTCCGTTATCCGTAGTATCGAAAAGATGGAACCGACCAGCCCGTTGATGTCGATGTTCGACGACCCATCGAGCGGGTCGAACGCGAGCAGGTATTGGCCCCGCTGGTGTGGCGGCCGGATCGGATAGACTTCGTCCATCTCTTCCGACACCATCGCGGACAAAAGGCCGCTCCATTCGCAGTTCCGCAACACGATATCGTTGGTCACCAAGTCGAGCTTCTTCTGCACTTCGCCGTGCAGGTTCGTGGTGTCGGCCGAGCCGTAATGGCCACCGAGCGCGCCCTTGGTCAGCGTCGCCGCGATGGTCTTGACCGCCGCGGCGACGTCGACCAGCAAGGCCGACAAACCCGCGGCCGCCGCCGGCTCGGCCGCACGGTTCACCACATCGATCAAGAACTTGGACAAAGTCGTGCGTCCGTGTTGCAGCATCGCGAGTCTCCCAAAGTGATAGTCAAGCCCGTGGCGAGAGCGGCCCCTCCTGCACCGACGCCGGCTCGCCTCGTGCGGCGCCGGCTTGCTCGAATACGCGGCTCGCGCGGATATCCGCGGCGCACAGCAGTGTCAACGCCTGCGCATCGATGCCCCCGCCGGCCGCATCCATCGCCGCGGCAAAAATGCGATTCGCCTGGCGCAGCCGCGAACGGTCGAGCGCATTGCGCACCGAGCGGGCGTTGGCGAAGTTCGACTGTTGGCGTCGCAACGCCAGGTACTCGGCAAACGCGTCGCGCGCGTCGTCGTCGAAGCGATAGTGCATCGTGGCCAGCATGTGCTGGGCGATTTGCAGCAGTTCCTCCTCGCTGTAGTCGGGGAAGTCGATGTGATGGGCGATGCGCGAACGAAAACCCGGATTGCTTTGGAAAAACGTCTCCATGCGTGACGCATAACCGGCCAGGATCACGACCAGGTCATCGCGCTGGTTCTCCATCGTCTGCAGCAAAATCTCGATTGCCTCCTGGCCGTAGTCCCGCTCGTTTTCCGGGCGATAGAGGTAGTACGCCTCGTCGATGAACAGCACGCCGCCCATCGCGCGCTTGAGCACGTCGCGCGTCTTCGGCGCAGTGTGACCGATGTATTGGCCGACCAGATCGTCGCGCGTCACCGATACCAGATGGTTCCTGCGGATATAGCCCAGGCGACACAGCACGTCAGCCATACGCAAGGCGACGGTGGTCTTGCCGGTGCCGGGGTTGCCCGAGAAGCACATATGCAGTGTCGGGGCACCAGTCGCTAAGCCGAGCGTCGCACGTGCACGCTCGACCAGCAGGTACGCGGCGATCTCGCGAATACGCGTCTTGACCGGAGCGAGGCCGATGAGGTCGCGATCGAGTTCGGCCAGCACTTCGCCGATCCCCGATTCGCGATACAGCGCCGCGAGATCGATGCGCTCGGTGACCCTATGCCGGTCCATGTCATGCCCTCGCGCCGTGGCGGCCAACGCCGCCCCGATCGGACTCGCCGTGTATCGACTCGCTGCGGTGCGGCGCGCTGCGTACCGACTCGCCGAGGTCCGACTCGCCTTGTTGCGCGCCGCCGCTGTGATCAGCATGGCTCACATAGCGATGGCCTCCCGGCGCGTCGGTCGCGTAGCCCCGGATGCTGTAGTGCTGGCGGCGGCCGGTCGACTCGCCGCGATCGAGATGAAAGCCCGGTTCGTCGGGCGGCCGGTTGACGATGAACGACAGCCGCATCGTCTCGAAGCCGCGTGTCGAATCGAACGCATTGAGTTTGATGTAATGACTCGGATATGCGTCGCGGCAGCCATTGAGTTCCCGCAGCACGCCCGCCGCATCATGCATGTCGAACATCGGCAGGCCCCACATCTCCCAATACATGTTGCGCGGATGCGGATCGTCGGTAAACTCGATCGAACACGCCCAGCCTTGCCGCAGCGCGTAGTCGATTTGTGCCCCGATGTCGGCGTCGCTCAGGTCGGGCAGGAAGGAAAAGGTTCCTTGAGTGATGCGCATGGCGTTCCTCTTTGGTGGTGACGGCACTATGTT
>Ga0310811_10005728_pt1 | contig 15785 bp, 11 predicted proteins | sample YCmetagenome_FD_207642 | JGI IMG/M metagenome (GOLD analysis project Ga0310811, IMG submission 207642) | Soil microbial communities from experimental microcosm in Duke University, North Carolina, United States - YC | ecosystem: Engineered > Artificial ecosystem > Soil microcosm > Unclassified ...
TCTGTTTTCTTCGGACCCTCGATTTCTCGCGCAACAGGCGCTGGCCATGCCTGGCACCCGATCCGGCGCCGAGTTCGTCCGTGGCGTGGCCCGGGCATGGTCGCAGGTCGACATCCCGGCGGCGCTGGCGTGGGCGAAAAAGCTGCCGGAGGAGGTCGGGAGGGAGGATGCGCTCCTGCTCATCCGGACAAAGTGGGCCACCGACGACCCGGCGGCCGCTGCGCCAGATATCCGACAGCTCCCGGAGGGGTCGTCGACCGCCAGTCTCATGACGATCGTCGCGACCTCGTGGGGCGCCACCGAGCCGAGGAAAGCCGTGGAGTGGGCGGCCACTCTGCCAGGCTCGGAGAAGACCCTCGCGATGGCCGGTGTGATGAGTGTCTGGGCCCGGCAGGATCCGGCCGCCGCAGGGAGCTTCGCCGCCGGGCTTCCGGCTGGCGAGCAGCAGAATGAGACCGTGAAATCCGTGATCTCGAGCTGGGCGGGGCGGGAGCCCGCGCAGACCGCCGCCTGGGTGCTGCAGTTTCCCGCCGGGGACCTGCGGGATCAGGGGATCCGGCAGGTGGTGAGCGCGTGGAACGCGGCCGACCCCGAGGCCGTGCGAAACTGGGCCGTGAACCTGCCCGTGGGCGCAACGCGGGACGCGGCCTTGAAAAGCTACGCCGAGACGATCGCCTACTGGACTCCTGAAAAGGCGGCTGGCATCGTCGGCCTGATCAACGACCGGGAGCAACGCGAGCGCTCGATCGAGACCGTCCTGCGGTCCTGGTCCCAAGTGGATCCAAGCTCGGCCAACACCTGGTTCGCGAAGCTGGCGGTGAGCGACGATTTAAAAACGCGTTTGCAAATGACGCCGCCGAGGTGAGGACCTTGCCCCTCGTCGGGACCGACCTGCCGCCCTGATCGAGTGCTGGTGCGGAAAACTTACTTTTTCGGTTTTTTGCCGTCGAGCTGGTAGAGGAGGATGGCTGAAGTTCCGCTGGAAGAGAGCGTCTCCTGGACGGTGAGGTGGTGGTTCTTCGCCAGCCTCATGGTGCCGAAGATGAAGGCAGGACTGGGGCTGCCCGGGACACTGAGGGTGATCGTGTACGAGATCTTGTTTTTGGAGATCTTCGCTCGGCCAAAGCCCGGGATAACGACCGGCGTGCTGCCGCCCTGGCTGAGGGTCAGGGTCGCGGATCTTTTATTGAAGGTGTACAGCTCGGTGATGCCGAACGTGCTGCTCCCCTGAAGGATCGACGATTGGAGAGTGAGAGTGCCGCTCTCTTTTTTCTTCGACGCGGTAAAACGTCCCACGGTGGGGCCCGGGAAGCCGGCGAAGTTCACCGAGCCATTGTGAGGGCCGGCGAAGGCGGAGATGAGCGAAGGTTCCTTGGTCGCGGCTCCGGCGAGGGGCAGCGAGAGGGCAGCGGCGGCAAGAGCGAGAAGGCGGATCTTCATGGCCGCGATTTTACCCGGCTCGCGTTTTGCAACCATCCGGCGATCCCCTGAACGGAGCATCAAGGTCTCGAGAAATTTTTAACCGCAAAGGACGCGAAGAACCCAAAGGAAATACAGGTGAAAAGGTGCCCGAATGGAGAGTGTCTTGCGACGGTCGGGCGACTGCGCGATGGCCTCGGGACGGCATGTCGGCCATATCCACAGGCCCGTTGCCGGGGGAACTCGTGGAGGGAACTCCGATGAATGTGGAAGATGGGAGTCGGGATGATGAGCGGAATGGTCTCCACCCCTCATAGGCTTGCACCGGTCGGCGGAGATAAATACGGTCCGCGGCCATGGATTTGTTGCGCTGGATCTGGAGATTTGCGGCCATCGCCGTGTTCTCCGGCGGCTGGGCGCAAGCGCAGGACATGGCCACGGGCACCGGCTTCATCATCAGCCCGGACGGCTACATCCTGACCTGCGATCACGTGGTCCAGGGCTCCGACAAAATCGAGATCATGCTGCCGGATGGCCGTAAATTCGAGGCCGCCTATGTGGCCGGCAGCAAGGAGAGGGATCTCGCGCTGTTGAAGATCGACGCGGAGAACCTGCCCGTCCTTCCGATCGGGAACTCCGATGAAGTGGAGCTGACCGATGAGGTGACGACGCTCGGCTATCCGCTGGTCGACGAACTCGGCGCCGATGTGAGCGTGGGGAGTGGCACGATCAACGCCCGGCGGGAAAATACGGCGACACCGCTCCTGCAGATGGACGTGACGCTTAACCCAGGGAACAGTGGCGGCCCGGTCTTCAACCAGCAGGGAGAGGTCATCGGAGTGGCCGCCAGTAAATTGGACCCAGTCGCCACATATTCCCACTCGGGCAACCTGAGCGAGAGGGTGAACTTCGCGATCCCCATCAACGAGGGGAGATGGCTCATCCGGCGTGTTTATCCGCTCGGGTTCCCAAAGGCGGCGGCCCCAGCGCCGGTGCTGACCAAAAAAGAAATCGTCGCCAGGAGCAAGCCGGCGGTGGTCCTGATCGTCGTGCTGCTGAAGGACGCGGGATCGAGTCCCGTACCGCCTGCGGCTCCGGCCAGGGACGCAGCGCCCGAGGCGAGCCCGGCGACGGAGGCGGGCTCGGTCGCCCGGAACGAACCAGCCTCGGACCCGGAGCTACGGAAGAGCATCGGCGATTTCGTCCGGCGTTTCGTCAAGTCGGGTAATTCGACGGAGCATTCCGACCGCCCGGAGGATGACACGATCGAGAATGAATTGGGCTATTACAAATTTCCTCTTGGGAGTTACTTCGACCGGGAAAAAGTCTCCGAGGGGGATCTCCGCGAGATCATCACGCGGTTTCACTCGAAGTGGCCGACCCGGACTTTCAATGTCGTTGGGGAGGTCGAGATCGAAAAAAGGCCCGAGTATCCCAGCCTCTATCTGGTGACGTATCTGACAGAATACGATCTTCGGAATTCCTCCTCCGAACCATCCCACGGAATCTCGAGCGAAGGGCTTGTCCTCGTCGGGGACAAACGGGGTGGGTTCTGGGTTCTATCGGTCTGGGACGACAAGATGAAAAGCGGGACGGCAAAGTCCGAGGTGCCGGTGCGGAAAGCCACGCCCGCGAAAGACGGGGCTGCGGAGAGGCAGATTATGCCAGGGCAGAGTACGGAGGAGCAGATCCGGACGTTCATCCAGCTCTTCGTCGATGCGGGCGATACGGTGAGCAATGCCGATGACTCGGAGGAACACAGGGTTCTGTTCCAGATGACCTTTTTCCAACGGCCGGCGCCGCTCGACTACTTCGGCGCCAAAAACGTTTCCCGGGCCGACATTCGCAAGGATATCGACCAGTATCACGAGAGGTGGCCGGTGCGAAGGTATACGCCGGTTGGTAAGTTCTACATCGGTCCCGCACAGGATCCCGGCCACTACCGCGTGGAATACCAGGTGGAATTCGACGTTTGTAACTCGACCAAGCGCGTGCGGGGCCTGGCGAAGTACGAAGCCGAAGTGGCCGTCGGAGGGGACCTTGGTTTCTCCATCCGATCCATCCAGGAGAAGGTCCTGAAAAGCTCGACGAGCAGGAAATGACGTCGGGGTTCGTTACGGGGGCGGCGAACAGAGTCGACCGAGACCGGGTGGACTTCCTTCTGGAGTTCCAGGCCAGATCGCTGACGACTTGAGGCGGAGTCGTCGCCAGGAACGGCGGAAACACGCTTTGTGTCTCCGCGCTCCCAGCGTTCTTCGCGGTTAAATCACTCTCGCTTGACGACGATCGTCTGCGGGGAGGAGGCGCCGCCGGGCCCGTGGGCGACGATCTTGATCACGTTGCGGCCTTTTTTCAGGGCGACGACGATGTGCCATTTGGCGGTCCCTGCGGCGGGCTTCGGAGCTTTGCTGCCGATCTGGCAGGTCACGCTGGTGACCGTGCCGGAGGTCTTGCCCTCGAGCCGGATTTTGGATTTCTCCGTCGCCATTTTCTTGCTGCCGCTGACCTTCACCAGCGGGGCGGGAGGCAGCGGAGTTGCGGCGGGAGTGGCCACGGCGGTGAGGGCGTAGACGATGCCGCCGGTGCCATTGGCGGCGGTGTTCGTGGCCATGGCGTAGAGCTCGCCGTTGCCGTCGCGGCCGAAGCCATGCACGGTCAGGCCGTCGGGCAGGATGCCGTCGGAGAATTGGGGGAGGAGGAATTCATGGATCTCTCCGCTGTCGAGGTCGGCGTAGAAGAGGCGTCCGTTCGCACGCACGGGGGCGGGCGTCAGGGCGAGGTCGCCGAAGACATATTTGCCCACGAGCTCGGGGATCGCGGTACCGCGATAGACGAAGCCGCCGGTGATCGAGATGCCGTCGCCGTGGTCGTACTCGAGCGTGCCCGAGGGGCCGGAGATAGGATCGATCAGTCCAGCGGGAGCGCCCGGGCTGCGCACGATCACGGACCCGGTTGAGCGATCGAAGGTGAAGTCGCCTTCCTTCACCGCCCAGCCGAAGTTTCCGCCCAGCACGACGCGGTCGATTTCCTCGACGCTGTTCTGCCCGACATCCGCGACGATGAACTGCCCGTTGAGCGGATCGAAGGAGAAGCGATAGGGATTGCGGAACCCGTAGGCGAAAATCTCGGGCACCTGGCCCGCGCCCTGGAAGGGGTTGGTGGCCGGGATGCGGTAGTGGCCGTTCGCGCTCACCGCATCCGCGCTGCCGGGCGTGAGGGTGGGGTCGAGCGGATCGATACGCAGCATCTTGCCCAGCGCGACGGTGAGGTTCTGGGCGTTGCCGCCGGGTTCGAGGTGGCTCGGGCCGACGTCGTTCGCGTTTCCGCCGTCACCGGTGCCCAGATAGAGGTAGCCGTCTGGGCCGAAGGTGATTGTGCCGCCGTTGTGGTTGTTTGCGTTCTTGCCGAAGGTGATCAGCTCACGCTTGGAGGCGGGGTCGATCACATTCGGATCGGACGCACTGAGTTTCCATTCGTTGAGTGCGTTTTCGTAGCCTTGGGTCGCGCCACCCGGCGCCGGGTAGGTCGGCGTCGTGCCCGACGGGATCAATTGGCTGCTGTACGTGTAGAGCGTGTGGAAGCCGGGGCTGGCGGGGTCGTTGAAGCCGGGGTGGAAAGCGAGCCCGAGCAGCCCACGCTCTTCGTTGGCATTCCCCGTGACGAGCGGCGGCGAGACGACGCTCTGGATGTCGAGCGCCGGGGTGGGCAGGAGCACGCCATTCTGGAACACCAGCACCAGGCCCTTTTGCTCGAGGACGAAGAGCCGGGTGGTGTCGCCGGGCGGCGTCGTTCCGTAGTCCGGTGCGCCGAGGCCCGTGGCGATGGGCTTGAGTGTGATTGCGATCGTCCCTTTCGGAATCGAGGGAAGAAGGGTGCCCGCCGTGCCGTAAGGGGTGAAGGCGAGCAGGCCGGTGAGTGCGAGTCCGAGATTGAGTGTGGAAGAGAGTTTCATCGGTTTGTCGGGTGGAATGGTCCTACGGCCGATGGTGAGATCAGCCGTGCATCAGACAGATGCACGGCGGCGGGTATTTGTTCCGCGCCATGGGGATTGATCTCCTGACCTTTCCCCGGCGCCTGCCCATGCATGGGCCATACCTGACTCTGGGACGGTCCCGATCATCCGGCCACATGGCCGGGATGATCGGGCGACGCCCGGTGAGCTAGAGCGACGGGTGAAGGTCGCGGACAGGACTGACCTTCTCGAGACGCGAGGCGACTTCAAGAACCGTCGATTCTGCCAGCCAGGAGGAGACAATTTGCACGCCGATGGGAAGGCCGCTGCGGCTGGTTCCAAATGGCATCGTCAAGGCCGGCATCCCGGTCAGGCTGAAGGGCGAGGTCGCGGTCATGACATGGAAAGGCGACACCTTTTGACCATCCACGACGAGATCATCGAGACCATGCTTCGTCGCAGGGAACGGCGTCACCGGGCCAAGCAGCGCGTCGTACCGTTGGAAATAGCCGGCGAAGCCGTCACGGAGTCTTTCGACCGCTTGCTCCGCGGCCACGAAATCGGTGATGGAAGTGTCGGGTGTTTCCAGGACCAGCCTCGCGTGGCGGAAGATCTCATGCTCGTGACCGGTGGTAACTCTTTCGAACTCGGGCCGAGACTCCATTTGCTGGAGTTTCCACAGAATGCCGACGGTGTCGGTCTCGGTCAGGAAGGGCAGGCTGACCTCGTCAACCTCGCAGTTGGCATCGCCCAGCGCTTTCGCCGCTGCCTTCACCGTCGCGACGACCTCGGGATCTATCGGGCCGTAGAAGCCTGGGGAGGCAAGCCAGCCGATACGCAGCGGCCGCTTCGACGACGCGCCCACGCCGGCATCGAGGCTGAGCGGGCTGGTCGAGAAGCCGTCGAAGCCATCGGGGCCGGCCATGATCGAATAAGCGAGCGCGACATCGCGGACCGTGCGAGCCATCGGCCCGATGTGCCACAAGCGGCGGGGAACCCGTGGCCAGTGCCCGGTTAGAGGGATCCGCCCATGGGTGGGCTTGAAGCCGATTACGCCCGTATGCGCGGCAGGGCCTCGCACCGAGATGCTCAGATCGCTCGCCAGGCCCAGTGGCGACATGCCGGCTGCGATGGCTGCGGATTCGCCGCCGCTGGAGCCGCCCGGAGTCCGCTCGAGGTCCCAGGGATTGTTGGTTCGACCGGTCAGGAGATTGTCCGATTCGATCGAGTAGGCAAACTCCGGCGGGTTTGTCTTGGCCAGGACGATTCCGCCAGCAGCTTTTACCCTGGCCACCGCCGTCGCGTCGGTATCGGGCACCCGCCCTTTGAAGATGGGGGAGCCGCGTTGGGTCAGGATGCCCGCTGTGTCGATGGAATCCTTCACCGTGAAGGGCACCCCGTGGAGGGGGCCGAGCTTTTCGCCTGAGGCGACCGCCGCCTCGGCCGTACGCGCCGCTTCGAGGGCTCCCCCCGCCACGGAGACAATGGCGTTGATTTTGGGATCCACGGCCGCGATGCGGTCGAGGTGCGCCTGCACGACTTCGACCGGGGAGACCTCCCCGGTGCGAATCAGCTCGGCCAGTTTGGTTGCGTCGGAATGGATGAGATCCGGTTTCATGATTTTCTTTCTGGTTGTTGAGGTGATCGTTGATGTTTTGAAGCTACCTATCAGTTGGTAGGTTACAATTGTTTGAGAGAGTGATTTTGTCAAGGGGCTACCTGCCATTTGGTAGGTGAGATGGAGAGGACACCGATTTCACCCCTCTTCCTGTCGCCAAGGGCGAAAATTTCCGCTTTGCGAACGACCGTGGTCTACCGTACGAACGGTAGGTTGCCGGGCACGAGAGAAGCGCGAGAAAATGAGTACAAATTCCAAGGAGGCCATTTTGGCGGCGGCCCGGCTAAGCGTGCAGACCCACGGCTATCACGGTCTCAACTTTCGAGACCTGGCCACGGAAGTGGGAATCAAGGCCGCGAGTATTTACCACCATTTTCCGAGCAAAGCGGCTCTTGGAACAGCCGTAGCCAGGCGTTATTGGGAGGATACGGCGGCCGAGCTCGACCTGCTGGCAAATTCCCATCCAACGCGCGCCCTGCGGGAATACCCGAAATTGTGGCGCCGGGCGCTGGAGGGTGAGAATCGACTCTGTCTTGGAAGCTTCATGTCGACGGAATACGACGATCTTCCGGCCATGGTGAGGGAACAGGTCCAGGAGTTTGCGAATGTGAATGTCGCCTGGTTGAGCAAGGTCCTCGTCGCCGCGGGAGTGGTGAGTCGAAAGAAAAGTGATGACCGGGCCCGGGCCATTTTCGCCGCCGTATCGGGTGCCCAGCTGATGGCGCGCGGTCGAGCGGATCTATCGCTGTTCGACGAGCTGATCGAGAGCTATCGCTCGGCCGGTTTGCTGCCTGCCTGAGAAATTCCTGCGAGAAGGCGTACGCATCGCAAATCCTCCACCGGGGAAGGAAAAGCGCGAAGTTCCGACGAGTGGTAACGCCAGGACGCTCATTGACGTCTTGCTTCGTGGTTTTGCGAGAGGCGTTGTATTTATCCCAAGAATCCGGACATCCGCCCCCTGTCGCGGCATTTTGTCCGCTCGCTCGCGCTCGACTCGCACTGCGATCACCACGAGATGACCTGGTCGCGCAGCTCGTAGGTCTGCAGGCCGCCTTTGGCCAGCGACCAGGCGATCGCGCCGGTGCGGACGATCGGCCTGCCGCCGCTGGCGTCGTACGAGCCGGGGTAGGGGTCGTTCACGTAGCCGCGATAGGCGGCGTCGATACGCACATGGTAGATGCCGCTCTCCGCCTTGCCGGGTTGGCGCCCCCATGGGTCGAACCAGATGCCGTTGGCGATGCCGCCGCGCGGGTCGGACGGGTTTTTTGCGTTGGGGACATCGAGGAAGACGATGCCGCGGGGGTTGAGCGCGTTGTCAGCGTTGGCGCCTTGCGGGACGGCCCGCAGGGTGTAGAGCAGGTCGCTGTTGTCGGTGCGGTAGGTCACCTGCGTGCCGGTCTGATCCTGGCGCACGGGATAGCGGCCATATTCCTCGTTGTAGGCGTTGATCGCGGCCACGAGCTGGCGGATGTCGTTGCGCGCCTGGGTGCGCTTCGCCTTCTCCATGGCTCCTCCGATGGCGGCGAAGAGGAGACTCATCAGCACCGCGATGATGGCGATGACCGTGAGCAGCTCGATCAAGGTAAAGCCGCAGGCGCGGCGGCTTCGTGACATCGGAGTCATGCGTTCCCCGCCATATCGCCGGACGGCGGCGACGGCAACCAAGTTTTCTTACTCGGGCAGGTACGGCGTCAGCTCATCCACGCGGCCGCGGCTGGAGAGCAGGTAGATCTTGCCTCCGGCCCGCCAGCTCGCGGTGGTCAATCCGCTCGCCTCGGCGAACTCCGGCGCGGTCGAGTCCGGCGCGCCCTGCATGGCGACCGGCTCGGTGACGAACAGCCAGAGGTCCTCGCCATTCGGCTTGCGGAAGCACAGGAGCGACACAGGGTTCGAGCCCCAGCTCAAGGTCGCGCAGCCGAGCAGCGGCGTGCCGCGCAGGGTGGACGGCAGCACGTAGTCGGCGGGCGATTGGTTGTTCGCCAGGAATTTCCGCACGAGCGCGGGATCGGGTGTCTCCAGGCTCATGGGATATTTCTTCGACACGAGCGCCGCCATCGAGGCGCGGTAGTCCGTGAAGCGGGCCCCGGTGCTGGGCCAGTCCTTCAGCCAGAAGGCCGCGACGGAAAGCAGTACGGCGATCGCCGCGGCGATCTGCAGGATATTTCGCCAGGGACGCGGGTTCGGGCGATGGCGGGCAAGGATGTCCGCGGCGAGCCCCTCGGGCACGGGGATCGAGCGCAGGCTCGTGCGGATGGCGTCGTAGGCGAGTCCCTGCTCGCGCAGCCATGCCGCCAGCTCGGGATCGCGCTTGGCTACCTCGAGGGCCTCGTGGAAGGCGGCGTCCGCCCAGTCCACGCCGGGCCGGTAGGTCTTCAGGATTTCCCTGGCTTCGCGGCTGGTCATGCGGCTCCTCCTTCTCCGGTGGAAGTTTCCTCGATGTCGGGCCGCTCCGAGGAGCCGGTCAGCATCTCGAGCAGCCGGGCCTTGCCGCGCGCGATGCGCGATTGCACGGTGCCAAGCGGGACTCCGAGCACGTCCGCGATCTCACGGTAGGAGTAGTCCTGCAGATAGTAGAGGGCCAGCGGGGCACGGTAGGCGACGGCCAGCTCTCCCAGGGCGGCGAGCACGGTGGCGGCGTCGAGCGTATTCGCCAGGCTGGCGCCGGCGAGCGGCAGATCCTCCTGCACGTCGTCGAGCTCCACCTCGGGGAAGCGGGTCTGGTGGCGGCGCGCCTGCAGGAACTCGCGATGGAGCGTGGTGAACAGCCAGCTCTTCGCGCTGCGCAGCTCCCGGAGCTGCGAACCTTTTTTTGCCCAGATGTGAAATGTTTCCTGCACGAGATCGGAGGCCTCGCTCTCGGCCCGGGTGAGGCTGTAGGCGAAGTGATAGAGATCGCGGTAATGGTCTTGAACCAGGGTCTCGAAATCCTTCGGGGAAGACATGGTTCGTTCTATCGATGAGAGCCCCGGCCTCGCGATTTGTTCCCAAGGGGCAATCGATTGGTTGAGGAAGAGTGCTCAACATCCGGCGGGCGCGCATGGGGAGGCAATATTTTTTCGCCTCCGCCGGAACATTTCCGTCGTGCCGCGCATCCTCTTCCTGAAACCCAATTTTTCCTTCAAATGAAAATCCGCTCGCACACCGTTGAGTCATCCCGCCCAACCCGAGTCCGCTCGCGACGAACGCATCTTCTTTTTCTGGCCGCCGCGGGTCTTTCCCTGCTCGCCGCGACGGAGAGCCGGGCCTCGACCCTGGCCTCGGCGACGCTCGTCGACTCCGCCCTGCCGGCCGGCGGCTTCGAGTACACGATCACTCTCAACAACACCGGCACCACGCCGATCGGGACTTTCTGGTACGCTTGGGTGCCCGGGGAGGACTATCTTGCCACCCAGCCCACGGCGAAGCTGCCCGGCGGCTGGTCGGCGTCGATCACCGGGGGTACTCCCGGCGACGGCTACGCGATCGAGTGGACGGCGAACTCGACGCCCCTGGCGGCGGGTTCCTCGATGACCTTCCAGTTCGACTCGGCTGATACGCCTACGCAGATTGCGGGGGATTCCATTTACTACCCGGGCACTCCGGTGGGCACATCCTTCGTCTACCAGGGTGGACCTTTTTCCGGCGGGTTCAGCCAATTCGTCGTCGTCTCTGCGGTGCCGGAGCCCTCGACCTCCGCGGCTCTCGGTCTCGGGCTGCTCCTGCTCGGCGGCTTCTTCGTGAGGAAGTCCACTCAAACGCTCAGCTAAAAACTCAACCAATGACTGCTGTCACGACTCTTTCCTCACTCTCCCGAGGCGTCCGCGCTCTCCTGGCCGTGGCCTTGTTGACCGGAGCCGCCGGCATGGCCCAGGCGGCGACCAAGGCCGGCGGGATGATCAGCAACGTCGATCTCGGCGGAGGCGTCTTCCGCTACACGGTCACGCTCGCGAATGTTGGCACCACCGCCGTCAAGACCTTCTGGTACGCGTGGGTTCCGGGGCAGGATTACCTTGCCACCTCGCCGACGAATATCGTCTCCCCCGCCGGATGGTCGGCCATCATCACGGGCGGCGCGCCCGGTGACGGCTACGCGATCCAGTGGACGACCTCCTCGGCCCCGCTGGCACCCGGCGCCTCGCTGGATTACTCCTTCGAGAGCACGGACACGCCCGCGATGATCGCGGGGAACTCCGTTTTCTTCCCGTCCGCGCCGGTCGGGACGTCATTTGTCTACGAGGGGGCGCCTTTCTCTGGCGGCAGCAGCGAATTCGTCGTTGGAGTTCCTGTTTCCCCGTCCGCCCCGGCGGTGGAACTCAAGGGCGCAAAGTCCGTCACGACCACAAAATCGAAGATCACCGTGCGAGGCACGGCCTCCGGCTTGCTGAACTCCGTGAGCTATCGGATCGGCAGCCACAAGGCGAAGCCGGTGACCGGCGCGGCGAAGTGGCACTTCACCGCGGCGCTGAAGAAGGGCAAAAATGTCATCACGATCGTGGCGAGCGGTCCCGGTGGGGCGTCCAAGCCGGTGAAGCTGACGGTCACGCGGAAATGATCTAACCGCGAGGGACGCGAAGAGCGCGAAGGAGAAAGCAGGGATTTTTGCTTTTGGATTCTTCGTGCTCTTTTCTTCCTTCTGCCTTCCTCCTTTTTCCTTTCTCTTGCTTCCTTTACGTTAAAGTGTCGTAGCGTTTGTTCAGCGCGCTCGGGGGCGGATGATGGCGTCCTCCCCCATGAATATATTCTTTCTTCTGCGTCGGACATTTGGGCGGCACCTGCTTTCCGCCATCGGAGTTTCAGCCTTCGCGGCGGGCGCGCTGGCGGATCCTGTCGCCTCGACGGATCTGAGCGGCGTGTGGACCTTCACTCCTTTGAATGGTGCCGCCACGACGATCCAGGTACCCGGCGGTGGCTGGTACAAGCAGGGGTTCACGACCATCAGCGAGGCGGACTACCAGCGGCAGATCACGGTGCCGAATGTCTCGAGCACGCAGGTGACGAGGTTGGAGTTCGGCGCGGTGAATTACCAGGCGGACGTCTATATCAACAACGTGCTCGTCGGCTCACGGATCACGTCCTTTACGCCCTCCACGTTCGACCTCTCCAGCGCGGTCGCGCCGGGCGGTACCTATACGCTGCGCGTGCATGTCAAAGGCCGGGGCGCGTTCATGGTCAGCGGGAAATCGGTGGTGCCGAATGCCGCCGGCTGGTCGCCGAATACCCCGCAGGGCATCTTCCGATCGGCGCGCCTCGCGATCTACAATCCCATCTCCATCCAGAGCGTGTTCGTGCGGCCCGTCGTCTCGAGCAACCAGCTCTATTACGACGTCTGGGTGTCGAACAGCCAGCCGCAGGCCCAGTCGGTGACGCTCTCGGGGAGCTTGAATTCCTGGAACGGAACCGCGTGGAGCTATCCGGCGATCCCGGATACTGCGGTGACGGCCGCGGCCTCGTCGGTCACGAAAGTCACGATCGGACCCATCGCGTGGAATCTGGGATCCACCTCCTACTGGTGGCCAAATGTCCCCTATGTCGCCGGGTATCGCGCGCAGTTGCACAACCTCGTGCTGACCGCCGGGCAGAGCGGGGCGACGGTGGATCAGACCACGGTGCGCTTCGGCTTCCGGGAGACAAGGCAGGCGAGTGACGGCACGAATACCTGCTATTTTCTCAATGGCATTCGCGTGAACTTCCGGGGCGACAGCCTGCAGGGCGCCGACTACGACAGCATCAACTCCGGGGGCGGGTATGGAGACGCCTACGACACTCTGCCCGGCTTCCTGGAGGGGGCCAATGGGTGGAGACAGGCGGTCGACAACTACCAGCGACTGAACTTCAACTTCGTGCGGCTGCACCAGGAGCCGGTCACCCCCTTCATGCTGGATGTCTGCGACGAGATGGGACTCATGACCATGGAGGAGACCGCCATCCGCGGCAGCAATGGGGACCAGAACTTCATCACTGGCCATGACAACATGGTCAACCACCTGACCGCGCTCTTCACCCGGGATCGGAACCACGCCTCCATCGTCCGGCAGAGCTTGAGCAATGAGCCGAGCTTCTCGGGGACGGACTCCACGCAGTTCGAGACCGATCTCTACAATGCCGCGATGGCCGTGGACGGCACTCGTCCGCTGAGCATCGACATCATCGGCGGAGAGACCTATCCGACGATGAATTACGCGAATTTCTCCACCTTCGGGCACTATGGTGGCGGACTCGGCGGCTACACGGAGCAGGTGTGGAAGCGGGCGGACCGTCCCTACGGTCAGGGGGAGTTCGTCTGGTTCCACGACAACACCGCGCAGGGCTTCACATGGTTCGCAACGGGGACGCAGGGCATGCGGGCGCAGGGGGCCTCCGATGTCCGGCCCTACACCTTGCTCTCGGCCTGGGCGAGCTTTGTCCCCGGGGTGCGGACGACCGATATGCTGCTCGAGCAGGGCGGACATCCTCTCTACGGGATCGACAATCTCTCCTCACCCTGGAGCAACCCGATCATCCAGCGGGTGCAGACAGGCTTTCATCCCGTGCTGGTCGCCGACGCCGCGTATTGGGGGGCGAACCGGATGTCGAATGCCAACGGCGACTGGCCCAGCCAACTGCCGTATCTGTTCGTCAATCAGACCGTCACGCGCACCTTGAACGTCTACAACGACACGTTTGCCGGCACGGCGGTCGACGTGCACTGCGAGTTTCGGCAGGACTCGCCGACCGGCCCCGTGCTGAGCTCGGGTGTGTTCAATCTGGCTGTCCCACTCGGGACCGTGCAGACGCTACCGGTCCAGTTCACGACTCCGAATGTCGCCGATGGCACCCGGCTGTTCCTCGTGCTGTGGACGGTGAAAAACGGCGTCGAGCAGTTCCGGGAAACCGCCGCACAATTCGTGGCCATCGATGCGGTGAGGGTGACGGGCACGGCCTTCGGAGCCTCGCCCGCTTACAGCGCGGGGCATGAGTTCGGCAAGGCCAGCGATGGCGACCGCTCCACTTACTACGACTATGTGAGCGCGGACGGAGGCATCACCGGCATCGATCTCGGGGCCGGGGTCGCCAGGCGGATCAGCATGATTCAGTTCTCACCCCGCAGCGGCTACGAGACGCGAATGGTCGGGGGTGTCTTCGAAGGCTCCAATGACGGGACGAATTATTCTCCGCTGTTCACTGTGACCGCCGCTCCGGGCGCGGAGGAACAGGTCACGGTTACCGATCCCACGCCGTATCGCTATCTCCGCTACCGGGCTCCCGCCGGAGCCTACGGCAACATCGCGGAGATGGGTTTTTTCACCGCCACCCGCGATTACGTGCAGGTGACTGGATCGGCCTTCGGGTCCTCGCCGGCCTACGCCGTCGGGCGGGAGTTCGACAAAGCCAGCGATGGAGATCCGGCGACCTACTTCGACTACTTGAACGCCAATGGAGGGATCACCGGCCTCGACCTGGGCGCGGGCAACGCCCGCCAGGTAACCTTGCTCCGCTATCTGCCGCGGCCGGGCTACGAGAGCCGCATGGTCGGTGGGGTTTTCTCCGGGTCCAACGACGGAGCGAACTACACCACTCTCTACACCATCCCGAGCGCTCCCACCTCCTGGGTGGACGTTCCCCTGGCGAATGCGGCCTCGTACCGGTACCTGCGCTACCAGGGACCGGCGGGATCCTACGGGGATATCGCGGAGATGCAGTTTTTCTACACCGGGTCGAATCCTCCGGCGCTCGGTGGCACGCGCTTCGGCGCCTCTCCGGCGTACGCGGCGGGGCGGGAGTTCGACAAGGCAAGCGATGGCGATCGCGCCACCTTCTACGATTATTCCCAAGCCAGCGGAGGATACGCCGGCTTCGATTTCGGCACGGCGAAATCGGTTGGCGCGGTGCAATTCTTCCCCCGCCCGGAATTCGAGTCGCGGCTGGTCGGCGGGATTTTTCAGGGCTCCAACGACCAGGCGAACTGGACCCCGCTGTTCACCATCACCGGGACCGCGCTCGCCGGGCATGTGATCGAGATCAAGAGCCCGACGGCATATCGATATGTCCGCTATCTCGGGCCCGCCGGGAGCTACTCGAACATCGCGGAGATGACACTTTTCTAAAGTCAGAAGGAAGAAGGCAGAAGGATGAAAGGGGCTCGCTTGCGGGCCTCCTTTTCTGGGTAGGACTGCCACTCTGCTGGCGGTTCGAAAGGAAGGCCTCTTTCCGACCGCGATGATAACTTGCATTATCCCTTATAAGTTTTTACCTTAATGACATGCCGCAGGTAGAACATTTCAAGACGGCAGATAGAGAGTGCCAGACCCCGTTCCACTTGAAGCTGCCGATCGCCAGGCTCTCGAAGATTCCAGCTCCGCGAACCACGAGTTTGGAAGAGTCATACGGGACTTGGAGCGAATTCAAGCAAGCCATCCGCGAGTCGATCGGGAGGGATCTAGGCAGTGGAACGCTCGTGTTCTCGCCGAGTATTTGCGTACCTGCGCAAAAAGCGAACAGCTAGCCCGCAAGCTCGAGAGCCACGTCTTCATTCGTGGCGGCGACGAGCATCGGCTGCTCGAGATCACCGAAAAATCCTCCACTCGCGTATTTAAAACAACACAGAGTGACAGCTTTGGCTGTGTTTCGGATTTCACCCGCACGGATCTCGATGGCCTCGGCAAACATTTCTTCAACTCGGTTAACGAGAATGTAGTCGCCTACCTCGAACGGTGGATGTGGCTGAATGTGATCGGCGGCTACGAGACTGTATTCGAGGGAATGCTCCCGCCCGAGCCTCCATTGATTGTTCCGAGTATTTGCATCAGCCAGCCGTTGCTGCCCAAAGGGAATCCAACC
>Ga0310811_10005729_pt1 | contig 15782 bp, 11 predicted proteins | sample YCmetagenome_FD_207642 | JGI IMG/M metagenome (GOLD analysis project Ga0310811, IMG submission 207642) | Soil microbial communities from experimental microcosm in Duke University, North Carolina, United States - YC | ecosystem: Engineered > Artificial ecosystem > Soil microcosm > Unclassified ...
GTCGATGACGGCGTCTTCGCGGATCAGACCGTGGCGCGGCCCGGCGCCGGCGTCGAAACGGACAAGCTTCATCGTGGAGATTCCTAAGCGTGAGATCGGGGCGGCCGGGTCGCCGGCCTGCAAAGTTGAATCATCAGACTGTCGCGGCCGACGGGACGTCCGGGACCGCCAGCCCGTCGTGCTGCGTCGCCGGGACCATGGCGCTGATGTCCGTGGTGGCCACACCGCCGACCATGGGAAGGCAGTCGAAGGGAAACTCGGTCGTGAACTCGACGCCGTCCCCCAGAGCCCGGTCGAGGAACGCGGGCAACTGATCCAGAGAGGCGTCCGGGATGTCGTGCAGCACCGTCACGGTCCAGTCGCGCCGCCCGATATCGCCAAGGGCATGCGGCGCCCAATCCGCCGGTCGCTCCCAATCGCGGGGCACGCTGTTCCACAGCACCAGATCGAAGCCTTCGCGGATCAGATGGTTGGCCGCCGGCGCGCTCAGCAGATCGGCGTTGATGTTCCCGCCGCCGCCGAACGGGCGGAACATTCGCGTTCCAGCTCCGATCTCGTCGAGGAGCCGCTGCGTCCCGACAATCTCCCGAACGCCCTCCTCAGGATCGGCGAGCAGTCCGAACGGCGTCGCATGGTTGTAGCTGTGGTTGCCCACGCGGTGCCCCTCGGCCAGCGTCCGCTCGACCAGAGCCCGCCCGGCGCGCCCGGCGATGGCCTTTCCGAGGACGAAGAAGGTGGCCTTGATCCCGCGCTGCGCGAGGATGCCGAGCACGGCCGGGGTGACGTCCGGATCGGGGCCGTTGTCAAAGCTGAGCGTGACCCGCCGCGCCGTCCGCCCGCCGTGCTCCGGCGCCGTCATTCCGGCGCGCCGTCGAGCGTGTGGCCACGGAAGCGGTTGTTGCTGTCCCGGATGCCGTCAAACCACGCGGCGAGGTCGCGTTCCGCATTGACGGCGGCTTCGGCCAGAATGGCCTCGCCGTTCGGCACGATTGTCGAAACCTCGACCATCATCCCATTCGGATCCTCGGTGTAGACCGAATAGCAGTAGCCGTGGTCCACCATCGTCACCGGGTATCCCGCGGCTTCGAGCCGGTCGCGGTACGCGTCCACCGTCGCGATGTCGTCGACGCCCAGGGCGATGTGATGCTCGTAGGGGTCTCTCGGCATGGGCATCGGGTCGTCCCGATGGCCCTCCTGAAACTGGAAGAAGGCCAAGGCCGAACCGTCGCCAAGCTCGAAGAAGCAATGGACGTAGTTCGCCGGGTTCTCCTTGATCACGTCATAGGCTTCGACCCAGGTGCCGACGAGCGGGAGATGCAGCACGCCCTCGTAGAAGGCCCGCGTCGCATGCATGTCACGGGTGCGGATCGCGTGGTGATGCCAACCGCGGATCTTGTTGGCGGCGCGGCGCGCCTGGGCCTCGCGGATCAAATCCTCCGTCGCACGGCTGGCCGGCTGCGGCACGTCTTTGGGCATTGCAGTTCCTCCAGATCTCTTATGGAGGGACTTCGCGCCGCCTCGGACGGTCCGTCAAGAAAAATAGATTTTGTGGCGGTATCACGATTTTTTTAGCTTGGCCGCGACGCGCTATGGCGAGGCTGGCTCTTGCTTGCGCCGTCTCCGAACCAACATCTTGACGCCGTCGGGGCCTGGCGACGCTCCGGCGATCGCTTCAGGCCGCCAGCTCGGACAAAGCGCCGCTCTCCGCCTGGGCGGCGAGCAAGATCCGCGAGGTCGCCTCGATGTGTGCGGACATCAAGGCCACAGCCCGGTCCGCATCACGCGCGATCAGGGCGTCGACGATCGCGCTGTGCTCGGCCGCAAGATCCCGCTCGCTGGTCGCCAGGGGGACGGAAAGATGCCGGTACCGCTCGCTCTGTTGGTAGAGCTGGGCCCGGATCTGAAGCAGGATCGGGCTGTCACAGGTGGCGACGATCGCAGCGTGATAGGCATGGTGGACGCGTGCCCACTCGTCATTCAGCCGCTGTTCGTCGCCGTCCGCCGCCATGGGCGTGCGGGCGAGACGGTGGTTGAGATCGAGCAACGTCCCCTCCCACGCCAGGGTCGCATGGGCCACGGCGCGTCGTATGCAGGACGCTTCGATCTCGATCCGTACGTTGGTAAGATCGCACAGCTCCGCTGCCGAGATCGGCGCGGCGCGAAAGCCGCGTTGCGGCTCAGCCGTCACCAAGCCTTCCGACGAGAGACGCGCCAGCGACTCCCGTACGGCGCTGGGACTGGCCTCCAGCCGGTCCGCCTCGTCCTTGATCTTGATCTTGCTGCCCGGCCGAATCCGGCACGACAGGATGTCGGCCCGCAGGGCGCGATAGACGACTTCCGTCAGAGACGCCGCCGGTCCTTCAGCTCTCATCCCGCGCCTTCCCAGTCGGAAAATAGATTCTTCCGCCAAGATCGACGTGGACGCAAGTCGCCTTCCGCAATGCGACGGGCTGCGGAGCGGCGCCCCTTGCACCCCTGCGGCAAGGGGCGCCCGTTTGCCCGGACTGAGCCGCTGCCCCGGTTGGAGCGCCTCCTGGTCGTTGTAAAACGACGGTGCCGAACGATTCAGATCGGCCGGCGAACGCGGCGCTCATGTCTATCTGCACCTTCGGCCCCTTCAAACTGACCCCATCGGAGCGGCTTCTGGAGAAGGATGGCGAGCCGGTGGCCCTCGGAAGCCGCGCGCTCGACATCCTGATCGCGCTCGCCGAGCGTCCGGGGCTGGTCCTTTCCCACCGCGAACTTTCGGCGCGCGCCTGGTCCAGCACAGTTGTCGAAAAGGGCGCGCTGCGGGTCGCGGTCGCCGGGCTGCGCAAGACGCTCGGCGACGGGATCAACGGCGCGCGTTACATCGTCAATGTGCCGGGCAGAGGCTACTGCTTAGTCGCCCCCGTGACACACCTTCCAAACGAGGCCGCCCAGCGGGAATGGAAGGCTGAGATCCCGGGACAAGCCGAATGTCGCCGACTGCCCGCCCGGCTTGCGCGCATTCTGGGCCGCGACCAGACCATCCATGAGCTTTGCGGCCTGCTCGTCCGTCGCCGTTTCGTGAGCGTGACGGGTCCGGGCGGGATCGGGAAGACCACTGTGGCGATCGCGATGGCTCATGCGATGAGCGCCGAGTTCGGCGGAGCCGTCTACTTCGTGGACTTGGGGGCGCTGGCCGACCCCGGTGACGTGTCGCGCGCCACGGCGGCCGCGCTCGCTATCCCCGCCCAGGCTGAGGACCCGCTGCCAAGCCTGCTGTCGCTCCTGCAGGACCGTCGCGTGCTCCTCGTACTCGACAACTGCGAACACGTCATCGAGGCGGCCGCGCGGCTCGCCGAGCGGCTCTACCACGATGCCCCGCAGGTTTGCCTGCTTGCCACAAGCCGGGAAGCTCTGCGCTTCGAAGGCGAGATCATCCACGTCCTGGCGCCGCTCTGCGCCCCACCGGCCGGAGCCGAGCTGACAGCCGAAGCTGCGGCAGAGTTTGGGCCGCAGGCCGACCCTCGAGCAAAGCTGACGACGCACGAGCCCGGCGCCTTCACCCCCGTGGAGGCGGATGACCCGCCGTCTCGACTGGCTCCCGGCCAGTGCCACGGGAGCCGGGATTCCCAGCGGCTCGCGTATCCCGCCGTCCAGCTCTTCATCGAGCGCGCCATGGCGGGTTCGGAGCACTTCGTACCCGGCGATGCCGACATGCCCGTCATCGCGGAGATCTGTCGCAAGCTGGACGGACTGCCGCTTGCGATCGAGCTGGCGGCTGCGGCAGTCGAGCCTTTCGGCGTGCGCGGACTGGCGGCTCACCTGAAAGACTGCGGCCTCGTCCTGCCCCGCGGCCGGCGAACCGCGATCCCGCGACAGCGGACTCTTCGGGCGGTCTTCGACTGGAGCTACGACCTGCTGCCGCCCACTGAGCAAGCCGTTTTCAGACGCCTGTCGATTTTCAGGACGATTTTCAGCCCCGACGCGGCGCGCCGCGTCGTCGCCGCGTCGGACGTCGAGCCGAGCGTGGTGTTCGATTGCGTGATTGCGCTCGCGGAGAAATCCCTCCTCGTCATCGACGTCGATGGCGACGACATCAGGTGTCACCTGCTTGAGACCGCGCGAGCCTACGGCGCCGAGAAAGTGCGGGAACACGGGGAGCGGAACGCCCTCGCTCGGCGCCATGCCGAACACCTGCTTTGCGTTCTGGCGACTGAGCATTCCGGTCGCACCGACGTCGGCGCCGAACCGCATGCGTCTCCCCTCTCGCGCCTCGCCGACCTGCGCTGCGCGCTGGATTGGGCATTCTCCGAGGAGGGCGACGCCGGCCTTGGCGCGCGGCTGACGGCTGCGGCCGTGCCGCTGTGGCTTCATCTCTCCAAGGTCTCCGAGTGCCGTCAGCGCATCGAGCAGGCGATCCCAACCGTGAAGGCGCAGGACCCGGGCAGTCTTCGATGCCTGGCTCAACTCCGTTGCGCCTTGGGATCGGTCGGTCAGCTGGCCCTGCCCAATTTCATGGGTCCTATGCAGGCCGTTGCGGAGTACGATTTCGCCCTCGCCGTGGCGGAGCATCTCGACGACACGCACCTGAAGCTCAGTGCGCTCTGGGGGCTCTGGCTCTCCAACTACCTCTGCGGCCACAACGACGCGTGCCTGAGCTACGCCATCCGATTTCAGGCCGAAGGCATGCGCGCGGCGGACGATGCACTCGATCTCTTCGGGGTGCGGTTGATCGGGATAACCCAGCACGTCATGGGCCACCACGCGGCCGCCCGCAGCAATTTCGAACGGTTCCTCTCGCGCGCCCTGATCTCTCGCGCGGTCATCTCGCGCTTTCAGTACGACCAGAGCCTATCGGCGCGGATCTTCCATGCACGGATCTCTTGGCTTCAGGGCCACCTTTCCGAGGCCCTCGGGCAGGTGGAACGCTGCGTCGAAGACGCGGTCGCGCTCGGACATGGTCCCACGTTGATGTTCGTTCTCGGGCTGGGCGGTTGCCCGATAAGTCTTGAGATTGGACAGTTGTCCGACGCGCAGCGGATGATCGAACTTCTCGTGCAGAAGTCGAAAACGCATCCGGGTCTTGGATATTATTCGAACATTTTCCGCGGATGGCTGCTCATCAGACAGGGCGATGTTCGACAAGGACTTGAGAAGATCGAACTTGGACTGATGAAGGACTTGCCTCACGACCAATTCAACGCGTTTTACGCCACGGCCTTGATGAAGATCGCAGAAGCCGCTTGCCTGCTGGGAGAGCACGACCGCGCGCGTGACGCGGTCGACATCGCGCTCGGCGAGACGGAACGCGGAAACGGGAACTGGTGCCTGCCCGAGCTGCTTCGGCTCAAGGCGGCGATTCCAACGGCGGATTCGAGTCGCGAAAGTCCGGCGTCCCTGCTGTCCCGCTCGCTCCAGGTCGCGCGAGAGCAGGGCGCCTACTACTGGGGCCTGAAGACCGCCACGGACCTCGCGCGGCTGAGGCAGGCGGCCGGGAGGCCGGACGAAGCTGCGGCGATCCTCAGACCCGAAGTGAATCGTTTCTCCAAAGAGGCGCCCGCCCGCGCTGTCCTGACGGCTCGCGAGCTGCTTCGCGAACTCGACGCTGAGGACGCGGCGAGCCGCGAGCCGGCCGCTATCTAGGTCGTCGCCGCGGGAGTTGAAGCCAGCTTCGCGCGCGACTTCTTCGACGGGCAGCCGAGATCGTAGAGGGTCTCCCCCGCAATCTTGTTCGGGCCCTCAAACGCAGAGGCCACGAAGCACATCATCTCGCAGCCCGGCAGAGGACCATTGCGATCTTGCGCATGGCGCCACGACCATAGATGCGGAGGCAAATTGGGGTGCGGGTCCAGAGGGCCGAGGGTCGAGGGTCGAGCGCCGGGGGATTAGCCAATTTAACGAGGCCTTGCGAAATTTAGCACCGACGGCACGACGATGCCCCGTAAGAGAGAGCATCGTGCTTGGCGGCCGGGGTCGCAGCGCGGCGTGACCTGGTGGCTTCGAGAAATCCGGCCGCCCTCAAAAGGACGGGAATCCGGCGTGCAATCAGCCCAACGCTCTGCTGCGCCTGCCGGGCGATCTGATCCGCGCTGGGTCGACGCCATCCTCGACTGGCGTTGGACGTGGCTCGTCGCCCGTATCGCGCTTACCGGAGCCTATCTCTTCGGCTCGGTGGCCGGACTGGCCGATTTCCCGTCTGCCGTAGCCGTGCAGGAGCATTTCGGCCTCCACCCCGGCTGGTTCTGGGCGGCCTTGACCATTGCGGTGGAACTGGTCGGACCGATCCTGATCATTTCCGGGCGTTGGGTCTGGCTCGGCGCCGGCATGCTCGGCGTGATCACCGGATTGGCGGCCATCATCGCCGCCCCCTTCTGGAGCATGACCGGCGCGGCGCGGTTCGAGGCCACCATCACCTTCCTCGAGCATTTCGGCCTCATCGCCGGCTTCGTGATGGCCGCGTTGATCGCCGAGCATGACAGCCGCGCGCGAAACGCCACCTAGTTCGACAAGCCCTGATGGCCTGGCCCAGGGATTTGCGGCGGCGCTGGACCTACACCGCGGCCGGGGCGGTCGGCGGCTTCGTCGCAACAACCGGTTGGAGCGCGCACGGCTGATCGGGCGGATTCGCGCCCGCCCCGCGGACACCTGCGATGCCGCCCCATCGCGGCCGCAGAGGTCGCCCTTGCACCTTTTAACGCGGACTTCTCACCCATAATGGCCGGGGTTTGCGCCCCAAGGACTAGCCTCCGTCAATGGCTGCGATGCCAGCGCAGGAGGCGCCTCGCCTCCCCTGCGTTCACCCCCTTGAACCCTGATGGAGAGGACCATGACCGCGACACCCCAACGCGTCTCGGCGCCCGACAGCAAGCTGGCCCGCGAGATCACCGAGTTCGTCCGCGACACGGAAACCGAGCTGCTCTTCAACCACTCGAGCCGCGTCTACCTGTTCGCCGCCCTGACCGGCGAACGGCGCGGCCTGACCTTCGATCGCGAGCTGCTCTACGCCGGGGCGATGTTCCACGACGTGGGCCTGATGCCGCACTACAGCAGCGTGGACGAGCGCTTCGAGGTCGACGGAGCCAATGCGGCGCGCGACTTCCTCACCAGCCGCGGCATCGCTCCGGCGGACGTGGAGACGGTCTGGACGGCGATCGCCCTGCACACCACGCCCGGGATCCCGCAGCACATGCATCCGGTCGTCGCCCTCGTGACCGCGGGCGTGGAGATGGACGTCCTCGGGATCGCCTACGACCAGTTCGCCGACGAGGAGCGCGAGGCCGTGGTCCGGGCCTTCCCGCGCACCCCGCGGTTCAAGGAAGACATCCTCCAGGCCTTCTACGACGGCATCCGGCACAAGCCGGACACCACCTTCGGCAACGTGAAGGCGGACGTGCTGGCCGACAAGGACCCGCATTTCCACCGCGGGAACTTCTGCAGCGTCATCCGCGGTTCGCGCTGGGCGGGCTGAGCCCCGTCCGCCTGGTTTGAAAGAGCCCAATTCGACGCCGAGACCGCTCTGCGTCGAACCCGAATGGGGGCCGAGCCGCCGCGGGCTCGATGATGCGGCCCCCTTGCCACACGAAGCCGCGCTGCTTCGGGCTCCTCGTTCTGAAATTGGAACGGCGCGTCCCGATGCTGCCGGATACGCCGCCGCGTTCGACCGCCTCATATTCGCAACATCACAAGCAACGGAGACCTCCCGTGACTGTCAGCGCTCGCCACGACCCCCTGCTCAATCCTGATAACCACGCCCTTCTGCTGATCGACCATCAGTATCTGCAGATGCTCACCACCCGTTCCCATGAGGTGGGCGACATCATCAACAATGTCGCGGCCGTCGCCGAGGGCGCGAAGATCTTCAATGTGCCGACGCTGGTGACCACCGCCTTCGCCGAGAAGCAGAATGTCGTCTCGGCGCTGGCCGACGCCACCGCCGATCAGACGCCGATCGACCGCACCACGCTCAACTCGTGGGAAGACCCGCGCATCACCGACTGGGTGAAGGCCACGGGCAAGCGCAAGCTGGTGATGGCCGGCCAATGGACCGAGGTCTGCCTCGCCATGCCGGTGCTCTCGGCGCTGGCCGACGGCTATGAGGTCTACATCATCACGGACGCGTCGGGCGGCGCCTCGAAAGAGGCGCACGACATGGCCGTCCAGCGGATGGTCCAGGCCGGCGCCGCGCCGATCACCACCTGGGCCTATGTGAGCGAGCTCCAGCGCGACTGGGCGCGCGAGACCGCCGGCGCGGTGTCCAATCTGTTCGCCGCGCGCGGCGGCGGCTTCGGCCAGGGCCTGCGCTGGCAGTGGCAGCTGCTCGCGCTCAAGGAAGGCACCCGCTGACCCACGTGCCGGGGATCGCGGCCCGTCCGCGATCCCCCACCGCAAGGACCACCCCATGACCACCCAGCGAACCATCAAGCGCCTGCACCCGGCGCTGCGCGACGACATCGCCGACCTGCAGACCCGTCGACCTCTGCCGAGTCCCGCCCTGCCGAATCTTGGCGCCTTCCTGTTCCTCAATCACCACGGGCCGCAGATCTATCCGCCGCACAACGCCGGCCTGCCCTTTGGGCCCCATCCCCATCGCGGTTTCGAGACCGTGACCTTCATCCTGGACGGCGAGCTCACCCATCGCGACACGGCGGGCCATGAGAGCATCATCCTCGAGGGCGGCGTCCAGTGGATGACGGCCGGCAGCGGCCTCGTCCACGCCGAAATCTCCTCGGCCGAGTTCAAGCGCCAAGGCGGACCGTTGGAGCTTCTCCAGCTCTGGGTGAACCTGCCCGCCCGGCTGAAGATGACGACGCCGCGCTACATCGGCGTGCAGCGCGGCGGAATCCCGGCCCTGCCCGGCGCCAACGACAAGGCGCAGGTGCACCTGATCGCCGGCCGCTACGGCGGCGCCGAAGGCCCGATTTCTTCGCTGAGCGGCGTATTCATGACCACGGTCACGGCGCAGGCCGGCGGCAAGGTCCGCTTCGACGGGCTCGGTGGCCGCGATGTCTTCCTCTACGTCGCGCGCGGTGGGATCGACGTGGCCGGTCGCCCGGCCGCCGCCTTCGATCTGGTGGAACTCGACGAGGGCGACGCCGTGGACATCGAGGCGACGACCGACACGGTCCTGGTGTTCGGTCATGCCGAGCCCATCAAGGAGCCGATCGTCAGCGGCGGCCCGTTCGTCATGAACACGGTAGAAGAGATCCAGCAGGCGTTCGCCGATTTTCGCGCCGGCCGCCTGGGCGCCATGGTCTAACGGTTGGTGGTCACGAACCGGAGAGTGTCGGGATGAGCGACAGCGAAGCGGACGATCTCATCCTTTTCGCCCGCATCGCCCAGCATGGCGGCTTCTCCGCCGCCGGCCGCGCCCTCGGTATTCCCAAGTCGCGCCTCAGCCGGCGGCTTTCAGGGTTGGAGGAAAGGCTCGGCGCGCGTCTTATCCAGCGGAACTCGCGCGGCTTTTCGCTCACTGCGATCGGCGAGCAGGTCCAGGCGAAGGCCGAAGCGATCCTGGCCGAGATCGAGGCGACCAAGGCCATGGTCGAGGGTCATCGCGCGCAGCCGCAAGGAACGCTCCGCGTCAGTTGCCCGGTCACCATCTCGCAATACTGGTTAAGTCCGCTGCTTCCCGCCTTCCTCGCCCGCTTTCCGCAGGTCCAGGTGGTGCTGGAGACGACCAATCGCCGCGTGGACCTGATCGCCGAGCGGATCGACGTCGCCCTCCGGGTGCGTCACGGCCAGATCGAAGAACCGGACTGCGTCATCCGCAAGCTGCTGGACGCCCCGGACATCCTGGTGGCTGCGCCGGAACGGCTCGAAGGCCTGAGGGGTCTGGAGCCGGACAATCTCCACCTCCTGGCGGACGGACAGACGCTGGCGACGGCCAGCGGCGAGCCCCACGTCTGGCGGCTGCTCGACACCTCCGGCCACGTTCATCACCTCAGCCATCGCCCCCGGCTGATCACCAACGACATGGGGGCCGTGCGGCGCGCAGCGTTGGACGGAGCGGGTGTCGCGCTGATTCCGCTGATGGCTTGCGCCGACGATCTGGCCGCCGGCCGCCTGGTCCGATTGCTGCCGGACTGGAGCGCCGGCTCGGGCGTGCTCCAGGTGGCCTATGCGTCCCGTCGCGGGGTGGCCCCGCCCGTCCGGGCGCTCGTCGACTTCCTTGTCGAGGCCGCGGCCGCTCGCCCCGTAACACCCGCATCCGGCGCGCTGACGTAACCGCGCCCCAGCCGCCGAGCGCCGCCCGCTGAGGTCGCCCTTGCAACTCTTAACGCGGACTTCTCACCCATAACGGTCGGCGTGTGCGCCCCGAGGCCTAGACTCCGTGAATGGCTGCAATGCCAGCGCAGGAGGGGACGCATGTTCGGCGCGACATTTCCGAACGAGGGCCGAGCCGCTGGCGGGGGCGATGACGCCGCCTCCTTGACACACGAAGCCGAGTTGCTCCGGGTCGAGACCCACCATCGACTGATGAACACCTTCGCCATCCTCGCGGGCCTTCTTCAGCGGGAGCTCAAGGCGCCCAATCCATGCGTCCGGACGGCGCTGGAGCGTTCGGTGCGGATGATCAGAGCGCACAGCGATCTGCACCGTTGCCTGGCGCTGGGAGCACAGCCGCGGCAGGTGGCGACCGGCGAGTATGTCGCTGAACTCGCGAGATGCCTTTCCGAGGCCCTTCTCGAGCCGATGGGAATCACCTGCGAGGCCATCACGGACGAGGGTTTCATGCCCGCAGGTCAGGCCGAGCGGCTGGGCCTTGTCCTCTGCGAACTCGTCGTGAACGCCGCGAAGCATGGCGGCGCGCACCGGCGGACGAGATGCGTAAGGATCGAGGTCTCCCGCCCTGAAAGTGAATGGTGCTGCATCGTGGCCGATGACGGATGGCGATTCGCCGATGTCCTCCTCACCCCGGGGCTGGGAACGCAGCTCGTGAAGGGCCTTGTCCGCCGGTTGGACGGCCGGATGGCTGTTTGTTCGACGGCTCTGGGAACGACTGTGGCGCTTCGCTTTCCATCGGTTCCCGCGATGCGGTGTCCCAACTCGGACGCCGGTTAGCGGTGGGATGGCTGGTCTCGTCCTGCTGTCGCTGAGCGCCCGGGACTCACCCTCGTCGCCGGCGCGCCCCCCCCCCGGGAGACCAAATGTGGATCGGCGCGCACATCGACGCCGCGACGACCTTATCCGCCAAATCTCGTTTGAGTAGTCGCGCTTCCTAGAACCGTAGTGCTGGATCGTCGCGTTTAGTCAGCAAACGCGTCCCCGGTCAGGCGCGGCTCCGTCACGGCCGCGCCCTCTTCAGGCGGTCAGCGCTGCGGCCGGCGCTTTCCGGAGATCGGCGTGAAGCGAATCGCCTGCCCCCCGCCGGCGGCCAGCCGCAGGCTCAGTGTGTCCGCGGCCGTGACCTCCCGCTGCTCGATGACGATGTCGCTGGGCGCCGTCTTCCAGTCCGCGCCGGGGCCGTCGCGATAGATCTCCGCGCGGTAGCGGCGGCCGGGGTCGAGGAATCCGAGCTGGACCGTCAGCGTCCGCCCGAACTCGTCGCTGATCGCGCCGAGGTACCAGTCGTCGGACTTGCGGTCCTTGCGGGCGATGGTGACGAAATCGCCGACCTCGCCGTTCAGCACCCTCGTGTCGGACCAGTCGGTCGGCACGTCCTCGATGAACTTGAACGGCTTCGGGTTGGCGACGTAGTTCTCGATCCGGTCGGCGGCCATCTGCACGGGGCTGTAGAGCACGACGTACAGCGCCAGTTGCTTGGCCCAGGTGGTCGGCACCCCGTCGGGCGAGCGGGTCTTCATGCCGAACACCCCCGGCGTGAAGTCCATCGGGCCGCGCAGCATGCGGGTGAAGACGAGGTTCGTCTCGTGCTCGGGTGGGTTACCCGGATTGCCCCAGGCGTTGTATTCCTGGCCTCTGGCGCCCTCGCCCGCGACCCAGTTGGGATAGGTGCGCCGAAGGCCCGTGTCCTTGATCGGCTCGTGGCTGTCGATGGCGACATGGTGGCGGGCCGCCGTCTCCACGACCTTGAGGTAGTGGCGTGCCATGTCCTGGCTCTCGTGCCACGTCAGGTGCGGCTTGCCGTCCGCGCCGATGACCTGGGCCTGGGCGGCGTCGGAGACGTAGCCGGTCTTGACCGCGTTGATCCCGAGCTGCTCGTCGAGCGCGAAAGCCGCCTCCATCTGGCTTTCATAGCGGGCCGCGTTGGCGCCCGTCTCGTGATGCCCGATCAGCTGCACGTGCTTGGATTTGGCGTAGGCCGTCACCTTCTTCAGGTCGAAGTCGGCGGCCGGTTCGGTGAAGCTGAAGTCGTCGCCGTGGCCGAACCACTCGCCGTCCCAGCCCTTGTTCCAGCCCTCGACCAGCACGCCGCCGAAGCCGTGCGCCGCCGCGAAGTCGATGTAGCGCATGGTCTCGGCGGTCGTGGCGCCGTGGCGCGGCCCGGTGTTCCAGGTCTTGTTGTCGAGGTGCATGTCCCACCAGATGCCGACGAACTTGGTGGGCTTGAACCAGGACACGTCGCCCAGCTTGTTGGGCTCGTTCAGGTTCAGGATCAGGTTGGACATGTAGAGTCCGCCCGCGCTGTCGGCGATCTGCAGGGTGCGCCAGGGGGTCGGGAAAGGCGCGGTGCGGGTCACCTTGGCGTCGCCGACGCTGGGCGTCAGGGCGGCCTTGAACCGGCGGCCTTCGACATGGGCCAGGTTCATGCCGGAATAATCGACCAACGCCGCCTCGTGGATCGCGAGGTGCAGGCCGTCGGTGAAACGCACGGTCATGGGGGTCTGGGCGAGTCCGACCTCCTCGATGCGGGTGCGGTTGTAGAGGTATTCCTCGCGATCCCACTCGAAGGCGGTGTTCCACCAGGCCTCGCCCGGCTGCGCCATGACGAACTCGGTGAGCTCCTCGCCGATCTTCACGGTCTTGAGCTGCGGCTGGTCGGGGAACTCGTAGCGGAAGCCGACCCCGTCGTCATAGACGCGGAACACCACATCGATGCGCCGCTTCTGCCCGCCGGTCTCGGTCAGGCCGACGCGCAGCTCGTTGAAGTGATTGCGGATGTAGCGCCACTCGCCCCAGGGCTGCTCCCAGGTGTCGTCGACCGACCGCCGGCCCTGTTCCGAGGCGACCAGGTTGCGGTCGAACTTCGGCGCATCGACGAATAGGAAGCCGAGTTTCGAGGGCGCGATCACCGGCTTGCCGAAGCGGCTGACCGCGTAGCTTGCGCGGCCGTCGGCGTCGGTTGTGACATCGACGCTCAGCACGTGGTCCGGCGAGTCGACGTGGAGCGGCGTCGCCGCCAGGGCGGGCGTCGCCGCCAACAGCAGACCGACTATCAGGAGCAGGCGACGGAGAGGGGCAAGGATGCTCACGATTGGCCCGTCCTGCGCGCTGGCGCCGGCCACGCCGGCGCGGCTCGTCAGGGCGGCCGGCGCGCATGCGCCTGCCGGTATTGCAGTCTGGCCCATCGTTTCCTCGTGCTCGCCCAGCCTGTCTCGGGGAGGCGGGTCAGCGGCACCCTTAGGGGTGGCAGACAGCGCTGTCAATTTTGCGGCCCGCTCCGACCGTCACAATCAAGGGGTTCGCGACGTTTCAGCCACGCTTATTTGACAAATGATAAAAAAACACTGGTCAAGCTTTGCTCCTGCGACATAAATAAGCGCCATAAACTGACAGCGCTGTCGGAATCGTAGGGGGCTGCATTCCGGCGCCATCGCGCAACGCAGGGTGGTCCTCACGGGACCTCCCAAACGGGCGCGGGCCAGACAAGTGGGCAAGGCGCGGCGCCTGAGAAGCACCGGCTTTTGTGGGAGGAAAGAATTGAGAAAGTCCATGTTTAGGGGGAATTGCAGGGCCGCGCTTGGCGGTGGGGCGTCCCTGATCACCTTGGCCGTTATGGCGGTCGCCAGCCCGGCCTGGGCTGCAGACGCCCCGACCAACGCCGACGGCGCGGTCACGACGGCGGCCGTCGATGAACTCGTCGTGGTCGGCGTCCGCAAGGCGCTCGAATCCGCGCAGGAGATCAAGCGCAACTCCGAGACCGTCGTCGACTCGATCAACGCGACCGACATCGGCGCCTTTCCCGACAAGTCGGTGGCCGAAGCCCTGCAACGAGTGCCGGGGATCACGGTCTCGCGCCTGCAGTCCAGCGACGACAGCTCGCACTTCTCCGCCGAGCCGGCCGCCGTCCTGATCCGCGGTCTGACCCAGGTCCGCACCGAATTCAACGGCCGCGACAGCTTCTCGGCCGACGCCAGCCGCGGGCTGAACTTCAACGACGTCTCGCCCGAGCTGATGGCCGGCGTGGACGCCTACAAGAACGAAACCGCGGACATGATCGAGGGCGGCATCGCCGGCACGGTCAACCTGCGGACGCGCCTGCCGCTCGACTCGACCGATCAGCTGATCACCGGCTCGATCAAGGGCAACTACGGCGACCGCAGCAAGAAGACGAACTACGACTTCTCCGGCCTCATCACCAAGACCTGGGACACCGACCTTGGTCAGTTCGGAGTGCTCGCCAACTACGCCCAGTCACACGTGCTGACCCGCACCGAAAGCGTGGTCATGCAGCGGATCGGCACCTTCTGTAACGCAGGGTTCCAGACCGCCACCGGCACGCCGATCGTCTCCAACGGGGCCGCGGCCTGCACCGGCTCGCCGTACGGCGGCTCCAGCTGGCAGTACATGCCGAGCCAGGTGAACTTCTCGCAGGTCGACTACGACCGGAAGCGGCACGGCACCTCGCTCGCGTTCCAGTGGAAGGACAATTCCGGGAAGCTGGAGTTCACCGCCCAATACAACGACTCCTACTACAAGAACGCCTGGCTCGAGCGCAGCTCCAACGTCAGTCTGTTCGGCACGTTCGGTAATCCGGCCTACAATCCGCTGACGGTCGCCACCATCGGCCCGGCGCCCGGCACGCCGGCGCTGGTCTTCGGCCCCAACGGCATGCTGGTCTCCGGCACGCTGACCCAGCCCACCGGCGACTGGGGCAGCAGCACGCAGGACAACATCAATCGCGGATCGGCCGTCCCCGGCCTGCCGTTCGTCAACTACTGCGGCCCCGGCTCGACCTGCTCGAGCCAGCGGGAAGGCATCTACGTCAACGACGAAGCCCGCGACTTCGACCACTCCGAAGGCACCGCGGACCTCTCGGCGAACCTGAAGTGGCAGGTCAACGACAAGCTGCACACCAGCTTCGACGCCCAATACATCAAGGCCGAGACCAGCAACTACGACATCCTGGTCGCGGCGGGGACCATGGCCAACGCCCAGTATAGCGTCAACGGCGACGGGACCCCCCAGATCACTCTGTTGCCGGGGACCAACGTCAACTATGCCCCGGGCGGCCTGACCAACCCGCACAACTACTACATCCCCTACATCCAGGATCACTACGAGCGTAACAAGGCCGATGAACTGGCCCTGCGCGCCGATGGCGAATACAGCTTCGACAAGGGCGGCTGGTTCAACTCGCTGAGCGTCGGCGTGCGCTACGCCGACCGCAAGCAGCAGGTCCACTACTCGGCCTACAACTGGTCGCCGGTTTCGGCGCCCTGGAACTGCAACGGCCCGGGCTTCAACGCCGACAACACCACCCCGGCGCCCTACCCGGCGGCCTGCGGCCACGCCGGCGACTTCAAGGGCTACGGCGCGGGAATCTGGGGCTCGCCCGGCCTGGGCTCGTTCTATGACGGGAACGTCTTCCCCAACCCGGGGATGGTCTTCCTGAACCAGGCGACGCTGGCCGACCGGTCGGCTCATATCCAGGCCTTGAGCCAAGGCACGACCAACTCGCCGCTCGGCTGGAC
>Ga0310811_10005731_pt1 | contig 15780 bp, 10 predicted proteins | sample YCmetagenome_FD_207642 | JGI IMG/M metagenome (GOLD analysis project Ga0310811, IMG submission 207642) | Soil microbial communities from experimental microcosm in Duke University, North Carolina, United States - YC | ecosystem: Engineered > Artificial ecosystem > Soil microcosm > Unclassified ...
CATTCATTGTCGTACCACGACATCACGCGCACCAGCGTGCCGTTCTGCACCTTGGTCTGGTCCATGTGGAAGGTCGACGAGTGCGGATCGTGGTTGAAGTCGATGGAGACGTTGGGCGCGGTGGTGTAGCCGAGGATGCCCTTGAGCTGCTGCTCGCTGGCGCGCTTCATCGCCTCGTTGATTTCCTTCGGATCGGTCGCGCGCTTGGCGACGATCTTGAGATCGACCACCGAGACGTTCGGCGTCGGCACCCGGATCGCGACGCCGTCGAGCTTGCCCTTCAGCTCCGGCAGCACCAGGCCGATCGCTTTCGCAGCACCAGTCGAAGTCGGGATCATCGACATCGCCGCGGCGCGGCCGCGGTAGAGATCCTTGTGCAGCGTGTCCAAGGTCGGCTGGTCGCCGGTATAGGCATGGATCGTGGTCATGAAGCCGGTCTCGATGCCGACCGTGTCGTTCAGCACCTTGGCAACCGGCGCCAGGCAGTTGGTGGTGCAGGAGCCGTTGGAAACAACCAGATGGTCCTTGGTCAGCGTGTCGTGGTTGACGCCGTAGACGATGGTGGCGTCCGCACCATCGGCCGGGGCGGAGACCAGCACGCGCTTGGCGCCGGCGGCCAGATGCGCGGCAGCCTTTTCCCTGGCGGTGAAGATGCCGGTGCATTCCAGCGCGATGTCGACGCCCAGCGCCTTCCAGGGCAGCTTGGTGGGATCGCGCTCGGCAGAAACCTTGATCTTGCCATCGCCGACGCTGATCGAGTCGCCTTCGACCGTCACGGTGCCGGGGAAGCGGCCATGCACGGAGTCAAAGCGCAGCAAATGGGCGTTGGTCTCAACCGGGCCGAGATCGTTGATGCCGACCACCTCAATATCCTTGCGGCCGGATTCCGCGATTGCCCGAAGAATGTTACGGCCGATGCGGCCAAACCCGTTGATTGCAACCCGGACTGCCATCTCGCGTTTCTCCTTTTGAATAGCTTCGTTGTCCTCGCGGAAGACGCTGCCGGCGCCCACGAAGATGCTTCAATGCGGAACGCCCGGTTCGGCCGGGCGTGAACGGACTATATGCCTGTTAGGTAGCCCTTTTTGGGGGCTACGACAACCATGGGCCAAGCAGGTCAGCCAAGCCGCTTCAGGGCAGCGTTAACCGCCGCCTCGGCGGTAATTCCGAAGTGCTTGAAAAGGTCCTTGGCGGGGGCGCTGGCGCCGAAGCCGTGCATGCCGATAAACTCGCCATCCCTGCCGATCACGGCATCCCAGCCCCAGCGCACCGCCGCCTCGATCGCCACGTTGACGGGAGCATTGCCGATGATGGCCCGCTTGCGGTCGTCCGGCTGCTCCAGCAGCAGTTCGAGCGAGGGCACCGAGACCACCCGCGACGCGATGCCGCGCTCGGCGAGCTGCTTCTGGGCCTCGACCGCGATCTGCACTTCGGAGCCGGAGGCGAAGAACGACACTTTTGCGTCACCCTGGGCCGGGACCAGCTCGTAGCCGCCCTGGGCGCAGGGACTTTCGTTCGGCGCCGTGGTCCTGAGCTGCGGCAGGTTCTGCCGGGTCAGCGCCAGTACGGTCGGGCCGTCGATGCGGTTGAGCGCCAATTCCCAGCACTCGGTGGTCTCAACGGCATCACAGGGACGGAACACGCGCATGTTGGGGATCGCGCGCAAGGCGGCGAGATGCTCGACCGGCTGATGGGTCGGGCCGTCTTCGCCCAGCCCGATCGAGTCATGCGTCATCACATAGACCACGCCGGTGCCCATCAGCGCCGCCAGCCGCATCGCAGGGCGGGCGTAATCGGTGAAGCACAGGAAGGTGGCGCCGTTCGGCGCGAAGCCGCCATGCAGGAAGATGCCATTTAGCGCGGCAGCCATGCCGTGTTCGCGAATACCGTAATGGATGAAACGGCCCTTCGGCGTCTTGGCCGAGAAATCGACCGCGGTTTTCGCCTTGTTGTTGTTGGAGCCGGTGAGATCGGCCGAGCCGGCGACGAATTCGAACGGCATTGCTTCCGCGATCGCGTCGATCGCGGACTCCGAGGATTTACGCGTCGCGATGTTCTGCGGCGTCTCCAGCAGCGCCTTCTTGTGCGCCTTCAGCGCCTTCGCCAGCGATGCCGGCCGCTCGTGGCGCAGGCGGCGTTCGAATTCGGCGCGCTTGCGGTTGCCCAATTCATTGAAGCGCGTTTCCCATTCCTGGCGGGCCGCAACACCGCGGCTGCCGGCCTCGCGCCACGCCTTCAGCACATCGTCCGGCACCGAGAACGGCTCCAGCGAAATGCCGAGATTTTCCTTGGCGGCCTTGAGTTCGTCGGCGCCGAGCGCTTCGCCATGCGCCTTGTTGGTGCCGGCCTTGTGCGGCGCGCCGTAGCCGATCGTGGTCTTGCACGAGATCAGCGACGGCTTGTTGGATTTCTGGGCGCGGCTGATCGCGGCCGCAATCGCCTGCTGGTCCTGGCCGTCGATCAGCTCCGCCGCCCAGCCAGCCGATTTGAAGCGCTTCACCTGGTCGACCGAGTCGGAGAGCGAGGTCGGGCCGTCGATCGAAATGCCGTTATTGTCGTAGAGCACGATCAGCTTGTTGAGCTTCCAATGTCCGGCGAGCGCGATCGCTTCCTGCGACACGCCTTCCATCAAATCGCCGTCGGAGCACAGCACATAGGTGTGGTGATCGACGATCTTCTTACCGAACTCGGCGGCGAGCATCTTTTCGGCAAGCGCCATGCCGATCGATGTCGCGATGCCCTGGCCGAGCGGACCTGTCGTGGTCTCGATGCCCTTGGTGTGGAAATTCTCCGGATGCCCCGGGGTCAGCGATCCCAATTGACGGAAGCGCTTGATCTGGTCGAGCGTCATCTCGGAATTGCCGGTGAGGTAAAGCAGCGCGTAAAGCAGCATCGAGCCGTGACCGGCGGACAGGATGAAACGGTCGCGGTCAGGCCAGGCGGGATTGGCGGCATCGTATTTCAGGAATTGCGTGAACAGCACGGTGGCGATGTCGGCCGCGCCCATCGGCAGGCCGGGATGACCCGAATTGGCCTTTTCGACGGCGTCCATCGCAAGGCCCCGGATCGCGTTGGCCATACGAGTGTGATCGACCTGCGTCATGTTCAAAATCCGCCTGAAATGAGATGCTTGGGTTGAGGTACGGGCGAGAAGACCCCCGGAATCAGGGTGGGATAGCACCTGTGTTCCCGGAGTCCAAGGCAATGAAACGCCCAAAACGGCCGAAAAGTTGCTTAGCAGTGCATAGCTTCGAACCGGCGTTGCGTTAGCCTCGCTCGCCACGTAAAGTTCGCCCCGTAAAGGCTTGTTGAGCCGCCGGATTTCGTCGCCTCCGGAGCGGCATATTGAGGGCTTGCGCTGCGTACATGAGCGATCGTTCCTCCAATGGTCTCGGCCATGCCGAACCTCCTTCAGCGGATATTGACGCCGCGACACGGCGGTTGATGACGGCACTTGACGCCTTGGAGAGCGCGGTCGAGCGTCGCCGCGACGCCGACCGCAATGAGAACGAACTGGCAAGCCGCATTCAGGCGCTCGGCGCCGACCGCTCGCGGCTCGCCGATGAGCTTGATGGATCGCTGGTGAAGACACGCCGTCTGGAGCGTGCCAATCGCGAGATCGCCGAGCGGCTGGATGCAGCCATCAGCACGATCCGCGCGGTGCTCGATGCCGGAGAGAGCCCATGAGCCATGTCAACGTCACCATCAACGGCCGGCAATATCGCATGGCCTGCGAGGCCGGGCAGGAAACGCGGTTGCTCAACCTTGCGGAAGGTTTCGAGGATCGCATCGGATCGCTGCGCGGCAAGTTCGGCGAGATCGGCGATGCGCGGCTGACGGTCATGGCGGCGCTGATGGCGAGCGACGAACTGCTCGACGCCAACAGCCGCATCAGCGCGCTCGAACAGGAGCTCGAATCCCTGCGCGGCGCCCGCGCCACGTCGTCCGACCGCGCCAAGCTGATGCAGAGCGCGGTCGCCAATGCGCTCAATGCCGCCGCCGACCGCATCGAGAAGGCGACGCAGATGATCAACCGCACCATCGGCAACGGCGTCGCGATCGGTTAGCCGGCGCGACTTCCCGCTCCCGCTTGCACTAGCGGGGAGGGAGCAATATCGCCGCGCTTCTGCCCGCTACTTCGCGAATGCTGGAAATACCGGCAGCTTTCCGACGTCGCGTGCGTCGTGCTGGATGATGACCGTGGCCATGAGATTTGCCGCGATTTTCTTCAGGCGCTCGAGCGAAGCGATGGTTTCGGCACGGTCATAGTTGAACGACGGCACGCCGTCCGAATCCCAGTTCTCGCGGAAGTGCGCCGCATCGCCGGTGATGATGACGGGACCCATCTGCTGCAGCTTGACCAGCAGGCTGGAATGGCCCGGCGTGTGTCCCGGCGTGCGCAGCATGATCACCGTGCCGTCGCCGAACACGTCCTTGTCGATCGGTTGCGGCTCGACCTTGCTCTCGCCCTTGATCCAGCTTTCGAACGGCTTGACGTTTGCGCCTTGCGGCGGATGCGGGCTGGTGATGGCGTCCCACTCCCTGGCGCCGATCAGCAGGGTGGCCTTCGGAAACGAAGCAACCTGACCGGTGTGATCGGCGTGATAGTGGCTGATGCCGACATATTTGATCTGGTCGGGTTTGACGTTGATCTTGGCGAGGTAATCAACCAGGCTGACCTTCGGCGCGACATTGGGCGCCGTCATCGCATGGCCGGTGTCCCACAACATGTAGTCGTCGCCATGTTTGATCAGATAGCAGCTGAAGACGAACTGAAGCTTCAGGTCGCCGTAAGCATAGGTGTCCGAGAAGCGCTCATTGACGGCCGTCGGCGCCTGCGGCGTGCCGCAATCGAGGCGCGCCAGCGACACTTCCGGCGCCGCTTGCGCAGGCGCCGCGATGCCGGTGAACAGGCTGACGCAGACGGCAAGCATGGTCAGTACTCTAGTCATTGTTTCTCCCCCTGGTGTGGCGGTAAAGCATAGCTCCCGGTACGATATTCAAAGCCTTCAGCACTCCCGACGTCGGGTGACGAGTGTCGTGGCAGCACGGCGATTTTCTTCGTCGATGATCCTCGTCCTGCCGCATTCATTTGTTGGTCGGACTTGTCCCTCCTTGCAGGAATTTGCGAACCTCTCGATTGAGAAACGCCACATCGGCAGGGTCGAATCCGCCCGCGGAAGCATGGCCGGCGGCGGTGCCGGGACTGATCGTTTCCATTCGAACGTCCTGAATGTATCTTCCCATTCCCCTCGGCTCGAATTCCGGGTTGAGCAGATCCTTGGTCCCGGTGAGGATCAAGGTTTTCGCCTTGATCGAAGCCAGCGCCTTCGCGGTATCGCCATTGAATCCGGGAGTGGTGCCGACGTCGTGACGCTCGTAAGCCCAGGTTTGATAGATCCAGTCGTCGGCATCGAATGCCTTCATCGCGGCATCTTCCTGCGCCTTCATCCAGGGCAGCACGTCCATGCCGTTCTTGAACTGGTCTTGATATAGATCGGGCGTGCGCGCTGCGAGATTGAGGATATCACGCCACAGGCGCATGCCTTGCTCCGGCGGAGCATCGTAATTTCCGCCCTTCCAGGCCGGGTCCATCATGATCGCCTTTCGGCTCGTCTCCAGGACGGCAACGGTCCATGCCGGCGTCTTTGCGAGCGGCACCATGGCGACCAGAAAATCCATGAAGTCCGGATGGCTGACGCCCCACTGCAACGTCTGCATGCCGCCCATGGAGGGACCGATTACGGCGACCAGATGCTTGATGCCGAACTTCTCCGTCACCAGGCGATATTGCGACAGGACCATGTCCCGTATCGTGAATTTCGGAAACTGCATGCGCGGCTGGACTTTGGAATTGCTGGGCGATGTCGTCAGTCCATTTCCGATCGCATCGGTGCAGATGATGAAATATTTGTCGGGGTCCAGCGCCTTGCCGGGCCCGATCATGAAATCAATGCGATGGTGATTCCCGGAGATCGCGGTCACCATCAATATCGCGTTCGACTTGTCCGCGTTCAGGCTCCCGTGGGTCACGTAGGATATCGAAAAATCCTTGATTGCCTCGCCGCTCTCCAGCTTGAGGTCACCTTCACCGAAGAACTGATCGGGGGCCTGCTGCGGCGTCTGCGCGAGAGCCGACACGCTCACGCAGATCACCAAGGCCGAGATCGAGCCCAGGCCGACAACCAATCTTCGAAAAGCTCCGGTAAACTCGAACGAACCGAGCAAGCGCCCTGGCATTTCCACCCCCTGTGTATTTTTATGAGATGCAAGCTACGTCGGCGGCATTCCCGGAGGCAACCGCTCGACCACTGGAAAAATTCTTGTGTGTCGAGGGAATAATCGTCCGCGTTTCGATCTCAGTTTTCGATCTTGTGGGCGGGGGTGCCCGACTGAGAGTGGAGAGAGAACGGCTCGTGGAGCCGAACTGGGCCGTGCGCTGAATTGGTTCAGCCGCCATAGCGCAGGATTGATATAACATGCGCGGAGGAACCAGCGCGCGGAGCCCGATGATGCAAGACAAGATGCGAGACAAGATCAATCTCTCCGACAAGCTTGCGACATTCAACGACTACTGGTCGCCACGCACCGTGGCCCAACTCAATAATTATGATGTGATGGTCGTGAAGGTCAGGGACGAGTTCGTCTGGCACAAGCACGATGACACCGATGACTTCTTCCTCGTTCTCAAAGGTATTCTCGATATCCAGTTGCGCGACCGCATCATTACGCTCGGCCCAGGCGAAATGTTCATTGTGTCGAAGGGAGTTGAGCATCGCCCGGTCGCCCGGGAGGAAGTGCACCTTTTGCTGATCGAGCCTGCCGGCACTCCAAATACCGGCGACGCAAAGACCGCGGCACCGCGCAAGACCGCGTGATTGCCGTCGCCGGGCTTGTGACCCTGATGTTATCGGCGTCGTTCCGGCTTGGCCGGCTGCGACGAAGATCGTTGTGATCGGCAGGCGAGCGCAACCGAAATTGCACGCTCCACGGATGAACGCTTGAGTTTCCAGCGGTCGGGCCACCGTTTGCGCTTGAGACCAGGTGCTAAAGCCGCACCAAGGAACTCCTTCCAGCCCTGACCGTTTCCTATCTCGGTTTGTTACCGGAGGAATTCCTTGGATCGTCGGCAACTTCTTCGTGCATCGGCTGTGGTTTCGGCAGCTGCTGCACTACCACGGGTGAGCGCAGCGGACTCGGCAGCGGAGGCGACGTTTGGTCCGTCATCGGTGCGCGACTTGGCCCGCGGCCTCGCCGCGAAGTCGTTCGAGCCGCCGGATGAGAAGTTGCCCGACGCGCTGAAAGATCTCAACTACGACCAATACCGATCGATTCGTTTCCGTCCCGAGCGCGCCCTGTGGCGTGACGAGAAGCTGCCTTTCCAGGCGCAATTCTTTCACCGGGGATTCTTTTACAAGAACAAGGTCGATCTGTTCGAAGTAAGCAACGGACGTGCCGTCCCGATACCATATCATCGCGATGACTTTACTTTTGGAGAGGGTCTGGGGCAGTGGCCCGATGCCGATCTCGGCTTTGCCGGCTTTCGCATTCACGCTCCGATCAACAGGCCCGATTATTACGACGAGGTTTGCGTCTTCCTTGGCGCGAGTTACTTCCGGGCGGTCGCCAAGGGAGAGACCTATGGCTTGTCCGCCCGCGGGCTCTCGATCGATACCGGGGAGGCGAAGGGCGAAGAATTTCCCGTGTTCAAGGCGTTTTGGCTGGAGAAGCCGGCGCCGAAAGCGACCTCCGTCGTCGTTCATGCGCTGCTGGACAGCAAGAGCGCGGCGGCAAGTTATCGCTTCACCATTCGTCCCGGCGATGCCACCGTCTTTGACGTCGAGATGTCGCTTTATCCGAGAGTGGATATTGAACACGGCGGTCTTGCGCCAATGACCAGCATGTTTTTCTTCGGGCCAAATGACCGCAAGGACTTCGATGATTTCCGGCCGGCCGTGCACGATTCTGACGGTCTCGCGATCTCGAATGGCAAGGGTGAGCAAATCTGGCGTCCCCTCAGTAATCCACGCGACCTGCAAATTAGTACCTTCACCGATCTCAATCCGCGTGGATTCGGCCTGATGCAACGGGAGAAGAAGTATTTCGCCTACCAGGACCTTGAATCACGGTTCGAGCGCCGCCCCAGCCTGTGGGCCGAGCCGATCGGCGATTGGGGCGAAGGAGCCGTTGTCCTGTTCGAGATCCCGACCAAAGAGGAGATCCACGACAATATTGCAGCGTTCTGGCATCCCAAGCAGCCGCTCACGGCCAAGAACGAACACAACTTCACTTACCGCCTGCATTGGGGGCCGGACGCCCCGAAGTCCGACACGCTGGCGCGCTTCACGCGGACGGGGATTGGGCGCAGGGGCGACGACAGCAAGCTGTTTGTGCTGGAGCTGATGGGTGACAAGCTCAAGGGTGTCGATCCAAAAACCATCAAGGGAACGGTGACCGCGGAAAAATCCGAGGTCACCAATATCGTCACTGAACCAAACCCGGAAACGGGTGGATGGCGCATGAGCTTCCAATGTTCGGTCAAGAACAAGGCCCCGATCGAGTTGCGGGCTGTCCTGATGCAGAATGATGCGCCGATTTCCGAGGTGTGGACCTATCGATGGACCCCCTGAGGCAATCGCCCGCGCTGCCCCGGAACGCCGCCGTCGAACGGTTTTTGCCTCCGGAGAGCGGACTTTCGATGGAGCCGTGCCGGCTCGATCAAGCAGCAGAGAAAAGGCGGGCGCCTGCGCCGCTGCAGACCACGTTGCTGCTTCGTCGACTGTTCATCTTTGCCGGCGCGGCGTTGCTTACGATCGCGGGCGGCTACGAGATGTACGGGGTCGTGAAGGTCGGCGGTGTGACCGTGCTCGAAGCGATTCTGCTCGCTTTCTTCCTCCCGCTGCTCGCCTGGGTCGCCTTTTCCTTTATGTCGGCCATGGCCGGCTTTTTCGTGCTGGTCTCCCGGCGTGACGGCGGACTTGCCATCGATCGCGACGCCCCCCTTCCCGAGATGTCGCCGCGCACGGCGATGCTGTTGCCGACATATAACGAAGATCCGCATGAGCTGATGGCGCGGCTCCGTGCGATGTACGAATCGGTCGCCGCCACGGGTCACCAGGCCCAGTTCGACTGGTTTCTGCTCAGCGATACCACCGACCCGGACATCTGGATCCGCGAAGAGATGGCCTTCATGGCATTGCGTCGCGACTGCGGCGCAGACCGGTTGTACTATCGACATCGATCTGACAACACCGCGCGGAAATCCGGCAACATCGCAGAATGGGTCAGGCGGTTCGGCGCGGCCTACGACCACATGATCGTTCTCGACGCGGATAGCCTGATGGCAGGCGACACGATCGTCCGCCTGGTCCATGCAATGGAAGTCAATCCTTCGGCTGCGCTGATTCAGACGCAGCCGGTGATCGTCAATGCACGCAGCCTGTTCAGCCGCTTGCAGCAATTTGCCGGCCGGGTCTACGGCCCGATCGTCGCCACCGGCAACGCATGGTGGCACGGCCCGGACAGCAACTATTGGGGACATAACGCCATCATACGCGTACGCGCATTCGCAGAGGCCGCGGGCCTGCCGGAGTTGCGTGGCCGCAAGCCCTTCGGCGGACATATCCTGAGCCATGACTTCGTGGAAGCCGCTTTGATGCGACGGGCCGGCTGGGCCGTCCACATGGCGCCCGAACTTGGGGGCAGCTTCGAAGAGGTGCCGCCGTCAATTCTCGACTTTGCCGCCAGGGACCGGCGATGGTGCCAGGGCAACCTGCAACACCTCGCGGTGCTGCCCGCGCGTGGCCTATACTGGGTGTCACGTGTTCACCTGCTGACAGGTATCGGTTCTTACATCACAGCGCCGATGTGGCTCATCTTCCTGATCCTGGGATTGTTGATTTCGCTGCAGGCCAGCTTCATCCGACCGGAATACTTTCCGAAGGGTTTTTCGCTGTTTCCAACCTGGCCGCAGCAGGACCCCATATTGGCGGCATGGGTGTTTGCCGCCACGATGGGATTGCTCATCGTGCCGAAGCTGCTGGCCTATTTGGCGCTGATCAGCCGGCGCGAGGAACGCAAGGCCTTTTCTGGCCCCATTCGCGTGCTTGGCGCCATCCTTTCCGAAACGTTCGTTGCGGCGCTGATTGCCCCATCGATGATGATTTTTCAGTCCACCGCCGTTACCGAAATTCTCTTAGGGCGTGACGCCGGATGGCAGGTGCAGCGCCGATCCGGAGGTGAAGTCGCACAACGCGAAATCTATCGAAAGCTTGCCGCGCCTACCTTGTGCGGCCTTTTGATGGGGCTGAGCGCGTTTGCGGTGTCGCTTCCTCTTCTGTTATGGATGTCTCCGGTGATCGCCGGTTTGGTGCTCGCAATTCCGTTGGGATTGTTGACGTCTCGGGGGAAGGGGCGGGCCGGGCTGTTTGCAACGCCGGAGGACCATCAACCGCCCCCGGTCGTGCTTCGCGCGAACGAACTCGCCTCATCCGCACCTCCTGAATTGACCGGCGCTCTTCAGCAACTCCGCCAGGATCCCGAATTGCTGGAATGCCATTTGGATTCAGTGCCCCGTGAGAGGCGTCGCAAGTTGGGGCCGATCGACGTGCCTTTCGCGACGGCACGCGCAAAGATCGAACAATGCGAGACCTTTGACGAAGCGGTCAGCTGGCTCGACAAATCGGAAGTCCGCGCCGTGCTCAATAACGGACCGGTTCTGCAACGTGTCGTGGAATTGCGCTGAACAGGCCGATGAGTGGCGACGCGGGTTGCTTTGTCGCGCAGAAATCCGGAAATATCCCGAAGACGAAGTCTAGATCGGCGCCGGTGATGTCCGTTTAGCAAAGCGGACGTGATGCCGGGCGCACCACTCGTCCGCTTTGACCCATAAGCGACATTTGCTCGAATCCTTCAGCACCTGACGCAGGCTCGCATCAGCCCTCCCCAAGGACTTCGGCGGATTGAATACGTCCCATTCGCCCCGGCGGCTTGGCTGGCACGGAGAGCTCTGCCAGCGGCCGCCCGAGCTAACCCTTCCCGAGAAATAACTCGCAAGTGTCACCATACCGGGGCAGTATGGAACCGCCCAGTGGTGGATCAGGGAGTACCATCATGAACAACTATGTTGCGCGAGCGAATATCGATCACTTCCTAGACTTGTTGCACAATCACGACGTCCCTGCTTACAATCGGTCGACGATCACAAAGCTGCTGATCGAAGAAGAAAACAAACTGAGTCATGACCAAGAGCAGCTTCAGTTCGCTGAAACCAAGGCTGTAGTTTGCCGGGATCGCGCGGACCGTCAGAGGTGCTTGATGGACTCTTTCAGCCACGGCTCGACTGAATGGCAGCTGGCCGAAAGGTTGCTTGTGAATTTTGAGTCGCTCGCGCAGTTTGTCGAAGGCTTATGTGAGCAGATGCGCGGACGAGTGAACGAAAGTCCGCTTTAGGGAAGAACGGTCGGCACCAGCGTCGCACTCCGCGACCGGAATCGGCCACGCGCGGGCCAACTGAAGCGCGTTTAAACGGCGCTCTAGCCGCCAAATTTTGACCTATCTCAACCGGGCGCGCGGCCGCTTCGACGAAGCTGCACCACATGACCGGCTCTCATAACGACTTTCTGTTCGCGCGCAGTCGCGCTGCAATTGAGGAAAGCCGCTCCTTAATAAGGGAGCACCGCTTGATCCTGAAGGAGCTACATGAAAGCTTCGACAAGCTGCGGGCGCTCCGCGCGAGTTCCGCTATCCCGTCTGACAAATTGAGCGATAAGAAGTGAAAGGCCAACTGGGCTCACCGGCCTTTGGTTCCGTCTTCCGTTCTGGCGCGTAACTGCTTCGATCCCGCGTAAGCGCCTTGAGGTGAATCAAACAGGCCGAGAAGCTGGCATGTCATTATTTTATTCACTCTATTCGCACAGGGACCAAGAATGGATATGCTCGCACATTGTCGCTCCATGGCTGCATTTTGCCGCCAACGGGCATTGTTTCACAATGAGAACGACGCGTTTTGGGTTCAAGAGGCCAAAGAATGGGAAAGATTGCTCTCGGATCACGTTGACGCCCATTCGCAAAGTTGGCCAGATCTTGGGCCCATGTGGCCTTCCGCAATCTGCGATGATCCTTACCCGCTTCGGTAACAGATGACCTCTGGATGCTGCGGAAAAAGAACGCTACCGATGGCCCTGCAAACTTTTGCTTGAGCGCGCTTCAGTCACGAGGCGGCAAGATGACGGGCGGTGAAGCTAAGGACCATCGAACAAGGACACGTCGAGCGCGAGCGACCTGTATCCTGAGATCGGGGCAAAGATGTCTGGAGGTGGCCCTTGTCGGAAGTGCCGGGATATTTGACTTGGGTCCGGAACGCCGGCAAAGCGGGCGGTGACCGGCCCCTCTGGATTGTGAGTTGAGGCGTAGGTCCGCGGTGTTGCCACGCATGTCGCCTTGCGAACGCGAGCTACACCATCATTGCGAACGAAGCGAAGCAATCCATAGAGTTGCCAAAGTGGCTCGATTGCGTCGTCGCTTCGCTCCTCGCAATGACGGCCGAAGCTCAAGCACGAGTAACGATGCCGACTAATGCGGCCGGCGCTCTGAGAACGGAGAGGGCAGCCACTGGCAGATCGGGACCGTTGCAGGACCGGAAACCGAACTCACATCGACATTGCTATTGAGGCAGCTCTCGGCGGCAGACCGCGCCGCGGTCAGGCCATTACTCGCTTATGACATCACGCAGACGTCCGTTGATCTAAATCAACCGGGAAGTCCGTCCATATGCTGGGTTGCAACCTGCCGAGGTACTGAGAAGCGGGGGGCTGGGGATGTGGGAAAAGATTCGCGCGGTCTGGCAAGGCTGGTCCATCTTTATCGTCGGTATGTTTGTGATTTTCGGCAGCATCTATCTGGGCGGACGTCTGTCGTCATCGACGCAACCGGCGACCGCCACTTCATCGGATCAAGCCGCCTCCTCGAATCGAGATCAGGATAGTGGCAAGCCGCCCGCCACTTCGACCGCGACGACCTCGCCACCGCCACAGGGCGGCGCCGCGACGCAACCCGTTCAGCAGGCCGCGCAATCGAGCAAGGCGTCCTCGCAGCCCGCGACCGGTCAGAACAAGCCAGCCCCGGCGGCAGCGTCGTCTGCGAACGCGGCCGCGCCATCGCCACCTGCCGCAGCGGCACCGGCTGCACATGACCACATGGCGGCCGGCCAAATGGCAGCGAGCAACACTCCGCCGCCGAGCGCAACGACCGGGCAATCGCCAGCGTCACCCGTCTCGAATGCGCCGTCGCCCGCTCCTGCGATGGCGGCTACGGGCGACGCCTCGGCGGGGCGTCTGGTCTTCAGGAAATGCCAGGCTTGCCATTCGATCGAACCGGGCAAGAACATGATCGGCCCGTCGCTGGCCGGCGTCATCGGCCGCAAGGCGGGAACGGCGGCCGGCTATAATTATTCGCCTGCGATGAAATCGGCCGACATCGTATGGAGCGCACAGACGCTCGACCAGTACCTGACCGATCCGGCGAAGGTCGTACCCGGCAACAAGATGCCGTTTCCGGGTCTCAAGACCGATCACGACAGAGACGACGTGATCGCGTATCTCGCAGCTGGCGGATCACCGGCGGCCCCTACCACGCAGCAGCCTTCAGCCGGCACGGCCGCACCCCAACCGCAGCCGGCCCAGACAGCGGCGGCGCAGGGTGGACCCGGCCCCAACGTCACCTACATTCCAGATGCCCGATACACCCTGCGCTCGGGGATCGCGGACGGCCGCATGGTCTATCTTGGCGTCGGCGGCGCGATCGACGGCAAGGTCAATCCGGTGCTGACGGCGGTTGAAGGCCAGGTGGTTCAGCTCACGCTGATCAACGGCGAAGGAGCCGAGCACGATATCGTCTTCCCCGACCAGAACACCACGTCGCCGCGCGTCACGGGAAAAGGAGCCAGCACGACGATTGCGTTCCGCGCCGACAGGTCCGGCGACTTCACTTACTTCTGCAGCGTGCCCGGCCATCGGCTCGCCGGCATGCAGGGTCAATTTCTCGTCACGCCGCGTCCGCCGCCGCAGACGGTTGTCGAAGCCGACATCTCGCGAGAGCCGACTGACTTGCCGGGGCCGATCGGCAAGCGCGATCCGCAAACCGTGCGTATCGATCTCCTGAGCGTCGAGGTCGAAGGCAGGCTCGCCGAGGGAACGACATTCGGTTACTGGACCTTCAACGGCAAGGTGCCCGGGCCATTTTTCCGCGTGCGGGTCGGCGACACGGTCGAGGTCCACCTCAAGAATTCCGCCGACAGTTCGATGATTCATTCGGTCGATTTTCACGCCGTGACCGGGCCGGGCGGCGGCGCAGCCGCGCTTCAAGTCGATCCCGGCAAGGAAGAGTCGATGACGTGGAAGGCGCTGGTGCCAGGCTTGTTTGTCTATCACTGCGCAACGCCGATGGTTGCGGAGCATATTGCCAATGGGATGTACGGCATGATCCTCGTCGAGCCCGAAGGCGGATTACCGCCGGTCGATCACGAGTTCTACGTCATGCAGGGCGAAATCTATTCCGACATTGCCTACGGCCAGCGTGGCAGCGCGGAATTCAGCGTGGAGAAGCTGTTGGACGAACACCCGGAATACTTCGTCTTCAACGGCTCTGTCGGAGCACTGTCACGGCTCCATCCGCTGCAGGCCAAGGTTGGCGAAACGGTCCGGATCTTCTTTGGGGTCGGCGGACCGAATTACACATCGTCATTTCATGTCATCGGGGAGATTTTCGACAAGGTCTACCCGTCTGGCGGACTTCAAACCGATCCGCTTGCGGGAATTCAGACCGTTACCGTGGCGCCGGGCGGGGCAGTCATCACTGAGTTCAAGACACAGGTGCCGGGCAATTACACGCTGGTCGATCATGCATTGGCACGACTAGAACGTGGGCTGTCCGGCATTCTGCGCGTCGAAGGTCCGCCCAATCCGGACATCTTCAATGGCCGTGTAATGCCGGGAATGGGGCATTGACGATAGACCGTGCGCGGCGATGCCGGATGGCATCCAAGTGCAATACGAGCGAAGCAACGGGTTCCATCCAGAGGATGCACCTCGGGAAGGGCAGTCTTCATTAGCCAAGAGGTTTCTCGATCCGCTAATTTCGCGAGCCGATTCAAACTGATTTGACCTGTCCAGCCTGCAGCGAAAAAACATTCCGCTTTTCATTTTCCCCAAATCAGTGGTTTCTCCGTAGCCGTTCCGCTGCCCGCAAGAGGGGCGCTTCGCGATCGTCACGAACGTTGGGTGCGGAATGCGATGGACGGGGCAGCGCGCGAGACGAACGCTGCTGCTCCGTACGGCGAAGTCGTGTGGTCCTGACGCCCCGACGCTGGCGTCAAGTTCGTGATAATGCGTACCGCATTACACGGGTGACAGTGGCAAGAAAGCCCGGTCACTGGGGAGAGCGCGAAGGAAACCGTTAAAACCATCGCGCAGGGAATGCCGGATGTTTCGGCGTACCTGTGGTGACTAACTCGTGTGTTTTCTATTTTACACACGAGGCCGCGGGTGCGGTGAGCACCCGGCATTCCCTGCCCCCTCCCTTGAGGGTGGCATGCGCCCTCTCTTGAGGGTCGCGCTGCCCCTCTCTTGAGGGTGGCATGTGCCCTCATTCGAGGGTGATGCTGTCGAGCAAAGCCCGGGTACTTTCGTGCCGCGGGATCGAGAACGTCTATCCGCGCGAGAAGCGCAGCCGTTCGTCGTCATTCCGGGGCACGCGAAGCGTGAGCCCGGAATCCATCGCTCG
>Ga0310811_10005732_pt1 | contig 15780 bp, 17 predicted proteins | sample YCmetagenome_FD_207642 | JGI IMG/M metagenome (GOLD analysis project Ga0310811, IMG submission 207642) | Soil microbial communities from experimental microcosm in Duke University, North Carolina, United States - YC | ecosystem: Engineered > Artificial ecosystem > Soil microcosm > Unclassified ...
GGCCATTATCTCCTTTCCTTTTTCGGCAGTATATCGGGTATAGGTCTGGAAGATCGTGTTGTCGGCCGATCCGGTAAAGACCACGCTGCCCGGCAGATTGGTCGTGTCCGCGGCGATGGAAAAATGCTGCGCGCTGTCGATCAGGAGCTCGAAAAGAATAGCCCGGTTGGGAGAAACCACGAAATAAACGCCCCCCGGAAGCTTTTCCTTCCCGCTAAAGACCCCCTCGCTATTGGCATTCAACTCAGTCGAATCAGCCAGAGCCTTGATCTTTCCGTAATAATAGCCAAGGTATATTTTCCCTCCCGTATAGGGCTTCAGATGAAGGCGGATGGCATGCCCGCTTTGTGCTTGGGCTTTCAACAGACATAGGCAGGCTGCCAGGGACAACAGGATTTTGTTCATAACCGCGTAAATTTAGCCATAGATTTGCATCGTGAGAAAAAAAAACAAGAACATAGTATTAACGAATATCCTCATAGAGGATTATGCCGCTGAGGGCAAATCCCTGGCCCGCGTAGACGGCAAGGTCATATTTATCGAGAACGCCATTCCCGGAGACGTCGTAGATGTTAAACTTTCCAAAAATAAAAAAGACTGGGCCGAAGGATTCATTACAGCTTTTCACAGTTACTCGCCCGACCGGGTGACGCCTTTTTGTTCCCATTTCGGAGTTTGTGGCGGCTGCCGCTGGCAGATGCTGCCCTATCCCCTGCAGCTGAAATACAAACAGCAGCAGGTAGCCGATGTCCTGGAAAGGATAGGGAAGGTGGCCCTGCCGCCCATCAACCCGATCCTGGGAGCCGAAGATTCAAGGTTCTATCGTAATAAGATGGAATATACTTTTTCCAGCAGACGCTTCCTGCTGCCCGGCGAGCTTCACGATCCCGCTATCACGTCTCAGCAGAATGTGGCAGGCTTCCACGCGAGAGGACTGTTTGATAAGGTCGTCGACATCGATACCTGCTACTTACAGGAAGAGCCGACCAACCGGCTTCGCAAGGCCGTCCGGGATTTTGGCCTGGAAAATGACCTGTCTTTTTATGATATCAAGGCGCACGAAGGCTGGCTTCGTAACCTGCAGCTGCGCATTTGCACCACGGGAGAAGTAATGGCCAACCTGGTCATCGGTTACGAAGATGAAAAGCTCGTCCGCCGGCTCGCTGACCTTCTGCTGCAACAATTCCCGGATCTGACGACTCTTTTATATACCGTGAATGTCAAATGGAACGACAGCATTTCCGACCTGTCGCCCAAAGTGCTTCACGGAAAGGGCTATGTCATCGAAAAACTGGAGGATTTTCAGTTCAAGATAGGCCCCAAGTCCTTTTTTCAGACAAATACCCGGCAGGGCGAAAAATTATATCAGGTAACCCGCGAATTTGCCGAACTGACGGGGAAGGAAACTGTTTATGACCTGTATTGCGGCACCGGCAGCATCGGCATCTTTGTCAGCCGCCAGGCCGCCAGGGTCGTCGGTGTGGAGGTCATCGCCGAAGCGGTTGAGGACGCACGGGAAAATGCGGTTCTGAATGGCATCAGCCATGCGGCGTTTTTTGCCGGAGACGTGGTGGACATATGCCAGGACAGTTTTTTTGCTGCTCATGGCCGGCCCGACGTGATCATTACCGATCCCCCCCGCGCAGGCATGCACGAAGGGCTGGTGAACAAGATCCTCGAAATGGAGGCCCCGACCGTAGTCTATGTCAGCTGCAATCCTGCGACCCAGGCCCGCGACCTTCGTCTGCTCGATGCTAAATATGCCGTGACACGGGTACAGCCGGTGGATATGTTCCCGCATACCCATCATATTGAGAATATAGTGCAGCTGAAGCTCAGGAAATAGCGCTCCCGGAGGGGGGATTACTCCGGAATAAATATATTAATTTGCATACTCAACGACTTATAAAAGGAATAACATGTTTGGACTTCGTTTGCCTCCGGTAATAAAGAATCTGATTATCATCAATGTCTTAATATACTTTGCTCAATACACGTTGGGACGAAATGTCGACTTGCAGCTGACCAATCTTTTTGGCCTCCATGATGTACATTCCGCCTTGTTCCGTCCTCACCAGCTGATAACATATGCCTTTTTACATGGCAACTGGCCCCATGTGCTCTATAATATGTTGTTCCTATGGATGTTCGGCTCCTCGCTGGAAAACCATTGGGGCGCCAAAAAATTTCTCATTTTCTACGTGGTCAGCGCCATCGGCGCCGCAGTCGTTCACCTGATCGTGCTCTTTTTTGAAATGGCACCGCTTGCCGAGCAGCTTCATGCGCTTCCCATCGATATGCAGCAGGAATATCTGACCAACCCGCAGTTTCCGCTAAATATGGCTACCGTGGGCGCTTCGGGTGCGGTTTTTGGCTGTATGGCCGCTATGGGATTCCTCTTCCCCAACCAATACATCTATGTTAATTTCCTTTTCCCGATAAAAGTCAAATGGTATGTGCTGATCTACGCCGCAGGCGAACTTTTCTCCGGCATCCATAATACGGCCGGCGACAATGTGGCGCACTGGGCTCACCTCGGGGGAGGACTTGTAGGATTATTGCTGGTCCTGTACTGGAACCGTACAGACCGGCGAAATTTTTACTAAACTCTTATAGGGGATGCAGTGTTAATAAAGTATAAAGTAACTTCACGTCAAATAACTGTATGCGTGTAATGGAAGATAACTATCGCAAAAGAATGCTGCTGGGACAGGACGGCAACGCGCTGGTCCAGCTGGTGGTGATCAATGCTGTGATGTTCGCGATCCTTCAGTTCATCTCCGTTATTTATTCGCTGAATTCTATTCCCATGAGCCGGTTTAGCACCAACGTCCTCAGTTGGTTCGTCCTGCCGGCCAATTTTGATAAGCTGACATCCCGCCCCTGGACCATCCTGACTTACATGTTTACAGACATGTCCGTCTGGCGCTTCGTCGGTAATATGTTCTGGCTTTGGGGTTTCGGGTATATTTTACAGGACCTCACCGGTAACCGCAAGCTGATCCCGATCTACCTCTACGGTGGTATAGCCGGGGCAGCCTTCTTTGTTTTGGCCTATGCCATTTTCCCCGGCCTGCACATCGAAGCCTCCGTAGCCGAGCTGGCGGGAGCCAATGCTGCCATCATGGCCGTAGCCATCTCCACGACGACCGTGGCGCCGGACTACCGCATCTTTCCGATGATCAATGGCGGCATTCCCCTGTGGATCCTGACCCTGGCCTTTCTGCTGGTGAATTTCTCCAGCATCCCCCGCGGGGATAGCGGTCTCTATATTGCCAACGTGGCCGGCGCCGGCGCAGGCTGGTTTTTTATCTTTTGCCTTCGCAGGGGCTATGACGGAAGTCTCTGGATAAACCGTTTCTTCGACTGGTGCAACGACCTGTTCAATCCCGATAAGAAGAGAAAAGGCCGCTCACCCAAGGACGAATTCTACTACAAGGTATCCGGCACTCAGCCTTTCAAAAAGATCCCCAATGTGACCCAGCAACGGATCGATGAGATCCTCGACAAGATCAATCAGCAGGGCTACCGTTTTCTTACTGATGAGGAAAAAGAGATCCTGAAACGGGCCGCAGACGAAGAAGATTTGTAACTTAGGGCAAGTCATGGCGAATCTTCGAAATCTCACCCGGCGATTATTTATCATACTGAACATAGTTGCCGTCGTCTTTTTCCTGCTGGCCTGTGCCAATCCCTTCCTGCATCCCGAAAAATGGTGGTTCGTTTCCCTGCTCGGACTTGCTTTCCCTTTTTTATTATTCATAGTCGGCTGCTTTTTCGTCGTCGGCATTTTCCTCCCCTCCCACCGACGCTGGTCCCTGGTTTCCCTGATCACCCTGGTGATCGGCTGGTCGAATATCCACAGTTTCCTGGCCATGCACCCGGGGAAAAGATTTGAGCTGCAGAAAGCCCCCCACTCCCTGCGGTTGATGACCTGGAATATACGCAGCTTCGATGAAGGCATTACCAAAAAGAGAGGCGCATCCGGACATCGGTTGAAAATGATGTCTTTTATCGATAGCTTACAGCCGGACTTCCTATGCCTCCAGGAATTCTATCAGTCCGGACCTCCCAGTAACCCTCTTTCCAATATTGACTATATCCGGCAGCACCTTCATTTCCCTTATTTTTTCTTTTCCCGCGACTTTGTCCGCAGCGATGGCATGTACGAGGCAGGTGTTGTCATTTTCTCCCGCTACCCGATCGTGGATTCTTCCATCCTGCGGTATTCCCATCCTCAGGGGATCAAGGTTACCGAAAGCCTCATAGCGGCCGATATCCGCGTCGGGGACGATACGATCAGGGTCTTTACCACTCATCTCCAGTCCGTCCTCTTCCGGCGCAAGGACTTCCATGATATACAGATCATCAAGAACGTGGACGACAGTATTCTTACCGCTTCCAAATCCATCGCAATGAAGCTTCGTTATGCCTTCAGACATAGGGCAGACCAGGCCATGCAGGTCCGGGAACAGCTCGACAAATGCCCCTATCCCGGGGTCATCTGCGGTGACTTCAATGACGTCCCCAATTCCTATACCTATTTTAATATCCGCGGAGACTGGCAGGACGCCTTCCTTAAAAAGGGATTTGGCATCGGCCGGACCTATGTCAATATCTCCCCCACGCTTCGCATCGATTATATCCTCGCCAACCCGGACCTGGATATACTGCAGTGTACCCGCTTTATCAATGGATATTCGGATCATCACCCCGTCGTAGCTGACTTCCAGATACACTAAAACATTGTATCTTCGGGGCCGTATGAGCGTACTAAAAGTCCACAATTCGTATACAAGACAAAAAGAAGAATTTACTCCTCTTACTCCCGGCCATGTGGGAATGTATGTCTGCGGCCCCACGGTCAGCGGCGAGAGCCATTTAGGACATGCCCGCCCATTTATAACCTTCGACTTTATATATCGTTACCTGTTGCACCTGGGATATAAGGTCCGCTACGTGCGCAATATTACCGACGCCGGCCACTTCGAGGAAGAAGGCCGGGAAGCAGAAGACAAAATTGCAAAAAAAGCAGTGGTGGAAAAGTTGGAACCGATGGAGCTGGTGCAGAAATATACCAATCTCTTCCATTGGGCAATGCGCCAGTTCAATAACCTGGAGCCCAGCATCGAGCCCACGGCTACCGGCCATATCGTAGAACAGATCGGCATGATCGAGACGATCATCAAAGAAGGATATGCATACGAGGTCAATGGCTCCGTCTATTTCGATGTAAAAAAATATGCCGCCAAATATCCCTACGGTAAATTGAGCGGCAGGATCCTGGACGACCTGCTTGAGACAACCCGTGACCTGGACGGACAGGATGAGAAACGCAATCGCCAGGACTTTGCCCTTTGGAAACTTGCCCCGCCTGAGCACATCATGCGCTGGCAAAGCCCCTGGGGCGAAGGCTTTCCCGGCTGGCATATCGAATGTTCCGCGATGAGCACCAAGTACCTGGGCGAGCAGTTCGATATTCATGGCGGAGGAATGGACCTTCAGTTCCCGCATCATGAAAGTGAGATAGCCCAGAGCACCATCTGCAACAAGCATATCCCTGCCCGTTACTGGCTGCATAATAATATGATCACCATTAACGGGAAGAAGATGGGGAAGAGTTACAACAATCAGATCCGCCTGACGGAAATGTTCTCCGGCAATAATCCTATCCTGCAGCAGGCGTATTCCCCGATGACCATCCGCTTCTTCATCCTGCAGACGCACTACCGCAGTACCCTGGACTTCAGCAATGAGGCCCTTCAGGCCGCGGAAAAGGGGCTGAAAAGGTTATGGGAAGCCTATGATCTGCTAAAGAAAATGGACATCGAAGGGTTTTCAGGAAACGGCGTGCCCGGCAACGGCGCATCCGGCAACGGTGCATCCGGGCAAGGTTCGCATGGCCACACATCTGGCCCCGGTTCACCTGGTCACCCCAATTCATCCGGCAACACCTGGCCCAGCAACGACGCACCCGACTATGGCAGCCCCTCCACGGCATCCGATCCGGCGCTCGACGACCAGGTACGAAAACTGCTCCATGGTCTTGACGAATACATGAACGATGACTTCAACACCGCCAAAGTGCTGGCCAATATCTTCGAGCTGGTGCCGGTGATCAATTCGCTGAAAGGCGGCCAGATCCAGCGGGACGCGATCAGCCCGGCTACCCTCCAGCTGATGAAGGATTATTTCACGGACTACCTGGAGAAGATCCTGGGCCTGAAAGGCGAGTCGCTGGGTGATGATCACAAACTTACCGGTGTGGTAGACCTGCTCATCGACATCCGCCGCGACGCCCGCAGCCGCAAGGACTATGCTACTTCCGACAAGATCCGCAACCAGCTCCTGGAGCTCGGCATCGTGCTCAAGGACGAAAAGGATGGGGGAGTGAGTTATACATTTGCTTAACCAACCGCCAGACCGGGCAAACACCGAACCGGGCAAACACCCGGACTAGTGCATACACCAGACCGGGCAAACACCCGGACTAGGGCAACCACCCGACCTGGCAACCGCACGGACCGGCAGACCGCAATTATTCATGGACTACCTTCTTCATCTTGCAAAGGATAAAAAGCTAAAAAAACTCATCGGGGGCGCCGAACCCCTCAGTGTGCGCAGAAGTAAAGACATCCTCTTTTACCTCATCGCCTCAATAATGAGCCAGCAGCTATCCACCAAAGTGGCCGACACGATCAAGAACCGTTTTCTGGGACTCTATGACGGCCGGATACCTCTCCCCGATGAAGTGCTGGCTACGGCTCCGGAGACCCTTCGGTCGATCGGCCTGTCCAATGCAAAAGTGAGTTATGTTCAGAATGTGGCGCGGTTTGCCCTCGAACATGGCCTTGACGATGAGGTTCTTCACAAAATGGATAATGAGGCGGTGATCGAATATCTTACCCAGATCAAGGGCGTAGGCCGTTGGACGGTTGAAATGCTGCTGATGTTTGGGCTCGGACGGGAAGACATCTTCGCCATCGATGACTGGGGTGTCCAGAACGCCATGATCCATATTTATAAGCTGGACCGTACGGACAAAAAAGCCTTTCGCGAAGCCCTTCTGCGAATCTCTCAGAAGTGGAGCCCATATCGCACCTATGCCTGTATGCACCTTTGGCGTTGGAAAGACAATAGCCCCGTGGTGAGCCCGGCAGCAAAGACGGCATCGGCCCAAGCAAAAAAACCAGCTACTCCAGCGTCAAAGACCCCCGCGACCAAATCCGCAGGCACCACCAAAGCCGCCAGCGCCACCGCCAAAAAATCTCGCCCCAAAGCTATCCCCGCAAAAAAAGCCAGCCCCCATAAATCCCGTTAACAGGTTTTTACCTACAAAAACCCCTGATTGACCGATTACCAATAGACGCGTTCCCTGGTATCTGCGTATCTCGCTATATAATCGTTAATCTTTAAAATTATAGTTGTGAGAAAATTGAAAATTTTATTTGCAGGGCTTTCCTTTTGCGCACTTGTTACGACGGTTAGCTGTAAGAAGACGACGAATAATACTACGGTAAAGCAGGACAGTGTCTTCTATTCGCCCTGGATGGCGCTGAGCATGCAGGGGTTTATCGATAACAACGGGGATACGGTCTATCTCCAGGACTTCGTGACCAAACACCTCGACCCCAGTCTTCTGACAAAGAGTCTGGTGATAGGGTATCTCGGGTATCCAAATCCTAGCGGGAATGACACGATCGCTCAGAATTCTTCGGAGTTCTCTCCTACCTTCCAGCAGATATTCCTGACCGATACGGTCGAGGTCTCTTCTCTCAATTACGACTTCAGCACGGTGAACTCGGGGTATTATTATCGTTATGTGATAGTTCCGGGTAATGTCCTGTCTACTACTTCCATCAGGAACTATAGCGAGGCGGATCTCAAAAAGATCAGCTATCCCGATCTGACCAGGGCGCTGAATACACCTGCACAGGGTACAGCCGCCAAAATAACGAACTAATTATCCGACGGGTGAAGGAAGTGTTATTGCACTTCCTTCACTTCAACATCCTCAACTACCTTGTTATGGGCATCTACTTCCCAGCGTTGAACGGAGTTGTCGCCAAAATTGCGGATAACAAAGGTCACCTTTGAAAAATCTTCAGGATCAGCCAGCCTGAATTTTTTGTCAAACTTCTTATCCGAATAATGACTCTGAAACAGCTGATTGCCCTCTGCATCCAGCACAGTCAGGCTAAAATGACTGCCGGTCACGTTGTTGTATACGACGTGAAATAAATATTCCCCGTCTTTCCCCGCAATGTATTTTATCTCCGCGGTGCTTGTGCTGGTATTACCCCTGGTCCCACCGCCATCAGCGCGATTGCCGCCATTCGCCATACTCAGCAAGCTTGCGCCCGCCAGCAAAAGAGTGAAAAGAATGAATTTCATCCGCACATAATTATTTCTCAATGGTCGGATGGAACCTCGCTGTTCATACCCCTGTGTGTTAAAATTTGTCATGCTCGGTTTCATAAAAATGTGTTTTTAATTATTAAAGTTTTTTTACAGCGATCTCCTGTACAAAACGGCTGTTGACATTGACCTCAAAAGTCTTCACCACATCAGCCTCCTTGCCATTGCGGATGACAAAAACGACCCTGTCCTTATCAGCCTTAGGCAGCCTGAACTGCTTATAGAAAGTTTTTTCGTTGAAAATGTTCTGGTATAATTGGTTGCCGTCCTGATCTTTGACGATAACCTGGAACTTGCTGCCCTCGGGATTGGCGTAAGAGACATTGAACATGATCAGGTCATCCTGTGTACCAAGATATTTTATGGTTGCGCCCTCGCCCTGACCAGTCCCGGAGCTGATAGCTTGAGCTTGCACAGTCACGGCCATAAGAATAAGACAGGATCCTAAGATCAGCTTGCCGGATACAGCGGTAAGTAACTTCTTCATATAATGGGTTTTTAATGACTATTAAGGATATGGGGCAACCCGTTTCGGCAAGTATCGAGCGGCAGCAAAAGAGGAGAGAAGAAAATATCATTGGGGCAAAGCCGTCAGAAGGCTGGAAGACCAGTGCAGACAATCGAACGTCATAATGGAAGCAAAATCAGAATGGAAGCAAAAAAAGAGGCTTGGGACAATCGCCGGCAACAATCGGATGGCAGGCTAATAAGAGGAGAGATATACTTTTACACAGCAAAAATATATCCAAAATTGAATAATTGCAATACTTCTATATAAATTTTGTGTTAAACGGCCGTATTCTGTTTATTGTTATGTATGTCCTCATTTAAGATCTTCCATAACAGATCCTTTAATTCGACAAGCCCCTGTTGGGTCACAGAAGAAATAAAGAGATGGGGAATATTAGAGGGAAGCTCTTTGCCGATAGCTTCCTTTAATTCATTATCCAGCATGTCGCTCTTGCTGATCGCAATGATGAACCGTTTGTGCAACAGCTCAGGATTGTATTTCTCCAGCTCATTGACCAAAACCCGGAATTCCTCTCCATGATTATTGCTGTCGGCGGGGATCAGGAATAAAAGGACCGGGTTTCTTTCAATATGCCGAAGGAAACGATGCCCGAGCCCCTTCCCTTCCGCCGCACCCTCGATGATACCCGGCAGATCGGCCATGCAAAAAGACTGGCCATCGCGATACTCTACCATTCCAAGCTGAGGGGTCAGGGTGGTAAAGGCATAATCGGCAATTTTTGGCCTGGCAGCAGTAATGACAGAGAGTAGGGTGGACTTGCCGGCATTCGGGAATCCTACCAATCCTACATCAGCCAGAACCTTCAGTTCCAGCACTTTCCATCCTTCAACGCCAGGAAGCCCCGGCTGGGCATGCTCCGGCGCCTGGTTGGTTGGAGTGGCGAACATGGCATTTCCCTGACCGCCTCTGCCGCCTTTTAACCAGATCATCTCCTGACCGTCTTCCAGTATTTCAGCTTCGACCTTTCCTGTCTCCTCATCCCTTGCAATGGTGCCCAGCGGTACTTCGATGATAATATCCTTACCCGTACGGCCTGAGCAGTTGTTGCCGCTGCCGTTCTCGCCATTCTCCGCCAGTACATTCTTGTAGTATCGCAGGTGTAACAGAGTCCACAAATGCTTGCTGCCCTTCAGGATAATATGCGCGCCACGACCACCGTTGCCACCATCGGGCCCGGCCATGTCATTGAATTTTGTGTGCGCAAAATGCTTGCTCCCGGCGCCGCCGTGCCCCGTTCTGCAAAAGATCCTGATCTGGTCTACAAAGTTTGATTTCTCCACTACAACTAAATTTATCTCGTAACACAATGATTTTCAAAGCCACCTCAGAATCCGGCCTTCGGATTCAGCCTGCAAAGATACTTCTTAATGCGTCAGCTTTGGAAATTGAGTCTGTTCATAAATTTCGGTAAGAGAAATGGCAACTCCGGCCGCCCCGATCAATAAATTCTCCTCCAGCTGACTATATCTTTGCAGCCCCCATCCCTTATCGGCATTTTTAACAAATTGCTCCACAAGAACAGATCTTGAATCGATCAGCACATATTCCCTAAGGGTAGACAGTCCTTTATATAAGCCGAATTTCTGACCACGGTCATACTCTTTAGTTGACGGAGACAACACTTCTATGATGACCGAGGGGTTCATCAGGTTGAACTCGTCATTGTCACGGGTAACGGGCTCGCCGCAAACAATAGAAAGATCAGGATAGGTAAACAGGTCATTGGCTTCTACATAAATACGCATATCGCTGCCCAAAACCTTGCATGGACTGTTTTTGAGTTTTGGATGCAGATGGCCTATCAGATTGGAGGTAATAATATTATGATCCATCTTTGTTCCGGACATTAAAAAGATCTCACCGTTATAATATTCGTGCTTTTCTATGGAGCCGGCCTCCATCTGCAAATAATCCTCTATAGTATACTGACGCTTTCCATAACCGGCGACAGGCTCCTCCACCTTGCTTTCATCATGCCGTATCTCCTGCCACGGACGATAATTCACTCCTGCTTCATCGGGGACCTTTTCCACTGCTTCCCCTCTTGTCAACGGCTCACATGCCTTCCAACCCCCATACATATCCCCCGGCAAAGCCTGATAAATGGCCGTACCCTCCGTTTTCCACTGGAGCATCTCCTCACTTACGGCCTTTACTATCTTAGCCGGATTCCCAACCACCACACTTCGTCCAGGTATCTTCTCCCCGGCCTTTATAAAGCTCAGCGCCCCGACAATACATTCATCCCCCACTTCCACTCCATCCATAATGACACTGTTCATCCCCACCAGGCAATTGCGGCCTATCGTTGCCCCATGTACGATCGCACCATGACCGATATGAGCCCCTTCCTTCAGCAGGACCGTAACCCCCGGGAACATATGAATAGTACAGTTCTCCTGCACATTACACCCGTCCTCGATGATGATCTTACCCCAATCCCCCCGTAAGGCCGCCCCCGGACCTATATATACATCCTTCCCGATAACAACATTACCGGTCACAGCCGCCTGCGGGTGCACAAATGCAGAAGCATCGACCATTGGCCTATGTCCCTTGAATTCGTAAAACATAAAATTTTGATTTAAAGAGAGACCCATTCTCCCACGACTGGCACGCCGCAGCCATATATCATTCCCCAACCCGTGCACGCCGCAGCCATTTATCATCCCTCCGACCGATGCACGCTGCAATTATATATCACTCCCCCGACCCATGCACGCCGCAACAATATATTATTCCCCCTTGAAAACCGGAGCCCGTTTGTCTAAAAAGGCTTTCACACCTTCTGCATAATCTTTCGTCTGAGCCGCCTTTTGCTGCAGCTCATCTTCCAGTAAAAGTTGCTCCTCCAGCGAGTTGCTGACAGAATAATTCAACGCATGTTTGGTCAACGCCAACGCCTTCGTCGGCATCCCCCCCAAAGTTACGACAAGCCCCCTGGAATTTTCCAAAAATCCCTCATCCTCCATCACTTTATAGATCATCCCCATCCTCTCCGCTTCCTCCGCCTTGATCCTGTCCCCCAGCATAGCTATCGCCGCCGCTTTTTGAAAGCCTATCAGCCGTGGCAGAAACCAGGTACCACCACTGTCAGGTATCAATCCGATCTTTGAAAAGGCCTGGATAAAACTCGCCGATCGCGTCGCAACGACAATATCGCAGCACAGCGCAATATTTGCTCCCGCTCCGGCAGCCACCCCATTCACCGCCGCCACCACAGGCTTGGGCAGATTACGGATCCGGGTAATGATAGGATTGTATTGCTCGCTGAGTATTTTAGCCATACCCGGCCCCTCCGGGTCGACGACTTCCGACAGGTCCTGCCCTGCCGAAAAAGCCTTGCCTGCTCCCGTAAGATAGACGGCCCGCACCTCGTGCAGACTTGCACATTCATCAAGCCGGTTCTGCAGCAGCAGGGCCATTTCCCGCGTAAAAGCATTCAGCTTATCCGGTCTGTTCAGTGTAATGAAAGCAATTTGATCTTTGATCTCAAATAAGATGGATGGCATATGAAAATTGATTTATACTGGCCGCATCCGCGATCAGTGACACTTGAAATAGTCGAAGGGCTCCCTGCAATCCTCACAGCGATACAAAGACTTACACGCCGTACTGCCAAACTCGCTGATCAGTGTCGTATGATAAGAGTTGCAATGCGGACAGGCCACAGCCTCCTCCCGGTGAAATAAAGCCGGATGACATACCTGCTGCGAAGGCAGAGGCGGAGCGATCCCATACCCTTTTAGCTTTTCCTTTCCCCGCTCACTCATCCAGTCCGTGGTCCATGCCGGTGACAATATAGTTGTGAGCTTTACATTTTTGTAGCCGTTCTGCAACAACACCATCCGGATATTCATTCGGATCACATCCATGGCAGGACAACCACTATAGGTCGGAGTTAGTACGATCTCCAGGGTAGGAGCCGCCTCCATCACAGGTACGTTGCCCTGCGCCGAAACCCGGGTCCTCTCTCCGGCCTTCTCAGCCACTGACGCCTCGACCCCGGTCCCCGCGTCTCCAACCCGGACCTCCCGGATAATACCCAGGTCGACAACAGAGAGTACCGGCACTTCCGGATCATTCACCTGCTCTAACAAAGACCATATTTGTGCTGTATTTACCATTCGCAACCCGGATAAGCCCTTTGCAAAAATTGCATCTCCGCAAGCAGATATCCCAGGTGCTCGGTATGCCGGCCCTGTTTACCACCGGTCTGCCCCCATGCGGACACCGGCCTCTTAAGACGCGCCTGCTGAAAGACTGCTTCAACCCTTTCTTCCCACTGCGGCCGGATAGCCGTCAGGTCTGCAGCGATCCCTTTTTCAGCCAGCGCCTTTTCATAGTCCGCCGCCACGAAGAGCTCGTCCGTAAACTTCCACAGCTGGTCCAGCGCCTCCTTCATACGTCTGTGGCTTTCTTCCGTTCCGTCGCCCAGCCGTATCACCCACTCACTGCTCCATCGAAGATGATAGGTCACTTCCTTATAAGATTTTTCAGCGATAGCAGCCAGCTCCCTATCCCTGCTCTGCTGCAAAGATTGATAAAAATAATACTGATAGGCGCTGAAAAAGAACAGTCGCAAAATCGTTTTTGCCCAATCCCCGTTGTCCTGTTCAACCAGCAGACAGTTCCGGTAATCCCAGGCATCCCGCAGATACGCCAGCGTATCCTCCGTCACCCCGGCCACTCCCGCACTACCCGCCGCCGCACCACGCCCGCTGCCCGCACCCGCCGCTTCACCCAAACCCATTACCCCCGCCCCCAAAGCCTCCGCGCCGCTAACCGCCGCAACACCCTCCCCCTCATTACTCAATCGCGCCGCATACTGGTAAAAATTTCTCGCCTGCCCGATCAGGTCCAGCGCAATATTCGACAGCGCTATATCCTGCTCAAGGATCGGTCCATGTCCCGTCCATTCACTATTGCGATGCCCCAGCACCAGCGCATTGTCCGCGAGATGTAAGGTATAATCTATAAGCGTTTGTTGCTCCATCTTACATATGGGTTAATTCATCCGGCAGCTGATAAAAAGTCGGATGACGGTATATCTTATCATTTGCCGGATCATAAAAAGAAGCAGCTTCATCCGGATTCGAAGCATGCACATATTTGCTTTCCACTACCCAGATGCTGATACCTTCCATTCGACGCGTATAGACATCCCTGGCATTCTCGATAGCCATCGCCGCATCGACAGCATGCAAACTGCCAACGTGTTTATGATCCAGGCCCTGCTTGCTTCGGATAAATATTTCCCAGAGTGGCCAGCTGCTCCGGCTTTCAGTATTTTGATCTTTCATATTGATAAAATTTTATGCAGCCTCATGACCCCGCTTCCGCCATTTTCTGCGCATGGGCCATCGCAGCCTCCCGAACCCAGGCCCCGTCAGCATGCGCCTGCACCCGCGCCGCCAGCCTTTCTTTATTACAAGGACCGTTGCCATTGATGACATTGCGAAACTCCTCCCAGTCGATCGCCCCGAAATCATAATGCTGCCTCCCTTCATTCCATCTCAGATCGGTATCAGGCAGACGCATCCCCAGCAGTTTCACCTGCTCGGCACTGACGTCGATAAATTTCTGCCGCAGCTCGTCATTCGAGAAACGTTTGATCTTCCATCGCATACTTTGCTCCGAATTAGGCGAAGCATCATCGCTGGGACCAAACATCATGACCGAAGGCCACCACCAACGGTCTATAGCATCCTGGCACATCCGCCGCTGCGCCTCGCTGCCGCGACTCAGAACCAGCAGGATCTCAAAACCCTGCCGCTGATGAAAACTCTCCTCTTTGCAGATCCGCACCATCGCCCGCGCATACGGACCATAAGAGGCACGGCACAAAGGTACCTGGTTCATAATAGCAGCCCCATCGACCAGCCAGCCGATAGCACCCATGTCAGCCCATGTCAGCGTTGGATAATTGAAGATCGAAGAATACTTTGCTTTCCCGTTGTGTAGCTGCGCTATCATCTCATCCCGGCTCGTGCCCAGCGTCTCGGCAGCAGAATATAAATAAAGGCCATGCCCGGCTTCATCCTGCACCTTGGCGATAAGAGTTGCCTTCCGCTTCAGGGAGGGCGCCCTCGTGATCCAGTTGGCTTCCGGCAGCATCCCCACGATCTCACTGTGCGCATGCTGCGAGATCTGCCGGACCAGTGTCTTGCGGTATGCATCCGGCATCCAGTCCCTCGGTTCGATACGGATATCCTGATCGACCTTGTCCTGAAATATTTCTTCAACTTTTTCGACCTCGGAAAGAGTCATACGGCTTTCGTTTGCCAACAAAGATACTTTTTTTGTCCTAAGCTAACAAGCGTTAGTTTTTGTCCCTGAACTAAGTTTTCCCGTATTTAAAATGTTTAAATAACTTTGGCGCGAGGAAACTTATCCGCGGCGAACAGCGGAGCAACGAACGACTGATTCTTATGGAGCACGACCCTAACGCCACTGATTCTTGCCCACCAGAACTACTGGAACTCATTTCAGCCGGAGATCAGGCTGCATTCAGGAAACTCTATGCCCTTTATTATAAACGCCTCTTTCATTTCGCACTTGCCCTGGTAAAGATCCGCGAATCGGCAGAGGAAATTGTGGAAGATGTATTTGTACGCATCTGGCAACAGAGGGAAACGCTTCATACCATCAGGAACCTACGCGTTTACTTATATACCGCTACAAAAAATTCCTCCCTCAATTATTTATCCCAAAAGGCCCGCCAAAGCATCACCGAACCCTTTGACCATATTCATGTCGGACTCAACGACTCTGCCATTACTCCCGAACAGATCCTCATCACCGCCGAGATCCATCAAAAGATCCAAAAG
>Ga0310811_10005733_pt1 | contig 15776 bp, 15 predicted proteins | sample YCmetagenome_FD_207642 | JGI IMG/M metagenome (GOLD analysis project Ga0310811, IMG submission 207642) | Soil microbial communities from experimental microcosm in Duke University, North Carolina, United States - YC | ecosystem: Engineered > Artificial ecosystem > Soil microcosm > Unclassified ...
GCTGCCCGCATCATGCGCGAAGGCATCACCACCACGGAAGTACAGGCTTTCCTCACTGCCGCGCATCGAAAACTCGGCTCCGAGGGCGATCCGCCGTTCAACGCGGTGCTGTTCGGCGAGGCGACGGCGTATCCGCATGGCGTGCCGTATCCGCAAGTACTGAAGGACGGCGACATGATCCTGATCGACACCGGCGCGCCGGTCGATGGCTATCTCTCCGACATCACGCGCTCCTACGTGTTCGGCGAACCGAGCAAACGCCAGCGCGACGTCTGGAATCTGGAGAAGGAAGCGCAGGCCGCGGGCTTCGCTGCCGCCAGACCCGGCAACCGCTGTGAGGATATCGACATCGCCGCCCGCGGCGTCATCAACGGCGCCGGCTTCGGCCCCGGCTACGCCACGCCTGGCCTGCCGCATCGCACCGGCCACGGTATCGGCCTCGACGTGCATGAATGGCCCTATCTCGTGAAGGGCGACCGGACCGTGCTGAAGCCCGGCATGACCTTCTCGAACGAACCGACCATCTGCATTTACGGTGAATTCGGCGTGCGCCTCGAGGACCACATGGTCATCACCGAAACCGGCGCCCGCTGGTTCACCCAGCCGGCGCATTCGGTCGACGATCCCTTCGGGCTGGAGAAGTAGGCGTGGGGAAGGCGTTGGTTATGCGAACCGGTATTCACTTCGCTCGAAAACGCGCTAACGCTCCAGGATCTTTTCGCGATCGAACAGTTCCTGCGTGGCCGGTCCATTGACCGGATTCTTGATGATGCGAAGCTGCGCGCCGGCGCCGACGATCTCGAAATATATCTTGTCGTCCCTGGCCTCTTCCCGCCAGCGGCCGGGCTCATCCGCCCAGATCACCTGATTGCCGTCCAGGCGGCAGTGATAGGCCCACACGAAGTTGTCGAACGGGCGGGCATAGGTCAGCGCCACGACGCCATCGGAGGCCGCCGTTGCCTGGAACAACTTGAGGTCGCGCCCGGTGATCGCCGCGATCGCCGTCCGGCAAATCGCCCTTGCGTCGAACGCCGGCTCGGCCGAGGCGGGTGACAAAGCCGCCATCGATATCGCGACCGCGAGCCATGGCCGAAAGCAAGCCATCGTCACACCTCGTTGCTTCAAATGTCGAATCCACCGGGACGCCCCGGCAACTCTGAGCAATATACGCCCCGAGCTCCCCTGATGTTGAGCCGGATCAAACGAAATTCGCGCCGCCATGGCGTCGGGCCCGGCGTAGTGTCCGACCAGCGATTGGGATGCCCGCAATCCTCAGCCGAATTTGATGATCATTTTGCCGAGCGCCGAGCGCGACTGCATGGTCTTGAAGGCGTCGCGGAAATTCTCGAACGGCACGACCTTGCCGACCACGGGGCTCAACTGGCCGCAGCCAAGCCAGCCGAACAATTGTGCGATCAGGCGCCCATGGGTTTCCGGCTCGCGCCGCTCGATCTGGGCGAGATCGACGCCGAGCAGGGCGCCGCCCTTGAGCAGCGGAAGGTTGAACGCCAGCGCCGGAATGGTGCCGGAGGCAAAACCTACCACGAGATGCCGCCCGCGCCAGGCAATCGAGCGAAACGCCTGCAACGCAACTTCGCCGCCGACGGGATCGAAGATCACATCGGGACCGTTGCCGCCGGTCAGCGCCTTCAGCGTGTCGCGCCAATCGGCCTTGGTGTAGTCGATCGTCTCATCGGCGCCATACCGGACCGCGAAGTCGCGCTTCTCCGCCGTCGATGCGGCGGCAATGACCCGCGCGCCCAAGAGCTTGCCGAGCTGGACGGCGGCAATGCCGACGCCGCCGGCGGCGCCCAGCACCAGCAGGATTTCACCTTCCCGAAGTTCGGCGCGTGCGCTCAGCGCATAAAGTCCGGTCAGATAATTCGCCTGGAACGAGGCGCCGGCCTCTAACGCAACATCCGGCGGCAAAGGTTTCAGTGCGGCGGCTGGCACTGCGATGTATTCGGCGAGCGCGCCGGAACGGGTCATGCCGATCACGGATGCGCCGGGCTTGAAGGCGCTGACATCATCGGCGGTGGCGTCGACGGTGCCGGCGAATTCCGTACCCGGCACGAAGGGCAGCGGATCCTTGGTCTGATACCGTCCCTGCACCTTCAGCCCGTCGACGAAACCGACCGCCGCGGCACCGATTTTTACGCGCACCTGGCCGGCCGCGAGTCCGGGCAGGGGCATCTCCTTGATGGAGATACCGTCGATCGAATCGTAATTCTCGACCACCACTGCCTTCATGCAATTCTTCTCCGCGCCGTGCTGCAAGCGGGCATCCCGCCGTGTTTATAAATTCGCCTGGACAACGCTACTCGGCCGCCTGTGCCTGCCGGTCGATTTGCGCGGCGCCGGCCTTGATCAGGGGAATGAGGTCGCGTCCGATCGCGACCGTGTCGTGCGGGTTTTCAAATCCGCGCAACAGGAACGAGTGGATGCCGAGCCGGTAATATTCCAGCACCGCGGCGGCAATCTGCTCCGGCGTGCCGACCAGGCACGAGGTATTGCCCGGCGCGCCGGTAGCGCGTGCGATCCCCATCCACAACCGCTCGTCATGAACATCACCGCGCGCCGCATAGCCGAGCAAGCGCTCGGCGGAATTGTTGGTTGGTTTCGGCGCTTCGCCGGTCTTGCGTTCGACGTCGGCCAGAAGAGCGTGCGCCTTGTCCCAGGCCGCGCCCTCGGTTTCCGCCATGATCGGGCGCAGCGACATGTTGAAATCGGCGCGTCGCCCGAACGCCGCCGCGCGGCGACGGAAGTCGTCGACGCGGGCACGGGTTTCGGCCAGCGGCTCGCCGAAGATCGCGAACACGTCGCAATGTTCGGCACCCATCTTCAGCGCGCCATCCGACGAGCCGCCGAAGAACAGGCGTGGATAGGGCTGCTGATAAGGCTTGATATCGGAATACGCGCCCTCGACGCGGTAAAACTCGCCGTGGTGGTTGAACGGGCTGTCGCTGGTCCAGATCCGGCGGATGACATCGAGATATTCGCCGGCGCGCCGGTAGCGATCGTCCTTGGGCAGGAAGTCGCCCTCGCTGGCCTGATCCGCATCGCTGGTGCCGGCGATGACGTGCAGCGACATCCGGCCCTGGGTGAGCTGGTCGAAGGTGGCGATCTGCCGCGCCGCGAGCGCAGGCGCCACCGAGCCCGGACGGTGCGCGATCAGGAACTTGATCCGCTCGGTATGGTCGGCGGCATAGAGCGCGATCGCAAAACCTTCGGCCGCGGAAGCGTAATAGCCGACCAGAACGGAATCGTAGTTCCACTGCTCATGCAGCCGGGTAAAGTCGATCACCCATTCGCGCGATATCTTGCCCTTGATCAGGTGAACCGCGACACCTTCCATCCGGGTGCCGATCATACCGATGACCCTTGCTGGCATGGCCGTTTCCTCGAGGCTCAATTCCTTCTCCAAATGAAACGCGCAACAACAGCGGATTGCAAGCGTTTAGCGGCTCGAAAGCCTTGCCAGTCCGGCAACCAGGCTATCGGGAGATGGGACGCCGCGCGCGCCGCGCGGTCGACTTCATGAATTAGATGAGGGGTCGGATGGGACGAGAAGCTTGAGCGCAGACAGCCATACGCTTCGGAGCAGCGCTGCCGGCGAAGCCGTCGGCGTCGCCGATTCACGACAAGACGCTGGCGCTCGCCGTGAACTTGTTCGTCTGGGAAGGGTTTCGCGAGCTTGGCGTCTGGTCGAAGCCATCGCTGAGCTATCGCGTGCACATCGGCTGAGACAGGTTGCGGGCGCCGCGCCCGATATTTCCGCAGGCCTTCTGCTGGAATGGCCCTTGCTTCCACCAATCCCGGCTGCAATGGATATGACCGAGCCCGTTTCCGCAGTTACCGAGAGAAGAGATCGATGAGCCAATTGATAGTCCATGCCGGCGACTTCACCTTCCGGGCCCGTTTCGAGGAGCAGTTGGCGCCGAGGACGGTGGCAGCGTTTCGCAAGGCGATGCCGTTCGAAAGCCAGGCGATCCATGTCCGCTGGAGCGGCGAGGGGGTCTGGATGCCGCTCGGCGATCTCGATTTCGGGGTTACTTACGAAAACCACACCAGCTATCCCGCGCCCGGCCAGATCATCCTCTATCCCGGCGGCATCAGCGAGACCGAGATCCTGCTGGCCTATGGCGGCGTGCACTTCGCCAGCAAGATGGGCCAGCTCGCCGGCAACCATTTCATCACCCTGACCTCGGGGCTGGAGAATTTGGCCGCGTTCGGCAAGACCGTGCTGTGGAAGGGTGCGCAAAAAATCCGTTTCGAGGAAGTCTAGGTGAGCGAGCCCTTCTACCCCCGCGACCTCCGCGGCTACGGCCGCAATCCGCCCGACCCGAAATGGCCAGGCGGTGCGCGGGTCGCCGTGCAGTTCGTGGTCAACTTCGAAGAGGGCGGCGAGAACAACATCCTGCATGGCGACCCTGCCTCGGAAGCGTTTCTCTCGGATGTGCTGGGCGCGCAGCCCCGGCCGGGCCAGCGCCACGCCAGTATCGAATCGATGTTCGAATATGGCTCGCGTGCCGGCTTCTGGCGGCTGTGGCGGATGTTCACCGCGCGCAGGATCCCGGTTACCGTGTTCGGTGTCGCGACCGCGCTGAAGCGCAATCCCGAAGTGGTCGCCGCCATGAACGAGGCCGGCTGGGACATCGCCAGCCACAGCCTGAAATGGATCGAGCACAAGGACATGTCGGAAACGGAGGAGCGGGCCGAGATCGCGGAAGCGATCCGCGTCCACACCGAGGCGACCGGACAACGCCCCCTCGGCTGGTACACCGGCCGCTGTTCGATCAACACGGTGCGGCTGGTGATGGAAGCCGGCGGTTTCCTGTATTCCTGCGACTCCTATGCCGACGATCTGCCGTACTGGATCAAGGGGCCCGCCGGCCCGCATCTCATCATTCCCTACACCCTCGACGCCAACGACATGCGCTTTATCAATGCGCAGGGGTTCGGCGGCGGCGATGAGTTCTTCACCTATCTGAAGGACAGTTTCGACGTGCTCTACGCCGAGGGCGCGACCTCACCGAAGATGATGTCGATCGGCCTGCATTGCCGGCTCGTCGGCCGTCCGGGCCGCGCCGCGTCGCTGATGCGCTTTCTCGATTACGTCCAAAACCACGAGCGCGTCTGGGTGCCGACGCGGCTGCAGATCGCGCAGCACTGGCACGCCAACCTCTCCCACCTTGCCGAAAACGCGGCTGACACCGGTCAGGACGCGCGAATGTGACTTGACCTGGATCAACAGGGTTTGTCTGCTTCGATGCGCTGATGCCAAGACGTTCGATAAGCAAGGAGATTTGAGATGCGCATTCCAGCTTTGGCGATTTTGGCGACATTTGCGGTTTTGACGGCCGCTCCGGCCATGGCCCAGACCTATGGCGGGAACGCTCCGATCTGCCTGCACAAGTGGTTCTGGGGCGGAGGCAGCACCTATTACTGCGAATATGCCTCGATCGCCCAGTGCCAGGCGACGGCAGCGGGCCTCCCGGCTACGTGCGATGCAAATCCGTATTTCGCAAGCGCCCAAACCCCCCGGGGAGCCTATCGGGCGCCGCGTAACGCCTACTAGCGCGATCGCCGCCCCGTCGAACGTCTGTCAAATGTCGATCTTCAATACCTGATCGTCAGTGCCCCGCCATGTGCCGCCCGATCTCGGTGAGATCGGCGTCGCTGGCGCGGGCCTCGTGGACGAATTCGCCGTGGAACATCACCACCAGACGGTCCGACAATTCGAGCAATTCGTCGAGGTCTTCGCTGACCAACAGCACCGCCGCGCCGCGGTTTCGCGCTGCCATGATCTCGGCGTGGATCTGGGCGACGGCGGCGAAATCGAGACCGAAGCAGGGATTGGCGGCGATCAGCACCTCGACTTCGCCGCCGAGCTCGCGCGCCAGCACCGCGCGCTGCACATTGCCGCCGGATAATGCTGCAATCGGCGTATCCGGCGTGCGGGTCTTGATCTTGTAGCGTCCGATCTTGCGTTCGGCGTCCTTGCGAAACGCCGGGCGGTTGAGCCACCAGCCGCTCGAGGCAAACGGCGCCCGGTCGAATTCGCGGAAGGCGATATTGTCGGCGACGCTCATGCCACCAACGCAGGCGTTCTTCAGCGGCTCCTCGGGCAGCAGCGACATCTTGTGCCGGCGCATCTCCTCGCGGCTCGCTGAATAGAGATCGCCGCGGATCCGGATTTCGCCGCTTTCGGCCTCGCGCTGGCCGGCGAGCACTTCCACCAGCTGGCGCTGGCCATTGCCGGAGACGCCGGCGATGCCGACGATCTCGCCGCCGCGAACGCTGAGTGACACGTCATGAACCGCGACCGCGCCGGCATCGTCGCGCGCGCTCAGCTTGCTCAGTTCAAGCCGCGCCTCGCCGAGTTGGCCGACGCGCGGCGGTTGCACCGTCAATTCCTCGGCGCCGATCATCATGCGCGCCATGCTGTCGGGGGTGAGGTCGGCCACCTTGCCGCTGCCGGCAAGCTTGCCGCGGCGCAGGATCGTGACCTCGTCGGCGAACGCCATCACCTCGCGGAATTTGTGGGTGATCATCAGGATGGTGAGCCCGCCGTTGATCACCATGTCGCGCAACATTCCCAACACTTCATCGGCTTCGCCGGGTGTCAGCACCGAGGTCGGCTCGTCGAGGATAAGGAAGCGCCGTTTCAGATAGAGCTGCTTCAGGATCTCGCACTTTTGGCGCTCGCCGGCGGAAATGTCGGAAACCCTTGCGTTGAGCGGTACCTTGAACGGCATCCGCGCCAAAAACGTTTCGAGCTCCTTCTTCTCCCTGGCCCAGTCCACCACGACAGGCACGTTATCGCGCGCCAGCACCAGGTTTTCCGCCACCGTCATTGCCGGCACCAGCGTAAAATGCTGGTAGACCATACCGAGCCCCAGCGCGTGCGCGTCCTTCGGGTTGGCAATCGCCTGCTGGCGGCCGCCGACCAGGATGTCGCCCTCGGTCGCATGGTAATAGCCCATGATGCATTTTACGAGCGTGCTTTTTCCGGCGCCATTTTCACCGAGCAGCGCATGGAACGAACCCGGGCGCACCTTGAGTTCGACATTGTCGAGCGCAAGGAAGTCGCCAAACTTCATGGTCACCGCGATCGCATCGACGCCGAGCGGGCCGCTCGGTAGCGGGGTTTCGCCGATGATCATGGTCATGCCAGTGCCCCGATCAGGGCCGTTGACGTCGCGACCGCGCCGAACACGCCGCCCTGCATCTTGATCATCTTCAGCGCATGTTCGTGGTTGCTCTTGTCGGTCGCCGCACAGCAATCCTCGATCAGTACGCATTCGAAGCCGCGGTCGTTGGCCTCCCGCATCGTGGTGTGGACGCAGACGTCGGTGGTGATGCCGGTCAGCACGATGTTGGCGATGCCGCGCAGCCGCAGCATCAATTCCAGGTCGGTGGCGCAGAACGAGCCCTTGCCGGGCTTGTCGATGACAGGCTCGCCGGGCAGCGGCGCCAGATCGGGGATGATCTCCCAGCCGGCCTCGCCGCGCACCAGCACGCGGCCGCACGGGCCGGGATCGCCGATGCCGGCGCCGATCTGTCGCGAGCGCCACTGCTTGTTGGCGGGCAGATCCGTCAGATCGGGGCGATGGCCCTCGCGGGTGTGGATGATGTGGTAACCTTGGGAGCGCATCACCGCGAGCAGTTTCTTGATCGGTTCGATCGGGGCGCGGGTCAGCGAGAGGTCATAGCCCATCTTGTCGACATAGCCGCCGACGCCGCAGAAGTCGGTCTGCATGTCGATGACGATGAGCGCGGTGTTGTCCGGGCGCAAATCGCCATTGTAGGGCCAGGCATAGGGTTCGGATTTGATATAGCGCTCGGGCATAACACGTTCTCGTCTATCGGGTGATGGACAACTCCGCCGGCGCGCCGGTCAGCGTGTGCTTCGGCGAACAGGTGATGATCATGATTGCCAGCGTCAGGATATAGGGTGCGGCGTTGAACAGATGATAGCCGGAGGTGACGCCGACCGATTGCAGCGCCGGTCCGAGCGCCGCGGCGCCGCCAAACGCCAGCGACGCCCACAGGCACAGCATCGGGTCCCAGCGCGCAAAGATCACCAGCGCCACGGCGGTAATGCCCTGGCCCGAGGAGAGGCCCTCGTTCCAGCTGCCGGGATAGAACAGCGACAGGAACGAGCCGCCGATCCCGGCGAGGAAGCCGCCGATCATGGTGGCGCGCAGCCGGATCAGCAGCACGGAATAGCCCATGGCGCGCGCGGCGTCCGAGCTTTCGCCGGCGGTGCGGATCAACAGGCCCCAGCGCGTGGTGCGGAATGCCCAGAACAATATCGGCGCGATCGCGACCCCGATCAGGAACAGCACGTTGATGCGCAGCGCGGCGCGAACCTGGGGGATATCGCTCCACCAGCCGAAATCGATTGCGGGCAATCGCGGCGCGGTCGGCTCGATCAGCGGCTTGCCGAGATAGAAGGCGAGCCCGGTTCCGAACAGCATCAGCGCGATGCCGACCGCGACGTCGTTCACCCTTGGCAGCGAACAGATGCCCGCATGCAGCGCGCCGAGCAACGCGCCGGTGAAGCCTGCGGCGAGCACGCCGAGCCAGGGCGAACCACTGAGATAGGAAATCCCGTAGGCGCTCATCGCGCCCATCACCAGCGTGCCCTCGAGGCCGAGATTGATGCGGCCGGAACGCTCGGTGATGCACTCGCCCAAGCTTACGAACAGAAACGGCGTCGAGACACGGATGGCGCCGCCGAACACCGCGAGCGGAACGGTCCAGAGTCCGATCGAGCCATCCGCCATATCAGGATTTTCCCTTCAGGAAGCCGATGCGGCCGTACAACGCGTCACTCGCCAGCACGAACACGAAGATGATCCCTTGCAGCACCAGCACCGAGGCGTCGGGCAGTCCGAGCCGGCGCTGCAACAGGCCGCCGCTGGCGCTGATGCCGCCGAGCAGGATCGCAACGGGAATGATGGCGAGTGGGTTCTGCCGCGCCAGGAAAGCAACCAGAATGCCGGTGAAGCCGTAGCCGGCGGCGAGGTTGGCGTTGGTACGGCCCTGCACGGCCGCGACCTCGATCATGCCGGCAAGCCCTGCCGCGCCGCCGGCGAGGAAACAGATGGTCAGGATCAGTTTGCCGACGCTTAAGCCGACGATCTTCGCCGCGCGGACGTTGCCGCCGGCGATGCGGGCGGCGAAGCCAAACACGGTGTGATAGATCAGGATGTAGGACGCAAGCGCCACAACGAGGCCGAACACCAGCCCCCAATGCACGTCGGTGCCGGGAATGCTGCCGATCATGTTGGCGGCGCCGATTTCCCGCGTCGACGGCTTGTTGAGGCTTGCCGGATCCTTCATCGGGCCCTCGACCAGATGGTTGAGGATCGCCAGGCCGATATAGACCAACAGCAAACTCGAGATGGTCTCGTTGACGCCGCGATACTGCCGCATCGCGCCCGCGAGCGTGATCCACACGCCGCCGCCGATCACCCCGGCGAACACCATCGCGATTTGCACGACAAAAGGCGGCGCCCACGGCATCGCCAGCGCCACCGATGTGGCCGACAGAGCCCCGATCAAGAGCGCGCCTTCGCCGCCGATAATGACCATGCCGAGTTGCGCGGGGAGAGCCGTGCACAGTGCGGTCAGGATCAACGGGGCCGCGCGGGTCAGCGTGTTCTGCCAGGAGAACCAGGTGCCGAACGCGCCCTGGTACATGTAGAAATAAAGATCGAGCGGGTTTTTGCCGAACAGGGCCACGAAAACCCCGAACACCGCGAGCGCGCCGACCAGCGCCGCGCCCGGGATCAGGACGTATTCGATGCTTGCGCCGTAGCGTTGGAGGAAACCCGAATCGGCGGCCGGAGCAACCCCGGCCGCCTCACCCGAATCCGCCGCTTCAACTGTCACGAAGTCGCTCCGAGCACGCCTTCGACCAGGTAATCCATCTTCTCGAGCTCGGGATCGGTCTGGCCGCGATCGGTGCCAGATGTGATCGCCGCCTTGCCCTTGTTGTCCATGATCGGGCCCTTGAAGATGGTGTAGCCGCCCGCCATCAGCTTGGCCTTGACGTCGTCGGCGTGCTTGCGGGCTTCCGCCGAGACCGCTTCGCCATAGGGCGAGCACTTGACGATCTCTTCCTTCAGGCCGCCGCGATAGAAGTTCGGAATGGTCTCTCCGGCCATGATCATTTTCACGAACTTCGGATACAGCGCTTCCCAGTTCCACTCCGCGCCGGTGAGGTAGGCCTTCGGCGCCAGCGGCGACTGGTTGACGTGATAGCCGCACACCATCGCGCCGCGGCGCGCCGCATTCTCGACCATGGTCTTGGGGCCGTCGACGTGACAGGTGAGCACGTCGATGCCCTGGTCGATCAGGCTGTTGGTGGCTTCAGCCTCCTTGACCGGCATCGACCAGTCGCCGGTGAAGATCACCTGCGTGGTCGCCTTCGGATTGGCCAGTCTGGCGCCGAGCGTAAACGCGTTGATGTTGCGCAGCACCTGCGGGATCGGTTTTGCCGCGACGAAGCCGAGCTTGCCGCTCTTGGTGGAGTGGCCGGCGACGATTCCCGAAATATACTGGGCCTCGTCGATATAGCCGAAATAGCTGCCGGCGTTCTTCGGATCCTTGTCGCTCCACAGCCCGCCGCAATGTTCGAACCGCAGTTTCGGAAACTTGGTCGCCATCTTGAGGACGTGGGGGTTGTAGTAGCCGAACGAGGTCGGAAACAGCAGCGCGGCGCCGTCGAGGTTGATCATGGATTCGATCGTCTTTTCGACCGCGTCGGTCTCCGCGACCTTCTCTTCCTCGACCACCTTGAGGCCGGCGATCTTCTTCAGCGCCGCCGCGCCCTGCGCATGCGCCTGGTTGTAGCCGTAGTCGTCGCGCGAGCCGACATAGATGAAGCCGATGGTGGTGTCGGCGGCTAGCGCCGCGCGCCCGCCGAAGGTGGTCCCGAGCGCCATCGCGGCGCTTCCCTGCAACAGATGCCGTCGTGAAATCCTGCCAAAATCCATTTGCCTGCTCCCTCCGGCGGTGGACCGCCCATTATTTCGCAGCCGCGCCGGCACGGCGGGGCCTGGGAACAATGTCGCAAGCTTCATGCCAGAGGCCGTCCGGCGGGCACTGGCATTCAAGATATTGAATATGTTTCGCTATTTGTTCGAAAGGGCGGCCCGTTTAAATCGCGCGCATGAATCGCGTGCTTAATTTTTAGGCGACGTTATCTCCTTGTATGCAAGGCTGTTAAGCAATTGGTAGCTCACTGCCCGCCGCCTGGGCGCTGGACTCGGCGGGTGGCGCCGGCGTCTCATCCGCGGGCATTGAACCTGTATCGATCGGGGCTTGCCCGAAACGGCGCAGTGCTTCACTGGAAAAGCATGAGCAAGACGGTAGCCTCTCCCGAGACGAAACGGTCGGCGCTCGGCGCTGAAATCGTCGGCCGGATCCACCAGCTCGGAGCCATTTCCGCGACGCCGGCGCAACTGACGCGGATCTTCCTTTCCCCCGAGCACCGTAGCGCCGCCGATCGCATTCTGGTCTGGATGCGCGAGGCCGGCATGGCCGCGCATCTCGATGCGATCGGCAATGTCTGCGGGCGCTATGAAGGCGATCGTCCCGGCCTGCCGTGCCTAATGCTGGGCTCGCATTACGACACCGTGCGCGACGCCGGCAAATGGGACGGCCCGCTCGGATTGTTCACCGCGATCGCCTGCGTCGCCGACCTGAACCGGCGCGGGCGGCGGCTGCCGTTCGCGGTCGAGGTCATCGGTTTCGCCGACGAGGAGGGCGTGCGGTTTTCCTCCACGCTGCTCGGCAGCCGTGCGGTCGCCGGCACCTTCGATGAAAAGCTGCTCGACGCGCGCGACCGTGCCGGCATCGCGATGCGCGATGCGATGGTCGAGTTCGGCCTCGATCCCGCTCGGATCGGCGCCGCTGTGCGCACGCGCGGCGAATTGCTGGCCTATGTCGAACTTCACATTGAGCAGGGGCCGGTGCTGGAACAGAACAATCTTCCCCTCGGTGTGGTCACGGTGATATCGGGCGCGACGCGACTGGCTGCGAAATTGACCGGCATGGCGGGACACGCCGGCACCGTGCCGATGGCGCTGCGCCGCGATGCGCTGGCGGGTGCGGCCGAATCCATCGCGGCGGTCGAGGAATTCTGCAAGAACGACGCGGCCGGCCTCGTCGGCACCGTCGGCTACATCGATGCAAAGCCCGGCGCCACCAACGTGATCCCGGGACTGGTGTCGTTCACGCTCGACATCCGCGCGCCAGCCGATTCGCACCGCAAGATGGCCGTGGCCGACATCGTGCGCCGCATCGAGGTGATCGCCAAACGCCGCGGCCTCGCGCTGCAACTCGACGTCACCCACGAAAACCGCTCCGTGCCCTGCGCGCCCTGGCTGAAGGCGCAGGTCGCGGAAGCCGTCGCCGCGGAAGGTTTCCCGGTGTTCGAACTGCCGAGCGGGGCAGGCCATGATGGCATGGCGATGATCGACATATCGGACGTCGCCATGCTGTTCGTTCGCTGCCGCGGCGGCATCAGCCACCATCCCGACGAGCATGTCGAGACTGATGATGCGGACGCAGGGGCAAGAGTGCTGCTGCGGCTGGTTGAGAATTTCAGGGCGAGGGAGTGAGTAGGGCCGTGAAAAAGTAGCCGGCGTCATTGCGAGGAGCACTTGCGACGAAGCATCCATCCTTTCTTCGTGTAGCACGATGGATTGCTTCGCTTCGCTCGCAATGACGCTGGTAGAGCGCACCGAAACTCCATCGCCTGCAGGAGGTGGGGTTCGCTGCGCTCTACCCACCCTACTGCCCGATCGAAAAAAGTAGGCTTTAGCCCCGTCTCGCGTTAGAATTTGGCGTGGCCCGCTCGCCTTTCCCAGGAGGTTCGGACATGGCACGGCAGCTTTTTCTTGCGATCGCTCTCGTCGGCACCGGCGTGCTCCTCAACACATCGGCAGGGGCAACGATAGCCTATCGATGTGAGGATCGCGCCGCAAATTGCGTGGGCAGATGTGCCAACTTCACCGGCGGCGCCGGTGACGTCGGCGGGCATCAGAACAAGTGCATGCTCACTTGCAATCGCCGGGTGATCAGCTGTCTGATACGCGCGACGCAATGATCCGCCAGCGGGAAATCCCGCCAACGGCGAATATTGATTGACCTAGGTCAATGGTTGGCGGCCGGTGGGATCCCACCTTGGCAGGCAAATGTCCGGCCGTTTCGACAGTCCTTTGTCATCTTCGCGATCGTGAGCGCGGTTCGCCGATGGCGTCGGCGCGCGCCGTTGATTGTACGCGACGTTGCAGCGCCGGAGTGACCACCTCACGTTGGGAGGAATACATGGCGGTTCTCGGCAAGATAAGCCACACCACCACTTACCGGTATGCAAAGCCCGTGACCTTCGGTACGCACCGGGCCATGTTCCTGCCAAGGCGCGGCGCGTCGGCCCGTCTCCTCAGCTGGTCGGCCAGAACCAGCATTCCCTCGAAAATTCACTGGACCACCGATCCCCGCTCCAACACCGTAACGGTGATGGAATTCAGCGAGCCCGGCAGCGAACTGACATTTACCTTCGAGGTTCGCGGCGTTTATTACGGCGTAAAAGGGATCGAGGCGTTTCCGCTGGAATCCCGGGCCGAGGAAATTCCGGTGCAATACACTCCCGACGAGTGGACCGATCTTTCCGGTTATCTGCGCCCCCATTCCGAGGATCCGGACGCGAGCCTGGCCGCCTGGACCAAGAGTTTCGTCGCCGGTGACCGCGATCAAACCATCGACGTCTTGCGCCGGATCCTGAGCACGTTTCGCGACAGCTTCAGCTATCGTGCGCGCGACGCCGAAGGAACCCAGACGCCTGGCGAAACCCTGCGCATGAAATCCGGCACCTGCCGGGATTATGCCTGGCTGATGATCGAGGTATTGCGCCGGCTCGGGTTCGCCTCCCGCTTCGTCACCGGTTACCTTTATGATGGGGCGCTGGACGGCGGTGCGGTTGGCATGAGCGGATCCGGCGCAACCCACGCCTGGCTGCAGGTGTTTCTCCCAGGCGCCGGCTGGCTGGATTACGACCCGACCAACCAGATCAGTGCCGGCTTTGATTTGATCCCGGTGGCGGTCGCCCGACATCCGGGTCAGGCGATCCCGTTGGCAGGCTCCTGGTTTGGCGATGCGAATGACTATCTGGGCATGACGGTCAACGTCGCCGTGCACAAGATCGGGGAGGCCGCCGATTCGCCCGAGGAAGAACGAGCCTAGCTCGTGCTCGTAGTAGAGCGTAGCGAAACCCTCACCTGCAGGTGTGGTGGTTTCGCCTCGTCCTACACACCCTGCGGTTCCGGCTGACCGAGGCGCCCGAACGCCTGCGAAAACCGCGTCGCCAGCAGGCAGACGGCGAAAACGAAGGCGAGCGTGATGCCGAGCCAGATTCCGGTGCCGCCGAGGCCGAGCGCGAATCCGAACAGGCCGGCGCCGCCGAGGCCGACGCCCCAATAGCCGAGCATGACCAGCCACAACACCGCGTTGGCGTCGCGCAGGCCGCGCAGGATGCTGGCCATGACGATGACGAGCCCCGACATCAGTTGCGTGATCGCGCAGAAGCGGAAGAATCCGCGTGCCGTCTCCACCACCGCCTCGCTGCCGCCCGAGCGCGACCACAGCGCGAGCCGGACCAGGCTGTCGGAATTCGTGACCAGCAGCGCGCCGATCGCAATCGACAGGATGCTCCCGACCACGAGCGAAACCACGACCGCATGCTTCAGCGCCACGACTTCGCGCTGGCCGAGCAGGAACGCCACGCGCGCCATCGCCGCCGATGATAGGCCGATCGGCATCATCAGCGCGATGTTGAGCCACAGCAGGACAATGCCGTGGGCTGCGAGCTCGACCTTGCCGAAATAACCCATCAGCAGGCTGGAGCCGGTGAACAGCAGGGTTTCGGTGAAGAAGATCGCGCCGACGGGAATCCCGAGCGAGAGCACCTCCCGGACCGCCAGCCGCGCCTTGCGATCCAGCAACCCGTTCGGGATGCGCTTCGATCGCCACATCGCAACAGCGAGCAGAAGGAACGTCAGGCCGTTCGTCAGCGAGATCACGGCGCCGATCACGGTGAGGCCTTCGGGCCCGCTGCCGGCAAACAGCAGGTTGCAGGCCAGATTGAAGGCGATGCCGGTGATGATGACCGGATTGAGCCATTTGAGGTCGTTTGCCGCGATCAGGCAAAACCGCGCCGCGAGGCCGAGCATGGCGGGCAGATAGCCGGGCAAAAGTGCCACGACGTAACGCCGGGAGAGGGCGACGAGTCCGGGATCCTGCCCGCTATGGGCGAGAAACCAGGGGACGGCGGCCATGATCGCGGTGGCGGCGATGCCCATCACGGCTGCGATCACCAGGACACCACGGATAGCGCCAATCGCTGCCGCGTCGTCGCCGGCGCCAATGCCGGCGCCTGCCAGTGGAACGACGCCTTGCAGCACCCCGATCGTGGTGATGAACAGGAGCAGGCCGATGCTGCCGACCAGGCTGCCGCAGGCCAGCTCATCGACGCCGAGGCGTCCGGTCATGCTCGTCGTGATGAACGGTATCGCGATCTGAAGCAGCTGATTGAACGCGAGCGTGACGCCCGAACGCCCGAGATGACCTGCCTCCTGCCGCCACAATGTCTGGCGGGGCGGCGTGGGACTTTGCATTGTCGAAATTCCTCACCAGACCTGATTGACGATACTGTAGCACGATAGTGCTGCGCTTGATCTGGATTGCGCTTTTGTTGCCCT
>Ga0310811_10005734_pt1 | contig 15775 bp, 15 predicted proteins | sample YCmetagenome_FD_207642 | JGI IMG/M metagenome (GOLD analysis project Ga0310811, IMG submission 207642) | Soil microbial communities from experimental microcosm in Duke University, North Carolina, United States - YC | ecosystem: Engineered > Artificial ecosystem > Soil microcosm > Unclassified ...
CTCGGGGCGCTGTGTCTCGCCCTCTCCCTGCTGGCGGCGCTGTCCGGGGTGTGGCCGGCATCGCCGCCGCCCGCGGCCCGCGCCCAGGCGGTGGACGTCTTCCTCAATGTGACGGGTGGCGGCACGCGCAAGCTCAACATCGCGGTGCCGGAGTTCACCGTCACGAGCGGAACCGACACGGCCGGCAATGCCAAGATGCTGGCGACGGTGGCCGGCAACGACCTCACCTTCTCCGGCCAGTTCAGCGTCGTCGCCGCCACCGGCGCCATCCCCGCCAACAATCCCGAGGCGCTGCAGCGGTCCTGGACGGAGTTCGCCGCGGCCGGTGCGCACGCGCTCGTGCACGGCCTGCTGGCGCAGCGCGGTGATCGGGCCGAGGTGGAGATGCGGCTCTACAGCCTGATCACGCCCGACAACCGCCTCATCGCGACGAAGAAGTTCGACCTGCCGATGGCCCAGGTGCGACGGCTCGGCCACAAGGTGGCCGACGAGATCGTGATGCAGTTCACCGGCGAGCCCGGCATCGCCGACACCAAGCTCGCCTACGTCGTGGGACCGTCCGGCTCCAAGGAGATCGTGATGGCCGACTACGACGGCGCCGGCGCCACGCCGGTGACGCGCAACGGCTCCATCAACCTGATGCCGGTGTGGAGCCCGGACGCCCGCTCGCTCGCCTACGTCTCCTATCAGCAGGGCTATCCCGATCTCTTCCGCAAGTTCCCCTTCGAGCGGCTGCCCGATCAGCGGCTGGCCGCGTTCGCCGGCATCAACTCGTCGCCGTCCTTCAGCCCCGACGGGCGCAGCCTGGCCATGACCCTGAGCAAGGACGGCAACCCGGAGATCTACGTCCTAAGCCTGGCCAGCGGCGCCATGCGACGCCTCACCCGCCACGCCGGCATCGACACCGAGCCGACGTGGTCGCCGAACGGCCGGCAGATCGCGTTCATCTCCGACCGGGCCGGCGCCCCCCACGTCTACGTGATGGACGATCAGGGCGCCAACGTGCGCCAGCTCACCTCGGGGGGCTTCCACACCCAGCCGCGCTGGTCCCCGCGGGGCGACACGATCGCCTACACGCAGCGGGCGGGGGTACACGACATCTGGGTCATCGACGTCGACGGCTCGAACCCCCGCCGGGTGACGAGCGGCGGCGACAACCAGGGGCCGACGTGGGCGCCGAGCGGCCGCCATCTCGCGTTCCAGTCCAACCGGCTCGGCCGGTGGCAGATCTTCGCGACGCTCACCGACGGGTCGGCCACCACGCAGCTCACGAAGGGAACCAGCGACAATACAAGTCCTTCGTGGTCGCCGCGCCTGCCGTGATAGGCTTTTTCCTGCTGCAGGCAGCGTTCAGGCGCCGGTTCAGAAAAGGAGGCGACATGCTTAGCCGCTGTACCCATGTGACGATTGCGTCGTTGCTGGTTCTCGGTGTGCTCGCGGCCGGATGCGCGAAGCGTCCCGCGACCACCCAGGCGGCGGCCCCCGCACCGACCGGCCAGACGACGACGAGTCCGGGCTCGGGCGGCTCTCAGCCCGCCACGCTGGCCCCGGGTGGTACGGGCGGCGGCACCACCGCGTTGGCACCGAGCTCGGGAGGCACGGCCACTCCTGCCGAGCGGCCCAACCCATCGGAGTTCCGGGCGGACGACAACCTGAAGGACGTCTTCTTCGACTTCGACAAGTACGACATCCGGCCGGGCGACGCCAAGGTGCTGGACAGCAACGCCAGCTGGCTGAAGTCGAACCCCAATCACCTGGTCCTCATCGAGGGTCACTGCGACGAGCGCGGCACCAACGAGTACAACCTCGCTCTCGGCGAACGCCGCGCGAAGTCGACGATGAACTACCTCGTCTCCCAGGGTGTCCAGGCCAGTCGCATCACGATCATCAGCTACGGTGAGGAGCGCCCCGTTTGCACGCAGAAGAACGAAGAGTGCTGGGCGAAGAACCGTCGCGCGCACTTCCTCGTCAAGGCGCGCTAGCATCCGCTGAGCTCCCGGCGAGGCGGCTCGGCCGCCTCGCCGGTGCGTTACCCGCCGTTGGGCTGGTCTTCCTCGCCGGTTGTGCCAGCGTCGCCGACGTCACCGGGACCGCCACCCAGCAGGATCTGGTCGAGCTGCGTGGCGAGATCGCCGCGGCCCAGCAGGCGGCCCAGCGCGCGCGCAGCGAAGCCGAGACCGCCGCGCTCCGCGCGGTGGACGCGCGGCTGCGCACCCAGGGGGGCGAGAGCGAGCGCCAGCTCACGGCGCTCACCCGCCGGCTCGACGGTCTCACTGCCTCGCTGACCGAGCTGACCTCGCGCTTCGACGAGCTGTCGTCGCGCCTCGACGCGCTCGGCCGTCAGCTACGCAGCAGCGGCGGCACGAGCGGCGGTAGCACGGCGGCACCGGTGCCGCCGCGAGTGGCGACGCCCGCTCAGCCTCCTGCCCCCGCCACCCCGAGCGTGTCGCCGGGACTCGGCACGCCGCCTCCGACGGCCGTGCCGGCGCCAAGCGCGGCCGCGCCACCCGCCGCGGCGGCGCCGGCGCCGGGAGTCGGCGCGCGCCCGTCGACGAACGCGCTGCAGCCGCAGGACATCTACCAGGCGGCGTACATCGACTTCAGCAAGGGCAGCTACGATCTGGCGATGGCGGGCTTCCGCGAGTTCCTGCGTCGCTTCCCCGATCACCAGCTGGCCGGCAACGCGCAGTACTGGATCGGCGAGAGCTACTTCAGCATGGCCCGCACCAGCACCAACGCCGGTCAGGCCGACAAGGCCAAGGGCGAGCTCGAGCAGGCGGTGCAGGAGTACCGGAAGGTGCTCGCGAACTATCCGCGTGGTGAGAAAGCGCCGACCGCGATCTACAAGGAAGCTCTGGCGCTGATCGATCTCAAGCAGCCCGCCCTGGCCCAGCAGCGGCTGGAGTACCTGGTGGCCACCTTCCCGCAGGCCGAGGAAACGCCGATGGCCCGCGAGCGGCTGGCCGCGATCAAGCCGCGGTAGTCGTCACTCCTTGTCGAGGCCGAAGACCCACACGACCGCGACGTCCTGCTCCGGCGTGGAGTAGACCATCACGGTGCCGCCCGGATCCTCGGTGCTGGCCGACGTGACGAGCACACCGGCGTCAGCCAGCATCGCCGGCCCGGGCATCCATTCCCAGACGCCGATCGACGTGAGCAGCACTGCCGCCAGCGCCCCGCCGAGAGCCCAGCGGGGCCGCCAGGCTGCCGACAGGTGCCACCACGGATGCTCGACGGAAACGGGTCGGAGACTGCGTCCGTCCTCGATGCCGCGGACCACACCCTGCCAGAAGCCGGTCCAGTCGGGCGCGGTCGGCGTGAGCGTGCTCCGGAGCATGCCGCGAAGCCGGCGGATCTCGTCGGCTTCGTGCTGGCAGCGGCGGCAGGTCTCGAGATGACGGGCGGTGGACTGGGCCTGGCCCGGATCCAGCGCACCATCCAGGTATGCTCCGATGCGGCGCCGGGTCAGGTAGCAGGTAAGCACGCTCGTTGGACGGCACCCCCCTCCTGGTTATTCTGACCCCCGGATGATACCCGAACGATCTGTCACGATCCCCTCTCCCGAGGGCTTCACCCTGGAGGGAGGTTTGTCCGCACCGTCTGGTTCGACGCTCGGCGTGGTCGTCTGCCATCCTCATCCGCGCTACGGGGGCGACATGGACAGCCACGTCGTTGTCACCGCGGCGGAGGCGTCCCGCCGCCACGGCCTGGCCACGCTTCGCTTCAATTTCCGGGGAGTCGGAGCCTCGGGAGGAGCCTGGGACGAAGGCCATGGTGAGCAGGCGGACGTGAGGGCAGCCATCGCCTACCTTCGAGAGCAGCTCCAGCCCCCCCGCCGCGTAGCACTGGCTGGCTATTCATTCGGAGCCGCGATGGCCGCCATGGTCGCGGCCGGCGGGGAGTCGCTGTCAGGGCTGGCGCTCATCGCCCCGCCCCTGGCGGCTCCGAGCTGGCGCTCACCGGGCCGCCTCGGAGCGGTTGGCCCGGTCGTCGTCGTGGCGGGAGACCGGGACGCCTACTGTCCCCACGACGCCCTGACGGCGCTCGAGGGTGCCCTTCCCGAGGCAAGAGTGACCGTGATCCCCCATGCCGATCACTTCTTCGGGGGCGCGAGTGATGCGCTCGCCGACGCGATCGAAGGCTGGGCCAGGACGCTGAGGAGCTGACGTCCGAGCCGCGTCAGACGCGCGGCAGGTGGCTCGGCGTGGCGGTGCCCGCCGACAGGATCACGCGCAAACCCTCCTCGACCGTGAGGCCCGTGAAGATGACGTCGCTGCGGGGTACCACCACCACGTCGCCCAGGTAGAGGTTGTTGGTCGGCACGAACACCGTCACCATCTCGCCCTTGCCCACCGGCGATTCCAGGGTGAGCTCGCTGGTCACGAAGGCAAAGGCCCAGGTGCCTTCCCGCGGGTGCTGCACCAGCACCACGGCCTTGAAGGAGCCACGGCGCTCCGGCGAGAAGGAGTCGATCAGCATCTTGATGGACGGGTAGAGCAGCCGGAAGACCGGGACCCGGTGTAGCACCTTGTCGCCGAAGGACAGCACGCGGCGCCCGACGACGTTGCGGGCGACGATGCCCATCAGCAGGATGATCGAGACCGCGGTGAGGAAGCCGAGGCCCCAGCCCGACACCGGACGGCCGAGCAGCCGGCCGTAGATCGGCGCGAAGCGGTCGTCGATCCAGCTCCAGAAGATCCAGAGGATCCACGCCGTGGCGATCGCCGGCACGGTCACGAAGAACCCGGCGATGAAGCGAACCTTCAGCCAGTTCTTCACCGCGATCGCTCACTCATGGGGACCCCGATCATGACACCGATAGACCTCGATCGCAAAACCGTGCCCCCCACATCCGCGTTCCCACCCGAGCCCGCCGCTCCAGACGGTGATCGACGGGGGCCAATACCCATCGCGAAGAGCCAGCGCGAGTGGCCACGGCGCGGCCAGTGTTCGGCGAGCGGCAGGCAGTCCCGGAGCCAGCTTCGGGCCCGGGAAGGTCAGATCGCGGACGCGTCGATGAGGTCGGTGAGGTTGTTGACGTTCACCCAGCCACCGCGGGTGTACACGACGGTGATCGGATGCCCCTGCGCCATGACGCGCGTGAGCAGGTCGGAGAGCCGGGCGCGCGGCAGCGAGCCGTCGGCCCGCGCCACCGCGATCGCCTCGCGCAGCCAGCCGCCACCAGAGGCGCCCAGGTGCAGCAAGCCGATCCACGCCCCGTGGCTCTCGCTCGCGGGCACCCCGTCGCCGATCGCGCCGAGCTGCACCGGCTCGAAGCTGAAGCGACCGGCGTCGGCGCGAGCACCCCGCACGCGATCGGCCACCTCCTGCCCGGCCAGCGCGCTGTCGACGGACAGCGTGATGCCGTCGCCCGCCTCCTCGAGCAGCGCCTGCACGATGTGCCGCTTGACCACGATGTCGCCGAACGCCAGCACGGTGCCGGCCCCCAGGGCCGTCTCGGCAAGCGCCAGCGAGTAGGCCTCACCGGTCGTCGCGAACTCCGCGTTGTCGACGAAGCGAGCGCCCGCCACGTTCACCGCCTCGGCGCGGTAGCCGCGCACGACGGTGACGTTGCGACAACCGAAGTGGCCGAGGTCCTCGAGCAGGCGAGCCAGGATCGGCCGGCCCTGCACCTTGAGCATGGCCTTGGGCACGGCCGCGTTGAGCCCGCCGAAGTCCGCGCCGGCGCCGGCCGCCAGCACGACCGCCGACAAGGTCACGTCGCGCGCCACCGGAAGGTAGCGACGCTCGGCCTGCTCCAGCTCCTCATCGCCCTGCAGGCGGAAGACCTCGGGCAGCGGCGCCACCTGCGGCTCGATCTCCAGCAGGGTCTCGTCCCGCTGCAGGCGCCGCGCGGTGTCCTGCATGGCACCGATCGCGGCCCGCAGCAGGTGATTGGCCCACACCACCACGCTCACGCCGCGCGCGCGATACTCCGCCGTCGGCGTGCGCCAGTACTTGGTCGGCACCAGCACCACCGGCGCCCGGTTCGCCCACTCGTCGAGGAACGCGAAGATCTCGGCCGCGCTCGACTGGCGGCTGTGGATCAGGATCGCGTCGGCGCCCGACCGGTGATAGGCCTCGGCGCGGCGGATGGCCTCGGCCAGGCCCCAGCCGGCGATCAGCGCCTCGATGCGGGCCACGAGCACGAAGTCCGGATCGTGCTGGCTGTCCTTGCCGGCCTTGATCTTGCCGCAAAACTCCTCGATGTCGGCCAGCGGCTGCTGCTCGGAGCGCAGGAACGAGTTGGTCTTCGGGAACAGCTTGTCCTCGATGGTGACACCGGCCACGCCGGCCTGCTCCAGCTTGCGCACGAGCCGCCGCATGTTGTTGAAGTTGCCGTAGCCGGTGTCGCCATCGACGAGCACCGGCACCGGGCTGGCCGCATCGGCCATGAAGCCGACGTGATCGACCACCTGCGACCACGACAGCTCGTTGTTGTCCCGCACGCCGAACGACGCCGACATGGTGAGACCGCTGGCCCACACGCCCTCGAAGCCGGCCTCGGCGGCGATGCGCGCCGAGAGACCGTCGTGCGCTTCCATCAGGAACGTGATCTCCGAACGCGTCACCAGTCGGCGCAGCCGCGACGTCGCTTGCACGTCAACCTCCGTGGACGGCCGTCCGGAACCGATCCCGGAGCACTGCCGGCGTGTAGGGTATGCGGGGCACGTCCGCCTCTTCCGTCGTCACCTTCACGAGCACGAAGTGCGGGCCCGCCGTGGCGAGCGCCTCGCGCAGCGCCGCCTCCAGCGAGACCGGATCGGTCACCGCCACCGCGCTCGCGAATCCCGCCGCGGCCGCCATGCGGTCGAGACGCACGCCGCTGGAGAGCGAGGCCTGGTTGCCGGTGGACCCGTAGACCTCGTTGTCGAACACCAGGTGGACGAAGTTGGCGGGATGCTGGGTGGCGATCATGGCCAGGATCCCGAGGTTCATCAGGAGATTTCCGTCGCCGTCGAAGACGATCGAGCGGCGCCGCGGCTGGGTAAGCGCCACGCCCAGGCCGATGGCCGGCGCCAGGCCCATCGAACCGATCATGTAGAAGCTCTGCGGCCGATCGGCCAGCGAAAAGCTCTCGCGACAGATGTAGCCGTTGGCGTGCGCGACCGGATCGTCGCCGATCGCCTTGAGCGCGATGCCCAGCGCGGTGAGCCGCGGCATGCTGGCCGGGGGCAGCGGGCTCGGCGGTGCCGGGGGCGGCACCACGCGCGAGCCCAACGCGGCCCCCGCGCCCGGGGAGTGCACGGCGCCGGTCTCGACGACCTTCGGCGGCACCAGCAGCGCTACCGGGGACCGGCGCGCGTCCATCTCCGTCGCCGCCCAGGCCAGATCGGCGTCGAGCGAGTCGGCGGCCAGCACGCGATGGGGGATGCCGAGCAGCTCGAGGAGCTTCGGCGAGATCTCGCCGGTGAGAATGTGCTCGGGCGCGTCCTTGCCCCCGAAGCCGCGCCAGGTGACGACGAGCAGCACCGGCAGGCCGTACATGAGCGAGAGCGAGGCCAGCGCATTGAGGCTCGTGCCGAGCCCCGAGTTCTGCATGAGCACGACGGGCCGCCGCCCGCCGAACCACGCTCCGGCCGCGACGCCGACCGCCGCGTCCTCCCGTACGGCCGCCACGTAGGGCGCGCGCTCGCCGCGCTCCAGGATGGCGATGAGGTCCTCGATCAGCGAGCACGGCACACCGGTGAAGAAGTCGAAGCCGTGCTGGGCCAGGCGATCGGCGAAGGTGCGACCGGAGATCATCGAGCCCTCAGGAGGTGACGCTGCGCCCGCCGCCCATGGTGCGGAGGAAATCCCCCAGCGAGGCGAACCGCATGAACGGGTTGTGACGCTTCTCGTCGCCGATGGTCGAGGCGGGGCCGCCGTAGTTGTGGCCCGGGAAGAGCACGGTATCGTCGGGTAGCGCGCTCAGCCGCTGCGTCAGCGAGTAGTACATCTCCTTGGGATCGCTGCCCGGCAGGTCCGTGCGCCCGCACGAGCCGATGAAGAGCGTGTCGCCGGAGATGAGCTGGCCGTCGACCAGGAAGCACTGCGAGCCCGGGGTGTGTCCGGGCGTGTGCAGGAAGGTGAGCCGGAGCCGGCCGACCTCCAGGGTGTCGTGGTTGTCGACCTTGACGAGGTCCGAGCCCAGCCCGGGCAGGAACTCCCGCTCGGCCTTGTGGACGTAGACCTTGGCTGGAATCCGTCCCAGCAGCTCCTCCACCCCGGGAATCCGGCCCGGCATGCCCCAGGAGGCCAGGCTGCCGCCGACGTGGTCCTGGTGGGTGTGCGTGACCAGCGCCCCGGTGATCGTCATGTCGTCGGCGGCCGCCGTGTCCAGGATCGCGTCGATTTCCCAGGCGGGATCGACCACCACGCACTGGCGGGCGACCGGGTCGCCGATCAGGTAGACGAAGTTCTGCATCGGTCCGAGCTCGAGCTGCTTGAGGTACAGGCCGGCCTGGTCGGGCACGGGGGTCATGCTACTCCTCCCCTCAGGGCTGCGCTACAATGCGAGCTACTGAACGACGGTTCAGTCAGCACGGGCCGACCAGCCATCTGACCAGCGAGGAGCACGACGATGTCCACCACGAGCCAGCAGCAGGCGGCACGCCGCGTGTCCTACCAGCTCGAGACGCTCTGGGACTATGACTACGAGCCCACCCACCCGGAGCTCGAGACACTCTACGAGACTGCGAAGAAGAACCAGTGGAACGGCTCGACGGCCATCGACTGGAGCCGGCCCGTCGGCTCGGACGGCCCCGTGCTGAACGTGCAGGTCGCGTTCTCCGGCACCAACTTCTTCAGCCGGCTCACGCCCGAGGAACAGAAGGAGATCGAGATCCGGGTGTCGGCCTGGCGGCTCAGCCAGTTCCTGCACGGCGAGCAGGGCGCGCTGGTGGTGTGCGGACAGCTCGTCAACTCGATCCCCGAGCTCGACGCCAAGCTCTACGCCTCCACCCAGGTGGTCGACGAGGGCCGGCACGTCGAGGTCTTCGAGCGCTACGTCAAGAAGCTGCACAAGATCTATCCTGTCGATCCGCTCCTCAAGGCCGTGCTCGACGAGATCCTGGCGACCAACCTCTGGGAGCTGAAGCTGCTCGGCATGCAGATGATCGTGGAGGGTCTCGCCATCGCGGCCTTCAACGTGATGCGCCGGCAGACCGCCGACGCGACCCTCGGCCAGCTCCTCGACTACGTGCTGCAGGACGAGGGACGGCACGTCAACTTCGGCTACTTCGCGCTGCGCCGGTCCATCCCCGACATGGAGCCGGAGAAGCGCGCGTACCTGGAGGACTTCACCTTCAAGGTCTGCGACCTCATGTACGCGCGCGACGAGCGCACCGGCTTCCGCTCCATCCAGGACGTGTGGAACGAGATGGGCTGGGACGGTGAGAAGATCTGGCGTGAGACGATCAAGACCTCACAGACCACGAAGGCCTTCAACAGCTTCCTGTTCCAGGAAAACCTGATGCCCCGCCTCGTGCGCCTCGGCCTGATCTCCGAGCGCATCGCCCCCAAGTACCGCGAGATCGGCCTGATGAGCTAGCCGGCCGCGGAAAACGGCCCATCTGCGCCCGGTGGCGCGTGACAGAGGAGCGCCACGGCTCCGCCGGGGCGCGACGAACAGGTGGGGGGTTTGGGGGGCCATCTCGGGGCCCCCCATCTAATCAACCGCGAGGAACGAGTAGCCGACGCTGCGAAGCTCCTCGTCGACGCTGGTGCGGGTACGGCGATCGCGGCGGCGGCGGTCGGGATGTGTGCCGTTGAGCGAGCGGCGTCGCTCCCCTCCCCGGCGGTCCCAGATGACTTCCACGTTCTCGGCGTCGGCGAAGGTCTGGCTCAGGTAGCGGTAGAGGTCGGCCCGTTCCCTGGCCACGATGAAGAGCTCGCGCCGCATTTGGCAGGAGAATCTACCGCATTTCACCCCTTAAAGTCGTCGGGGACTTTGGGCGCGGGCCCCAGCGTGCGGCTCTCCACGCTGTAGACGGCGGGCTGCGCCGTCGTCCGCACGTAGGCGAGATCGCCCTCACGCTTGCCCACCTGCACCGTGGCGATCTCGCCACCGTCACCCTTGAACATCGTGACCTCCAGTGACGGCGCATCGAGACCGTAGCGGGCCGGCTCCTGTCCCTCGGGGGCGGCAACGTCCTTGAAGCGCAGGCCGCGGAGCGCATAGAGCAGGTCGTCGACCTTCTGGGTGTTGGCCGCGCCCTTGGCGGGCTCGACCACGCGCCACTCCGTCTCGCCGGAGCGCTCGACCACCATCGTCTGGCCACCGGCCTTGATCCGGACGCGCTTGACGTCGCGAGGCTCGAGGCCGGCGACGATGCGCCGGTCACGCAGGTCCGTCGCCGAGCGGCCGAGATCCGTCAGCGCCTTGGCGTCGACCAGGGTCACCGGCCCCTTGCCGGCCACCGCCGCGTAGGCGCTGGCCGCGCCGCCCCGCGTCTCCTTGGAAGAGGCGAGCAGCACGGTGGTCGTGGTCCCGGCCTGGTCGGTGAGCGCCACCTTCACCTCGGGCTTGGCCAGGTAGCGCGCGATGCCGCTGGCGTCCTCGCTGAGGAAGCCCTGGGCGCGCAGATCGGCGAGCTTGGTGAGGATCGCGCCCACCTCGACCTGATCGGCGGGTAGCGCCTGGGGTGCGACGATCTTCCACTGACCGCCATCGCGCGCGACCGTCACCGCCCCCTTGGGCCCTTCGATCTCCAGCTTCGCGACCTTGTCGCGCTCGACCTCCACCAGCGTCTTGCTGCGGAGCACCCCGACATTCTTGGGGACCTGCTTGTAGACCTCCTCGGGCAGCAGCAGCACGCTCGACTCGCCGCCGCGCATGGCGTAGACGCCCTTCCTGGCATCGTCGACCTTGCCGAGCAGCAAGGTGCGGCTGGAGCGGTCCGTGTCCTTGCCGGTGTTGATCGTGATGCGGATCGGCCGCTCCAGGCCGTAGGCATCGCGCGTGGCCGGTGCCTCGGCCACGAACTCCTTCACCTTCTGGGCCGTGAGCTTGTCGAGGAACTCGCTGACCGTCTCGTTGTCGGCGCGCAGCGCCACCGGCTTGGTGATGCGCCAGGCGTTGGGCGCGCCCTCCACGTCGATCGTCTCCTCGGGCAGGACCAGCTCGAAGCCGGAGACGTCCTTGCTCTCGAACGCCAGGATGGTGCGGTCGCGGAAGTCGGCAACCGGCTTGGTGGCGTCACGCAGCACGCTCTCGCCCAGCACGAACACCGCCGGCTTGCCGCGCTCGCGCGCGTACACCCACACGCCGGTCGGGTTCTTGGCGCCCAGCTCCAGGCCGAGGCTCTTGCCGTCCTTGAGCGTCAGGGTGAGATCGGCGGCCGGCTTGTCGAGCCCGAAGTCGGCGGGCGATTTCGGGTTCGCGTCGATCTCGCGGTCGATCTTGGCCGTGAGCACGTTGGCGAGCAGCTCGTCGACCGCCGGCCGGCTGGCCCGCGCCTTCACCGGCTCGAGCATCTGCCACGCCTCGCCGTCGCGGGAGAGCTGGACGGACTCGGCGCCGCGCCTGAGCGCCACCGCCGTCACGTCCTTGGTGTCGGCGACGAAGACGCGGCCCTTGCGGGCGGCCGCCTCCTCGCGGCCGGGCCCCCAGCGGACCTCGTACAGGTAATAGAAGCCGCCGAGGACGGCGAGCAGCAGCGCCAGGGCGGCGGTCGTCTGCCAGCGCATCGATCGCCCGCGCTACTTGATGCTGCGGCGGCGCACGACGGCGATGACGCCGGCCATCAACGCCAGCCCCGGCACGACGACGACGGGCAGCCAGAAGACAGCCTGCGCCTGCTGCGAGGTGAGGAAGACCGGCGAGGACTTGCTGTCCTTGGGCCGGATCGAGATCTGGTCTTCCTCCTCGGCCAGCCACGAGACGGTGTTCAGGAAGAAGTCCCGGTTGCTCTGCACGTTCAGGAACTGGTTCACGGCCAGGTTGGCCGTCCCGTACGCGACGATCCGGGCCTTGTCCTTGGTGGCGACGGCGGCGAGCGTGAGCGGGCCCTTCTTGTCCTCGGGATCCGGCTTGGCCTGGCCCTGCTCGAGGGCCTGACGATTCGTCTCACCCCAGGAGTCGGCGGTCGTGCGCGCCAGCGGCTGGACGGTGACGCCGGTCGGCGGCGTCTTCGGCGCCGCGATGCTGCGGGCGAGCGGGAACAGGGTCGTCATGCCCGCCATGTCGCGCGTGATCGGATGCGCCTCGTACTGCTGCACGATCGGCACCTGCGGCCCGATGCCGAACACCTGCCCGATGGGATTGAGCTCGATCACCAGGTCGTCGTCGAGCTCCAGGCCCCAGCGGCCGAGCAGCTTCTTGAAGCCCTCGGGCTGCGTCCGCTCCGGGAACGGCGGGTTCACCATCGCCAGCACCTTGCCGCCGCGTCCCAGGTAGCCGTCGATCGCGCCGATCTCGGGAGGGAAGAAGTCGCTGCGCGGCCCGGCCACGATGAGCACGGCTGCGTCGTCCGGCACCTTGGCCTGACGGGCCAGCGCCAGCGGCTTCACCTCGTAGTTGGCCTTCTCCAGCGCGTCCTTGGCCTGGCTGAACCCCGGTCGATCGGTGTTGCTCAGGTCGGACTCGCCGTGGCCCTGCAGCACGTAGATGACGCGCTTGCCCTCGCGCAGCACCTTCGCCAGACCGTTGGTGAGCTTCTCCTCCTGATCGGCGTCCTGCACCTTCTCCGTCCGGCCCTTGGCCTGCAGCACGGTGACGCCGTAGTTCTCCACACCCAGCGCGCGAGTGAGTGCGGGATCGACGTCGGGATCGACCATCTTCCAGGCGAACTTGTCGCCGGCGTAGCGCGCGTACTGCTTGAAGAGGTCCTCCACCGCGCGCTTGTTCGGCTGGTCGCTGCGATAGAAGGCGACGGCGCTGACCTTGTCCTTGAGTCCCTTCAGCATCTGGATCGTCTGGGGAGCCAGGCTGTGTCGGCGATTCTCGGTGAGGTCGAGCCGCGCATTGTGACGGAACGAGAGCGCCTCGACCACGCCGATGACGCCCAGCACGAGCACGACGGCGACCAGGGTGTTGGCGCCGTACCGGACGGTGCGCGCGCCCAGGGTGGCCTTGGGATCGCGCCAGAACGGCAGGAGCGAGAGCAGCACCAGCACCAGGCCGCCGATCACCAGCGGCCACCAGAGCCAGGCCCACTGCGCACCGATGAGCGTCCAGCCCATCCGCGCGCCGACACCCTGCACGACCGCCAGGGCGAGCAGCAGCAGCCCCACCCAGAACGCGCCCTCGGAGAGACGGTGCAGCATCAGCCCTTCCACCGGCGCGCTTCGAGCGAGCGCAGGGTGAGGAACAGCGCCAGCACCGTGAAGTCGACGTAGTAGAGGATGTCCTTCGTGTCCAGCACACCCTTGGCAAAGGTGTCGTTGTGCTCGAGGATCGACAGGTGCGTGAGGATCGTGTTGAACGGCGCCGGCGCGAAGTCGGCGGCCCAGCCGATGATCCACAGCATGAGCAGCACCGCGAAGGTGATCAGCGCCGCCACGATCTGGTTCTCGGTCAGCGACGAGGCGAACAGACCGACGGCCAGGAACAGCGCGCCCATCAGCAGGAACCCGAGGTAGCCGGCCAGCAGCGGTCCCCACTCCACCCGCGCGAAGTACGCGAGCACCGCCGGGTACACGAGCGTGCCGGCGATCATCAACCCGTAGAGCGTGAGGGCGGACAGGTACTTGCCCACCAGCACCGCGCCGTCCCGCACCGGGTAGGTGAGCAGCAGCTCGATGGTGCCCGAGCGTCGCTCCTCGGCGAACAGCCGCATGCTCACCAGCGGCAGCAGCAGCAGCAGGATGACGCTGAGGTTGCCGAAGAGCGGCCGCAGCACGCTGTCGGTGATGTTGAGGTCGCGGCCCATCTGCGGGTTCATCGCCATCTGCATCGAGGAGCGGACGTAGAAGCTGAAGATCGAGTAGAAGAAGTAGCCGGCGATGAGCAGGAAGGTCGTGAGCACCACGTACGCCACCGGCGAGGTGAAGTACAGGCGCAGCTCCTTCTTGTAGATCGGCCAGATCCTCATGGCTCGGGCGCCACCTGCGTCATCTCGTCGACCGGGCTCGGCTCGGCCGCCGTCCCCTGGTGCTCCTCGCCGGCCACGATCTTCATGAACACTTCCTCGAGCGTCATGCCCACCGGGCGCAGCTCCAGCAGCATCCAGCGCTGCTGGGCGGCGAGCTGGAAGATCTCGCCCCGCACGTCGCGGCCGCGGGCGGACTCGACGACGAAGCGGCCCGAGCCGTTGCTCTCGGGACCGGCCATCGCCTCCACGCGCACCACGCCGGGGATGGCCCGCACGCCCTCCAGCACGGCCGGGCCCGGCCCCACGATCTCGACCTCGACCCGCGCCGTCGGGAAGAACTCCTCGACGAGCCGGGCGATGGGCCCCTGGGCGACGATGGAGCCGCGGTTGATGATGACCACGCTGTCGCACACCATCGACACCTCGGGGAGGATGTGCGTGGACAGGATCACGGTGTGCTCGCCGGCCAGCGACTTGATGAGCGCGCGGATCTCCGCGATCTGCCGCGGGTCGAGCCCGATCGTGGGCTCGTCCAGGATCAGCACGTGCGGATCGCTCACGATGGCCTGGGCCAGGCCCACCCGCTGCCGGTAGCCCTTGGAGAGGTTGCGGATGAGCCGATGCTGCATCTCGGTGATGAGACAGCGGTCCATCACCTCGGCCACCCGCTTCTTGCGCGCCGAGCGCGGCACGCCCTTCACCTCGGCGACGAAGTCCAGGTACGGCGCCACCCGGAGGTCCGTGTAGAGCGGGACGTTCTCCGGCAGGTAGCCGATGCGCCGGCGCACCTCCATGGACTCGCGGAACACGTCGAAGCCGGCCACCCGGGCCGAGCCCCCCGTGGCCGGCATGAAGCAGGAGAGGATGCGCATCGTCGTCGACTTGCCGGCGCCGTTGGGGCCGAGGAAGCCGACGATCTCACCGGGGGCCACCGCGAACGAGACGTCGCGGATCGCGGTGACGGGGCCGTACTGCTTGGTCAGGTTCTGGACTTCAATCATAGCCGGGCGAACGAGTGCGTATTATACGCACCGCCCGCGATCTTGCCACCCGATCCGCTCACGAATCTAAGAGATTCTCATCGGGGCCGATCGGGCGGCGCGGTGACGACGGGCATGATCGCGACCAGCCACTCGGGGACGGCGATCATCCGGCTGGTCGCGGGATCCCAGCAGGCGTGCAGTGTGCTGCCGCTGGCGACGGCCTCCCCGGCCTCGCTGCGGATGTCGTAGCCGAAGCGGAAGCTGGCCCGGCGCCGCTCGCTCACCCAGCACCGCACCTCGAGCAGGTCGTCGAGCCGGGCCGGCCGCAGGTAGCGCACCGTCGCCTCCACCACCGGAAGGTGCACCTTCTGATCGACGTCCGACATCGGCAGCCCCTGCTGGCGCAGGAACTCGACGCGGCCGACCTCGAAGTACGTCAGGTAGTTGCCGTAGTAGACGACCTTCATGCAGTCGGTCTCTTGATAGCGCACGCGGATCTGCGTCGAGGCGATCACGAGCGGATCGCGGCCCGCGCCATCAGAGGTACTGCCCGTAGCGGATCTTTTCGACGACGCCGCGCACGCGCTTGTAGGCGTCGATCGAGACGAGCAGGTCGTCGCTGGAGACCGGCGGCGGGTCCCCGCCCGCGCCGGCCAGGTGCACCTTGGCCTCGAGCGCGCGGCGGATGATCTCGGAGATGTCGGCGCCGCTCATGCCGCCCATCACCGGGAGGATCTTCCGGTACTCGATGGGCTCGAAGAGCGCGCGCCCGGCGTT
>Ga0310811_10005735_pt1 | contig 15774 bp, 8 predicted proteins | sample YCmetagenome_FD_207642 | JGI IMG/M metagenome (GOLD analysis project Ga0310811, IMG submission 207642) | Soil microbial communities from experimental microcosm in Duke University, North Carolina, United States - YC | ecosystem: Engineered > Artificial ecosystem > Soil microcosm > Unclassified ...
CGGTGCGCAGAAACTCGCCGTGCATGGCGATAACCGCCCGTCGCTCGGTACGTGGACGTTCTCCGTCGACCAGCCCTTCAATCCGTCGAACCTCGCGTCGTTCGTGCCGGTGGCTGGATCGGTCCGTCAGTTCGCGACCGGCAACCTTGTCAAGCTCCCGACGTATACGCCGAACGTTCTGTCCAATTTCTACGTGGAAGATCAATGGAAGCCAGCGGCCGGAATCACTCTGAACCTTGGCCTCCGCTACGACTACCAGTTCCACGCATTCAACCAGGGGTTGACGCTGGACTCGAAGGATCCGAAGTACGACATCCCGCTGTTCCCGACCAGCGGCACGGCGGCGAGCCTCGCACCCCTCGTCCACTTCGACCAGCGAGGTGACAAGAACAACTTCGGTCCGCGCGTTGGCTTCGCATGGGACGTGCGGAACGACACCAAGACCGTCGTTCGCGCCGACTACGGCATCTACTACAACCCGATGAACCTGCAGATCACCTCGGCGGAACTGGCCAACTACCGCCAGCCGACGGCGATCATCACCAACCCGACGTATCCGGATCCGTACGGCGGCCGCGATCCGCTGACGTTTGTATCGACCGCGCCGCAGAACATCCAGGTGAGCGCCGACAATCTCGAGAATCTGCAATCGGCCGCCTACACCGCGGGTGTGTCGCGGGCACTCACGTCGGTGATCGCCCTGCACGTGGACGGTGTCTACAACCACATGACCAAGGTGCCGATGACGATCGACATCAACGCGCGGCCGGGCAGCTACTCTGTTGGCTCGAACGCGTTTGTCGCGACCGGTCCGCGTCCGCTGCCGCAGTTTGCGCGCGTGCTGCAGGCACAGTCGATCGGTTTCATGAACTACAAGGCGCTTCTGGTCCGCCTGGAAAAACGCCTCGAGCACAACTACATGTATCTCGTGTCGTACACGCTGTCGGGCAGCAACGGCAACGTCAACAACTCGGGTGGCACGCAGTCGGTGGTGACCGACTCGGGACGCATCAGTTCCGACGAGGGTCCGAACAACAGCGACCGACGTCACGCCTTGGTGGCCAGCGGCTCGTTCTTGTTGCCTGCTGATGTGACGCTCGGCGTCATTTTCACGGCGCGGTCCTCCATGCCGTTCAGTGCAATCGCCGGCGTCGATGTCAATGGCGACGGCAACATCACAGACTATGTGCCGGGGACGAGCCGGAACGTGTTCAACCGGGGCAACGACGCCGACAATCTCGCGCTCGTGAACGCGTGGCGCGGCATCAACGGGCTCGTACCCATCAATCCGACGTTCAGCACGAACGAGTTCTATTCGTTCGATGTTCGTGGCAGCAAGGCGATCACGTTGACCACAGGGCGGCGCGTCGAACTGATTGCGCAGGTGTTCAACCTGTTCAACCGGAAGAACATCGTCGCCGCGTGGACGACCAACGCGCTCTCGCCGGCGTTCGGGACGAGCGTCTCGGCAGCGCCGATGCGGCAGGCCGAGGTCGCGGTGCGGTTTACGTTCTAACGCGTTAAGGATCGGGGATCGGGGAGCTGAAGCTTGGGTTCTTGTTCCCCGATTCCTGATCCCCAATTCTCCGACCCCTAACCTTCGAAGACTCCTGGAATGTCATCAACTGTGAGACGAATCACGATCCTCGCCAGTGCCGCGCTTGGCGTGGCGCTGGTCATTGGCGCGACCCTTCACGCGCAAAATCCTCCCGCGCGCGGGCTGCGCTGGTCGAAGGCCGCTCCGTTTCCGGAGCCGGAAGAAGAACTCTACGGTACCGTGATCAACGGGAAGTTCTACGTCGTTGGCGGGTTCGGCTTCACTCCGCTGCCGGCAAGTGGAACGGCGACGCTGGCGCCTGCCGCGCAGGGCGGCAACGCCGGCCGCGGTGGTGGCGGGGGCGCAACCACGAACGCGGGACCTTGCTTCGGGTGCCCGCCGGCGCTCGTCTACGAATACGATCCCGGGCCCGACAAGTGGACCAAGAAGAAGAACATTCCGGTCGCCGTACACCATCAGGCACAGGCGGCGTACAACGGCAAGCTCTATATCTTCGGCGGCTGCCTGCGTCAGATCAGCGGTGAAGGCGGCACCACCAACACTTGGGAATACGACCCCGTCGCCGATTCCTACCGCGCGCTTGCGCCGCTGCCGGTCAAGCGCTGCTCGGCGATCGCCGAAACCGTCAACGGGAAGATTTATCTGATCGGCGGCCTCGAGCCGCTCGAGAACGGCACGGGGACACGTGTCACCGGACGTAACGAGATGTACGACCCGGCGACCAACACGTGGACAGAACGAAGCCCGATGCCGACGGCGCGCAACCACGCATTCTCGGGCGTGGTGAACAGCAGGATCTACGTCATCGGCGGCCGCATCGGCGCCGGCAACATCCCGGCGACGACCAACATCGACATCGTCGAGGAGTACGACCCGGCGGCCAACCTGTGGGGCGCGATCAAGGATCGCATGCCGACGGCTCGCAGCGGGGGAGGCGCGGCCACCTACAACGGGAAGATCTACGTTGGCGGAGGCGAACTGCAGAATCGTCAGCTGTCCGCCGCGTTCCGCGCGCTCGAAGCGTACGACGCGGCGAGCAACACGTGGGAGATCCTGCCGTCGATGCCAAGCTCCCGGCATGGCAATGCGATGGGCTTCATCGGCAACCGTCTGCATGTCGTCAGCGGCAAGCAGGAGGGCGGCGGTGCTGCCGACATGACCGGCAACAGCCCGCATCCGTACGCCACGGAGGCCCACGACGTGCTCGAGGTCCCGACCGGCACTCAATAAGTGGAAAAGTTAAAAAGTGGAGAAGTGGAAAAGTAAGTGTCGAAGTAGAGCCGGGCAACTTTGAACTTACTGTTCCACCTGTCCACTTCTTCCACTTTTCCTTAGATGAATTTCCTCCTTACCGCCGCCTTTTTCGCCAGCGGCGCCTCAGCACTGATCTTCGAGACGCTCTGGTTCCGCCAGGCGGGGCTGGCGTTCGGCAACAGCGTCTGGGCGTCGAGCCTCGTGCTGTCCGCGTTCATGGCGGGCCTGGCGCTGGGCAACGCGCTTGCGGCCTGGCTGGGTCCGCGCGTCGAGCATCCGATCCGCGTGTACGCGATTGCGGAAGGGGCGATCGCGGTGACCGGCATCGGCCTCGTCTACCTGTTCCCCAGCCTCGGCGTGGCGCTCGCGCCTGTGTTCCGGCCGCTGCTGGATATCCCGTGGCTTCTGAATCCGCTGCGGCTGCTTGTCGCGTTCGTTCTTCTGCTCATTCCCTCGACGGCGATGGGGATCACGCTGCCGCTGCTCGTGACGGCGATGGCGGAGGGCAGCGGGGATCCGGGATCGGGGATCCGAAGAGCTCAGCGTTCGCGAACCGCGCATTCCGACTCCCGAATCCCGGATGTGTTCGGCCGCGTGCTCGGATGGCTGTACGGCTGGAACACGGTCGGTGCCGTCGCCGGTGTGGCGATCGGTGAACCGTATCTTATCGGCGTGTATGGCGTGCGTGGAACCGCGCTCGCCGCCGGCGCGCTCAATCTCGTTGCGGCTATTGCCGCGCTCATCTGTGCGAGAACGAAGCCCGAGTCAGAGTCAGGGGGCGACTCGACTCTCGCCGAAGCGCGCGTACGTGAGTCGAGACGGCCCGTGACTCCGACTCGGAGATGGCTCGTTGCTGCTTTCCTGGCAGGCTTCGCTCTTCTCGCGCTCGAGGTGATCTGGTTTCGTTTCCTGCTGCTCTTCGTCAAAGGCCACTCCACCGCGTTCCCGGTCATGCTCGGCGTCGTGCTCGCCGGAATCGCGCTCGGAGGTCTGACGGCTTCGCTGTGGCAGCGCCTGACCGCTGGCGCCTATCGCTTTGCCGCGCCTGTCGCATTTCTCGCCGCCGGCGCGACCGTCGCCTCGTACGCGCGTTTTCCATCGGTAATTGCGCCGTTCGGCCTCTCGTCGATTGTCGAGCCCGCGGCGATTCTGCGGGTCAGCCTGCCCCTGATGCTGCCGGTGTCATTTGCCTCGGGGGTGTTTTTTCCACTCGTGGGTGCCGCTCTCCGGGGCGGCCGTACGTCTGAAATCGAAACGGCGGGCGTCCTGACCCTGGTGAACACGGTGGGCGCGGCAGCGGGGTCAATCGTCGGCGGGTTTCTCCTGCTGCCGACGCTTGGCATCGAAAGATCGATCTTCACGATCGCGCTCGTCTACGCAGGAACCGGGCTGACGCTGTTGTCGCGCCGCATCGTACCAGCGGTCGCGGGTGTCGCCTGCGTCGTTGCGCTCGCCATGTTTCCGTTCGGTCAGCTCAACGAACGCCTCATGACGATACCCGTCGAGCGCTGGGCGGAAGGCGAGCCCGAGCGGCGGCTCATCGCGGTACGTGAGGGGCTGAGCGAAACAATCGTCTTCTTTCAGCGGTTGTTCTTGGGCAAGCCGGTCAGCGACGTGATGCTGACGAACTCCTTCTCGATGTCGACGACCGGATACGGGGTGCGGCGGTATCAGAAGCTCTACGTCTGGTGGCCAGTTGCGGTGCATCCGGCGTTGAAGCGCGCACTGCTCATCGGCTACGGCGTCGGTAACACCGCGAAGGCGCTCACCGACACGGCGACGATCGATTCGATCGATCTGGTGGACCTGTCGCGCGACATTCTGTCGATGGCGCCGATCGTGTTCCCGCGCGAGCAGGATCAGCCGCTGCGTGACCGCCGTATGCACGTCCACATCGAAGACGGCCGCTATTTCCTGCAGACGGCCGATCGGCAGTTCGACCTGATCACCGGCGAGCCGCCGCCGCCCGGCATCGCCGGGGTCGAGAACCTCTACTCGCGCGAATATTTCCAGCTTCTCCGCAACCGTCTGGCTGCAGGAGGCGTGGTTACCTACTGGCTGCCGCTCGCCGATCTGAGCGACGTCAGCGCCAGAGCCATTCTGCGAGCGTTCTGCGACGTGTTCGATGACTGCTCGTTGTGGAACGGATCGGGGACGAATCTCATGATGGTTGGCGCCCGCGAGATCGCTGGCGGTGCATCGGATCAGCAGTTCCGGGCGCAATGGAGCATGCCTGCAACCGCGGCCGAGATGAAGCGGCTCGGTCTCGAGCGGCCAGAGCAGCTGGGAGCGCTGTTCATCGGCGACGCGACGTTCATTCGCGCACTGCTCGGGAATGCCCAGGCGCTGACCGACGACAGGCCCAAGATGATCGAGGCGCCGTTCTCGTCGCGCACGGCCGGCGCGGAGCTGCTGGCACAGGTGACGGACACCGGCGCCGCGCGCACGCGATTCCAGACCAGTCCACTCGTGGCGCGGCTGTGGCCGCCGGCACTCGCGGCGTCTTCGGTCCCGTACTTCGACATCCAGCATGTCGTCGACGCGCACATGTACGGCAATCTGGTCGCAGCGTCCCTCGCGCTGGAGGACGTCCACCGCATCCTGACGGGATCGACGGTCGTCACGCCGGTGCTGTGGCGCCTCGCCAGCAACTCGGATATTCAGCAGGTCGTCTCGACGGCGACATCCGAGGAGCTGATGAATCCGCTGCTGCAATACCACCTGGCGATTCGGCTGCTCTCGGAGCGGAATTACCGGCAGGCGGCGGAGGCGTTCGAACGCGCCACACAATCCCCGCAGGTTCGCGACAACGCATTTGTGCTCTATGTCTACGCGCTCTGTATGTCGGGCCAGCGTGCCAAGGCGCAGGACATCAGCAGCGACGCGTTCGCGGCGTCAGGCGTATCATCGCTGCCGCCACTGTGGGTGTGGATGAAAGCAACGTTTGGCATCGACCCGCAGAGGAAAGTGGAAAAGTAGAGAAGTGGAAAAGTGGAAAAGTAAGTTGAGAAGTTGAAAGTGGAAAGTCGAAAGTGACAGTGAAAAGTAGGGCGAACAGTATGTCGACCAACTCGTCGCGTCGGGCGTTCGTGAAGGGAGTGCTTGCCGTGAGCGCAACCGCATCAGGCGCAGGCCTGCAGGCACAGGGCGCCAACCGCGTGGGCGGGTTCGACCACGTTGCGGTGCCGATGCAGAATACGGATGCGATGGTCGCCTTTTATCGCCGCCTCGGGTTTCAGATGACCGAGAACGCGAACGCCGTGTCCGTGTACGTCGGCAGCCAGATGATCAACTTTCACCGCCCTGGCCGCTGGCAGGATGCGACCTTCACCCTCCGGGCGCCCGCGGCAAAGCCGCCGTGCGGCGATTTCTGTTTCGTGTGGAACGGATCCGCCGCGGAACTGAAGACGATGCTGGAGCGCGCGGGCGTGAAGACCGAACTGGGTCCGGTCGATCGTCCTGGCGGCCGCCGGAAGACGGGTTCGAGCACCTACATTCGCGACCCGGACGGGAATCTGCTCGAGTTCATGATGTACGCGTGACCGGTAGGGGCCGCCTTAAGGGCGGCGCGAAAGCTTCAGCTACAATCGGCGTTTAGGGAGGAAGGCCAGATGTTCTGGACGAGAAAGCACTCAATTGCGGTGATCATCGCCGCGTCCACCGTCGCGCTTGCCGGTGTTGCGCTGATGGCTCAGGCGCCATCCGGCGGCAGCTTGCGCTGGATCAAGGCCGCGCCGTTTCCGGAACCGGAAGAAGAACTGTACGCGCTGACGGTCAACGGCAAGATGTACGTGATTGGCGGCTTTGGCTATATGCCGTTCGGCAACCCGCCGGGCCTGGTCTATGAATACGATCCGGGTCCGGACAAGTGGACGAAGAAGAAGATCCTCCCACAACGCGTCCACCATCAGGCGCAGGCGGTCTACAACAACAAGATTTACGTCTTCGGCGGCTGCAAGATGGGTATCTTCGGCACCGATGCCGTGACCAACGTGTGGGAGTACGACCCGGCGACGGACAACTACCGCGCGATGGCGCCGATTCCGGGTCCCCGGTGTTCGGCCGTCGCCGCGACCGTGAACAACAAGATTTACTTGATCGGTGGCATCGAGCCGTTCGAGAACGGCAAGGGCAGCCGCATCAGCGGACGGAACCAGGTATTCGACCCGGTCGCCAATACGTGGGCCTCCACCGACCTCAGCCCGATGCCGACCACCCGTAATCACGCCTTTGTCGGCGTGGTGAACAACAAGGTGTACGTCATCGGCGGCCGTCAGTCGGCCGGCATGATTCCCTACAGCAGCAACACGGATGTCGTCGAGGAGTACGACCCCGCTACCAACACCTGGGGGAACGTAAAGCAGCGCATGCCGACGGCACGCAGCGGCGGCGGCTACGCCACCTACAACGGGAAGATCTACATCGGGGGCGGTGAGTGGATTTCGCGCGAAGTGATGGCGTCGTTCCGCGCGCTCGAGGCCTACGACCCGGCAACTGACACGTGGGAGTTGCTGCCGGCACTGCCGGGCGCCGTGCACGGCAACGCCATGTCGTTCATTGGCAATAAGCTCCACAACGTCAGCGGCAAGATGGAGAACGGCGGCCTGCCCGATCAAATGGCGCCGGCGACCGCCGACCACAGCGTGATGGAAATTCCCGGCGCAACGGGCCGGACGAACTAGCGGGGGCACGGACATGAAGACACGAATTCTTTCGGTTGGAGCGCTTGCCCTCGCGACGATGGTCGCGGCGCTGGGAACACAGGCAATTGTCCGCGCACAGGACCCGACGCTTCGCTGGGTCAAGGCCGCGCCGTTCCCGATTCCAGAAGAGGAGCTGTACGGCGTCTCGGCGAACAACAAGATGTACGTCATCGGCGGCTACGGGACGACGGGGCAGGCGGCGCCGGCGATGGTGTGGGAGTACGACCCGGGTCCAGACAAGTGGACGCGCAAGAAGAACCTGCCTGTCGCCGTGCATCATCAGGCGCAGACCGCGATGAACGGCAAGATCTACTTCTTCGGCGGCTGCCAGCGCCCGACGAGTGGCCCCGGAGTGAACGGCTGGGGGCCGGTGGACAACGCGTGGGAATACGACCCGATGGCCGACACGTACAAAGCGCTCGCGCCGATGCCTGGAAAGCGTTGCTCGGCAATTGCGGAGAACGTCGGCGGCAAGATTTACGTGATTGGCGGCGTCACGACGATGGACAACACGACGGATGTGGCGTTCAACGGTCAGGGACCGGCGCGTGTGCTAGGGGTCAACCAGGTGTACGACCCGGCGACGAATACGTGGACGAACAAGAGCCCGATGCCAACCGGCCGCAACCATGCGTTTTCGGGCGTGGTGAACGGCAAGATCTACGTCATTGGCGGCCGTATCGGCCACGGCTTCGTCACCACCTCGAGCAACACGGATGTCGTCGAGGAGTACGACCCGGCGAAGGATCAGTGGGGCGTCGCCAGGGCGAGGATGATCAGTCCTCGCAGCGGCGGCGGGTGGGCGACTTACAACGGCAAGATCTACGTGGCCGGCGGTGAAGTACAGAACGAGCGTTACAGTGCCGCGTTCCGCTCGCTCGAAACCTACGATCCCGTGACAAATCGCTGGGACATCCTGCCGTCATTGCCCGGAGCCGTGCATGGGAACGCGGTCGCGTTCATCGGCAACAAACTGCATACCGTCAGCGGCAAGATGGAAGGCGGCGGGTTCGCCGACGCGCCGGGCAAGGCGACCGCCGATCACAGCGTGATGGAGATGCACGCGGCAGGAACCCAATAGGGTTCGCGGGTTCGAGGTTCCTAGCTCAGTACGTAGGGGCCGGCTTTAGCCGGCCCAACCACGTCATTCAACACCGCGTCGGGTGCCGGCGCAAAGACCGTAACGCACCGTTCCAGTGCCTCCGGCGCCGCGGCGACTGGCACAGCCGGATCACCAATGATGGCGTATCCGTCGAGGCAGGCACCGTCGGCTTTCGCCGCGCGCACCACGTCGGCACACGCGCGCTCCCCAGAGACGAGGGCACGAAGCAAAGCAACGGCAAGAACGCGATTGTGCTCGTGTAATGGATCGCCAAGCGGCGCGAGTACCGCGCCGGCGAGGCCGCACCTCAACACGTCTTCGGCGAGACCTGGCGCCGGAGTTTCGGATTCACCGGCCACAGCCGGTTGCGCGGCGCGACACGATAACGAAAACAGCACGCCGATCGATTCGTCCGCCGTTCGTGTCGGACCTTCGGACAGCGCATTGGTGCTGACGCCCCCGTAAGCGAACCAGCCGCGCGCGTTTCCATGGCCGGTGTACATCGCCGCGGCGGCACCCTGCCGAAGCGCCATCTCGAGACGATGGCGCGCCAGACGCTCCGCGTTCCAGCGAAGGGGAACCAGCGCAGGGGTGGATTCGGCGGTGATTGCCAGCTCCTCGAGCAGGTCGAGGTACCGTTGTTCACGCGGGCCGAGCAGCGCGAGCGGCAGCCTGGGCTGCGTGGGCCGCCGCAACAGCGCCACCGCACGATTCGCGTACGCCTCCAACGTCTCCGCATCGAACCGCAGCCACCCGACCGTGACCGCAGCTCCGTTTTGGTTCTTGAGCAGCGGCGTGGGGCACGTCCAGCGCACGCTCCGCTCTGCGGGATCTTCGGCGACCAGAAGGGTCATTGCCTCGCCGTGCAGTTCGCCCGCCACGTCTTGCGGTCGAGGCGCGTCTGCGACGATGAGTCGGGCCTCGCCATGGCGGAGATGCTCGTCCCGCAGTGGAGCGAGCACCTCCATCAATGGCGCCGGGCCGATCGCGGCCCAGCGCCGTGGACGCTCACGCGAATACGACATTCGCGTACGGCTGCCACGCGGTGACGTCACGCGGCGGCGTGTCGGTCTTGCGCGCGTGGTAATGCATGATCACCTGCGCCTGCTGCTCAGGGTTGAACTTGGAGAAGTCGCCGCCAGCCGCGGCGAGGTCGTCCTCGCCGCCGACGCCGAACTCGCGCCCCTCCGTGGTCTCGTCGTAGCCGTAGTTGTAGCCGGCGCCGACAAGCTGCGCCTCGAGCGCCTCCACCATGTAGACAGGCCCTTCCTGCAGGCCCTGCCACACATGGGTGAGCTCATGGACCAGCGTATCGAGCGTGAGGCGGTCCCACGACGCGAAGTTGATCAGATACATCGTCGTGAACGCGCGGCCGCCGTTCAGCTTCTCGACCAGGTCCACCGGCAGCGACTTGACCGCCAGCTTCACCTTGTCGAGATCGATCGAAGATCCGAAGACGGCCTGGGCCTCGCTACGCTCGACGGCACTCAACGCGCGATACGAGCCCGGGAACCAATCGAGGATGATCGCGACGAGGAGCGCAATCTGGCTCAGAGGCAGCTCGATCGCCGCGGTCAGGATCTGGACCGCGGTCTTGCCGATATCGCGCAGTGCGGCGAGAGCACGTCGCGCCGTGTCCTCCGCTGGCTGCACGATGGCCACCGCGACGAGCTCCTTCAGCGTGCGACCGAGCTCGTCGAGCGCCTGCATCAGATCGCGAAGCGCGTTCCCCGGGTGCACGATCATGTCGGCAACGAGTGTCGCCACGGATACGCCGAACGCCAGCAGCTCCTCGGTCACCCCTTTGATCACCTGCACGCCGCGGTCGGCCATCCAGGCGACGAAGTCGGCGACCGCCGCTCCGGCGTTCAGCATGCCGTTGATAATCGCGTGCCACTTGTCGACAGCCGTTCGGCCGACCCACAGCAGGATGCCGTCCACTGTGTTGCCGGCCTTCACGAGCACTTCGCCGACGATGGCGAGCGCGCGATCGCCCGCCGTCACCGCCCATTCGATGACGCGGCTGACGATCATGCCGGCGGCCTCGAGCGCGACGACGACACGGCGCAGCACCTGCTCCGACTTGCTCTTCGCGTACGCCAACACTTCCTCGATGCCGCGGCCGATCATCTGCATGCTCTCGACGAGGGCGCTCCACGCCAGGGCGGACACGTCGGCCGCCTGCGCCATGATCCAGTCGACGACGTCGCCGATCGGGCCGAAGTTCTGCAGCAGCGCGTGCAGCGTGCGCCGTAGAATCGCGAAGCCCTGCTGCATCGCGGTGCCGAGAATCGACATCACGGCGACACCGGCGTCCACCGCCGCCTTGACGATCCTCCGCGCGAGGTCGAATGACGCCGCCATGGTCGCGCGCAGGAGCTCGGCAGCGGAGCGCCCGAGCGCAAACACCGCCTTCACGGTCGCGGCCAGCGCATCGCCCACCAGCGCACCGAGACCCTGAACGATCTGCACGAGCGATTGCCCCAGTGCGAAGGCCGCTTCGACCAGCTTGCGCGCGAGGTCGACGCTCGCCTTGGCGATCGCGGCGATCACGTCGCCGATCGTCCGCCCGATGTCGATCAGCCCCTGGACGATCTCGCGCACGACGGCAATCGCCGACGACGCAACGACTGTGGCCAGCTGGATCAGCGCGCCGCCAATGCGACCGATCGAGGCAACGGTCCGACGAACGAACTGCAGGCCAATGTTCGCCACGTCCCGAACGATGTCGCCGAGATTACGTCCCAGGTCGCGCAGCGAAGCCATGGCGACGTCCAGAAGCTGGTCGGGATGGGTGATCGCCGCGACGACGATCTGTGCGACCGCCGTGCCGATCGCCACGAGCGAGCGAACCGTATCGCGGAGCAGCTGGGCGCCGAACTGGAAGGCGGCGCCGAGCATGTCCGCCGCGCTCTTACCGAGCTGCACCATCGCTTCGACGAACTTGCGGAGGACGTCGAACGTGGTTTGCGCCAGCTGCGCGAACACCGTTGCAAGCGTACGGCCCATCGCGATGAGGGCGTTGATCACGGTGCCGATCTGCTGGACTGTGAAGTTCACGATCCCCTGGAAGACGCTGGCGAGCGAACGGCCGACGTCGAGGATTCCCTGGAGGATCTTCTGCAACGGTCCGACGCCTGCCGCGATCGCGTCGCCGACGATGCCGGCGATCGTGTAACCGGCCGCGAGCAGCCCATTGACCAGGTCTTTGACCTTGCTGGCCGCCCAGCTGACGATCTGCTTGAGTCCCTCGGCCAGTCCACCGACGACGTTGACGACCGAGTCGACGACCGCCTTCACGGCGTCGACCACCGCGCCGGCGGCATCGGTAATACCGTCCCAGATGTCGTCGAACAGACCGTCGTGCGGCGAATCCGGCGGTGGAATCTGCAGACCGCGCTCCTCAATCGCCTTGCCGGCAAGCGCCAGCCACTCCATCACGGAGCCCATGGCCTGCTCATCGACCTGGCCTGAACGAAGCAGGAAGTCCTGCATGATCACTCGGCCCGGCGCGGCCGGCAGCAGGGCAACCCCGTGCACGACTCCGAGGCCGAACCCTGCGGCCTTCTGCGCCTCGATGATGGTGGTCCGGTCCGCTGGTGCTGCCAGCGCCACCTGCTCGAAGAACTGACCGACCTGATCGTTGGTCTGCAGCGAGCGGGCGAACTCGACCGAGAACGTGGCCGCGCGCGCGGTGCCCTGCTTGCGTACTTCGTCGAAGGTGGCGGCGAAGGTCTGCACGGCCACCGGTCGTGCCGCGATCTCCCGCTCGATGACGGCCGCGTCGCCGGACGCGAGCGCCGCCAGGCGGGTCGCCGCGACGGGAACGGTTCCGGGTGTAACGGCGTTGCCGATCCGAATTCCTGAGACCGTCGCGCGGGCGGCGATGAAATCTTGTGGGTCAGGCATGACAGTCTCCTTTCACTTCGGTTGGGAGAGAACGACCGTTGTCGGCGCCACCGCGTTCGTCAAATCGACGAGGCTGCCGAGGACGAGCTGCTGACGCGGCTCGACGAACACTGCGACGACGCCGTTCGGGAGCGTCTTCACGGAGAGCACGGCAATCGCAGCACCATTGTCCGTGTCCGGCAGCGTCAGCAGCTCGTAGCTGCTCCACAGCAGCGGATCGAGCCTGGCGCGGAGCACCGTGGTAACAGCAGCGGCGTAGGTCGATGAGTTTGCCTCCGTCAACGTCCACTGCGTCGGCGTCAGCGCGATGCGCCGGTTGGCGGCATCGAACCACACCTCGACGAGGAGCTCGATCGCCGCGGTCACCGGGCCCGTTATCGTGGTGCCGAACGGTCCCGACGCGATAGCGCCAATCCCCTGCATGATGACCTTCAGGCGATGCCGCCGGTTGTGCGTCTGGGCTCCGTCGAATGAATAAGCAGTCGTGCCGACGAAGCTGACCGACTGCACGGTGACGTTGTTGCCCTGCAACGCCGCCTGGCCGATCTTTCCAATCGCTGCGACGGCAACGTCAGCGCCCGAGATCGTCAGCGACGTTCCGTCACTGGTGGACGACAGCGGCGCCAGGGTTGTGGCGCTGGTCGCGCCCCGCACCCAGAACAGCACGCCGTTCTCGAAGTCGCCGTATCGGTTGGCGCTTCGCGCCGCCGGATCGGAGGCCGGCAGCGAGTTGACGAGCACGGCAATGGCGTCAGGATTGAGCGTGACCGCCGACACCGGCTGCACCACGGCTGCATCGCTGGTCAGCTTGGGCACGTCAGCGGTGCGCTCCGACAACCGTCCGAGTGCGCTTTCGGTTGCCGGCCTCGCGATCGGTGTTGCGATGGGCCGAGCAATCGTGGTTTCGCGGACACGCGTCGCGATCGTCGGCTGCGTATTCACGACGCTGGGCGGGAATCCGGCGAGTGCCGCCTCGGCCGGCAGCTTCACCATGTCGCTCGGCATCGCGACGATCGGTTTTTTGATCACTTCGGGACGCCGATGGCCGATGCGCGGGTCGGGGATCAGCTCGTCGCTGATCGGATACCCGAGTTGTGGATTCCGTTCCCACCCGAGACTCGCCCATCGATCGCGAATCAGACCGTGCACCTCGTGGGCCGAGGTGGCCGGCGTCCAATAGATGGATCCCCCCTGGAAGTGGTTGAAGCGGCCAATCCCGTCAGGCGTGGAGGTTTCGTCTGTGCGCGGGTAGCCGAGGATGCTGGCTTCGGCGCCGAGCGCCAGGTACTTGGCGCGTATCGCACCGTGCACCTCGAATGCGCCGGCGCTCGTCTCGATTGTTCCTATAATCCCAGGAGTGATCGACGCGTCAACCGCTCCCGCGACGCGGACGTCGACCGCCAGTCGCTCGCCCACGGTCGTGACGGCTCGCAGCGATGACGGCGCGTCGGCGACGGTCGTCCGATTCAGTTCACTATCGATCCCACGCCTGACGATCGCCGCGCCGAGGATCGAAGGGGCCGGGGCTGGCGCCGGTGATGACGTGCCGCCGTTGACACTCGCCGCGATCGGGGCCACAGCAACATCGGTGAACGCACCCTCGCGCCGGGGCAGCGGAGCCCAGTAGATCGAGCCGCCCTGAAAATGCGCAAATACGCCTTCGGACCGAACATCTGCACCGGGCGTCACGTCGCTCGTCGGGAACCCGAGGAAACTGGTTTCCGCTCCGAGCTCCTGCCAGCGAAGACGCACCGGTCCGTGCAGTTCGTGCGCGCCGACCTGAGGGTGGAAATAGATGGCTCCGTGCTGAAAGGTCCGAACGAACCCGGCTCCATTCGCCGTCGCACTCACTGCGCTGGTCGTCGTGCCGAGCAGGCCGCTGGCGCCATTCAGATCGGCGTACTTCGCGTTGATGAAGTAGGTGGCCAGTTCCAGCGGCGAGGTGAACGCCGCCACCGTCGCGACGAGATCTCGATCGGCCGTGAGGACGTCGGTGGCCACGAGCCGCTTGAACGATTCGACGACGTCTGGCGCGCCGCCGTCGGCTTGGCCATCGATGATTTGAGTCAGGTCAGGATGGGCACTTAGTCCCAGATTCACGAGCGTGGAGCGAGTGATTTCAACAGCAGGCATGGAGCCCTCCACAAAGGATTGAGCGAGTCGGTATGCAGACCGATCGGTCGACTCAGACGGCGCGATGGCGGAGGGGAGCCGCTCGCGTGCAATCCGTCCTGTGGTCTCAACGCGCCGATGGCGTGTTTCGAACAGGCGGACTGTAGAACGGAATCGCAGTGGAGATCGTGGAGAACTTATGGTTCAGCTGGCGAAATATTGAACAAACTGTGCAAACCTTGGCAGCGACACCGAGCGTGTGTGCCAGCACCGCACATCGACAACGTGTGGAAATTCAACGTGTCGCTGACACGTAAGGATCGTCATGACTTCAACGCTTCAACGTTCGCTCCTCTTCGTGCTCGCGGTTACGAGCGTGTCTCTTGTCACGGCGCAGGCGCCTCCGGCGGGCAGCGGCGTCAACTGGGAGCAACTGCGTTCGGAGACTCTGCAGCACTATCGATCGTTGATTCGCCTGGATACGACTTCCGGCCATGAGACGCTGGCCGTCGACTACCTGAAGAAGGTCCTCGAAGCTGAAGGCATTCAGACGAAGGTCTTCGCGCAGGATCCGAAGCGCGCCAACCTCGTCGCGCGTCTCAAGGGCAACGGATCGAAGCGGCCGCTGCTCATCCTGGCGCATACCGACGTCGTCGGCGTGCAGAAGGAGAAGTGGCCGGTCGATCCGTTCGGCGCCGTCATGAAGGACGGCTACGTCTGGGGGCGCGGCAGCAAGGACGACAAGCCCGTGCTGACCGCGAACCTGATGACGATGCTGCTGCTGAAGCGATCGGGCGTGCCGCTCGATCGCGACGTCATCTTTCTCGCCGAATCTGGCGAGGAGGCCGATCCGGACGGCGTGGGCATCAATTTCATGGTTCGCGAGCACTTCGGTGAGATCGACGCCGAGTTCGCGATGACCGAAGGTGGCGGCGCGGACATTCAGGACGGTCGCGTCACACGCGTCAACATCGGCACGGCAGAGAAGGTGCCCGCACGGGTGCGGCTGGTCGCCACCGGCACGGCGGGCCATGGATCGGTGCCGCGCCTCGACAATCCGCTGATTCATCTGGGCGCCGCTGTGGAGAAGGTCGGGACGTGGCAGACGCCGATGCGCCTGAACGAGACGACGCGCA
>Ga0310811_10005738_pt1 | contig 15768 bp, 10 predicted proteins | sample YCmetagenome_FD_207642 | JGI IMG/M metagenome (GOLD analysis project Ga0310811, IMG submission 207642) | Soil microbial communities from experimental microcosm in Duke University, North Carolina, United States - YC | ecosystem: Engineered > Artificial ecosystem > Soil microcosm > Unclassified ...
CTGACGTTCCTGGGATCCTGGCGTTCGACCCTGATCGTCATGGTCTCGATCCCGCTGGCCATCCTCTCCTCGATCATCGCCCTCTATTTCCTCGGCGAAACACTGAACACGATGACCCTGGGCGGGCTGGCACTGGCGATCGGCATCCTGGTCGACGATTCGACAGTGACGATCGAGAACACCCATCGCCTGCTGACCGAAGAGCGCATGCCGCTCTACGAAGCGACGCTGAACGGCTCGGCCGGGATCGCCGTGCCGACCCTGGTGTCGACGTTGGCCATCTGCTGCGTGTTCACCTCGGTGGTGTTCCTCGAGGGACCGGCAAAATACTTGTTCACTCCGCTCGGTCTTGCCGTCGTGTTCGCCATGTTGGCGTCCTACGGCCTGTCACGGACCCTGACGCCGATCGCGATCCATTTGTTGCTGAAAGGCGAGTATCACAGTGCGGCAGAAGGTTCGCCTCCAGCCGGCGGCTTCGCTCGCCTGCATGCCCGCTTTGAGCGCGGCTTCGAGCGTCTGCGCCAGGCCTATGTCGAGATCCTGTCGGCGCTGCTGGCCCGCCCGCTTGTCGTCCCGGTCGCCGCCGCGCTGACGCTGGCCCTCGGCGTCGGCACGTTCTTCGTCGTCGGGCGAGACTTCTTTCCGACTGTCGACGCCGGACAGATTCAGCTTCACGTCCGCGCTCCGCCGGCGACCCGCATCGAGGAGACGGAAAGGATCTTCCAGGCGGTCGAGGATAGGATCCGCGAGGTCATCCCGCCTGAGGCGCGCGGACAGATCGTAGACAACATCGGCTTGCCGGCCCGCCTTTACAATCTCGCCTTCAGCGACGGCTCGACTATCGGTGTCAATGATGGGGTGATCCTCATCTCCCTCAAGGACGGCCACGCGCCGACGGCCGATTATATCAGCACGCTGCGTCGCGTTCTGCCCGCCGAGTTCCCGGAATGCATCTTCTACTTCCAGGCGGCGGACATGGTGACCCAGATCCTGAATTTCGGTTTGCCCGCGCAGATCAACGTGCGGACTGTCGGCTACGACCGGCAGAAGAACCTCGAGATCGCCCACGAACTGCAGCGCCGCATCGCGGCCATCCCCGGGACCGCCGACGTCCACCTTCAGCAGGAGGTGTTCGCGCCGGCCATGCATGCCTCGATCGATCGGGCGCGTGCCGCCGAGTTCGGTCTGAACGCCAGCCAAATCGCCACCAACCTGAATGTCAGTCTCAGTTCGTCCGAGCAGGTCATGCCTAACTTCTGGACCGATCCGAAGAACGGCATTCCCTACTACATCGCGGTGCAGACGCCCGAACCCCAGATTCACTCCGTGTCCGACCTCGTCAACACCCCGCTGGGTACGATCGCCGCTCCGTCCTTTGGTCCTAATCCTACGCTTCTGGGAAACGTCGCCACACTTGCACGCTCCACGACGCCGACCAACGCCAACCAGACCAACATCCAACCGGTGTTCGAGGTCTATGCCGCCACGCAGGACCGCGATCTCGGCGGTGTCGCGCGCGAGATCGACAGGATCGTTGCCGATCTCCGTCCGCGCCTGTCGCCCGGCAACGCGATCGAGGTCGTCGGCCAGATCGACAGCATGAACAGCGCCTTCCGTGATCTCGGCATCGGCCTGCTGTTTGCCGCCGTCTTTGTCTACCTGCTGATGGTGGTGAACTACCAGGACTTCGGCACGCCTGTCGTGGTCATCCTGGCGCTGCCCATGACCATGAGCGGCATCGTTACCATGCTCTTCGCCACCGGCACGACGCTGAACGTGCCATCCCTGATGGGGGCCATCATGGCTGTGGGCGTTGCCTCGGCCAACTCCATCCTGCTCACCACCTTTGCGCGCGACCAGCAACTCGCGGGCATGTCGGCCCACGATGCCGCGATCTCGGCCGGCCATACCCGAATTCGGCCGGTGCTGATGACAGCGGCTGCAATGATCATCGGCATGATCCCCATGGCGATCGGCGGTCCCGGCGAAGAGCAGAACGCATCGCTGGCGCGGGCCGTCATCGGCGGCTTGCTTTTCGCCACGCCGGCGACCCTTCTGCTGGTGCCCTACCTGTTTGCCAAGCTGCGCAAGAGCAAGGATGGCGTGATCGCCGACGGCGCGACCGAGGCGGGTGCGTGATGTCCGCCACTACGGCTCTGCCATCCCGCCGCATCGGTCGACGCATCGTCGGCATCGCCTTCCTGGCGCTGCTTGTCGGCGGGGTCCTGATGGGCTCGTGGCGGCACTATCGGCAATACAACCAGGCGATGGCGACGGCGGTCGAGCGCCGTGATCAGGTGCCGGCCGTGCGCGTGCAGGCGGTGCGTGCCAGCGACGACGTCATCGTGGTGTCCCTGCCTGGCACGACACTGGGCTACGAAACAGCGAACATCATCGCTCGCGCCAGCGGCTACATCACCAAGCGCCTGGTCGACATCGGCTCACGCGTGAAGGCGGGCGACCTGCTCGTCGAGATCACAGCACCGGAGCTGGATCATCAGATCGCACAGGCCGAGGCCACGCTCCTTCAAGCCAGGGCAACGCTGGCACAGACCGAAGCCAACCGGGAGCTCGCGCGCGTCACGTCAGCCCGCTCCACGGAACTCGCGCCGCAGGGCGCCGCAACGCGGCAGCAAGCCGACAACGACCGGCTCGCCTATCGCGCTCAACAGCAGGCGGTGACGGCGCAGGAGGCAACCGTCAAGGCACAGGAATCGCAACTCATGGTCCTGCGCCAGCAGAAAACCTACCAGAAGGTCGTGGCACCGTTCGACGGCGTGATCACCCAACGCAATATCGACATCGGCAGCCTGGCGCAGGCCGATGCCGGCAGTTCCACGCCGCTTTTCATCATGGTCCACAGCGACGTCATCCGCGTGCAGCTCTACGTGCCGCAGGATCAGGCGTTCGGCGTGGCGCCCGGAGCCCCCGCCGCCGTACGCGTGCCGGAAATGCCCGGCCGGGTCCTTGCCGGCACAGTGACGCGCCTTGCGGACGCCTTGCAGCCCGGGACGCGCACGCTCTTGACCGAGATCGATGTCGCGAATCCTGACGGCCTCCTGCGGCCCGGCGTCTATTGCCGGATCGAGCTCAAGGTGCCGCGGCGTACGCCGTCCGTGATGGTTCCGGGGCCTGCTGTCATTTTCAATCAGGCAGGCCTGCAGGCGGCCGTGGTCGAGAACGGCATCGTCCACCTCCGCACGATCGAAGTGGTGCGCGACTTCGGCACTGAGGTCGAGGTCAGCCACGGCGTTGCCGCCGGCGACAAGGTCATCCTCAATCCCGGTGTTGGCCTCCTCGACGGCGCCCGCGTTCGCATCCGTGACGACAACGTTGCGAGGTCCCCATGATCGCCTCACTTCGCCGGGTAGCAGTCGTTGGAGCGACGACGCTGATCGCCGCCCTGGGCGGCTGCGACCTTGGCCCGGACTACAAGCGACCCGATTCTCCGACGCCGGGCGGTTGGCGCGAAGGCAGTTCGGACCCCGAGGCGATCTGGCCGTCGGCCGACTGGTGGCGCGGTTTCGGTTCGGCCGAATTGAATGAGATGATGACGGTGGCGCAACGGGCCAACGCTGACATCGGCGCGGCGATCACGCGCGTGAAGCAGGCCGACGCCCAGGTACGCATCGCGGGCGCGCCGCTGTTGCCGTCTCTCACGGCGAGCGGCGGCCCATCGACGCAGCAGGCGGTCTTTCCGATCGGCGCAACACCGCAGGTCGCCTACACGACCTATACGGTACAGCTCAACGCCTCCTATGAAGTCGACTTCTGGGGCAAGAACCGCGCTGCCCTCGCCTCCGCACAGGCCGCGGCTCATGCCAGCCGTTATGACCAGGAAGTGGTCGCCCTGACCGTCGTGTCGAGCGTGGCCAATTCATACTTCCAGGCCCTTGGCCTCAGCGACCGGCTGCAAGTGGCGCGCGAGAACCTGGCCGCTGCCGAGAACGTCCTGAGCCTCGTGCAAAGTCAGGCGCGCGTTGGCACCGCCACCGACCTCAGCGTCGCGCAGCAAGAGGCGCTCGTGGCCAACCTGCGGGCGGCCATCCCGCCACTTCAGCAGCAGTATTCGCAGACGCTGAATGCGCTGGCGATCCTGCTCAACAAGCCGCCCATTGCCGTTGCCATCGCGGCGCGGTCGCTAGCGCCGCTGCCGGTACCCGAGGTCGCCCCCGGCTTGCCGTCGGAGCTGCTGACGCGGCGCCCCGATGTCCGGCAGGCCGAAGCCCAGCTGATCTCGGCCAACGCCAATATCAAGGTCGCCCGTGCCGCTTTCTTCCCCAGCCTGTCGTTGACGGCAGCGGGTGGCTTCCAGAGCCTGGCGCTGTCGAGCTTCCTGGGTCCCGGCGGCACCATCTACACCTTGGCCGCCGCGCTCACCCAGCCGATCTTCGAAGGCGGAAGGCTGCACGGCCAGCTCGCATCCTCCAAGGGCCGCTATGAGGAGCTGGTGCAGAGTTACCAGAAGGCGGTGATATCGGCCTACAGCAATGTCGAGGATGCCCTGGCCGCGACCAAGCGGACTGCCGAGCAGCAGGCAAGCCAGCAGGTCGCGGTCGCCAAGGCACGCCGCGCCTATGAACTGGCCCAGGTGCAATACCGCGTCGGCAGCACGGACCTCCTTACGGTCCTCAGCACCGAGACGACACTGTTCTCAGCAAACGACCAGCTGGCCCAGGCGCGTATTGCCCGCATGCAGGCCCTGGTCAGCCTGTTCAAGGCCCTTGGCGGAGGCTGGCAGGACGGCGGGAACCTGAATGTGGCGATGGTCCAAGCGCCTGCGGCAGGCAGGGGGCGGCGATGAGGCCTGGGACGGCATGCGTGCCGTCAGCGTTGTTGGCAGCAAGCACGCGGGAAACGCCGCAATGCTGGCACAGCACGTTGCGGCGAAATCCATACCTTCAGCTCTGTTGGTCAGCTCGAACCCGGAGATCAAAGGATGTCCAGTAGACTCGCTCCCAAACTCCTCATGGAATTCGTCGGCACTTTCGCCTTCGTGCTGATCGGTGCCGGTGCGGCGGCAGTGGTCGGCGACAGCATCGGTGTGCCCGCCGTCGCGGCCATCGCGCTTGCTCATGGGCTTACCATCGTCGCCTTCGCATTCTCGTACGGTCCGGTGTCCGGGGGACACATGAACCCGGCAGTGACTGTGGGCGCTCTTGCCGTCGGTGCGATACGACCGGGCGAAGCGGCAGGCTATGTCCTCAGCCAGCTGGCGGGTGGTATCATGGGTGCACTTGTCCTGCGCGGCGTTCTCGGCGGCACCTCCACTGGTCTCGGCACGCCTGTGCTGGCTCATCAGCTCTCAGTCGGCCTGACGACCCTTTCCATCACGCCGCTGGCCGGTTTCGCTATCGAGGCAGTACTGGGTTTTCTGCTCGTCACGGTCGTGCTCAACACAGCCATCGCCGGCCGTGCGGGAATTCTTGCCCCCTTGGCCATCGGCCTGACAGTGACACTGAACATCATCATGGGTGGGCCGCTGACGGGCGCCGCCTTCAACCCGGCACGCGCCCTGGGACCCATGGTTGCCACCGGCACCTTCACCAATGTCTGGTTGTACCTCACCGCACCCCTTTTGGGGGCCCTGGCGGCCGCTCTTCTGCACAAGGGAATCGGCCGGCTGGTCGACGACCAGCCCATAGCCGTGCCCTCCAGGCCGGCTGAATGAGTGGCCGCGGACAGTGGTCCGGCACATGGTCCTTGGCCACCCTGTTGGCGGCTTTCATCATGGCCTACGCCACCGCTCCCAAGAGCAGGCCTCAGGCGCCTTTGGCCAGTGGACCTCCTCTCCAGGACAGCCCTTGCGAAGTCGTCCGCGCGTTCGAAGAAACCGGAGGCACCGCGCACGCCGACGACTCTCCAGACGAACGACGGCGCGGCTGTCTTATCGTTTCGGATAGGTACGCCGCTTCTCGACAGTCGCCACATTGAGATCATGTTTTAAGGAGCCCGGCATCGTGCACATACTGATGATCAACAGCAGCGCTGCGCAGGGAGAATCGGTGTCGCGGACCCTGGTGCATCATGCCGTCGACGTGCTGTTGAGCCGGTGTCCCGCGGCGACGATCATCCATCGCGACTTGGGCGTGGCGCCTATGCCGCATCTCACGCGCGAAAGCCTTGCTGGCGTACGCGGCGTGCCTTCGACCCACTCCGAACGGGCGGCCCGCGCCCTGTCGGACGAACTGATCGCGGAGTTGCGCCTGGCCGACACGATCCTGATCGGAGCGCCGATGTACAATTTCAGCTTGCCGACTGGCCTGCGTGCCTGGTTCGACTACGTCCTTCGCGCCGGCGAGACATTCCGGTATTCCGAAGCGGGACCCCAAGGGTTGCTTGGCGGTAAGCGAGTGATCGTGATCGAGTCACGCGGCGGCTTCTACAGCGATGGCCCGGGATGGGCGATGGACTTCCAAGAGCCCTATCTGCGCCAACTGTTGCAGTTCGTCGGCATCACCGATGTCACCTTCGTGCGGGCCGAAAAGCTGGCATTCGGGCCGGAGGCACGCGATAGGGCGATTGCGTTCGCTCGCCGGCAGCTCGACGAGCTGATCAACACGGACTACCGGGACGCCGCCTAAAGGCTGCAATGCCATGAAATGTCGATTGCTGATGGTCGTGCTGACAGCGTTGTGCTTCGTGGTGTCGCCTGCTCTCGGCACCCCCGTCACCGACAGACTATCGCCATCGTCGCTCGGTTAAGCAGCTGTACAGCAGCCTCCAAGACCGTCTCGTCGTGAGGAAAAATGGCAGAAACCAATCGTCTTGGCCGCCCCAAGCCCCCTCGCCGCTCTGGCAAAGCCCACGCGCGAGGCGCAGCCACGAATCTGGACAGCACGCCGGACGATGACGATCGGCGGCTTGACGCCGAGCTGGCCGACACCTTCCCGACCAGCGATCCGCCTTCGATTCTGCGGCGCGGCCCCGAGGCGAAGCGTTGAGTCGGTAATCCGGCCTAAAGCCGGCCGCTTACCCTATCCAAAGGTATGACCCATCGGAAACGACCGTAGAATAGCCTAGCGTCTCGCCTGCATATAGCATCGCCATATGCTCTCCGAGGAGGCCGGCAAGCATGGTGAACTACCTCTCTCATTTCGAAGCGGCGCTTGCCGCTCTCAGGAACGAACGCCGCTATCGCGTCTTTGCCAACCTCGAACGCCAGGTCGGCCGCTTTCCCCGGGCTCTGTGGAAGAGCCCTGCCGGCACACGGGAAGTGGTCGTATGGTGCTCCAACGACTATCTCGGCATGGGCCAGCATTCCAAGGTCGTGGAAGCTATGTGTGCTGCCGCCCGCTCGATGGGCGCCGGCGCGGGAGGCACGCGCAATATCTCAGGCACGAGCTCCGCGGTGGTTGGCCTCGAGCACGAGCTCGCCGACTTGCACGCCAAGGAGGCGGCATTGGTCTTCACGTCGGGCTACGTCTCGAATCTCGCGGGCATAGCGACGATCGCGAAGCTGCTACCCGACTGTCTAATCCTTTCCGACGCCTTGAACCATAACTCCATGATCGAGGGGGTCCGCGCCGCGGGCTGCGCCAAGACCGTCTGGCGGCACAACGACCTTGGCCACCTCGAGCAGCTCCTGGATCAGGCCGGCCGCGACCGGGCGAAGCTCATCGTCTTCGAGAGCGTCTATTCTATGGACGGCGACACCGCTCCCATCGCTCAGATCTGCGACCTGGCAGACAAGTACAACGCGATGACCTACATCGACGAAGTGCATGCCGTCGGCATGTACGGCGCACGCGGCGCGGGCATCGCGGAGCGCGACGGCGTAATGCACCGGATCGACGTCATCGAGGGCACGCTGGCCAAGGCCTTCGGAGCGCTCGGCGGCTACATCGCCGGCCGCAGAGCCGTCATCGACGCCGTGCGAAGCCACGCACCAGGCTTCATCTTCACGACCGCCCTGCCGCCGCCGGTCGCGGCCGCGGCAACCGCCTCGATCGCTCATCTCAAGAGTTCGTGCGCCGAGCGTACCGCCCAGCAAGCGGTGGTCGCGGCCACGAAGGCCGCGCTTCAGCTCGCCGGGCTACCGGTAATGCCGACGGATACGCATATCGTGCCCGTCATGGTCGGCGACGCAGCGCTCTGCCGGAAAGCAAGCGACATGCTGCTCGAGGAGCACGGCGTCTACATCCAGCCGATCAACTACCCGACCGTGCCGCGCGGCACCGAACGGCTGCGCATCACACCTGGCCCGCTCCACGACGCGGGTGCGATCGCGGAACTCGCGGAAGCCCTGGTCGCCGTATGGCACGGGCTCGGCCTACCGCTTGGCGTTTCGCCCGAGAGGCCGCGCTACCAGGCGGTGAGCATCGCCGCAGGCTGGTAAGTGGTCTGCCGCGACGGTCGCTATCCGCGGGGAGGCAGAGTGAAGCCCGCGTCGGTGAGTTTGCGCTCAAGGATAGGAATCGCCGCTGAAGTGTCACCTTCTCTGCATTTGGCAACGGCGACACCGCCGTCGACGTCCGGTGCCACGCCTGTTCTACCCGACCATTCGGGCCGACCGACATAGCGGAGGTAGAGGTCACTGAGCATTGCGCAGTAGCGCAAGTCATCTGGCCGGCTCGGCGTCTGGGCCTCGGCAACCAGCGGGAGGCCGAGCAGGACTGCAGCAACCAAGAGAGTCATAACCCGTTGCATTCACGTCTCCATAATGTGATGCACCGGATATGGACAGGCGCTGGCGCCGCGCCTGAGCCGGATTGCGGATTAAAAACCGCAAACCATACTTGGTATGGCCACGGAACATGCGACGCGCCCTCCCCGGAAGATCGGCGCAACACCAGACCAACCGCAGCAAGGGGACAGAAGCAAAACCATCCGGCAGGTCGATAGTTCGCTTTGTCCGAGCGCACGTTGCGAGGACGCGCTCGCAGCACGCAATCAGACCTGAAGGAGAGTGCAATGGCTTCCAGTTCCAATCGTGGCGTGGTTTATCTCGGGCCCGGCAGCGTCGAGGTCCAGAGCATCGATTTTCCGACCTTTCGCAATCCGGCGGGCAAGCCGATCACACACGGCGTTATACTCAAGGTCGTAACGACGAATATCTGCGGTTCGGACCAGCATATGGTTCGTGGGCGTACGACGGCGCCAATCGGCATGGTGCTGGGACACGAGATCACAGGCGAAGTGATCGAGAAAGGACCTGACGTCGAGTATCTCGATATTGGCGATCTGGTATCGGTCCCATTCAACGTCGCATGTGGCCGCTGTCGGACCTGTCGAGACGGCGACACCGGCGTCTGCCTTCACGTCAATTCCGACAGGGCCGGAGGCGCCTATGGATATGTCGACATGGGCGGATGGATCGGCGGGCAGGCCGACTACGTGATGGTGCCGTACGCTGATTTCAACCTGCTGAAGTTTCCGGACAAGGCGCAGGCCATGGAAAAGATTCGCGATCTGACCTGCCTTTCCGACATTTTGCCGACCGGATTCCATGGCGCCGTCACCGCCAAGGTCGGCGTCGGATCGACGGTGTACGTGGCTGGTGCAGGGCCGGTCGGCCTCGCGGCCGCGGCGTCGGCCCGGATTCTTGGCGCGGCAGCCGTGCTGATCGGGGACATGAACAAGGAGCGGCTTGCCCATGCCAGGAAAGTCGGCTTCGAACCGGTCGATCTCACCAGACACGATCGCCTGGGTGAACTTGTCGCCGACGTCCTCGGCGTCCCAGAAGTGGATTGCGCGATCGACTGCGTTGGCTTCGAAGCAAAGGCCCAAGCCGAAGACGGCCGAGTCGTCGAAGCTCCGGCCATGGTGCTCAACGGCCTGATGGAGATTACCAGGGCGGCGGGTGCGATCGGCATTCCCGGCCTGTACGTGACGGATGATCCTGGCGCGAAGGAGCAGGCCGCCAGGCACGGCAACCTCAGCCTGCGCCTCGGTCTCGGCTGGGCAAAATCCCACAGCCTCCACACTGGCCAGACGCCGGTGCTGAAATACAACCGGCAGCTCATGCAGGCGATTCTTTGGGACAGGCTGCCCATCGCCAAGATCGTCAATGTCAAAGTGCTCGGCCTCGAGCAGGCACCGGAAGGCTACAGGCACTTCGACGCCGGCGTTGCAAGCAAGTTCGTCATTGATCCACATGGGCAAGTCGCCAGGGCGGCCTGAGAAGCCGGCAACGCGCGAGGGCAATCGATGTGGCAAATGTTCGACGCTCCATCGTCAAGGGCGAGAGCACTAAACGAAGATATGGACTCCCGATACGAATCAGAGCACTCCAATTAACGTCTGTACAATGGATATGCCTGTCCTGATCGACCTACCTATTGCGCAGTGGCCCTGTGACGGGACCGCGCAGAGGGAACGATCCGATGTCCGTCGTACAAGAGACGATTCCGCCACCATCGACTGCACTGCGGTTGCTCGAAATACGTGTTCTGCCGGAATTCGGGGCCTTCTGGCTCATCCGGCCATGGCTCTCCTCAGTCGCCCCGCAGGGCGATGGTCATCCCGTCCTTGTGCTGCCCGGGCTGCTGGCAGATGACAGCAGCACTTATGCGCTTCGCTCATTCTTGAATTCCCACGGGTACAATGCGCATGGCTGGGAGGAGGGACGGAACCTCGGCCTGCGCCCCGACCTCGAGCGCCACATGCTGGCTCACATCGATGAGTTGTTCGAGCGTTACGGCCACCGCCGCATCAGTCTTATCGGCTGGAGCCTGGGCGGCCTTTATGCCCGCCAGCTCGCAAAGATGATGCCCGACAAAGTGCGATGCCTGATCAGCCTCGGCAGTCCATTCGCAGGCTCCCCCAAGTCGACCAATGCTTGGCGGACCTATGAAACCGTCAGCGGTAGCAAGATCGAAAACCAGACCCGGCTGGACACGCTGGCCGAGCCGCCGCCGGTGCCAACCACATCCATCTTCAGCCGTACGGATGGCGTCTGTGCCTGGCAGAGTTGCCTGAACCAGGAAGGACCCGAGATCGAGAACATCGAGGTCCACAGCAGTCACTGCGGGCTCGGCCACCATCCGGCGGTCATCTACGCCATCGCCGACCGGCTCGCTCAGCCCGAGGGCTCGTGGAGGAAGTTCGACTGCACCAGCGGCTGGCGATACCTCTTCTTTCCAGACTGGCGACGCCCGTGAACAGGCGAACACGATGTTAATACGAAGACCTAAGGGTCGAGAGATGATTGGAAGCTGCGAGCCATGAACGCTTGCGCGTCCTACAGCCCTGAGCGCCCTGCTCAGAGCCTGGCGCGATTGCCAGGCTCGGGCTCGTCGCGCTGATCGTGTTGGCTGTCGCCATAGCCTTCGTGCCGCAGGGCAGCTGTTGTCGAGCAGTTGCGACCCAGACGCGCCTGACATCACCTGGTCGTCTCGATCTTTGACTGTAATCGCCTGGTGGCGGCTCACAAGCCGCTCGGGCATGCTGCTCATGGAGCTGGTGGCGCTTCAACTCCTAAACCGCCGTTACGTCTGCCGCCGTTGCCGGCGGCTATGCCTGCGCTTCGCGCCCCGGCATCTGTGCCGTTGCCACCTGCAGCTAACACGCATTTGCGGCTGAGATACCCGCGATTCGGACTTCCTTGACACAGCGGCATCGCGATGCCATTTCCCCCGTGCCCTTAGGGGAGTAGCCGCCCTCAACGTACGAGGGGGGTGCGTCAACAAACTCGGAGCACTGCTCCGTGGCGCACTGGCCGATACCGGCATGGCGAGACCTACGGCACGACGTCTCTGCACGAGGACCTGCGGAGGGGACGTCGAGCCGTTTGTCGCCATTGTTCGCACGGTCCCCTGGGTGCGTTCTTGTTTCTAGAACCGTTCCTCGTGTCGACGGGAGTAGTCGCGCTCGCCGAAATTGGCGACAAGACGCAAATCTTGAGCATGGTCATGGCAGCGCGCTTCCGGCGTCCTTTGCCGATCATCGCGGGGATCTTTGTTGCGACCCTCCTCAATCACTTTGCTGCCGGCCTTGCCGGGACATTCGCCGGCGAGCTACTGCACGGTCCGTGGATGCGCTGGATTCTCGGCTTGTCCTTCCTTGCAGTTTCAGCTTGGGCACTCGTACCCGACAGCCTGGACGAGACCGCTGCGAAGCCGAAAGGCGGCTGGGGCGCGTTTGGCGCGACCGCGATCGCCTTCTTCCTCGCCGAGATCGGCGACAAGACGCAAATAGCCACGGTCGCGCTCGCCGCGAAGTATCAGGCACTCCTGCTTGTAACGATCGGTACGACGGTCGGAATGATGCTGGCCAACATACCTGCGGTACTTGTCGGCGATACGATGGCCGGGCGTCTATCGTTCAAAGCCATCCGCATAGCGGCGGCGGTCGTGTTTGCGGCGCTCGGCGTGCTCACACTTTCGGGTATCGGCAGCTGATGACGCGTCTACAGATCCGCGCCTCTCGCACACACCCGCCCGCTTCGACATGCAAGAGCAGTGACCGTCTTCGCCCCGCCCCGCCACCATGTCACTGGAACACCGCAAGTCCCACGGCCCCTCCGTTCGCGACAGTCCTGCTCTTCAGCGCCCTTCCGGTCCCCGTCGCGGGTATTCACGGTTGCCTTGCGGCATGGCGGTGCCCCTGATCGTCGCGGCGATCGGAACGGCGGCGATTCTTGTCCAAAGGCCCGATCAGCCTAGTCGCGATCTTCGGCGTCGACATGCTGGTCGGTCGTGGGCCATGCATCGTGACCCGAACAGCGTCACGATTGCACCGGCAATGCCATCAGCAGCTTGTCCAACGTGATCGGATAGTCCCGGACGCGCGCACCGCAGGCATTGTAGATGGCATTCGCAAGCGACGCGCCGGCGCCGCTGATGCCGAGCTCGCCAATGCCCTTCGACTTCAGTGGGTTGGATTTGTCGTCGAGCTCGGGAAGAAAGATTGCCTCGATCGGCGGCACATCGGCATGCACCGGAACGTGGTATTCAGCCAGATCGTGATTGACGAAGTAGCCGAAGCGCGGGTCGAGAGTCATTGCTTCCTGCAATGCCGCTCCGATACCGAAGATCATGCCGCCTATGGCCTGCGACCGGGCGGTCTTCTCATTCAGGATACGGCCGGCGGTAAAGACGCCCAGCATGCGCCTCAGCCGGACCTCGCCGGTATCGGCATCGACGCCGACTTCGGCGAAGTGGGCGCCGTAGGACTGTTGCGAGAAATCCCGAAGCGTACGGCCGGGCCGGATCTCCCCGTCGGCATCCAACCCGCCTCCCACGAGATCGGTCAACGGTATCGTGCGACCGGCCGTGGAGATGCGGCCGTTGGCAATGACGGCTGTGTTCGGATCCATGCCGGCAATCCGCGCCAGCTTCTCGCGGAGCGTATTGCAGGCGTCGAAGAGTGCCGAACCGGAACTCGCCGCGCCGAACGAACCGCCCGAGCCCGACGCCGCGGGGAAACTCGTGTCACCAAGCTCCATGCGGATGCGCTCCGGTGGCAGGCCAAGCATCTCCGCGGCAATCTGCGTGAGGATGGTGTAGGTGCCAGTGCCGATATCGGTCATCGCCATCCGCACGGTGGCATACCCGTCTGGCCCCAACCGCACATGCGCCTTCGATGGAAGCAACGGATTGCCGCGCGTGGCGGCGGCGACTCCCATTCCCACGAGCCAGCGCCCGTCCCGCGCCTGGCCCGGCTTCGGATTGCGCCTGTCCCATCCAAACCGCTTCGCCCCTTCCTGGAAGCAAGGCAGGAGATGACGACTGGAATAGGGCACGTGCCGCTCGGGGTCCTCGAGAGGCTCGTTGCGCACCCGCAAGTCGATCGGATCGAGGCCGAGTTTGTCAGCAAGTTCATCCATTGCGCATTCCAGTGCCAGCATGCCCACCGCCTCTCCAGGCGCGCGCATTGACGATGCGACCGGAATGTCCAGCGGCGCCAGCCGGTGCCGGGTCAGCCGGTTTGCGCTCGCATAGAGCGTCCTCGTTTGCAGGGCCGCTCCTTCATAGGTTTCCTCGCTGCGCAGATTGCCCGAAAGGACGTCGTGACCGATCGCGAGCAGCCGGCCGTCGCGATCCGCGCCCAGACGGAGGCGTTGGATGGTGTCCGAACGGTGCGTGGTGACGTGGAACACTTGCTGTCGGGTGAGCGCCGTCTTGACCGGGCGCTTGAGCTTACGGGCCGCCAGCGCCGCCAGGATGGCGTCGGCATTCACCCATAGCTTGGCTCCAAAGCCACCGCCGATATAGGGACTTACCAACCGCACATTCTCGAGTGGAACTTTGAGCGTCCTTGCGACGGCAGCCCGCCCCTGATTCAACATCTGGTTCGATGTGTGGAGCACGAGCTTGTCACCGTCCCACGACGCTTGCGTGGCGTGGGGCTCCATCATCGCATGGCTCTGCAAGGGCGTAGTGTACGTCGCGTCAAGCTGCACCGGAGCCGCAGCGAACGCACCCTCGAAATCGCCCACGGCGCTGTCAGGCTGAGGAGCACCGGCGGCGTGGGGAATGCGCGCCTCGTCAGCTCCAGCCTGCAGCGTGTACGCTCCAGGCAAGCGATCGTAGGTCACGCGGACGAGGTAGGCGGCGGCTCTCGCCTGCTCGAAGGTCCCGGCGACCACGAACGCAACCGGCTGACCATAGTATGACACCTCTGGGCCGGTAAGCACCGGATGGGCCTCGTGGTGATTACCCCTGCCTTGCTCTGGCGCATTGCGGTGAGTGAGCACCAGAAGCACGCCGGGCGCGCGCTGCGCGGCGTCCGTGTCGATGGACGTGATCCGCCCGCTGCCGATCGATGCCTCGACGACATAGCCATAGGCGACCGCAGGCCCCTGCGCCACTTCATAGGCATAATGCGCGCCGCCCTTGACCTTGGGCGGGCCGTCCACACGATCGAGTGGCCTGCCGACAACACCCTGCGCCTCGGCGTCGAGCGCATTTGTGCCGACGGGTGCGTCCATCTCCATGGCGATCTCCTCAGGTCCGAGTGGCTTGTGCCAGCACGGCGTGCACGGCTCGCCGCGTCAACGGTATCTTGAAATCGTTGCTGCCATAGCCACGGGCTCCCTGCAGGACGGCTGTCGCGGCTGCATCGAAGGTCTTTGCGTCCGCCGGTGCCCCGGCGAGCCTTTCCTCCGCCTCCGGAACGCGCCAGGGCTTGAGCGCCAAGCCGCCGAAGGCGAGGCGGGCCGTGCGGATGCCACTCGCGGAACGCTCGACGATCGCGGCGACGGAAACCAAGGCAAAGGCGTACGACGCCCTGTCACGGATCTTTCGGTAGACCTGGGTCCCGAGCGGTGGTGGAGGGAGCGTCACGGCCGTGATTATTTCCCCGGCCTTCAACGCCGTTTCGATCTCCGGCGTCTCGCCGGGAAGACGATGGAACTCGGCGATCGGGATGCTGCGAAGCTCCCCTTGCGCATTGACGGTTTCCACCTTGGCGTCGAGCGCGCGCATCGCGACGGCCATATCGGAGGGATTCGTGGCAATGCACTGGTCGCTGGCGCCGAGTATGGCGTGGATCCGATTAAAGCCGCCCAGTGCCGAGCAGCCCGAGCCGGGGTTGCGCTTGTTGCAGGGCTTGGTCACATCGTAGAAATAATAGCAACGGGTGCGTTGCAGCAGGTTGCCTCCCGTCGTGGCCTTGTTCCGCAGCTGCGCACTCGCCCCTGCCACTAAGGCCCGGCTCAAGACCGAATAGCGCTCGCGTACACGGCGGTCGGCTGCGAGATCGCTGTTTCGCACTGTCGCACCGATTCGCAGGCCGCCGTCTGCAGTGTCCTCGATGCCGTCCAGAGGAAGGCGATTGATGTCGATGAGGTGTGCCGGAGTCTCGACTTGCAGCTTCATCAGGTCG
>Ga0310811_10005740_pt1 | contig 15763 bp, 11 predicted proteins | sample YCmetagenome_FD_207642 | JGI IMG/M metagenome (GOLD analysis project Ga0310811, IMG submission 207642) | Soil microbial communities from experimental microcosm in Duke University, North Carolina, United States - YC | ecosystem: Engineered > Artificial ecosystem > Soil microcosm > Unclassified ...
CCTTGCCCTCGTGCGACCCCGAAAGTGATCGTCTAACGACTCTCGGAAAGTTGATCGAGAGCCTTGCGATACTTTTCCAGCAGCCCCCCTCACGATTCGCGAAGTCGATGTCGAGCGGGAGGAACTGCGCAAAACGATCTGGTAGTATGACGTCCATCCCGTCGCGACGAGCATCACCCATGATGGCTGCACTCATCGCTTCGGCGAGCGCTCGATAGCGCTCCTGTGCTTCGTACGCCGGAGCGATGCTCACCACCGTGGCGAGCGGAATGTCCCCGAGCGCTCCCGTCTCGCGAGCAGCCTGTCACGCTGTGCTCGTCACGATCGCGGGATTGAACATCCCGTTCGAGTAGATCGCCACGTCCGGGCGAGCGTGTCTCGCGACGAGTTTACCGAGCGTATCTGCGAGGAACTTATGATGTTCTCGCGCCTGCGTGACGAGGGATGCGTTCTGCCGGAGCTCGTCTCGAATGCTGATGATGGTGGCGTCGACGCGCGAGCGTCGGTGGCGTGCATCGCGCACCTCCTCGCTGACGAGAGCGAGCAGCGCACCGACGACGATGAGCACCACATCCCGCGGGATTTGACTGAGCCACCGGGAAGGGACCAGCCGGTGTTTGGGCGACGGCTCGGACGAGTTCTCGGGATCCGTATGCATTCGTGTTTCCTCCGTGCTAAGCTCAGAAGCTACAGCGGCGATGCAACGTTCCGAAAGGAGAATTCCGTGAAGCTCTACACTTATCTCAACTTCGGTGGTAATTGTCGGCAGGCTTTCGAATTCTACGCAGAACACCTCGGCGGGAAAATCACGATGCTCGTGACGCATGCCGACCAGCCGGACGCCGACAAGGTGCCCCTGGAATGGAGGAACGCGGTACTCCATGCGAGAATTGACATGGGCGACACCACCGTCCTGGGCGCGGATATTCCGCCGGATCGCTTCCAGCCGATGCGGAGCGCATACCTCTCACTCTTCGTCGACTCCATCGCCGACGCTGAGCGTACCTACGCCTTGCTTCGTGAAGGCGGCGAGGTCTTCATGCCCATGGAACAGACATTCTTCGCGATTCGGTTCGCGATGCTGCGCGATCGCTTCGGAACGTCATGGATGCTACTTCACGAACGACCGATGACGAGAACCACCTGATGCGGGGTGGGCGGCGACGCTTCGATCGCCGCCCATCTACGTCAGTCCGCCGCGTCTCCGCTCGACGTAGCGACTCGGCCATCCATCGCCACAGCGCCTGCGCCGCTGCCAGCCGACACGCCCGCCACGGGGACCGGCGCGTGCGCAACCTCGTCCCGCTTCTTGCCGAACCGGTTGAACCACTGGGTCATGCGATGGTTCAGCGTATCCATGTACGTGTAGACCACCGGCGTCACGTACAGCGTGATCAGCTGCGAGAACGCGAGTCCGCCGACCACCGCGACACCGAGAGGCCGACGCGATTCGGCGCCCGCGCCGTGCGACAGCGCGATCGGCAACGTACCCATGAGCGCGGCCATCGTCGTCATCATGATCGGCCGGAAGCGAATCAAGCACGCATGCACGATCGCGTCGGCCGGCTTTCGTCCCTCGCTCCGCTCCGCCTCGAGCGCGAAGTCGATCATCATGATCGCGTTCTTCTTCACCAGGCCCACGAGCAGAATGATGCCGACGAACGCGTAGACGCTCAGATCGATCTTGCAGATGATCAGCGTGAGCAGCGCACCGAACGCCGCGAATGGAAGCCCGGAGAGAATCGTGATCGGATGAATGAAACTCTCATAGAGCACTCCGAGCACGACGTAGATCACGAAGATGGCGATGCCGAGCAGCGCGAGCATGCCGGCCTGCGTCGACTGAAACGCCTGTGCGGTTCCGCTGAATCCAGTGCTGATCGATGACGGCAGCACTTCGTCGGCGAACTTCTGCACCTCGGTCGTGGCCTGTCCGAGCGCGACACCCGGGCGAAGATTGAACGACAGCGTGACCGATGGCAGCTGGCCCGAGTGGTTCACTGACTGCGGTCCGGCCGTCTGCGTGACCGACACGACGGCGCTCAACGGAACGAGCACACCGGTCTTCGAGCGGACGTAGAGAAGGCTCATCGCCGAGAGATCCGCCTGGTACTGCGGCAGCATTTCCATCACGACCCAGTATTCGTCGTTCGGCGTGTAGATCGTCGAGACCTGTCGCGAACCGTACGCGTTGTACAACGCCATCTCGATCTGATTCGCCGTGACACCGAGCGACGCCGCGCGCTCACGATCGATCTGCACGCTTGCCTGCGGATTGCCCAGCTGGAGATCGCTCGTCACGTCCTGCAGCAGATTCGACTGGCGCGCCCGTGCGACGAGCTTGTCGGCCGCCGGATAGAGCGCAGCGATGTCCGAGCTCTGCATCGTGAACTGGTACAGCGCCTTCGACACGCGGCCGCCGATCTGGATGGCCGGTGGGTTCTGCATGTAGACGACGATGCCAGGTACCTTGGCCAGCTTCGGCCGCAGCTCCTTGATGATGTCGTCCACACCGAGCCGCTCGCCCTGCGGCTTGAGCCCGATGAGCAAGCGCCCCTGGTTCGTTCCAGCGACGGTCGAGCTACCGCCCACGGCCGAATAGAAGCCCTTGACGTTCGTATCGGCCTTGATGATTTCCGAGATCTGACGCTGGTGCGTCACCATGTCGTCGAACGACGTACCCTGCGCAGTTTCCGTCGTGACGAACAGCTGACCGCTATCCTGGCTCGGGATGAAGCCCTTCGGGATGAGGCCGAAGAGGACGACGGTTCCAGCGAGAATGCCGACGGAGAACACCATCGTCGTGACGCGGTGGTTCATCACCCAGCCGAGGGTGCGCTCGTACACGTTCAGCAGCCATTCGTAGCCAGCCTCGGTGATCTGATACGCCCGATTGTGTTTCTCGTCGTGCGCATGCGGCCGCAGGAAGCGGCTCGAGAGCATCGGCGTGAGGGTGAGGCTGACGAAGCCGGACACGAGGATCGACACCGCGATCGTCACGGCAAACTCGTGGAACAACCGACCGACGATGCCGCCGAGGAACAGGATCGGGATGAAGACCGCGGTCAGCGAGATCGTCATCGAGATGATCGTGAACCCGACTTCCGCCGCGCCGTCGATCGCCGCCTTCATCGGCGGCTTTCCCATCTCCATGTGGCGGACGATGTTCTCGAGCATCACGATCGCGTCGTCGACGACGAAGCCGACGGCGAGCGTCAGCGCCATCAACGACAGGTTGTCGAGACTGTAGTCCAGCAGGTACATCACGGCGAACGTGCCGATCACCGAGATCGGTAGTGCCAGGCTCGGAATCAATGTCGCCGACACATTCCGCAGGAACAGGAAGATCACCGCGACGACCAGCACGAGCGTCAGAAGTAGCGTGAACTTGACGTCGTCCACCGACTCGCGGATCGGCACCGCGCGATCGTACATCGTGACGATGTTCACGCTCGCCGGCACCTGCGTCTGCAGCTTCTTCATCAACTCCTTCACCGCGTCGGAGACCTCGACGGTGTTGGAGCCCGGCTGCCGCTGAATGGCGAGGATGACGCCGCGCGTGTTGTTGAACCAGGCGATCGACCTGTTGTTCTGGATGTCGTCGAGGACCTGACCCAACTCCCCGAGGTGCACGGCCGCGCCGTTTCGGTACGATACGACCAGCCGGCGGAACGACGTCGCGTCCTGAAGCTGGCCATCGGCCTGCACGGTGTACGCCTTGTTCGGGCCGTTGAGCACACCGGTCGGCAGATTGACGTTCTGGTCGCTGATCGCCTGCGCGACCTCGTCGATGCCGATCTGCCGGTGCGCGAGCGCGCCCGGGTCGAGCTGAATGCGAACGGCATACTTCGCCGATCCGTAGACGTTCACCTGCGCGACACCAGCGATCATCGAGATGCGCTGCGCCATGAACGTTTCCGCATACTGATCGAGCTGCGAGATCGGCATGAGGTCCGACGTGAAGCCGAAGAACAGAATCGGCTGGTCGGCGGGATTTACTTTCTGATACGACGGCGGGATGATGCCGGGCGGCAGGTTCTTCAGCGTCTTGGCGATCATCGCCTGGACGTCCTGCGCGGCGGCGTCGATGTTCCGGTCGAGCGCGAACTGAATCGTGATCGAGCAGTTCCCCAGGCTCGACGACGACGTCATGTTGTCGATGCCCGCGATCGTCGAGAACTGTTTTTCGAGCGGTGTGGCAACCGCGGACGCCATCGTCTCCGGGCTCGCGCCGGGAAGACTCGCATTCACGGTGATCGTCGGAAAGTCGACCGTCGGCAGATCGCTCACCGAGAGGCGGCGATATGCGGTGATGCCGAAGAAAAGAATTCCCGCCATCACCAGAACGGTGGTGACGGGACGCCGAATGAACAGTTCCGAGAAGTTCATTTTGCCGGTCCTCCGGCTCCGTTCGCCGAACCAGCCTGTGTGGCCGACGTCGCCGGCTTCCCGTCGACGCGCGAATTCGGCGTCAGGCGCGACTGCCCGTCGACGACGACCTGCTCACCCATCGCCAGTCCGCTGCTGATCGTCGTCATGTCGCCGACCACACGGCCCACCGTGATCGGCCGAACCGAGGCGACCTTGTCGTTGCCGACGACGAAGACGTAGCTGCCCTGCTGACCGGCCATCACCGCGCGAGTCTGAATCGCCAACACGTTCGACTGCGTCGCAAGGTCGAGGCTCACCGTGACGTACTCGCCCGGCCAGAGCACATTGCCTTTGTTCTCGAAGCGCGCCTTTGCAGTGACACTTCCAGTCAGCGAGTCGACCGCGTTGTCGAGGAACGCGAGCGTTCCGACCTCGCCGACCTTGCCGCTGTCCGCCGTTACGACGCGTACTCGAAGATTGCCCTCGGCGTAGTGACGGTGCACCGCGGGGAAATCATGCTGCACGATCGGGAAGCGCACGAGGATCGGGTGCAGCGTGTTGATGACGACGAGCGGATCCGCATTCGCCTTGACGAGATTGCCCTGACGGACAAGGAGCCGGCCCGCTCGGCCGGAGATCGGGGCCTTGATCGTCGTGTAGTTGAGATTGAGCTGCGCATTCTCGACCGCCGCGTGATCGGCCTGCACCGTGGCCCTCATCGCTTCCGCGGCAGACTGCGCCTGATCGGCCTGCGACTTGGTGACGTAATCCTTTTCGACCAGCGCCTTGTACCGATCGGCCTCTCGTTGCGCGGTGGCCGCCTGAGCCTCGTCACGCGAGAGCACCGCCTGCGCCTGGCGCAGCGCGACCTCGAATGGCCGCGGGTCGATGCGGAACAACGTCTGGCCAGCGGTGATGTCCTGGCCTTCGTTGAAATTCACTTCGTCGAGCGTGCCGCCGACTTGCGCCTGGACCGCCACTGTTTGCAGCGGCTCGACAACGCCGTTGGCGCCGATCGTCAACGGCGCGTCGATCTTTTCGACTGGCGCGAGCTGTACGGGAACGGGTGGCGCATGCTGCTCCGGCGGTTTCGAGCAACCGATCGCCGCCACCGCGAAACCGGCGAGGACGCACCACGCGTGAGATCTGAGCTGTACCGATTCAACCATATTCATCATTCCGGCCGGATTGTGGAGGCCGGGGTGAGCGGGGCAAAGGAAGTGTCGCCGCGCGCGTTGAGAACGCCAACGTCGTGCGCGAGCTGCGCGAGCGCCGAGCGCCATTCCCAGCGCGCGTCGACCGCCTGCGCCCGGGCGTTGGCCAACGCGCTCTGCGCGATCAGCAAATCCACGATGCTGCCGACGCCTTCACGATAACGTTCGCGCGCCACAGTCTCGGATTGCGTGGCGCTCGCCAACAGATCGCGCGATGTGTGAACGCGATCGGTTGCCGTGCGAAGCGTGTAGTACGCCGTGAACACCTGCTGAATGATCAGCTGCTTGGCAACTGCCGACCGAGCGAGTGCAGCCTGATACTGCTCGTTGGCCGCGTGCTCGTCGTACTGATTCGAGAAGCCGGTGAAGACCGGAACCTGAACTCCGAAGTTCAGAAGGTATGTCTTGCCGGCGTAGCCCGGGACGTTCGAGCTGTTCGATGCGCCGGTCGCGCTCAGCGTCAGCGACGGCAACCCCGATGAGCGCGCGACCCTGATCTGCGACTGCGCGGCCGCGGCCTGCGCCCGTGCCGTCGCGAGCTCCGGGCGATTGCGCACCGCGAGTTCGATCAACGTATCCACCGACTCGGCGACGAAATGCACCGAGTCCGTAGCCGGAATGTCGGGAACGTCGAACGTGGTGTTCGCGGGAAGCCCCATCGCGACAGCGAGTCCGCCGCGCGTCACGAGCAGTTGACCTTCGAGCGTCTGGAGTTGAAGCTGTGCTTGCGACCGCGCCGTGCGCGCCTGGAGGACATCGGCGATCGTCGCGAGACCCACGCGATGACGCTCGTTGGCTGCGTCAAGCGATTTCGTCGATTCGTCGAGCGTGACCTTGGCCGCGTCGCGCTGCGCGCGCGTCGACAGATAGTCGAACGCGGCCGTCTCCACCTGGAGAATCGTGTTGTCGACGGTCGTGTTGTGCGTGAGATCCGCGGCGATCGCGGTCTGCCGCGCGACGTCGATCGATCCGGAGCGTCCGCCGAAGTCGAGCACCGTGTACCCGAGATTGAGCGACGGTCCGATCTGCGCGCGTTCCTGCGCCGGACGACCCGGGGTCGGGGCGGACAGCTGTCGCGTCACACCGATGCCGGCCGAGATCGTCGGATAGAGACGTCCCTGGCTCGAGCCGTATACGTCGGCGGCAGAACGAGCCTGCGCCCACGACATTTTCGTCGCGGGACTATTTCGCAGCGCGAGATCGACGATGTCCGGCAGCGTGAGCCGACTCGCAATGGACTCTGGCAGGACCTTTATGGAGGCCGTATCCAGCCGCGCCGCCTGAACGACACTCGGCGCGGGCTTCCATGTCGTACTTGATGAGGCCGGTGTAGGCGCAACACCGTCGATCGACGGTGGGGCGTGCCTACACGCTGCAACCCACACCGCTGCGATCGCGATCGCGTGCGCCCTTCGTTTCACGGCTTCGATGCCTTCCCCAACTGAGCCGGCTTGGTAGCCGGCTGCGGTTGTTTCGCTGACGGCGCTGCCTCGCCAGCCTGAGTCGCGCGGGACACTGCAGCGCCACGCTTCATGTTATCCGCAATCACGAGCTTCGGCGGAACCTCGGGCTTCGCCGCGAGCACCGCGCCGAGCGTGACGACCTTGTCGCCTTCTTTCAGACCGTCGATTACCTGCGCGACCTTGAGATCCGTCGGACCTGTCTTGATCAGTCGCATCTCATACGTCTTATCCGCGTTCTCGATGACGACGTAGCGTCCCGGAATTCCGGTCTTTCCTTCGGTCGACACGAGGTCGCGTCGGAGAAGCGCGGTGAGCGTATCGACCGACAGGCCGAACATGCGCGCGACGGGTGCGAGCTCGTTCGTCGCGCGGATCGCATCGATCGGCACCTGGAGCACGTTCTTGAGGTCGGCCGCTTTCACCGTGACCTCGCCGTTCATCCCCGGCATGAGCAGACCTTCCTTGTTGCTGATGCTCACTTCGACGGGGAAGAACGTCACGCCCTGAGTGACGACGGCCTGCGGTTCGATCTTCTCGAGCACACCATCGAAGTTACGTCCGGCGAACGCGTCCACCGCAACGGTCGCGGGAAGGTTTACGCGAACGTTGCCCATCTCGACTTCGTCGATCGTCACGCGCATGCGCACGCGACCGAGATCGGCGACGCTCATCAACGTCGTACCGCCGTTGGCGGCGGTCGCGGCGGTGATGATCTGACCCTGCGTGACCGGGCGCGAGACGATGGTGCCGCCGATCGGCGCCTTCACCGTTGCGTCCTCGAGTCCCTGGCGCGCCAGGTCGAGAGCGGCGCGCTTGCTGATCATGTCGGAGATCGCGCTCGCGTACGTCGACTTCGTGCTGTCGTTCGCCGCCGCCGTGATGACGCGGTACTTGAACAAGGAATCTTTGCGTGCCCGATCGCGGATGGCGCGCTCGAGGCCAGCGGCCGACACGACGTCGTCGGCCATCGCCTGGTCGAATCGGTTCTTCACGTCGCGCGGGTCGATCTGGGCGAGCAGGTCACCCTTCTTCACGATGCTCCCCACCTCGACCGGCTCCTGAGTCACCGCGCCACCCGCCTTCGACTTGATGTCGACCGGGTTGATGGGCTCGACGACACCGGTTGCCTGGACGCGGACCGCGATATCACCGCGCGTCACGGTCGTCGTGGGCAGCTCTATGACAGCGCTCGACTTGGCCTGACATGCGACGCCACTTACGGTCGCAATGAGGAGGGGAAGGGTGAGCGAAATGCGGCGAAAAGACATGGATAACAGAGAGTTGGTGGGCGTCGGTCGCACCCGACGGGGCCATACTATATAGAACAAAGCTACGGACGGGTGTGGTTTTGGTCAGGGGGAAGCAAAACGGCGCCCCCGGACGGGGGGCGCCGCCTCGTGCTTACAAAGTGAAGTACGCGCGGGAGCAATCCGGCGTTGTAAGGCGCTCAGGCTCCGGCGGTTGAGCGCACCGACTTCCGGCCCCGACTGGAGCGTTTCCTGCGATTACCGCATCGCAATGACTACGCTGAGTTTGCCGCTCCCAGCCCTGACTTTTGCGCTGCTCCAGGCTTCCCCGAATCCGTCGCACGCGCAATCCACTACTCCGGTTCCATATAACGACACCGGCCACGTCGACAGGACGTTCTTCACTCGGCGCGATCTCATCCTCACTGGCTTCGGGGTCGCCGGAACCCTCGCCATCGTGCCGTTCGACGAGCGCATCTCGCACTGGGCGCAGTCCTCGACGGTCCAGGGCGGGACCACTCGGCGGTCGACCGTCGACTGGCTCACTCACATCAACGAAACTCCTCTCACCATCGGCGCTATCGCGACGTACGGAGTGGGGCGGTTGGGTCACATGGAGACCGTCGCCGACGTCGGGATGCATGCGTCCCAGGCGCTCATCCTGACCGACGTGATCAGCGAGCTGATCCGAGGCCCGATCGGGCGATCTCGCCCCCGGGTGACCAGCAACGATGCTTTCGTTTTCCATTTCGGCGGCGGCTTTACCAACTTCGACCAGCGATCGTTTCCATCACTGCATTCGTCGTCGGCCTTTGCCACCGCGGCATCGCTATTCGGTGAAGTACGCGAACGAAACCCCGCGGCAACGTGGTACGCCGGTCCGCTGCTCTTCGGCGCAGCGCTCGTACCGGGCATTACGCGCGTCTACCTCAATCAACACTGGGCGAGCGACATCGCGGCGGGGGCGTTCATCGGAACGCTGATCGGCACCAAAGTCGTGCGCTACGGGCACAGCCACCACCGATCGAAGCTCGACCAGTTTCTGCTCGGGACCACCGTCGTGCCCCTCGGCGCCGATCGGTTTGCGATTGCCTGGTCGTTTCGCTGAACCGCCGGCCACGCGATAAGGAGAGAAGGGTTCTAGAGTTCTCTAACGCTTTGCGCTCTCGCCCTGGAAGCGCTTCAGGTACTCGCCGTATCCCTCTGCCTCCAACTTGGCGACCGGAATGAAGCGCATGGCCGCCGAGTTCATGCAATAACGCTGGCCCGTTGGACGAGGGCCGTCGTCGAACACGTGGCCGAGGTGCGAGTTCCCGTGCGCCGAGCGCACTTCCGTCCGCACCATTCCAAGCAGTCGATCCGTCTTGGTCGTGATATTTGCCGGCTCGAGCGGCTTCGTGAAGCTCGGCCACCCGGTGCCGGAGTCGTACTTGTCGATGGAGCTGAACAGAGGCTCGCCGGTCACGATGTCGACGTAGATCCCCGCCTCATGGTTGTCCCAGTATTCGTTCCGGAACGGTGGCTCGGTGCCCTCGTGCTGGGTGACCTTGTACTGCATCGGTGTCAGAGTCTTCTTGAGCTCCGCGTCATTGGGTTTGGTGTACTCACGCATTTTGGCCTCCTTGGGGGTGTCGCTCACGAGGACGGGCGTGTCGCGATACAGCGCTGGTAGCTGCGTCTTGAGCGCCACGACCTTCGGTGCGTCGTTGATGGCGATGTATGGCTGATTCGGATGAAGCGTGGCGTAGTCCTGATGGGAGGCTTCGGCCGGATAGAAGCCGCCGAGCGCCGATACTGTCGTCACGATGGGACGCGGCCAGAACTTCGCTCTGGTCAACTGCGCGATGTACGCCTCCGCGGCGGCCCTCTGCTGCTCGTTCGTGTACCAGATGGCCGAGCGATACTGCGGCCCGTGATCGGGTCCCTGGTAGTTGAGCTGTGTCGGGTCGTGCGCAACCGCGAAGAAGACGTGCAGCAACTGCTCGTACGACACCTGCCGTGGATCGAACGCGACCCGGACCGACTCGGCGTGACCGGTGTTGCCGTCGCTCACACGATCGTAGTGTGCACTTGCTGCATCGCCTCCGGCATAGCCGGAGAGAGCGCTCGTTACGCCTTTGACGTGCTGAAAGACAGCCTGGACTCCCCAGAAGCAGCCGCCTGAAAACACGGCTACCTGTTCGTCTTTCGAGACGCCGCTCGGGATGTAGGTCGGGCGTGATGCCGCTTGGACGCGCGGCGTCTTCGCGGCCAAACCGAGCAGAACCGCGATGGGTGCGACGCGTTGAACGAGTTTACCGAACATGATGTCACCTCTATTTGATCGGACGAAGGTGTTGGTTCGATGTGGTGCGCTTGCCTTTCGATGCCACCACAATGGCAAGCCAAACGCCGTGATGCGCGACTCGATGTCGCGAGCATAAGTCGCTACGCGACAGCGTGTTATCGGCTTGCACGTAAACCAGAGCTACCCGTGTGCCTGTTTCAAGAAACGCGAGCGGAGCACTTGAAACACGCTGATGAAACGGCCGGGGCCGTGAGGCCGGCCGAGGTGCGTGACAACGAGCCGAATGGGTCGTGTGTTCCATCGCTGCGTTTCATCCGCGGTGCGGGTGTTTCGTGAACGCGCGAGTCACGGCGAGCGCGCTCCGGCGCGCAGCAGCGAAGTCGCGATGCCGTCGCGACTTGTCGAGTAAAGTCTCGATGCACGCCAGCGCGGTGCTTTCGTTGCCGAACGAGGCGGGCGTCGCACGCGACTTCCGCGACCAGCGACTTCCACGCTTTCAACAACGAGGTCATTCGCAATGCGCATCGCGCCCAGTCTCACCGTGCTCTGTGCCGTCGTGCTGTCGGCCTGCAGCATGGACGGCACGAGTCCCCAAATGCCGTCCACCGCGTCGCCTGACGCGGCCAACCTGGATCGCTCGTCGCAGTCTGTTGGGCAGGTCTTCACGATGTCGAACGCCGTGGTAGGGAACTCAGTGTTGGTGTTCGCCCGTGGCGCGGATGGTTCGCTTCGCGCGACCGGTACGTACGCCACCGGCGGAACCGGCACGGGTGATGGCCTTGGTAACCAGGGTGGCCTGGCGCTGGACGAGAGCGGAAGCACGCTCGTGGCGGTCAACGCAGGCAGCAACGAGATCAGCGCATTCCGCGTGGGCGAGGACGGATCGCTGGAGCTCACCGACAAGATCGGCTCCGGCGGCCGCACGCCAATTAGCGTGACGATCTCGGAGGATCTCGTGTACGTGCTCAACGCCGGCGACGCGGGCAACATTGCCGGCTTTCATCTCGAGCATGGCAAGCTTTCGGCGATCGCGAATTCGTCGCGCCCGCTCAGTGGTGCCGGCGCGGGGCCAGCACAGATCTCGTTCGATCCGTCGGGCCGCTCGCTGGTCGTCACGGAGAAGAACACCAACCGCCTGAGCACATATACCATCGGCAGTGGCGGTCGAGCGAATGGACCAACGTCGACTGCTGCGAGCGGCATTACGCCATTCGGATTCGCATTCACGCACAGCGGCACGCTCATCGTCTCGGAGGCGTTCGGCGGGGCGCGGGACTTAAGCGCGGTATCGTCGTACGCAAATAACGGCAACGGAACGTGGAACGTCATCAGCGGCTCCATCCCGACGACCGAGACCTCGGCGTGCTGGATCGTGGTGACGGAGAGCGGTCGATTCACGTACACCACGAACGCCGCGAGCGGAACGATCACGGGTTACGCGGTGAAGGATGGTGCACTCACCCGACTCACCGCGGATGGCGTCACCGCGAACATTGGTGCCGGATCTGCGCCGGGCGAGATGGCGCTCTCGCGCAACAGTCACTTCCTGTACGCGCTGTCCGGTGGGCTGCACGCGATCGTCGCATACAGCGTGTCGAACGACGGCTCTCTGGCACCGATCGTTGGTGGCGCGACGGGCTTGCCGAGCGCGGCCAACGGGCTGGTTGCGCGGTGACGTGCGCTCTACGTTTCTGACCGGGCGAGGCAGTGGCGCTAGTGACGTTCACTGCCTCACTCTGTCCTCACGCACCTGAGGCGAATGACTGGTCGCATCTCGCTGCAACGAGCACTGCTTGGGACCGTCGCCATCGCGATTCTCGTTGGCATCGTTCCGGCAGGTGTCGCGCTCGATCGCCGACTGGGATCAGAGTTGGTGACGCGCGCGCGATCGGATCTCGAGATGGCGGCCGGCATGATCCCGGGGCAGGGAATGCCGCGCAGCATCGATGCGCTGGGTCGCCTCACGCGTTCGGACGTCACGATAATCGTCGGGCCCGATCACGCGCTCGTCGCGACGACGCTCGATTCCGCGCTGGCGGCTGGCGTACGACGGACACTCGGCCATGCGCCGCCCAACGGGCACGCGCAAGCGATCGACATCAATGGTCGCATGCTCCTCGCGGTGACCGCGTCGCTCGGAGGCGACAGCGTCGTCGTGTTCACGCGCGACCGCGCGGCCGAGCTCGCGGTGATTTCCGAGCTTCACCGCGTGGCGTTGATCAGCGTCGTCGCCGCGTTGGCCGTGGCACTCGTGCTCGGAACGCTCCTCTCGACGCGAATCGCTCAGCCGGTCCGCGAGCTGTCGGCGGCCGCCAGTGCGATGGCGCGAGGGTCGTTCGACGCGCCACTGCCGACATCACGCATCGACGAGGTGGCGCGCGTCGCCGAGCAGTTTGCTACGATGCGAAGTGCATTGAGCCGCCAGATGTCGGAGCTGCGCGAGGCGAACGAGGCACTCGCCGATCGCAACGCGCGACTCGGTACACTCCAGGCGGATCTCATGCAGCGCGATCGCCTTGCGGCAAGTGCGCGACTGGTGGGCCAGCTTGCCCACGAGATTCGGAACCCAGTCGCGAATCTGCGCAATTTGCTCGAGCTCATTCGACGCCGTTCGACCGAAGACCCGACCGTCGTCGAGTTTGCGGAGCTGGCGATCGACGAGCTCCTCCGCATGCACGAGCTGGCCGAGCAGATGCTCGACCTGAACCGCCCGCGCGATCCGGCCGCACAGTCGTGTGCGCCGGCAGTGGTTGCGCGAGAGGTTGCCCGACTGGCGGTCGCCGGCGCGCCAGACGACGCACTGATCGTCGAAGTGCGCGGCCCTGACGACGCGTTTGCGGCCATCCCGCCTGATGCGCTCAAGCAGGTTCTCGTCAATCTCGTGCAGAACGCTCGCGAGGCGGTGAGCCAGCGCGACGCATCGCGTCGCGCGGAGATCACGATCGATGTGCACGCCGTGGACGGTTCGATCGTTGTCGGCGTTTCCGACAACGGGCCCGGCGTGCCGGAAGCCGAGCGATCGAGAATCTTCGATCCCTTCTATTCGACGAAGCAGGAGATGGCCGGCGTCGGGCTCGGACTCTTCGTCGCGGAGGGGCTGGTGCGCAGCGCGGGCGGCCGACTGAGCGTTCGCAGTGCGCCGGCCGGCGGCGCGTTGTTCGAGATCGAGCTGCGCACCGCCGATCCGGTCGACCGCACGAGCACTGTGGATGCGCGCGGAGCCGCCCTGTCGTCATGACGTCGCGCACAGGGCAGATCCTCATCGTCGACGACGACCCAACATTTCGGATGACGACGGCGGCGCTGCTCGAGGGAGACGGGCATCGCGTCGACACCGCGGCGGACGGATCGCAAGCTGCGGAGAAGTTGAAGGAGCGGACCTATGATCTGCTCCTCGTCGATCTGAGAATGCCTGGCATCGATGGCATCGCGCTCGTCGAGGCTCTGCGTCTCTGGGGGCACCACGCGCCGATCTTGATGATCTCTGGCTTCGGCACGGTGGAGAATGCGGTCCGTGCGCTTCACGTGGGCGCTGATGACTTTCTGACGAAACCGGTCGAGCCGGACGTGCTGAGTGCCCACGTGGCCGACCTCCTGGACCTCAAGCCGCAATCGGGACAACGGGACGGAAATCCTGGCGGCATCATTGGACGTTCGGCGGTGATGCAGGCGCTCTTCGAGCGTCTCGAGCGCGTGGCGCCGACGGAAAGCACGGTACTCATCACCGGCGAGACGGGCGTGGGCAAGGAGCTCGTCGCGAGAGCGGTGCACACGCTCTCGCCCCGTCGGGCGAAGCCGTTTCTCGCCGTGAACTGCGCCGCCCTCGCCGAAGGCGTTCTCGAGAGCGAGCTGTTCGGGCACGTGCGCGGCGCGTTCACGGGCGCTCTGCGCGATCGTGCCGGCGTCTTCGAGGCGGCAAGCGGCGGCACGCTCTTTCTCGACGAGATCGGCGCCACGACGCCGGCGTTGCAATCGCGATTGCTGCGTGCCTTGCAAGAGCGAGAAATCACACGCGTCGGTTCGACGATGGTCGTGAAGACGGACGTCCGCATCGTCGCGGCGACGAACCGTCCGCTCGAGGCGCTCGTCGCCGAGGGGAGGATGCGCGAGGACTTGTACTACCGGCTCGCCGTGTTTCCGCTCGTCGTGCCGCCGCTGCGCGAACGGCCGACCGATATTCCGTTGCTCGTTGACTACTGGCTCGGCCGATTGCGCGAAACGCTGCCGAACGCCCAGCAGCTGAGCGTGTCGTCGTTCGCGCTGAGGTTGTTGCGCAAATACGAATGGCCGGGCAACGTGCGGCAACTGTTCGCCGCGCTCGAGAGCGCCGCGATCTCCGCGCGCGACGGAAAGATCGAGGCGCAGCATCTGCCCGAAGTGGTGCGGGGCCCGGAGCAGTCAACGAATACGCGCTATCGCTCCAGTGGGCCGACGGAGGATGAGCGGCAGGCAATCGAGGACGCGCTCGCTCACGCGGGGGGCTCGCTCACGCGCGCCGCGGAATTGCTCGGGATGGGCCGCACGACGCTCTGGAGGAAGTTGCGCGCGCACGGCATCGCGGTGGCAAGCGACGACGATTCGTCCTCACCGGGCGCCTAGCGCGCAACGCGGACCTCGACTCCTCGTCGCGTTTCAGAGATCGACGACGACGTCGCGAGTCGGTTGTGAGCAGCAAACGAGAAGATTGCCGTCGGCGGGCTTTTCGAGTGGCTCGGGTCCGTAGACGACAGACCCCGAGACCAGACCGCTCTCGCAGGTGTGACACACGCCGGTCCGGCACGACCAACGGACGGGCACGTCGCACGCCTCGGCCAGCTCCAAAATGCTCTGGTAGGAGGAGGCGTTCCAGTGTGCGGCGATCCCACTGCGCGCGAACGATACGAGCGAACCGGTGTCGGCATCGCCGTTGGGCAGATGCGGAGCTCGCGTCGCCGCTCCGACGACACCGGGGGTAATGGACTCGCTGCCGTTGAAGAGCTCGACGTGAATCTGCGGCGCCGCTACACCCAGGGTCGACAGCGCCGCCTTCATGTCTGCCATGAAGCGAGTCGGCCCGCAGAGGTAGACGTCCGCCTCTGGTGGGAGGCCGACGTGATCGAACACCGATGGCGAGAGGTGACCGGTCGCGTCGAAATCCTCACCCATCTTGTCGCTCGACGTCGGCTTGCTGTAGCACACGTA
>Ga0310811_10005741_pt1 | contig 15762 bp, 15 predicted proteins | sample YCmetagenome_FD_207642 | JGI IMG/M metagenome (GOLD analysis project Ga0310811, IMG submission 207642) | Soil microbial communities from experimental microcosm in Duke University, North Carolina, United States - YC | ecosystem: Engineered > Artificial ecosystem > Soil microcosm > Unclassified ...
GCGGTGATCACCGTCGGAAACTGGCGGATGTATGCGTTGTAAGCGTTGACCGCCTGGTTGTAGTCGTTGCGCGCGACGGAAATCCGATTCTCGGTTCCGGTGAGGTCGTCCTGCAGCCGAATGAACAGCTGGTCCGCTTTGAGCTGCGGATACGCTTCGACCGACACCATGAGCCGGCTGAGGCTCGACGACAACGCGGCATTGGCGTTCGCCATCTGCTCGGCGTCGTGTGACTGGATCGCGTTGACGAGGCCCGTCCGCGCCTGCGTCACTTGGACGAAGACGTCTTCCTCGTGCTGGGCATAGCCCTTCACGGTGTTCACGAGGTTGGGAATGAGATCTGCGCGACGCTGCAGCTGAACTTCGATCTGACTCTGCGCCGACGCGGCCTGCTCGTCCAGCGACTGAATGCGGTTGTAACCGCACGCCGCGAGCGGCAGCACGAGGAGGAGTGAGAGCCAGCGTTTCATTGTCATGCTCCTGGGTGGATTACGAAGAACGATACAACTGTCCAAAACACTACGGGTGCAGACGTCGCTTGGTGCCGTCAGATCGGCGCGTGGAACGTATCGAGGTAGCTCACCAGTCGCTCCAAGGCCTGCAAGTAGCCGGCAATCACCGAGTTGCCGTCTTCGGGCTTGAGCTTCGCCTCGCCGCGCACGTGCCGGACGACACGGACAATCGGCTCCCCATCGAATCCGGCGCGGCTGGCGACCTGCTCGGTGAGGGCAACGTTGTCCGTCGGCGGTTTGACGCCGTGCAAGCGCAAGAAGGCGCGGAACACGATCATGACCGGGCTGACACTCGCCGCGAGCAGATCGAGCTGGCGATCGCCTTCGTTGCCGGCCGCCAACGCGCCCTGCCGAAGCTTGATGAGCTTTCCCATCGCTTCCTGCTCGAGCTGCAGACGAAGATCGCCGCGATCCACCGTGATACCATTGAACGGCGGATCGCCGTATAGAACGCGATGGCGCTCGAGAATGTCCGCGTACTCCATCGGGAAGATGTCCGCGGAGCCACGCCATTCCTGCTGCGTAAGCGTAAGCGGCGCGGGGTTGCCGGCATCGGCCCACGCCCGCGCGGCGGCCGACGCGGCGGCCAATTGTGACGCGCCGAGGGCGTCGACGATCACGAGCACATTGTAGTCGGATCGCTTGGCGATGTGTTCTCCGGCCGCCGCCGATCCGTAGAGCACGACCGCGCGCAGCGTGTCGCCGTACGCCGCACGCAACTGCCCAACGAGTTCATCGAGTGTCATGCGCGCCATGGGTCACCAAGATCCGCTGGAGCCACCACCGCCGAAACCACCACCGCCACCAAAGCCGCCGAATCCGCCCCCGCCCCCGCCCCCGCCGCCGAATCCGCCGCCGCCGCCGAAACCACCGCCGCCCCACCCTCCGCCTCGTCCGCCGCCGATGGGAATGAACAGCGGAAGACAGCCACGACGCCGGCGGCCGCCGAGCATCGACAGAATGAAGAAGAGGATGAACAGCCAGACGACCGGCGGGATTCCGCGACTCGACCGCCGCGACGACGACGGGCGCGGCTGCGGCACAATCTGCTGAAAGCTGCTGTCGACTTGAAAATTGAATTCGCCGGCGAAGCGCTGAGCGACGCCCAGCGTCATCACCTCGATGCCAGTTCCATAATCACGGTTTCTGAAGTACGGAATCGCCGCGTCGCGGATCTGGCCGGTCATCGCGTCGGTGATGAAACCCTCGGCGCCGTAGCCGACTTCCGTTCGAACATGGCCTTGACCGTCGCTGCTCGTCTCCTTCGGCACGACAAGAATGATGACACCCGTGTTGCGCGCCGGATCGCCGGGATTTCCCTTCTGTCCGACCTTCCACTCGCGCCCGATGCGGAGGCTCGTCTCCTCGATCGGCCGCCCCTTCAAATCAGGAAGCGTAACGACGACGATCTCGCCTCCCGACTTCGCGCGCACGTCGTCGATGATGCGCCCGATCGTGGCCTTTTGCGCTTCGGGGATGATGTTGGCGAAATCGTTGACATACCCGACTGGCGCCGGAATCTGAAGCGCTTGCGGTGTCGCGCCGATGGCGGCGACGCCGAGCGCGAGCAGCGCGAGCGCGCGGCCAGGCCGACGAGATTGGAAAGGCCGCCACGAGGCGGCTCGTTTGCTGGTCATTCTGTCGAAAGAAGGCTACGTCCGACAGAACTACGATGGAAGCGCCGGGTCGGTTGCAGTGGCGCTTGGCCGCATCCCCCCGCGTTCCTCAGCGGTGACCCAACCGGACGTCGGGGCGGTCGAGCAAGGCATTCACCAGGCGCTCGGAGAACTCGCGGAGTTGTTCGGTCAGAGCCTCCGCCTGGCTCACGACATAGGCCCGCCCGATCACGAGAACCGTCGCGACCACGAGCCCGACCGCCGGCGGCGCGAATGCGCTTGCGAGGGCGGCCGCCAGGGGACCTGAGGACCCCGCGCCGGCGGCGAGCAACGCGTCGTGCGCGCGCAGCACCGCGCCGAGCGCGCCGAGCATCAGCGCGGTCAACGCCATCGCCGAGAGATATGGGAGTCGGCGGGTCAGGATCGGGACGAGTGCCAGCAACGCCGCTCGCGCGATCGTCCGAAGCTCCGCTTCGTCGCGACTGCGACTGCGAAGGATGAGCAATCCCATGTCCGACAGCACCGCCTTCGAGTCGGCGCACTGCTTGATCGCCTCCTCCAATTTCCCGGCGCGAACGAGCTTGATGACGCGCTCGATGAAGACACGGCCGTTGTTCTTGGCGCGAAAGACGATGACGAACACGCGCTCGACGAGGACCGCGATCCCGATGACGCCCACCAACGCGATGAGCCACACGACGGCTCCGCCTTCGCGGAACCATTGAAGCGTGGTGGTCATGTAGATGGATGGAACACGAGTGATGGACGAACCTTTCCGTGCCGAGCGAGTCGCGCGTCACGCGCGAGGGGTGCAAGACGTATGCCTCGTACGGGCTCATGATTGCGCGGGCCAGGCCGTTGCGTGACAAGCATTTGGCCGCGCGCGTCACCACGGGATAGATTCGTAGTAGCCCCTACTCCCCGCCGTCGCCCGTCGCCGCCCTCCACCGCCATGACACGATCTGCTTCGCGCGCAGCTACAGCGCTGCTCCTTCTTTCGACCGGACTCCTCGCCTGCTCTGGCGACAAGACCCAAACAGCGGATGCCAAGCCCGCCGCCGCGAAACAGGTCGGCGGCGCCGTCGCGGCCCCGGCCCAACCCGGCCAGGACACACTGAGCCGGCTTGCCGACCGCGGACGCATCCTCGGTGACTCGTCGGCGACCGTGTGGGTCGTGATGGCCAGCGACTTCCAGTGCCCGTTCTGCAAGCAATGGCACGACGCAGCGTTCGCGGGGCTGGTGAAGGACTACGTGAACACGGGCCGCGTCCGAATGGCGTTCCTCAACATGCCGCTCAGCATGCATCAACATGCCAAACCGGCGTCCGAGGCGGCGATGTGCGCCGCGGTGCAGAACAAATTCTGGCCGATGCACGACTCGCTCTTCGCCACGCAGAAGATCTGGGAGGTGCTCGAGAGCCCTCTGTCGATGTTCGACACGTTAGCCAACGAGAATCACGTCGAGATGGCGGCCTGGCGCGATTGTATGTCGAAGCACGCCACGCTGCCGCTCATCGAGGCCGACCTCGATCGCGCGCGTCAGACGGGCGCGAGCTCGACACCGAGCTTCTTCGTCGGCACGATGAAGCTCTCCGGAGCCGACGCCAACGTGCGTGGCGCAATCGACAGCGCCCTCAAGGCGGCCGGCGCGAAGCCGAAGCGCTGATCCGCTCGTGAAATTCCCGGTGCAACTCGGTTACCGCGCGCTCGCGCAGTTGGCGCGCGGCGCCGCGGTCGTTGCACCACCGAGCCAGTCGAAGCTGTTTCGCGCGTTGCGCGCACGCCGCGGGATTCGCGGGCGCTACCGTCAATGGGGAGCGACGGAACGCGACCATCAGCGACCGTTGCTGTGGATGCACGCGCCGTCCGTCGGCGAAGGGTTGCAGGCGCGGCCGGTGCTGGAGTTGGCGCGCGTGCGACGTCCCGAGCTTCAACTCGCGTACACGCACTTCTCGCCAAGCGCCGCGGCGTTCGCGAAAAAGCTGGACGTGGATTTTCGCGACTATCTGCCGTTCGACACGCCCGGTGACGCGCGGGTAGCGCTCGAGTCGCTGGCGCCGACGGCACTCGTCTTCTCCAAGCTGGATGTCTGGCCGGTGATCACGCGCGAGGCGCTCGCGCGCGACGTCCATCTCGGGTTGATCAGCGCGACGTTGTCGCGCGGATCGTCCCGACGCTCACGGACGGCCGGCGTCGTGCTGCGAGACGCGTACGCCGCGCTCGAAGCCGTCGGCGCGATCGATGACTCTGACGCCGACCGCTTGGTGCAGCTCGGCGTCCGCCCGCAGGCGATCAGCGTCACGGGCGACACACGCTACGACCAGGTGTGGCTGCGCGCGCAACGGGTCGATCGAGAGAGCCCGCTGCTGCAGCGTTTGCGCGCTCCCCGATTGACGCTGGTCGCCGGCTCGACATGGCCCGCCGATGAAGCCGTGCTGCTGCCGGCGTTCCACGCGCTTCGCTCGGCCGGTGTCGATCTCCGTTTGGTGATCGCCCCACACGAACCGACGCCGCAGCACGTGGCGAATATCGTCGACTGGGCGCGTCAGTCGAAACTGACCCTGACACGCCTCGACGATTCCAATCCTGCAAGCGCCGACGTCGTGCTGGTCGATCGCGTCGGCGTGCTCGGAGATCTGTATTCGATCGCTGACTTCGCGTACGTCGGCGGCGGCTTTCACTCGGCGGGCCTCCATTCGGTCCTCGAGCCGGCGTCGTTTGGCGCACCGGTGCTGTTTGGTCCGCGGCACGACAACAGTCGCGACGCAGCCCTGCTCCAACAGCGCGGCGGTGGCGTGTCGGTGGTCAATGCGTCGGATATCGCGCGACGCTTGCGCGGCTGGGTAACCGATGCCGCCGCGCGCCGCGAGGCTGGTAATTACGCGCGCGCCCTCGTACGGAGCGGCGTCGGCGCGGCGGAGCGGTCGTTCGAGTTGGTTGAGAGATTGCTCAGATAATGGGCGCGTGCGGCGTGTTTGTCTTTGTGTGGCTGAGTGGCGCTCCTCGACAGGTCAGAGCTCCCCGAGATTTGATAATCACGGACTAACGCGGTCACGCGCGGGCTAACGCGGACTTGGGCCGGCTTCTTCGCGGACATTTTAGGTCAAATCACCGTACAGGGAAGTGATCTTTTTTTGAACGACCTCAGGCTGCTTCGATCGCCGAGGCATTCCGAGGCAGTTCACAAAAATCATTGACCTTTACCGTACCGACGAACTTAGGCCCAGTGCGCATTGGAATCCCGAGTACCGCGTTAGCCCGCGCGTGTCGGCGTTAGCCCGCGACCCCAAATCTCCGGGAGCCTAAATCTGCCGAGGAGCGCCACGCAGCCCACAAGGCCAGGTCTCCCCCTCAGTTTCCAACCAAGGATTTCGCCGGCGACGCAACGGGGAGCGTCGACGGCCGGTGCAGGAAGAAGCCCTGCACCAGATGCACGCCGAGGTCGCGCACCGTGTTGAACTCTTCGGCGTGCTCGACGCCCTCGGCGATCACCTTGGCGCCGTGATCGTTGGCGAAGCGCACCATCGTCTCGACGAGGTTTTGCTTCAGGAAGTTCGTGTCGATCGCGTTGATCAGCGAGATATCGAGCTTGATGAAGTCCGGCTCGAGATTGGCGATCGAGCCGAGCCCCGCGTACCCGCTGCCGGCGTCGTCGACCGCGAAACGGAATCCCTTTTCGCGGAAGCTCTTCAACCGCTCGCGGAACTTGGGGTAATCCTTGATCGCCGTGCGTTCCGTGATCTCGATGACCACTCGCGTTGGGTACTTCACCTCGTGCTCATTGAACGCCGGATCATTGAAATCGTGGGGATCGACGTTGAGGAAGAGCAGCTCGTTCGGACGCAGTCGTGTCTCGATGCCTTCGATCGCGCGGCTGCGGCACAGGCGGCTGAGCTCCCAGACGAGGTCCGCCTCCGCCGCGACGTCGAACATCACCTCGGGGCTGCGCAGGCTGCGCATGACCCCTCGGGCGAGCGCCTCGTATCCGAAGATCTCGCGCGTTTCCGTGACGACGATCGGGTGATAGTCCACGTAGACGCTCCGATCGCGGAGGCTCGTGCGCAGATCGGCGACGCGGCGCGCCCGTTCGCGCGTCTCGATCGACCGCGACGCGTTCGCGGCCTCGCGAATACCGCGATAGATCAGCCGCTCGAGGCGAATCTTCGGGTTGTAGTAGACATGGGCCCGTCCCACATAAATGTCGAACAGCGCGGCGATCTCTTCGCCGTGCTGCGCCTCGATGCGGCCGCCGACATGACGCTGCAAGCGCGTCACGATTTCGGTGATCTCGTTCTCGGAGGCGGCAGCGACACCCGCCGCCGGCACGTGGAAGAAGATGAAATCGTCGTCGTTGGTGAAGCTCACCATCAGTCGCGACGTGCTGAGCGCAGTGTCCTCGAGGAACTCGCGCACGGCGGCGGCGGTCGTCTCGAGCACGGCGTCCAACTTCTCCCAGCCGTAGATCTCTTCGATCTTCGAGTAGCGAACGAAGTTCAGGTAGAGCACGACCAGCTCGCCGCGCTCCTTGAACAGCGCGCGCGACTGCTCGATCATCACAGGAAGCGTCGGCAATCCGGTGAGCGAGTCGTGGAGCAGTTGTTCGTATTCGACGCGCTCGACACGGTCAACAGCGGTTGCCAGGTGTGGCGCGCCACGACCGACCGCGGCCCGGATTCGCTGCGCGACCTCTTCGGGCGTCGGCGGGCAACGATACCATTCCTCCGCCTTGAGCTCGACGGCTCGACGCCGCGCGACGTCGTCCGCGCAGGCCACGACGACCGGAATGTTCGCGGCGTGCGCGCGCTCGATCGTCGAGCGGAGAATCGTCGGATCCTCCGACTCGATCAGGACGGCGCGCACACCGTTCTCGGTGCCGCCGCCGACCGCGCGTGGCAGTTGCTCCGCCGGCACCTGCTTCACGTCCCAGCCGTCGAGCAGCTGAACGGCCTCGCTCAGCGTGTCCGGGCTGATGTCCGTGAGCAGAATGGACTCGCTCACCGTCAGCTCGCCTTGCGGTTCACGATGCCTTGGCGCGTCGCATCTTCAGATTGCGTTCGACCGTCGCGGCCAGCGACGGAAGATCGAACGGTTTTTCGACGTAGTCGTCGGCGCCCGTCTGCAGCGCTTCGTGCTTGTCGCGTAGCTCGTCCAGCGCGGTGACCATGACCACTCGGACCGATCGTCCGAGCGTGGGATGCTGCTTCATCACGCGACAAACCTCCCAGCCGTCGCGGCCGGGCATCATCACGTCGAGTAGAACGACGGCGGGTTGAATCGTCTCGAACAGCGCCAGCGCTTCGTCGCCGCTGTGTGCCACGGTGGTCGGATACCCTCTGATCTCCAGGTATTGCCGGATGATCTCAGCGTTATCGGGGTTATCGTCGACCACCAAAATCGGTGGTTTCTTGGCCGGTGTCATTGCCCTGTCCAGGTTGCTCGGTGTCTCGCGCCCTGGAAGGCGCGTTTATCGGCCTACAAAAGGCAAATCACAAGCCACCTATCGGCGCTTAAACGCATAGGAAACACCCACGCCGTATAGTACACCGCTCGGGCCGCCCAGTGCGGCGGCGCGCGTCCCGCCAAAATCGACACCGAGCGTCACGCCGAGCGCGGGGCTGATCGCGATGTCGCTGCCGATCCCCACTCGCATGAGATTGGTGTTCGCGGTGCCGCCGGAGTAGAACACATAGTTCGGCGACGCGTAGATCGACAACCCCTGTGAGCCGCCGAAGAACCGGCGCCATCCGATCGAGAGGCCGATAGGCACCTGCGTCGTGCTCGAAAGGGTGTCGCGAACGGTTTCCTCCGGACCGCCACCGACGCCAGCGAACGCGGCGAACCCGAAGTTGCCGGTCGCGAGACCGAGGGTGAACGGGAAAGCGAGGCGCAGACCGTAAACGCCACTCTGCGTCGTCCCGGAGCCATTTCGCCAACCGTAGCCGCCAGCGAACAACACCTTCGCCGAGCTCGGTGCATACGACAGCGCCGCGGCGTAGGTCTGACCCGGCGGGCCGCCGCCGAGATTGAAGGCGAACACGCCGCCGGGCGCTGCCCAGGCGTTCTGTAACGTCGGAGTTCCCGGGATTTGAGCGGCGCTCGAGGCCGCCAACGTCAGCACAGCGATCGCTGCCAGCCGAATGGCCCACAGCCACGCGCGGGAGCTGATCCCGCCCAATTCCTTACCGTCGAATGATGCATCGTACATCTGGCGTGTCCCGATGGGTGCGCCAGAGGAACGAGCAAAGGGCGTGCGACGGCGAACTCAGACGGCGGAAGCCTTCTCCGTTACAACGCGAACCACGTTGTCCGCGACCTGCAAAAAGCCGCCATCCACGTTGAAACGCTGGCCGATACCGCCGCCCAACCGCAGGACGCCCTTGCCGAGGAGGGCCATCATCGGCGCATGGCCAGTCAGGATACCAACCTCGCCGTCGAACGCGGGGGCGACCACGGAATCGGTCGTCCCCTCGTACAGCACTGCCTCCGGCGAAATAACGGAAACCGTAAGCATGCGCGGCTAGGCCTGTAGCTTTTTCGCGTTCTCGACGACGTCGTCGATACCGCCCGACATGAAAAACGCTTGCTCGGGCAGGTTGTCGAACTCGCCAGCCACCAGGCGTTCGACGGAGGAAATCGTCTCCTCGAGCTTGACGTACTTGCCCTTGATGCCCGTGAACTGCTCGGCGACCGCGAACGGCTGCGACATGAAACGCTGAATGCGGCGCGCGCGGCCGACGATCTTCTTGTCATCTTCCGACAGCTCGTCCATGCCGAGGATCGCGATGATGTCCTGCAGCTCCTTGTAGCGCTGCAGAATGCGCTGTACTTCGGTCGCCGCCTTGTAGTGGCGCTCGCCGATGTAGTTCGCATCGAGAATTCGCGACGACGATGCGAGCGGATCGACGGCGGGATAGATGCCGAGCTCCGTGATCGCGCGCGACAGCACGACGGTCGCGTCCAAGTGCGCGAACGCCGTCGCCGGCGCCGGATCGGTGATGTCGTCCGCGGGGACGTAAATCGCCTGCACCGACGTGATCGAGCCGTTCCGCGTCGAGGTGATGCGTTCTTGCAGATCGCCCATCTCCGTCGCCAGCGTCGGCTGATAACCGACGGCGCTCGGCATTCGCCCGAGGAGCGCCGACACTTCCGAGCCGGCCTGCGTGAAGCGGAAGATATTGTCGATGAAGACGAGGACGTCCGCGTTCTCCATGTCGCGGAAGTACTCGGCGACGGTGAGACCGGAGAGACCCACGCGCAGTCGCGCGCCTGGCGGCTCGTTCATCTGCCCGTAGATGAGTGCCACGTTCGGAAGAACGTTGGACTCCTTCATCTCGAGGTAGAGGTCGTTCCCTTCGCGCGTGCGCTCGCCCACGCCGCAGAACACCGACTTACCGCCGTGTCCCTTCGCGACGTTGTTGATCAGCTCCATGATGACGACCGTCTTGCCGACGCCCGCGCCGCCGAACAGACCGATCTTACCACCCTTCACGAACGGCGCGATCAGGTCGATGACCTTGATGCCCGTCTCGAAGATCTCGGTCTTCGGCTCGAGGTTAATGAAGTCGGGGCGCTTGCGGTGGATCGCCCAGCGCAGCGCGTCCTTCGGGATCGGCGCGCCGTTGTCCACCGGCTCACCGAGCACGTTGAGGATGCGTCCGAGCGCGGGGGCGCCGACGGGCACCGAGATCGGGCCGCCGGTGTCGACGACTTCCATGCCGCGCATCACTCCGTCCGTCGACGACATGCCGACGGCGCGCACCTGGTTACGCCCGATGTGCTGCTGCACCTCGGAAACGACGCGAATGTCCGAGCCGTCCTCGGCCTTCGCCGTGATCTCGAGCGCGTTATAGAGCTCGGGCAAGTGCTCCGCCTCGAACTCGACGTCGAGGACCGGGCCGATGACTTGGACGACTTTTCCGATGTTGTGGATCGCGGTAGCAGTGGCCATGGGTGTTCCCTAATACCTGTTTGTGTACTTCAGGTTCTGTAGGTCCTAGGTCTCAGGTCCTAGGTCTCAGATGTAACGACGTTGGTCATCCAGGATCCAGGATCTAAGACCTAGGATCTGCTTCTATCCTTGCAGTGCTGCGGCGCCGCCGACGATCTCGGCGATCTCCTGCGTGATCGTCGCCTGGCGGGCGCGGTTGTAGGTGCGGCCGAGGATCTTGAGCATGTCGGTCGCGTTGTCGGTCGCGTTCTTCATCGCCGTGCGCTGGGCGGCGTAGAAGGCCGCCGTCATTTCGACCAGCGCGCGGTACATCGAGTTGCGGACGTACAGCGGGAGCAGTTCGCCGAGGATCGTTTGCGCATCCGGGGCGAGAATGTAGTCGCGCCGCTTCGCGCCGCTTTCCGGGGGCTGAACGGGGAGCACCTGGATCGCCGTCGGCGGAGCCGACAGCACGGACTTGAAGGACGGCGCGACGATGTAGACGGCGTCAGTCTCGCCTTTCGAGAACGCCGTCATGAGGTCGTTGACGATGGAGGAAGCGTCGTCCGCACTCGGTCGATCGCCAATGTCGGTTCGGCTGCTGACGACAGCGCGGCCAACGTAGCGGAAGTACCCGAGGCCTTTACGTCCGACCGTGTGGATATCCACGGTGACGCCTTGGCCTTCCAGTCGCGCGATCGTCGCGCGTGCTTCCTTGATGAGGTTCGCGTTGAACGCGCCGGCGAGACCGCGATTCGCCGTCAGCACGATGACCGCCGCGCGTTTTGCCTGAGCCGGTTGACGGAGGAGCGGAAACTCCTCGGCCAACTCCGGCGAGTAGAGGCTCGCGATGACGTCGCGAAGCGCCTGCGCGTACGGACGCGCGGCGGCCACGCGGTCCTGCGCCCGCTTCATCTTCGACGTCGCCACCATCTCCATCGTCCGCGTGATCTTCCGCGTGTTCTCGACGGATTTGATGCGTGTTTTGAGCTCTCTGCCTTTAGCCATTGTGTCTGTGCAGTGTTGTCATCCTGAGCGAGCGCAGCGAGCGAAGGACCTACCGTCCCTTCCTCGAGGCCAGCCACAGGCAATTCACATTAGGTCCTTCGGTCCCCTTCGCTGCGCTCAGGGTCCCTCAGGATGACAAGGCTACAAATCCGCCTTCGTGATCCCCGCCGGCTTCGCCGACCCAACCGTCTTCTTGTACGCCTCGATGCCACGCTTGAGATCGGCCTCGATCTCCTTCGTCAGCGTCTTGCCAGTGCGAATGCCGTCGCCGACCTGCGGGAAGGACTGCGCCATGTACTCGTGGAAGCCCTTCTCCCACGCTTTCACCTGGGCCACCGGCACGTCGTCGATGAAGCCGTTGGTCACGGCGTAGATGATCATGACCTGCTGCTCGACCGGCATCGGCTGGTACTGCGGCTGCTTCAGCACTTCCACCGTGCGCGCGCCGCGGTCGAGCTGACGTCGCGTCGCGGCGTCGAGGTCCGACGCGAAAGCGGAGAACGCTTCGAGCTCACGGTACTGTGCGAGGTCGAGTCGCAAGCGGCCGGCGACGCTGCGCATCGCTTTCACCTGAGCCGAGCCACCGACGCGCGACACCGAGATACCGGCGTTGATCGCGGGACGGACGCCCGCGAAGAACAGGTCGGACTCGAGGAAGATTTGGCCGTCGGTGATTGAGATGACGTTCGTCGGGATGTAGGCGGACACGTCGCCGGCCTGCGTCTCGATGATCGGCAGCGCGGTGAGCGAGCCGCCCGGCTTCAGAATGTTCTTGCCGTCGACGACGCTGGGATCGGCGCTGAGCTTGGCCGCGCGCTCGAGCAGACGCGAGTGGAGATAGAACACGTCGCCGGGGAACGCTTCGCGGCCCGGCGGCCGGCGAAGCACGAGCGACAGCTGGCGGTAGGCCGCGGCCTGCTTCGAAAGGTCGTCGTAAACGCAGAGCGTCGCGCGACCTTCGTTATACATGAAGTACTCCGCCATCGCGCAGCCCGAGTAGGGCGCGATGTATTGCATCGGCGCCGGGTCGGAAGCGGAGGCGACAACGACGATCGTGTAGTCCATGGCACCAGCTTCTTTCAATCGTTCCACGACGGAAGCGACTGTAGATGCCTTCTGGCCGATGGCGACGTAGACACAGATGACGTCCTGGCCCTTCTGATTGATGATCGTGTCGATCGCGACGGCGGTCTTGCCGATGCCGCGGTCCCCGATGATCAGCTCGCGCTGGCCGCGGCCGATCGGGATCATCGAGTCGATGGCCTTGATGCCCGTCTGCAGAGGCTCCTTCACCGGCTGGCGGACGATAATGCCTGGCGCGTTCGACTCGACCTTGCGCGTCGTTGCCGCGGGAATGTCACCGAGTCCGTCGAGCGGATTGCCGAGCGCGTCGACGACGCGGCCGACGAGCGCCGGTCCGACCGGGACTTCGAGCACGCGGGAGGTGCGCCGGACTTCGTCGCCTTCCTTCAGCTGGAGATAGTCGCCGAGGACGACCGCGCCGATGTTGTCCTCTTCGAGATTGAGGGCGAGCGCGATGACTTTGTTCGCCGTCTCGGAGGACGTGATCTCGAGCATCTCGCCGGCCATGGCTTTCTGGAGGCCGTAGATGCGAGCGATTCCGTCTTTGACTTCGAGGACAGTACCGACTTCTTCGACATCGAATTCGTGGAGGTCGGCGGCCTCGATTTCTCGGAGGAGGATGTCCTTGATTTCGCCGGGGCGGAGTGTGGTCTCGGTGGCCATACGGAGTGGGAGAAAGCGGACAGCGTGTAGGGTCTTTTGGCGCTTGTGAAAAATATCACAAGGGCTGAGTCCGGGCAAGATTGGATAGTAGTCGCCCCGGTTCGCCCGCGCAGTCCGGGGGGCCGGGCGGCGTCAAAATGGTTGCACCCATCTGCCCATCCTCAACCATCTTGCGCCCCATGGCCGGATCCATCCGAGACCTCAAAGTCTGGCAAGAAGCGGTTAGCCTCGCCGCCGAAACGGTTCGCTCAGCCCGTCAGGGCGCCCGTCGCGAAACCAAGGTCGTCACTGACCAAATCATGCTCTGCGCATTGGCCGCCGCTGGCGCCATTGCCGACGGCTATGGACGCTACACCGCGCCAGAACAACGACAGCTTTACCGCACTGCCAAGCGTGAACTGCTCAAACTCGAGACCCAGCTAGCCGTCGCCCGACAAGCCGACCTACTGTCCGCGCCGGTGCACTCGGATCTCTCGAGCCGAATCCAGGGCGTCAATCGGTTGCTGGCCGGCTATCTGGTCTATCTGGAGCGGCAGCTTGCCCCGGACGGGAATGGTCGGTAGGGCCGGTGTCTGCGTATGGCTCCTTGTTGGATTGAGCTCGCAGAGGATTTGACTCTCGGTAGCTGCAGTGTCTGCGTATCGCTCCTTGTTGGATTGAGCTCCCAGAGGATTTGACTCGCGGACTAACGCGGACACGCGCGGGCTAACGCGGACTTGGGGCGGCTTCCCTGCGGCACGTCTCGCTCGGCTTCGAGAAATCACCAAGATTTTTTGGGACGACGGCCAGCCCCTTTGTTGCCTCCCCAGGCACTTTCAAAAGAATCACCGCACCGTTCGTAGTCAGTGAATGTGCGCCGGGTGCACCTTGGCATCCCGACACCGCGTTAGCCCGCGCGTGTCCGCGTTAGCCCGTGATTTCCAAGCCTCGAGGAGCTTTCATCCGCGAGGAGTGCTACGCAGCCATACCGAACGCCAATGGTCACGCCCGGCTTCGCCCATGCCCGCGAATGAACCGCTCGATCAAGTCAACGGTCCGTAATCGAGTCAGCGACGCCGGACGCGTGCCGACGACTCGCGATGCCGTGCTCGCGAGGTGTGACGACGAGGCGAATTCGAGCACGTTGGCGACATCGCGAAGGTCGTAACCTGGGTTTTTCGCCAACTCGGCGGCCGCGAGCAGTCGCACGAGGTCGATGATCCGCTTCAAATTCGGCGCGCCGCCGGCCGAGAACGAGCGGCTGAGGTGCTCACGCGTGACGCCGAGGAATTCGGCGAGTGTGGAAGTACGAACGGGGCGACCCGCATGCGCGACGATGAATCGCCACGCCGCGCCTTGGATCGGCGCGTCGAGCGCGAGTGCGCGCGGCGGATCGGCGAGCGCCTGAGCGAAGCGGTTGGAGAACGTCAGCTCGAGTACGATCTCCCGCGTCGCCTGGTCATCGACACCTTCCACCAGCACGTCGGCGAACTCGCAGTTGGCGCACTGCGCGAGAGCCGGCCCCTCGGCCGCGCGCAATGCGGTGAGACCGAAGAACGGTACGCTCGGGAATTCGCGCGCGAGCGCGGCGACACGCCACGTGTCCTCGTGCGCCGATCCGACGTCGACCACAGCCGCGTCGACGAGTGTGGAGCGAAAGGTCGCCTCGAAGTCGGCGGGCGAGCGAACAACGAGTACGCGCGCGCGCCGGCGCGGAAAGGCCGCGCGAATGATTCCACGCGTCCGCTCGCGCGGCGCGTAGCACACAATCGCCGGCGGAGGGGCCGCGCCGATCGAAGACGAGAGAAGCGACGCTACGGTTTGCTGCGTCGCCATGACTACGCCCGCACGGAGGGAGTCACGAGCATCTCGTTCGCGCGTCGCAACACTTCGCGCGCGTTCGAATAGGAGATGAGCGCCTGCGCCTCGTCGAAGAGGGACCAGCGGCACGCCGTGATACCCTCGGCGTGCTGTGGAGACGTGTCCGTGGAGGATGTCTCCATCAAATAGAAGTGACAGACCTTATGAATCAGCTGGCCCCGGAAGCGAAAGAACCAGTCGATCGTGTCGATCGCGCCCCTGACCGCGAGGTCTCCCAGGCCCGTTTCCTCGGCGACTTCGCGCAACGCCGCGTCCTCGGGCCGCTCACCCGTCTCCAGGTGCCCCTTGGGAAATCCCCAGTTGCGGTAGCTGTCCCGGATGATCAGGTAGAGCGCTCGACCCTCCACCATCCGAAACACAACGCCCCCCGCCGAGGTTTCGTCGCGCGGCGGCGTGGTCGAAGTCGAAGGAGGCGTCGACCGCACCGTCACGCGATTCGCTCCGCCATGTCCGGCTCGAGGTTCGCCCTCCCTTCTATGAATTGGCGGACGATCGGGTCGCTCGTCTGCTGAATCTCGTCCACGGTGCCGACTTGCCGAACGCGGCCCTCGTAGAGCATCGCGATGCGGGTGCCGACGGTGTAGGCGCTCCGCATGTCGTGCGTGATGACGATGCCCGTGACTCCGAGCTTTTCACGCATGCGGATCATGAGCTGGTCAATCACCGCGCTCGTGACAGGATCGAGTCCCGTCGTCGGCTCGTCGTAAAGGATGTACTTGGGACGAAGCGCGATCGCGCGCGCGATGCCGACGCGCTTCCGCATGCCTCCGGAGAGCTCGGCAGGATACCGGTCGGCGACGGCCGGCAGGTCGACGAGCTCGAGCGCTTCGTGGACGCGCTGCTCGATCTCGTCCTCGGACAGTTCCTGCTGCTTTCGCAGCCCCATCGCCACGTTGTCGCCGATCGTGAACGAGTCGAAGAGTGCAGCGAACTGAAAGACATACCCGATGCGTGCGCGCAGTTGATACAGCTCGCGCCGCCTGAGCAGGGGGACCTCGAGGTCGTCGACGATGACCCGACCTGCGTCCGGTTCGAGCAATCCGACGATGTGCTTGATCGCGACGGATTTTCCCGTTCCGGAATACCCGATGAT